>Ga0075364_10001543_pt1 | contig 12571 bp, 8 predicted proteins | sample EndMetdeltDD1764_FD_71517 | JGI IMG/M metagenome (GOLD analysis project Ga0075364, IMG submission 71517) | Populus endosphere microbial communities from Tennessee, USA - Endosphere MetaG P. deltoides DD176-4 | ecosystem: Host-associated > Plants > Roots > Endosphere | place: USA: Tennessee... | reverse complement strand
CCACCACTGCTGCCACCGTCACCGCCCCCGCCGCCGATCGACTGGGCCAGGATGCCAACCGCGCCCGCGCCGATGAGGCTCATGTTGCCGCTCTGACGGACGTTGACTGTGCCGCCCGAGACCGCTGTCCCGCCGGCACCGCCCACCGCAATAATGCCGCCGCTCGCCCCTGATGTGCCCCCGCCTCCACCGATGGCCTGAGCCACGATGCCGTGCGAGGCCGCGCCTGCCGTGCTGATGCTTGAGCGGCTATTGATGTTTACCGTGCCGCTTGCGCCGCCCTTGCCAGCATCGGCACCCGCATTGCCGAACAGCTCGAAATTGGCGGTGGTGGTGCCGCCGACGCCGCCCATGGACTGACCCAGAATACCGATGGAGTCACTGCCCGTCGTACTGATGGTGCCGCCGGATCGACCGCTCGAGTCACCCGTGGCGATGGCCACAATGCCCCCTGCGCCCCCTACACCTGCATTCTCCGGGGTGAAGTCCACCAGCCCGCTACTGGTCTGCACGGCACCACCCGCGCCGCCATAGCTGCGCCCGACGATCCCGTGAGACTGCACGCCCCCGGTCGTGACGCTGGCCGTGTCATTCATGTTGATCTGTACCGCCCCGCCTGCGCCACCCGCTGCGCCATCGGTGTCTTCACGACCATTGCCACCCGCGCCACCCACGCTGAGCACACTCACGCCGGGCAGATAGTCGCCAGTGGTGAGGACCGACGACCCGTTGTTCATGGTGACCGTCGCGCTGTTGGACGCGGAAGTCACGCCACCGGTCCCCCCACGTTTGCCTGACGTGTTGGTCGCGGTTTGCGGACCTGCTCCGCCATCGCCGCCGCGACCCACCACCACGATGCCCCCCGACAGCGCCGCCAGGCTGGTGGGTGCCGCCACACCGGTTGCAGTGACGACGATCGGCCCGCTATTGACCACCGTCAGCGCGCCATAGCCGCCGCCCGAGCCGCCGTTGTCGCTGCCGTCATTCGAGGTCAGGCCGTTGCCGCCCTGGCTCAGCACATACAGCCCCCGCACGCCGTCGGTGAAGGCCGAGCCTCGCACGTTGACGGTGATTGCACCGCTGTTGGTCATGCCCATGGCGGTGGCAGGATTCAATGCGCCGGCCGAGCCCCCAGAGCCGTTGGCCTGGCCGCCGCTCCCACCGATGGCTTCGGCACCCACGCCCCACGCGTGCTGTGCTGCGGCCGTATCGGTGACTTGCACACCTGCGGTGTTGTTGATCGTGACCACATCGGTGTTGCCGCCGTCGCCACCGTTCTGATCGCCTGAACCCGCTTTGTCCTCGTTGCCTCCGATGCCGCCAATCGAAGCACCGTAAATACCTACGCCGCCAAAGGGCAGACGCGACACCGCCACATTCGCCGTGTTGCTCAGCGTGACGCGTCCGCCGTCGCCCCCACGCCCGCCGTTGCCGCCGCCGAGCACCGTGTTTGCCGCATTCGCGCCATTGCCACCTACCGATGCGGCGTATAGCCCGTACTGCGCGCCTGAGTCATCCCAAAGGCCAGGCGCAGTGCCGGCCGCACCGGCAACCGGTTGTCCGGACACCGAGACCGACCCATTATTGTTAATGGCGATCGTGCCGCCATTGCCGCCGGCAGTCGCGTCATTGGATGTGTCGCTGGACCCGAAGCCACCCTTGAGCCGCACGAAAATGCCGGCGGGGGGATTGGACCCCAGCGTTGCGCCGTCGTTGATAACAGCGTAGCTCCCCCCAAAACTTCCCGGGTTGGTCTTTACGCCGGTGCTGCCAACGAAGTCGATGTTGACCGCGGCGCCATTGCCTCCCTGGTCGGCCTGAATCGTGCAGGTCGTGGTAGTGGAAGAGGAATTGGGCGGCGGGCAGTTCACTGCCGCCATACCAGGCTGCGAGAGAATCAGGGCGACAGCGGTGAATGACAATGACGACAATCGCTGGATATGGGTGCCGGAGGGCATCGACGAATCGCTGAATGCTTGGGACACGGACCGGCGCAACGCCAGGTTTGTCGGGGTCTTCATGTGCAGTCCTTGTCATGCGCCGGCAGCGGGCGCGCTCGGTTAACAGTGGCCGTTATGCCGTCGGATTCTGACACTAAATGTAAGAAAATCACCAGAAATTAGACGAATCGTGCATTTCTCACGACGAAACGAAAGACCAATGTTGGGAACCGGTGAATCCGCACCCCGGAATGCGTTCTACCCCGTTACCCGGCCTGCGCCCGAGCACACCCCCCGCACGGTCCAAGAATCGCGTCAACCGACTCGCTTTGTGGTTTTCCATCCTCCGCTTTTTCCGACGTATGCTATGCGCCAAAAGCCGGTGGTTGACACTCACGAGTCGGAATCGATATGCCGCAATTGTTGATGGACGAAAAAATGGCGCGCCGTGAGTTCTGGCGTGCGCAAGCCGTGGGCTGGACCTTGCTCGGCATGTTCGGTTTCTGCATTCGGTTGGCTGTTTTCAACAGCCTGCCTGTGGCGGTCGTGTGCACACTGGTGGTGGACACGGTGGGCTTTCTCATGACCAGCCTGCTTGCGCAGCAACCGTTCGCACGCAATCCCCAGGCAAACAGGCTCCGGTCACTTGCTCTGGCGGCGTTCTGGTGTGTGTTCATCGCGGCACTGATGGCACTGCTCGCGTATGAACTACGCACGATGGTGAGCACTGCACAGGAGCCGGCCATCCAGGGCAACGAATATGTGATCGGCTTCATTTACTACGTCAGCATCATCACGGCATGGACACTGGCGTTCCTGGGCGTGCGGGCGGAAGCGGAAGCGCGCGCCCAGCGCATGCAGGCCATGGCAGCACAAACGAGAGCCCTTCGATTGGAAGTCGAGAGCCTGCACATTCAGATCGAGCCTCACTTTTTGTTCAATGCCCTGAACACCATTGTGGCCGAGATAGGCGATCGGCCGGCCATTGCTGAAGAAATGACGCGACAGCTTGCCGCGTATCTTCGCTATTCACTGCAAAAGCGTGACCAGGCCGGCATCGTGGCTGACGAGCTCGAGGCGGTCGGCATGTACTTCCGCATTCAGGCGCTGCGTTTCGATGAACGCTTCATTTATCACTGCACCGCAGACCCTGCCGCATTATCGGCAAGCATTCCTCACATGGCCATACAGTGCCTGGTCGAGAATGCGATCAAGCACGGCTTGCTGGCTGTCGATTCGGATTTCACAATCAATGTAAAGGTCACGCGCAACGACGATGAGCTGGAGGTCGTCGTCGACAATCCATCATCACTCAAGGTGCTGGCACCCGAAGAAAAAATGGGCACCGGCCTGAGCAACCTGAAGCGGCGGCTTGATCTGCGCTATCCCGGCCGCAACCGGTTCTCGCTGTCCCAGCGCGAAGGGCGCACCTACGCCACACTCAATCTGAAAGGCGAACCATGCTCAGTGTGATGATCGTTGATGACGAGGCCCCTGCACGCCGCTATATGCAGCGTCTTCTGGCGGCGCACAAAGACATCAGCATCGTGGGCGAAGCCACCTCCCGCCAGACGGCGATACAGCGCATCGGCGAACTGAAGCCGGATGTCGTTTTTCTTGATGTCGAGCTGGGCGATGGCAACGGCATGGAAATGTGGGGTGCACTCACATATCGACCCAAGGTGATCTTCGTAACTGCGCACGCGGATTACGCCTGGCGTGCGTTCGAGGTCGAAGCCGTCGATTATCTTCTCAAGCCCGTTCGCGCCGAGCGCCTTGCTCTGGCACTGGAAAAGATTCGCCAGGCTCACGCGCCCCGCCCATCCAGCCTGGTCATCCGCAGCCAGGGCGCCGCGCGCATCATTCCCACTGAGCGCATTTCGGCGATCGTGGCCAGTGGTGATTATGTCGAACTGCGTATGGCGAACAGTGAGATGGCGCTGATGTATGGCACGCTGACCCGCATTGCGCAGGAGTTGCCTTCTCCTCCGTTTCTCAAGCTATCGAGATCACTCCTGCTGAATCTGGATCACGTGTCACGCACAGAGAGCGATGGGCCCGCGCAGCTTGTGGTGACATTTTCCAGCGGCGCAACGCCATTGGCGCTGGGACGCGCGGCGGGGGCTCGGCTGCGCAAGGCCCTGGCGGACCGGTGAGCGAAGTACATTCAGACCTGGCGGGCGTCTAAAAAGTCCTATTCCGGGCGCTTTTCCACAATGGAGAGCATTGCAGCACCTATATCCTCCTCGCCTTTCGCCACTAGCGCCCGACCGGCAGATTCAAGGTCAGCCGCCGCTTTGTTTTGACCCAGCTTGAACTTGCCCACCATTCGCGTGATCTCGATTTGAATCCCGACGATGGCCTTCAACATCCCGGTAATGAATTCAGGTGAGCTGTCGGTCATTTTCCAGGGCTTGGGTTCCGATGCTTCATGCGTGCGAGTCAGCCGCCCGACCACACCGCGCACATAGCGTTCGTCATCCTTCACGGATATGCGCCCGTACACGTGCACGACCTTGTAGTTCCAGGTGGGCACTTGTTTATGCGATTCGTGTTTGCTGGGATACCAGTTTGGCGAAATGTACGCATCGCCCGCCTGAAAAACGACCAGGACCTCATCGCCATCGGCGACGTTTTGCCAGACGGCGTTGTTGCGAGCCACATGGGCATGCAGAACCTGACGTTCTCCCAGTTCAAGCTCAAATGGGATGTGATTCGCGTCCAGGCCTGACGGACTGTTCGTGATGAGCAACCCGAACGGGTTCTCTTTTATGAGACTGTGCAGGGACGCGGAGTCTGCAACGGCGAAGTGGTCTGGCACGTACATGGCAAGGGCCTTGGCAATCAGTGGGGATTGATCGACATGATGCACTGAAACAGGCTTCCCCAAAAGGGCCACTTATCGCGATATTGCCGGACCACGGCCGCCAGGCAGACGGCCCGGCCGTGCGTGCGTCCATTCGCTGGCCTACCCTGCGCCAGGCGCGTGCCGCTGAACGCCCTCAGCCAGGGGGTACAAGCCTGCAGGCAGCTTGCGCTGCTGTCGGGCCCTGCAGGCAACCGGGTCACACAGCCGTCAATACGCGCCCATGAAGTCACGCTTGCCGATGGCCACACCGTTGTGGCGCAGCAAAGCGTAGGCGGTGGTCACGTGAAAGAAGAATTGCGGCAGCCCGTACTGCAGCAGATAGACGCGCCCCACGAGCTTCTTCTCTTTGGGGGTGCCGGGCCGCAAGACGATCTCGCGGCTGTCGCTCTGTTCGAACTGCTCGGGCGTGACGCTGTCCAGATGGGCCAGCCCCTTGGCGATCAACGCCTGCAGTTCAGCGAACGACGTTTCGGTTTCGGGCCAGGAAGGCACGTCGATCCCTGCCAGGCGCGCGCTCACGCCCTTGCTGAAATCAACTGCGATCTGAACCTGGCGGATCAAGGGAAACATGTCGGGAAACAGTCGTGACTGAAGCAGTGCATCAGGCTCGATTTTTTTCTCTATCGCGTGTGCCTCTGCCCTCTTGAGCACGTCGGACAGCGCCGTGAGCATTTGCTTGAAAACGGGGATGGATGCGTCGTACATGGACAGTGTCATGGCTACTCTTAAAAAAAGAAAATTTAGTTCTGGGCTCGACGACGAGGCTTGCGAAAACGCGCTTTGGCTGCTGCGAGTTCGGCTTCGCGATCGGCCAGTTGGTCGGCGGGCAGGAGTACAGCGCCGGGAGGCCGTAGACGCTGTGCAGATCTATAGACTACCTCCATTAGATACGCTGAAGGACAAACGTCGATCGAAATGAGAATTATTGTTAATATTGGACATTAATTTCACATTTTTCCCTGCCGCCATGTCCCGCCGCTCTGCGCCCAAGAAAGGCTGGCTTGCTCACTATAGTGAGTTGGTCGGCGTGTGGACGCGACGCTCGGACAATCGTCACGACGCTGAAGATGCCACGCATGACGCGATGGTCCAGGTTCTGGAGAACGATGCAAGTGCGTGCCTCAATCCTCGGGCCTATCTTCATCGAAGCGTCCACAACCGCCTGATCGACGCGCACCGACAGTCCAAGGTGCTTGATATCGTGGCCCTGGACGACCTGCACGAAGACGATCATCCCCTGCTCGCCGATCCTGATGCGCAGGTGCGCACGGCGCAATTGCTGGCATCACTGAAAGAGGCGCTGGCCGAGTTGCCGCTGAAATGCCGTCAGGTATTCCTGTGGCACAGGCTGGAGGGCTACACCCAGGAAGAAATCGCACATAAGCTGGGCATCTCGGTCAATATGGTCGAGAAATACATGATTCGAGCGGCCCGCCATCTTCGTGAACGGTTACAAAATCATGCACCCCATTGAGTCAGGGTTTTTGTCGCGCCGAACGTCTTACTTAATGAATGGGTATGAAAACCGCCGAGCGCAGTCGATCGGCCTCCTTGTTTGCCATGACCACTGAACACCTGAATCTTCCGAACGCACCGCGAGAAGCAGCCGCTTATTGGTTTGCGCGCGTGCATTCGGGCAACTTCACGCGGGTGGAACGCGAGCATTTCATGCAATGGCGCAACGCTTGCCCGCGCAACGAACAGGAATACCGCGCGCTTGACGAGATATGGGAAGCTACGAGGCTGTTGCCCGAGGATGATCTGCGTGAACTGCTGCATGCGCCGTCGTCGGCGGATCAGCGCCGCACGACGCGCCGGCGCTGGCTAATCGGCGCGGGTTCAGTCTGTACGGCGGCCATTGCAGGCGGCGTGCTGTATGGTCAGTTGGCGCAGGCGCCTGATTATGTTGCGCGGTACGCCACGGCACACGGGGAACAACACAGACACACGCTGCCCGACGGTTCGAGCATCGAGATGAACGTTGCAACCGAACTCGTGGTGCGTTATGGCGCCCGACGACGCACTGTTGAGCTGGTGAGCGGTGAAGCCACCTTCGTGGTGGCGTCCAATCCTGATCTGCCGTTTATCGTTGATGCGGGACCCATCGACGTGAGAGTCACCGGCACCGTGTTCAACGTTCGACGTGAGCACGAGCGTGTGTCGGTGGCTGTGCAGGAAGGCTCGGTCGCGGTAAGCACCGGGCCCTGGTGGCATTCAGACAAATTGATGCTGACTGCGGGCATGCTGACGCACTCCCGCCCAGGCCTGCCTTTGGCGGCCGATCGAACCGACGTTGCGGCGCTGACCGCATGGCGTCAGGGCAAGGTGGTGTTCAGGGATCAGCCGCTGGCAGATGTGGTGCGCGAAATGAATCGCTATCTGTCGTCGCCCATCCGGTTGACCGATGGCAGGCTGAAGCGTCTGCGCATGGCCGGCGTCTTCAGTATTCAGGATGCCGATGGTTTCCTGCAGGCTTTGCAGACCCAACTGCCGGTCGTGCTGATCGAGCGGCCGGATGGTGGAGCCGATCTTTCTCTTCTGCGCTGAGCCGTTTGACGTTGCGTCGAACCGTTGCACTGAGCCGTTACTGAACCGCGGTACTGAACGGGTGCCGAACCGTTGTACTGGACCGTTACTGGACCGTTGCCGAACCATTGCGGTTGTATGTTGCATTGACCCGTTCATTGAGCCGCTGTGCGGAGGCGTTGCGCGCCGATCGCAGCGAACCAGGCGACCCGCTGCCACTATTAAACGAGAATCGTTACCGTTACAAAATAATTAGCGTTTTCATTCAGGGTTTTTCTCGGCTCACTCGTCTTACCTAATGAAAGGGACACATCCGGCAGCGGGTGGTTATTCCCCAGCCCCTTTCGCCAGGAACCGCGCGCGCCATGCGCCCGACGTATTTACCAGGAAAATTCGTGATTGATCGCCCCTTCGTTTCCGTGCCCTGCGTAGGCAGCAGACGCCGTGTCCGCACAAGCCCTGCAGCGTTGTCCGGCCTTGCTGTCGCCATTTGCCTGGCATTGAGTGCTGCGCCGCAACGGGCGCATGCGCAGGAACCCCCTGCGCAGATCGACATCCAGCAGCAGTCGTTGAGCGATGCATTATTGCAGTTGGGGCAACAGACATCCCTGCAGTTCATCTATACCAGTGACCTGCTGCGTGGCATTCCCGCCCGGACAGTCAGCGGGACGATGACCCCGGAGCAAGCACTGCGACGACTGCTGACAGGCACGGGCGTCGAATATTCGCGTACAGGCAATGTCATCCATCTTCGACGAACCGCAACGACAGCTCAGGGTGCCACCCAGTTGGCGCCGATCACCGTCACAGGTCAGGCCAGTGCCGTGACCGAAGGATCCGGCGCCTACACCACGGGCACCATGAGCACGGCCGCAGGTTTGTCGCTCTCACCGCGGCAGACGCCTCAGTCGGTCAGCGTCGTCACCCGTCAGCAAATGGATGATTTCAATCTTTCCACGTTGCAGGACGTAGCGAAGGTGACGCCAGGCATCTATACCAAAAGCCCGGCGATCACCGATCAGGAATCCACGTTCTACTCGCGCGGATTTGCGTTGAGTCACGTCAACGTGGATGGATTGCCGCTGGACGTGACGGGCTTCAACTCGCGTAACGTCTCGGCCGACATGATCATGTACGACCGGGTAGAGGTCGTTCGCGGTGCAACAGGCCTGATGGACGGCGTGGGTTCGCCCTCAGGTTCCATCAATCTCATACGCAAGCGCCCCACCGCCGAGCCACTGCTGAACACCACCCTGAGCCTGGGCCGGTGGGATAACCGCCAAGTAACGCTGGATGCCAGTCGCGCGCTCAACGCCAGCGGCAGCGTGCGGGGCCGCGTTGCAGCCGGGTGGCGTGACAGCGACAGCTTTGTGGATGTGACGAACACGACGAACGGGCTGATCTATGGCGTCGTGGAAGCAGACCTGACGCCAGACACCACGCTTGGCGTGGGGGCGTACAAACAGCGCACGCGAACCGACGGTGTGTTCACCGGGCTGCCCACTTATGCAGATGGCCGTCACATGAATTTGCCACGGTCCACGTTCCTGGATCGTGCCGACACTTTCCAGAATCGGGACAACGATGCGGTGTTCGCGGACCTGGACAAGCTGCTCGATAACGGATGGCAATTGAAGTTCGCCGTGACCCAAATCGAGGCTGACTCGAACACGCGCAACGTGCAAAACAGCCGGATTGCAGGCGATGCCACGCATTTCAGGCAAACCGAAACGGGATGGCGCTATGGCTCGCGTCAGACTGTTGCCGATGCACGCGCCCGTGGGCCCGTGCAATGGTTCGGCCGTGAGCATGAAGTGCTGTTCGGCGCGAGCTTTCGTGACGACGACTCCACCGCCGCTGAAGCCTGGGGCGGGGGTATTCCACGCATCATCGATATTGCCAAATGGAACCCCAAGGCCTACGGGATGACAGGTTCGGTTCCCGTGGATGGTGACCGGTGGGGGCGCAAGACGCGTGAAAAAGCGCTTTATGCCAGCGGCAATTTCAGCCTGGCCGATCCTTTGCATCTGATCGTCGGGGGACGTCTGGGGTGGTACACGCAAGACATCACCGGTTGGTACACCGGGGCACCCAACTGGACGCGCAGCCTGGATGAAAGTGCCAAGTTCATTCCTTATGTGGGCGTGGTCTATGACCTGGACGCCCATCACTCGGTCTACACGAGCGTGACACAGACCTTCCAGCCGCAGAGCGCTGTCGACGCCTCAGGCAAGACACTCAATCCCCTGACCGGAACCAATTATGAAGTGGGCGTCAAAGGCGAATACTTCGATGGAAGGCTGAACACGAGCGCAGCGCTCTACCGCGTGGTCCAGCGCAACCGCGCCGTGCGCGATGATGCGAACTGCCCGACCTCGGGCAGTGTGAGTTGCTTTCGTGCAGCAGGTGAAGTCGAAAGCCAGGGTGTCGATCTGCAAGTGGCGGGGATGCTCGCGCCGGGTTGGCAACTGTCGGCGGGCTATACCTATGTCACGGCCAAATACACCAAGGACGCCAATGCCGCCAATGTGGGCAAGCGCCTGAGCACCGACGAGCCGCGGCATCTGTTCAAGCTGTATTCCAGTTATCGCCTGCCCGGCGACTATGCGCGGTGGAGCGTGAACGGTTGGCTCAATGCGCAAGCGAAGACCTATCGCCATGAGTCCGGATTCCGCACGGGCCAGGGCAGCTTTGCCATCGTCGGGGTGGGCACGGCCTATCAATTCAATGAACACATCAACCTGCAGGTCAATGTCGATAACCTCTTCGACCGCACCTACTACCAGGAACTGGGCTACTCGTGGTCCGGTGGCCTGGCCAGATACGGCGCCCCCCGCAACGTCATGATGACGCTGAGCTATCGCCTTTAAGGACGGCTCAGGTTCAACGGGGCGCCGATAGGCGCCCATTCGTTCTATTCGGTTGACCCACTTTCTTCGTTCCATTCGCCTTATTCGTCCTACCTCATCGGATTTCCCATGTTCCCCGTCTCCCGGCCCAAACTTCACTATGTCTCGATCGCCGCCCTGGCATTTGTCCTCAGCGGCTGCCATACCCCCAGTCCGGCAACGCGCAGTGCGACCGAGTCGGTGGCATCGACGGCCTCTGCTCCCATCCTGCGTCAGGACGCCTTCAAGAGCATCTATGAGGTGACGACCTCGGCAGACGCCAACGAGATCTTCGTGGCCACCATCAATGGCTTCGACCTGCAAAACGCCGGATTCATTCAGCGCCTCGATGCGCGCACCCTGCAGGTCGTGCAGACCATCCAGGTGCCGCGCCGCTCGTTTGCGCTGGGCCTGAACCGCAAGACGAAGACGCTCTACATAGGCAACACGCTGGACGGCTCGCTTTCGGTGGTGGATGCATCCAGCGGCCTGGTGAAAGGCGTGATTCAGCTGGCAACGCCCCAGACGAATGACAAGGGCGAAGAAACCTACGCCCACACGCGCAAGGTGATCGTCGACGAGAAACACGATCGTGTGTTTGTCACCAGCCCGGGCGAACCTGGGCTGATCTGGATCGTCGATGGCAAGAACGCCACGCTGACCCACACCATCACAAGCGACGGCGTGTGGTCGGCAGGCGCCGCTTACGACCCCGCAACCAACCGCTTGTACGTCGGCCAGGGCGGCATCAACGAAGTGCTGGTGATCGACCCGGATTCAGGCACGATTTCGCGACGCCTGTCCACGGGCGAGACCCCCTCGCAGACGGTCAGATCCGTTAACTTCTTCATCAACGTCGCGCTCGATGCCAAGGGCGCGCGCCTGTTCGCTGCGGGCGGGCAGAAGAATCAGGTGTACGTGTGGGATCTTGCCTCCGGGCGTGTTGTCCAGCGCATACCGTTCAAGTCTGCCGCGCTGGATATTGTCTATAACCCGGTGCGCAACGAGGTGGTCACCACCCATCGCGGCAACAACGAACCGGGCAGCGGCGTTGTCTCGATCCTGGACGCGGCGACTTACGAAATCAAGCGCACGATCGAACTGCCGGTGCACCCCAACAGCCTCGCACTGTCCGGTGACGGGCAGACGGTGTATGTGACGGTCAAGGCAGCACGTAGCGACAAGCACCCGGCCTATCGCAAGGATGCACAGGACAGCGTGGTGCGTATCGACTTGCGCTAGTCTCATGTCGCAACGTTTGTTCAAGCGCCACCGGGGGCGCGCCGTGCTGGGGGTCGGGATCGTTGTTGCCGGAGTGGTCGCGCTTGCCTTCATGCGGCCCGTCGCACCGCGCTACGACACGACAACGGTTGCGCGTGCCGATATTCAGGCCACCGTGAATGCCATAGGCACCTTGCATCCCCATCGTTATGTCGATGTGGGCGCACAGGTGTCGGGGCAGATCATGCGTCTGTCGGTCGAGCCCGGCGACGTGGTCACACAGGGCGGCCTGCTTGTCGAAATCGACCCCAGCGTGCAGCAGGCCGTGGTCGACGCGGGCCGTGCGGCGGTGGCCAGCCTGCGAGCGCAGCTTTCCGAACAGCAGGCCGCGCACCAACTGGCTCGCTTGAAGTACGCACGGCAGCAACGTATGGCGAAGGATGGCGCAACGCGTGAGGACGATGTGCAGACCGCGCAGGCCGACGTCGCTTTCGCGCTGGCGCGCGTCACCCGCATTCGTGCAGAAATCGATCAAACCCAGGCCAGCCAGCGTGCCGAAGAAGCCCGCCTGGGCTACGCCCGTATTTTTGCGCCCATGGCGGGCACCGTTGTGTCGGTGCAGGCTCGCGAGGGACAGACGCTGAACGCCACCTACCAGACGCCCAACATACTGCGCATTGCCGATCTGTCGCGCATGACGGTCTGGACCGAGGTATCGGAAGCCGATGTGCGCCGGGTCAAGGCAGGCATGCCGGTGTCCTTTACGACCCTGGGGGCAAGCGATCAAGCCGTGCGCCGCTGGACAGGCACGGTGCGCCAGGTACTGCCTGCACCGCCCGTTACGGCCTCGGAGGAAAGCGCGACATCGAAGACACCGGCAACGGCGACGAAAGCCGTTTCCTATACGGTGCTTTTTGACGTGGACAACGCAGATGGCGAATTGATGCCGCAGATGACCGCCCAGGTGCAGTTCATGACGGCGCAGGCCAGGCATGTGATTGCTGCCCCACTTGCTGCGCTGCAGACCAGTGAGGGCACCTACCAAGCGCGCGTGCTGGATGCGCACGGCCAGCCGCAAAACCGACGGGTCCAACTCGGCGTGCGTAGCCGCCACCAGGCCGAAGTGC
>Ga0075364_10001542_pt1 | contig 12574 bp, 8 predicted proteins | sample EndMetdeltDD1764_FD_71517 | JGI IMG/M metagenome (GOLD analysis project Ga0075364, IMG submission 71517) | Populus endosphere microbial communities from Tennessee, USA - Endosphere MetaG P. deltoides DD176-4 | ecosystem: Host-associated > Plants > Roots > Endosphere | place: USA: Tennessee... | reverse complement strand
CTTTGTGCGCCCCACCATACCCCTTTTATTCTTTGATCCTCGGCCCCCGCGGCGCTCTTCGGTAGCGATGACGGGGAAGTTTGAACGTCACGTCTTCAAACGGGTGCCAACATCTATGGGCTGCTGAGTGACCGTCACACAGTGTAACGCCCGGCCCCACGCGGAGGTCAGTTCGGGTGCCTCTAAAAACGCCTTTGCTTACAAGTGCGACCGTGGCGATCAGTTTCGGAGCATGGAGCAGGAGGCGCGTCAACCGCCTGATGCAGGTGCCCCCGCTCAGGACACCATTGCCCATAATCCGTCGCGCGACGGCCTCCCATGTCCCGGCTGGCACGGCCCAGCGGTCGATGGCGCGCGACTGCGGCAAGGCGAAGGAGTTATCGAGAATGTGCGGAATTGCGGGGATCATCTTTGGCCAGGAACGATCGGTTGACGTCGACGCCGCGCTCACGGCATTGGCGCATCGCGGCCCGGACGGCCAGGGCCAGACCGTGGTGCCGATCGGCAGCACGAACGTGTGGCTCGGCCACACCCGGCTGGCGATCCAGGATCTCACCGAAGCGGGTGCGCAGCCGATGGCCAGCGCCGATGGCCGCTGGTTGATCACCTTCAACGGCGAGATCTACAACCACCAAGACCTTCGCCGCGACCTCACGCGCACCTGGCGCGGGCACTCCGACACCGAGACGCTCGTGGAGGCGATCAGCCAGTGGGGCGTCGAGCCGACAGTGCGGCGCCTCAACGGCATCTTCGCGTTCGGCGTGCTCGACCGAGTCCACAACGCGCTTTACCTCGTGCGCGACCCGTTCGGCGTCAAGCCGCTGTACTACGCGCAGACCGAAAACGGCTTCGGCTTCGCCTCCGAGATCCGCAGTCTTTCGGCGATGACGAAGCGCCGCTTCGGCATCGACCGCGAATCCCTGAGCACCTTTCTGAGCCTGCGTTTCGTGCCGTCGCCGAACACGCTGCTCGAAGGCTTGATGCGGTTGCCGCCGGGACACATCCTGCGCCGCCCGGTGCTCGAGAATCGGCCCGAGACGATGTGCTACGTCGAGCCCTCGCGCAAGGTCTTCACCGGCTCGCTCGAGGACGCCATCGACGGCTATCAGGAGCGCGTGGGAACGGCGGTGCGCCGACAGTTGCTGTCGGACGTACCGGTCGGCGTGCTGATGTCCGGCGGAATCGACTCGGCCGTCGTCGCCGCGATGGCCGTCGACGCCGGTGTCAAGGCACCGTGTTTCACCGTCGGCTATCGCGACCAGACGAGCGCCTGCGAGATCGACGACGCCGCGCACACGGCGCAGGTGCTCGGCCTGGAGCACCACGTCGTGCGGGTGGATCACGAGGAGCTTTGGCAGGCGTTGGACCGCGCGGTCGGCGCCACCGAGGAGCCGCTCGTGACGACCTCCGTGCTGCCAATGTGGTACCTGTGCGAACGCGCCCGCCGCGACGTCACCGTGGTGCTCACGGGTCAGGGCAGCGACGAACTGCTCGGAGGCTATCGCCGCTACCAGGGTGAGCTCTACCGCAAGCTGCCGCTCTTCAAGCAACTGATCCGCGCGGCCAGCCCGCTGCTCGACCGGCTGCCGAACGTTCCCGACTCCGTCGAACGGAGCGCGCACTCTGCCGCGATCGGCGAGGAGATCTCGCGCTTCGAGAGCGAGTACAGCGTGTTTGGGTCGCCGATGCGTCGCCAGTTGATCGGCGAAGCCGGCTCGGGGCGCGCGCTGGAGGCGATTGCGCAATGGCTGCAGTGGTCATCCGCCGGCCGCGCGCTGACGCCGGTCGAGCAGATGATGTGTATCGACATGCGCCTGGGTCTGGCCGACGACCTGCTGTTGTACGGTGACAAGGTCAGCATGGCACACAGCCTCGAGGCTCGCGTTCCGCTGCTCGACAACGACCTCGTGGAGTTCGTCTCGTCGCTGCCGCAAGAGTACAAGCTCGCGCTGAACCGCTCGAAGATCGTCCACAAGCGAATGGCCGACCGGTACCTGCCGGCCAGCATCGTGAACCGGCCGAAGAAGGGTTTCCAGGTGCCGTTTGCGCAGATGATCCGCGGGAGCTGGCGCGATCGCTGCGCCGACGTGCTGTTCTCGTCGCCCGCGCTCGCCGACCTCGGCTTCGAGCCCGCCACCGTCAGGCATCTATGGGACGAGCATCAGCGCGCATTCCGCGATCGCTCCCGCCAGCTTTTCGCGCTGCTGGGCCTGTGCGTATGGATGACGTCGCTGCGTGGCGTCATTGCGTAGCGCTCCATCGCCCATGACTTCCCTCACCCGCATCAAGGGAGACCCCCACGGATATCAGGGGGTCGTGCGCGAACGATCGTGAAACAATCAAAGGACGTCCTCGAACTCTCGGTCGCGTGCGCTCGTTGGATCGAGACTGCAGCGCCAGACAACGTGAACCGCGTGATCGCGAAGCCCATGTTCTTCGGCCCGCTCGGGCGCAGGCTGTTCGGCTGGTTGCATCTGCCGGTCACGGCGTCGCGCTCGCGTGTTGGCGCCGTGCTGTGCCCGCCGCTCGGGCAGGAATCGATCAACGTGCATCGGTCCATGCGGTTCATCTGCAATGCGTTGGCCGGCGCCGGCATTCCCGCGCTTCGCATCGACTACGACGGCTGCGGCAACTCCGCCGGTGACGACCACGATCCCGACCGCCTCGCCGCCTGGGTCGATTCGATTCGTGCCGCCATCGCCGCCACGCAGCGCGATGCGCAGGTCGATCGCGTGATCCTCGTCGGCGTGCGCTTCGGCGCGATGCTCGCAATGCTCGCTGCAGCCGGCCGGAACGACCTGGCCGGCATCGTCACGATCGCGCCCGTCACCAACGGCCGCGCGCTCGTTCGCGAATGGAAGGCGATGAAACTCGTCGGCGGCTGGCGCCGGCGCGACGCCTCGGCCGATAGCGTCGCCGAGGCTGGGCAGGTCGGCGACGGTTCGATCGAAGCGGCCGGCTTCGTGATGACGGCCCAGACCTGCGAGAGCGTCGGCAAGGTCAACCTGCTCGAGGTCGGCAACCTGTCGTGCCCGCTGCTCGTCATCGACCGCAACGACGTCGGCGGCAGCGAACGCTGGGTCGAGAAGCTTTCAGCCGCCGGCGTCACCGTCGAGCGTGTCGCACTGCCCGGCTACCTCGCGATGATGCGCGACCCGGCGTATTCACAGGTGCCGACCGAGGCCGTCGACGCACTGGTGGCGTGGGCCGTCTCGCGAAGCCAAGCTTATCCGGGTGCGGCGACGCAGACCTCGCCGTCGGACGATCCGGTCGGAAGTTCCGATTCGGCAGTGTTCGCGCCGACGGCGGACCGCTCGTCAGCTGTCGTTGAGCGGATCTGGCTGCGCGAGGACGACGGCGCGCAGTTCGCCGTGCTCAGCGAGCCGCTGAACACGCAGGGAGGCGCCGAGGTCGCCGCCCCGGTCCTGATGCTCGTGAACTCGGGTGCGGTGCATCATGTCGGGCCGAATCGGCTGTACGTGCGCCTTGCGCGGCACTTCGCCGCGCTCGGCTTCCGGGTGCTTCGGGTCGATCTGTCGGGTCTCGGCGACAGCCAGCCCCACGCTGGCGAGCCTGAGGTGTCGCCCTACACGAGCCGGGGCGTGCGCGACATCGATCATTGGATGGCGTTCCTGCGCGCCCAACGGCCGATCGGCGAGGCGCACCTTCTTGGCATCTGCTCGGGCGGCTTCCAGGCGTTCCGCTCGGCTCTCGAGGGCCTGCCGTTCGCGACCGTGATGTCGCTGAACCCGGTGAACTTTTACTGGAAGGATGGCATGCAGCTCGACGTGCCCATTCACGAAGCGCACCACGAGGTGGTGCGTCTGGTCGCCGGCTACCGGCGCTCGCTGCTCGAGCCGGCCAAATGGCGCAAGCTGTTCGCCGGCGAGGTCGACGTGAAGCTCGCAGCTCGCGTGGCGGTGAAGCGCGTCTCGGCACGCATGCGCTTGCAGGCGCGTGGCGTTGCGCGCGTGCTCGGTGTGCGCCTGAAGAACGACCTCGCGAGCGACCTCTTCGTCGCGACCGGGCGCAGCACCGCACTCGAATTCATGTTCTCGCGGGGCGACCCGGGCCGCCGCATTCTCTATGAGCAGGCGGGCTCCACGGTCGACCGGCTGCGCGCCGCGCGAAAGCTCGTGGTCACCGAGGTGCCCGGTGCCGACCACACGTTCTCTTCCGAGGCGTCGAGGTGCGCGCTGACGGCAATGCTCACCGACCGGCTGGTTGGGCCGCGCGCGCCTTTCGCGAGCTGCGCATGATGGAGGCGCCCGCGTTGCCGCGCATCGACCCGGCCGCCACGTCGGTTGCCGCCGCGCCGCGCCGCGTGCTGATGCTCGGCACCAACCCCGACATGCGTGGCGGCGTGGCTTCGGTCGTGGCGACGCTGCGCGACGCAGGGCTCTTCGAGCGCTGCGGCGTCGAGTTCGTGAGCACGCACGTCGATGGGACGCGCGGCGCGAAGGTCCGGCAGTTCGTCGATGCGTGGCGCCGCACCTTGCGGGCCCTGCGTTCGCGGCGCTTCGGTCTGGTCCACGCGCACGTGTCGTCGCGCGGCAGCTTCTGGCGCAAGGCGATGCTGCTGTGGCTGGCGCGGCGCTTCGGTGTGTCCACAATCTTCCATCTGCACGACGGCACGTTCGCGGAGTTCGCCGCCACCGGCTTCGGCGGCCCGCTGCTGCGCTGGTGCATTCGCCGAACGCTCGAGTCGAGCACTGCCGTTGTCGCGCTCGCGCCGCGCTGGGGCGAGTGGGTCGCACAGTTTGCTCCGCGCAGCCGCGTCAGTGTCATCGGCAACCCGGTGAAGTGCCCCGACAGCGTTGCGAGGCCGAGAGGCGATTCGAATGCAACGCAGCGCATCCTCTTCCTCGGCAAGGTGTGCCGGGAGAAGGGCGTGTTCGATCTGCTCGACGCCTTCGCGGTGTTCGCGAAGACGCATCCCGATTGGCGCCTCGCGATCGGCGGCCATGGCGAGATCGACGAATGGCTCGCGCGAGCCGAGACGCTCGGCGTTCGATCGCGTGTGGACTCGCTCGGCTGGGTCTCGGGCGCTCGCAAGGACGACGAACTGCGACGCGCCGACGTCTTCGTGCTGCCTTCCTACGGCGAAGGCATGCCCGTCTCGGTGCTCGAGGCGATGGCTTTCGGCGCTGCAGTGATCACGACACCCGTGGGCGGTGTGCCCGACATGATGCGTCCCGACGTGCACGGCCTGTGGTTCGAACCGGGCGATGTGCCGGCGCTGACGCGTTGCCTGCAGCAGCTTGCCGATTCGCCGCAGCGTCGCCTCGAGTTAGGTGACGCGGCGCGCCGCCACGTGCTCGAGCGGTATTCGGTGCCGATCGTGATCGCACAGCTCTGCGAGGTCTACGACCGCGCACTGGCGGGGCGTGGGCGTTGATCGCGCGTCGGCGCGTGCCGTGGTGGTGAGGCCATGACGCGGCTGCGGTGGCTGCTGCGCCGGCTCAGCCGGATGTACTGGCGCGAAGTGCCGTACCGCGCCGCGATGCTCGCGCGTGCTCTCGCGCAGAGCCGCGGCTGGTTTCTCGCGACCCGAGTTCCGCCGGCGTCGCCGAACACGCCGTGGGGCCGGGCGTGGTGCGGTGTTCCGGCGCTGGCCGATGCCGAGCGCGCGGCGCTGCTCGCCGCGGGCGATCGCATCCTGGAAGGCCGCCTCGACGTGTTCGGTCATGCGGTGCCGATGCACGAGGGCATTCCGGACTGGAACGCAGACCCCGTGACCGGCCGGGCCATCGAGATGCGCTTCGGTCTGTTCATCGACTTTCGCCACGTCGGTGACGACGTCGACATCAAGTACCTCTGGGAGGTGAACCGTCACCTCTGGTGGGTGACGCTCGCCCAGTGCTACGCGTTGAGCGGAGCGCCGGCCTACCTCACCAGGCTGCGCGAGCTGCTGACGAGCTGGCTCGACGCGTGTCCGTACCCGCTCGGCGCGAACTGGTCGTCACCCGTCGAGCATGGCGTGCGGCTCGTGAACTGGACCCTCGTGTGGCACCTGATCGGCGGCGAGGCGTCGCCGCTGTTCGCGGACGAGGCAGGGCGGCAGCTGCGTGAGCGCTGGCTGCGGAGCATCTACCAGCACATGCGCTTTTCGAGCGACAACTACTCGCGCTACTCGTCGGCGAACAATCATCTCATCGGCGAGGCGACCGGCGTCTTCGTGGCCGCACGCACCTGGCCTTGCTGGGCCGCTTCGCGGCGCCTCGGCGCGCAGGCGAAGGCCATTCTCGAACGCGAGACGCTGCGCCAGTTCAGCGCCGACGGCGTGAATCTCGAGCAGGCCATCGGCTACCAGAAGTTCTGCCTTCAGTTTCTGCTCGCCGCCGCACTCGTGGCGCGTGCGAACGGCGAGCCATTCAGCGACGCGTTCGGGACCCGCACCGATGCGGCAATCACCTTCATCGCCGCGATGATGGACTGCAGCGGCCGCCTGCCTGACATCGGCGATTCGGACGACAGCGAGGTCTGGCGCCTCGGCGTGTGCACCGATCCTGCGCATGGATTCAAGGCGCTGCTCGCGCTCGGCGCCGCACTGCGCGAACGCCAGGATTGGAGCGCGAAGCTCGGCAGCGTCGGCTGGCCCGAAGGCTCGGAGGTCGGGTGGCTCGCGCAGGGGCCGCGACCCCCGCAAGCCGGGCGCGCCCCGCAGGCGTTGCCAACGCACTTCGAGCAGGGAGGTTACATCGTGCTCGGCGCGGGGTTGCACACGACCGACGAGTTCCGCGTCACCTTCGACTGCGGACCGCTCGGCCTGAACCGGATCGCCGGTCATGGGCATGCAGATGCCCTGTCGATCCTCGTGAGCAGTTGTGGCGAGCCTCTGCTGGTCGATGCGGGAACCTACTGCTACAACGCCGCGCCCGAGCTGCGTCACTACTTTCGCAGCACTGCGGCGCACAACACGCTGCGGGTCGACGGGCTCGACCAGTCGGAGTACGGGGGCAGCTTTCTGTGGATGCGCGACGTGAATTGCCACCGTGTCGTCGAGCCCCATCCGCATGCGGTGCATGCCTGGCACGACGGGTACGGGCGCCTGAGCGATCCGGTGGCGCATCATCGGCGAATCACTCTCACCGAGAAGGGCTTGGGCCTTCTCGTGGAGGATTGGATCGAGTGCGGGCGACCGCACGAGGTGGTTCTTCACTGGCACGCGGCGCAGGGCGCGCGTTTCGCGCCTGCCGAAAAGGCGGGGCACGACTGGGTGCTGCACGGATCACGGCGCGCGCTCGTGTTGTCGGCCGATCGCGCTTGTGCGTGCAGTGTGATCGAAGGTGCAACCGACCCGCTTCAGGGGTGGGTCTCGCAGCGTTTTTACGAACGCAGCGCAGCGCCGGTATTGACGATGCGCACGACACTCGCGCCGAAGCAGGTTCTGCGCACCATGATCCGTGCATGTGCGCAAACGATGACCCCGGTTTGACAGTGTTGTATCGCGATCGCGAACGCCCCCGCGTTCAAGGGGGATTGACCCTGTGTCGAGGCAAAACCGCGACAGGTCGTGACTTATTGGAGCGAGGGTGACTCTCATTTCCCATCAAGCTGCGACGACAATGCGGCAATTCATTGAACGGAGTCGAACGTGAAAGTCTTGGTCACCGGCGCAGCCGGCTTCATCGGCATGCATGTCTCGCAGGTTCTGCTGTCCCGCGGCGACATGGTGGTCGGCCTGGACAATCTCAACGACTACTACGACCCTCAGATAAAGCGCGACCGGCTCGCGCGGTTGACCCCGAACGCGGCCTTTCGCTTCGTGAAGCTCGACGTCGCCGACCGCGCCGGCATGGACGCGCTGTTTGCGAGCGAGAAGTTCGACAAGGTCGTGCACCTCGCGGCGCAGGCCGGCGTGCGCTACTCGCTGACCAACCCGCACGCGTACATCGAGAGCAACATCGTCGGCTTCACGCACATCCTCGAAGGCTGTCGCCACAACCACGTCAAGCACCTCGTCTACGCGTCGAGTTCGAGCGTGTACGGTGGCAACACGCACCTGCCGTTCTCCGAACACGACAGCGTCGACCACCCGGTCAGCCTGTACGCGGCGACGAAGAAGGCCAACGAACTGATGGCGCACACCTACAGCCATCTGTACGGCCTGCCGACCACCGGCCTGCGCTTCTTCACGGTCTACGGCCCGTGGGGTCGCCCCGACATGGCTCTGTTCCTTTTCACCAAGGCGATCATCGAAGGCAAGCCGATCAACGTGTTCAACCACGGCCAGATGGTTCGCGACTTCACCTACGTCGACGACATCGTCGAAGGCGTGGTGCGCGTTCTCGACCGTGACGCGTCGGCCGCGCCTGAGTTCGACGCCGACAAGCCTGACCCGGCGCGCTCGAACGTGCCGTACCGCGTCTTCAACATCGGCAACAACGACCCGGTCAAACTGATGACGTTCATCGACGCGATCGAGAAGGCCATCGGCCGCCCTGCCGAAAAGAACTTCATGCCGCTGCAGGACGGCGACGTGCCCGCCACCTTCGCCGACGTGTCGGAACTCAACGCGTGGACCGGATTCCGTCCCGAAACGCCGGTGCAGCAAGGTATCGGCAATTTCGTGTCGTGGTACCGGGGATACTTCAAGTGCTGAACCAGGCCCGCGAGGATGTCATGACGTTGCCCATGATCTATCTCGTCGCCGGGGCCCGCCCCAACTTCATGAAGATCGCGCCGATGGTGCGCGCGCTGCAGGCCAACGGCCGACTGCGCTGGAAGATCGTCCACACGGGCCAGCACTACGACCGCGACATGAACGAGGTGTTCTTCGAGGAGCTGGGCATTCCCGCGCCCGACGTGCAACTCGACGCCGGTGGCGGCACGCATGCACAGCAGAGCGCGCGCATCATGGTGGCGTTCGAGGAACTCTGCCTGCGCGAGCGGCCCGACTGCGTGCTCGTGGTGGGCGACGTCAACTCGACGCTCGCGTGCTCGATCGTCGCGAAGAAGGTCGGCGTGCCGGTTGCGCACGTCGAGGCCGGGCTGCGCAGTGGCGACATGAGCATGCCCGAGGAGATCAACCGCCTCGTTACCGATGCGATCTCCGACTGGTTCTTCGTCACCGAGCCGAGCGGCGTCGAGCACCTGCGCGCCGAGGGCAAGCCGGCGGATCGCGTGTTCGAGGTCGGCCACGTGATGGTCGACAACCTGCTGTACCAGGCCCACAAGCTCGAGCAGATGGATGCTGCAGTGCTCGAAACCTCGGCGATCAAGCGCAGCCATCCGAAGTACGGCGTGGTCACGCTGCACCGGCCGTCCAATGTCGACGACCCGGTCGTGCTCGCGCGGCTGATGGGCGCGTTGAATCGGATCTCGCAGGACCTGCCGCTCTTCTTCCCGGTGCATCCGCGCACGCGGATCAACATCAAGCAGCACGGCATTGTGGTTGCACCCGGCGTCGAGCTGATGAAGCCGCAGCCCTACATGGCGTTCCTGAATCTCTGGAAGGACGCGAGCGTCGTGCTCACCGACAGCGGCGGCCTGCAGGAGGAAACCACAGCGCTCGGCGTGCCGTGCTTGACACTGCGCGAGAACACCGAGCGTCCCGTGACGGTCGACGAGGGCAGCAACGTGCTCGCCGGCACCGACCCGGAGCGCATCGTCGCGCTCGCGCTGCAGACGATCGCCGGCAACGGCAAGCGCGGGCGCCGCCCGAACCTGTGGGACGGCAACGCTGCCGTACGCATCGTCGACGCGCTTGTGTCGCGCCTGACACGCCAATGAGCGGCGAGGTTCGTTCCCAGCCGCCGCGCCAGCGCATCGAGCTGATGGGGTGCGCGATCGACAACCTCTCGATGGGCGAGACGCTCGACACCATCGAGAGCTTCATCGCGTCGGGCCGGCCGCACCAGCACGTGGTCGTCAACGTCGACAAGCTCGTCAAGGCGCAGGCCGACGCCGAACTGCGCGGCATCATCAATGGCTGCGATTTGATCAACGCCGACGGCATGCCCGTCGTCTGGGCCTCGCGCCTGCTGGGCAAGCCGCTGAAGGAACGCGTCGCCGGGGTCGACCTGTTCGAGGCGCTGATGCACCGCAGCGCGCAAAAGGGCTGGCGCATCTTTCTGCTCGGCGCTCGCGAGGAGATCGTGAGCACCGTGAAGTCGGTCTACGAAGCCAAGTACCCAGGGCTGCAGGTCGTCGGCTTTCGCAACGGCTACTGGCCGGCCGGCGAGGACGAACAGGTCGCCGAACAGGTCGGCGCTGCCGGGGTCGACATCCTGTTCGTCGCGATCAGTTCGCCGAAGAAGGAGCAGTTTCTCGGCCGCTACCAGGCGCGCATGAAGGTGCCCTTCGCGATGGGTGTGGGCGGCACCTTCGACGTCGCGGCAGGGAAGGTGCGCCGCGCGCCGCGCTGGATGCAAGCCAGCGGCCTCGAGTGGTTTTTCAGGTTCCTCCAGGAACCGCGGCGTATGTTTCGCCGCTACTTCATCGACGACATGGCTTTCATCGGCCTGTTGGCGAAGGAATTCATGCGGCGCTGATGCGCGCCCATACTCCGTTTTCGAGTTGTTAAATTTCGTTTGAGAGAGGAACGTCATGATCAAGACCATCGCGGTCGTCGGCCTGGGCTACGTTGGATTGCCGCTCGCCGTCGAGTTCGGCAAGAAGTACCCGACCTGCGGCTTTGACCTGTCCGCCGAGAAGATTGCCGCGTACGGCCGCTTCGTCGACCCGACCGGCGAAGTCTCGAGCAGCGACCTGAAAGCGGCGACCGGGCTCAAGTGCTCGACCGATCCGGCAACGCTCGGCGAGGCCGACTTCATCGTCGTCGCGGTGCCCACGCCGGTCGACGAGGCGCACCAGCCGGACTTCACGCCGCTCGTGAAGAGCTCGGAGAGCGTCGGCCGCCACATGAAGCGCGGCGCGATCATCGTCTACGAGTCGACCGTGTACCCGGGCGCAACCGAGGAGGTTTGCATTCCGATCCTCGAGAAGGTCTCGGGGATGAAGTGGAAGAAGGACTTCTTCGTCGGCTACAGCCCCGAGCGCATCAACCCCGGCGACAAGGAACGCACCGTCACGAAGATCACCAAGGTCGTCTCCGGCGACACGCAGGAGACGCTGGACACCGTCGCGAAGGTGTACGGCTCGATCATCACGGCCGGCGTGTACCCGGCGAGCTCGATCAAGGTCGCAGAAGCCGCGAAGGTCATCGAGAACACCCAGCGCGACCTGAACATCGCGCTGATGAACGAGCTGTCGCTGATCTTCCATCGCATCGGCATCGACACGCTCGAGGTGCTGAAGGCCGCCGGCACGAAGTGGAACTTCCTGGCTTTCCGCCCGGGACTGGTCGGTGGGCATTGCATTGGCGTCGACCCGTACTACCTGACGTACAAGGCCGACATGCTCGGCTACCACCCGGAGGTGATCCTCGCCGGGCGGCGCATCAACGACAACATGGGCAAGTTCGTCGCCGAACAGACCATCAAGCAGATGATTGCCGCCGACCTGCCGGTCAAGGGCTCCAACGTCGTCGTGCTCGGCATGACCTTCAAGGAGAACTGCCCCGACTTGCGCAACAGCAAGGTGATCGACGTGGTGCGCGAGCTGTCGTCGTTCGGCGTCAACGTGCATGTGCACGATCCGATCGCGAGCACCGCCGAATGTGAGCACGAATACGGGGTGAAGCTGACCGAGTGGGATCGGCTGCCGGAGGCGCAGGCGATGGTGGCAACGGTGTCGCATCGCGAATACATGGAGATGGGCCTGCCGCAGATCACGAGCAAGCTTGTCAAGAAGGGCGTGTTCATTGACGTCAAGTCGTCGTTCAAGACGGAAGACGTGACTGCGATGGGTTTCTCCACCTGGCGGCTGTAGTCAGGCTGGAACGATGGTCGAGTACAGGACCCGCACCAAGCGCTACCTGGAACTCTGGTTCGACGAAATCGAGCCCGACGGCAGGTTCGATGTCGTGGTCCGGCATCGGGCGCCCCAGCCCAGCCCGAGTGGCGAGAACGAGGAGTTCCACTCGCTGCACATCGACCTGACGCGCGAACCGGACGACATCTTCAAGGGTTTCGCCCGCAACACGCGGGCGCAGATTCGCAAGTGCACCGAAAGCGACAACGGACTGCGCTACGAGTTCGATCGCCCGACGCCCGAATTGGCCGTCGAGTTCGAGGCGTACTACAACGAGTTCGCGCGGTCCAAGGGGCTGGCGCCCGTGCCGCATACGCGGCTGCGGGCGTACTTCGAGTCGGACAGCGTGCTCCTCGCGCGTGCACTGGAAGGCACGCGAACGCTGGTGTGGCACGTGAACGCGACGGCGCAGCCGTATGTGACGCTCATGTATTCGGCATCGCAATTCCGTTCGGGCGACGAAGAGTTCAAGAAGCTGGTCGGCCGGGCGAACCGGCGCCTGCACTGGGAGGAGCTGCTGCACTTCAAGAGTGCCGGCTTCCGCACCTTCGACTTCGGTGGTTGGTACGCCGGCTCGACCGACACGGCACGCCTGGCGATCAACCGCTTCAAGGAAGAGTTCGGCGGCGCGAAGGTTCTCGAGTTTTCCTCCACCGAGAACCGCAGCCTCCTTGCGAAGACGGCCGCGGCGGTGCAC
>Ga0075364_10001541_pt1 | contig 12575 bp, 12 predicted proteins | sample EndMetdeltDD1764_FD_71517 | JGI IMG/M metagenome (GOLD analysis project Ga0075364, IMG submission 71517) | Populus endosphere microbial communities from Tennessee, USA - Endosphere MetaG P. deltoides DD176-4 | ecosystem: Host-associated > Plants > Roots > Endosphere | place: USA: Tennessee... | reverse complement strand
GCCTGGCCGTCCAGCGGATGATCGACCTGCCGCCGCCGGCGATCCCAGCGCGCTATGACCTGGTCAAGGCGCGCCACCACGTCGATGTGGAGCTGATCTGATGAAGCGCCTGGCCCCCCATGTTCGGCACGACGGCGTGATCGTGGTGGGGGCTGGCCTCGCGGGCCTGACCGCGGCGCTGGCCGCCGCGCCCGCCAAGGTCCTGGTGCTTACCGGCGCGCCGCTGAACCACGGCTGCTCCTCGGCCTGGGCCCAAGGCGGCATGGCGGCGGCCCTGTCGGAGGGCGACGCTCCGGCGCTGCACGCCGCCGACACGGTGGCCGCCGGCGCGGGCCTGGTGGACGAGGCCATGGCCGCCCTGCTGGCCGAGGAAGGCCCCGGCGCGGTGCGCGCCCTGGCCGCTCTTGGCGCGCCCTTCGACCGCACGGCCGACGATGGCTTCGCCCAGAGCCTGGAAGCCGCCCACAGCCGGCCCCGCGTCGCCCGGGTCAAGGGCGACCAGGCGGGCCGCGAAATCATGCGCGCGGTGACCGCCGCCGCCATGGCCGCGCGCCATATCGAGGTGCGCCAGGGAGCGACCCTGCGCGGCCTGCTGCAGGACGAGGCGGGCGCCATCCGCGGCGTGGTCGCCGAGATCGGCGGCGAGCGGGTGCGGATCACCGCCCGCGCCGTGATCCTGGCCACCGGCGGCATCGGCGGGCTCTACGCCGAGACCACCACGCCGGCCGAACTGATCGGCGAGGGCCTGGCCCTGGCCGCCCTGGCCGGGGCCCAGGTCGGCGACCCCGAGTTCGTCCAGTTCCATCCCACGGCCATCGACATCGGCCGCGATCCCGCGCCGCTGGCCACCGAAGCCCTGCGCGGCGAGGGCGCGGTGCTGGTCAACGGCCAGGGCGAGCGGTTCATGGCCAGCTACCATCCGGCCGCCGAGCTTGCGCCCCGCGACGTGGTGGCCCGCGCCATCCACGCCGAGCGCGCGGCGGGCCGCGGCGCCTTCCTCGACGCCCGCGAGGCGGTGGGCGAGCACTTCCCCGAGGAATTCCCGGCCGTCTTCGCCGCCTGCCTGGGCGGCGGGGTCGACCCGCGCGTCCAGCCGATCCCGGTCGCCCCGGCCTGCCACTACCACATGGGTGGGATCGTCGCCGACGCTGACGGGCGCACCACCCTGCCCGGCCTGTTCGCCGCGGGCGAGTGCGCCTCCACCGGCGTGCACGGCGCCAACCGCCTGGCCTCCAACTCCCTGCTCGAGGCCGCGGTCTTCGGGGCCCGGGCCGGCCGCGCCGCAGCCGCCGAGGCCGAGCGCCCCGCGGCGCCCCTGGCGGTCGTTTCCGCTCCCCCTCTGCCAGCGCCCGCGCTGCAGCGGCTGCGCCGGCTGATGAGCGAGCACGCCGGCGTGGTCCGCGACGCCCAGGGCCTCGCCACCCTGCTGGCCGAGATCGAGGCCATGGAGGGGACTTACGGCCGCGCCGCCCCGCTGATCGCCGCCCGCCTGGTGGCCGCCTGCGCCCTGGCGCGGACCGAAAGCCGGGGCGCCCACTTCCGCGCCGACGCGGTCCCGGCGGCCGCCGCGGCGCGGACGCTGACGACCCTGGCCCAGATCGAGGCGCCCGCGCGCGGCCTGCGGTTCGCCGCCGAATGATCGAGCCCCTGCCGGACCTTCTGCTGGCGCCGGTGGTGCGCGCCGCGCTCGTCGAGGACCTTGGCCGGGCGGGCGATGTCACCGCCCAGGCCTGCGTCGCCGCGGACGCCGTGCTGTCCTGCGTCTTCGCCGCCCGCAAGCCCGGCGTGATCGCGGGCCTGGACTGCGCGCGCCTGGCGATCCTGGAGCTCGACCCCAAGGCCTCGTTCGCGCCCGTGGCCGTCGATGGCGGGATGGTGGCGGCCGGGGCGCCCCTGGCCCGGGTGGAGGCCAACGCCCGGGCCCTGCTCTCGGCCGAGCGCACGGCGCTCAACCTGCTGGGCCGCCTCTCCGGCGTGGCGACCCTGACGCGGGCCTATGTGGACGCCGTGGCCGGCACGGGCGCCAGGATCGTCGACACCCGCAAGACCACCCCGCTCCTGCGCGCCCTGGAGAAGTACGCCGTGCGCTGCGGTGGCGGGGTCAACCACCGCTTCGGCCTCGACGACGCCATCCTCATCAAGGACAACCACATCGCCGCCTGCGGCTCGGTGGGCGAAGCCGTGCGCCGGGCCAAGGCCTTCGCCGGCCACCTGATGAAGGTCGAGGTGGAGGTCGACGGGCTGCACCAGCTCGACGAGGCCCTGGCTCATGGGCCCGACGTGGTCTTGCTCGACAACTTCAGCCTGGACGACCTTGCCGAGGCCGTCCGCCGCGCCAAGGGCCGCGCGGTGCTGGAGGCCTCGGGCGGGGTCAACCTGCAGACCGTCCGCGCGATCGCGCAGACCGGCGTCGACGTCATCAGCGTGGGCGCCCTCACCCACTCCGCCAGCGTGCTGGACATCGGCCTGGACGCCGTCTGAGCGCCTGAGAGGCGGCGCGCCCCCTCCGTCTCGGCGCTAGCGCGCCGATCCACCTCCCCCGCAAGCGGTGGAGGACCTAAGCTGTCGCCGAAGGCGACTGAGGGGACCTTTGGCCTCACGCCATCTCCAGCCGCGACGCCGCCGCCTCCGCCTGCGCCCGGCGGCGGGCGGCCAGGGGCGCCATGCGCTGACGATAGGCGGCCAGGATGGCGGGGTCGGCGAGTTCGGGGCGGCCGGCCTCGAATGGCGGCGCCGGCGCATATTCCAGGCCTAGCTGCACGGCCTTGGCCGCGTCCTCGCCGGCCAGCTCGGCCAGCAGGGTGAAGGCGAAGTCCAGCCCGGCCGTCACCCCGCCGCCGGTGATCAGGTTCCCGTCACGGCAGACCCGCTCTTCCGACACCGTCGCCCCGAACAGCGGCAACAGGTCCCGCCAGGCCCAGTGGGTGGCCGCGCGCCTGCCCCGCAGGAACCCCGCCGCGCCCAGGATCAGCGAGCCGGTGCAGACCGAGGTCAGGTAGCGGGCGCCATGCCCCAGCCGGCGGATCTCGCCAAGGAAGGCCTCGTCCAGCGCCGCCTCCACCGCGGTCACCCCGCCCGGGATCAGCAGCACGTCGCAGGACCCAACCTTGGCCAGGTCGGCGAGGTTGGTGAAGGTCAGGCCCTCGGCCTCGATGTCGGCCCCGCCGACGGACGCCACGGTCACCCGCGCGCCCGGCGTGCGGCTGAGCACCTGGTGCGGCCCGGTGAAGTCCAGGTGGGTTACGCCTGTAAATAAGGGAATCGTGATTTCCAGCATGTGCGCCTCCGATTTGACGGCCCAGCATGACGCAGCTAGCCTCCGGCGCTAATGACAATGTTCCCTCATTTCTCGCCATGACCCGCCGTCTCGCCCTGGTGCTGTTCGAAGGCTTCCAGATCCTCGACGCCGCCGGCCCCATCGCCGTATTCGAGATCGCCGATCGGTTCGCCCGCAGCGACGCCTACGAAATGGTGCTGCTCGCCCCCAAGGCCGGCTGGGTGGCCAGTTCCTCCGGAGCGGCCATGGCGGCCGAAGCCCTGGGCGAGGGCCCCTACGACACCCTGATCGTCGCCGGTGGCGAGGGGACCCGATCGACGCTGAACGAGACGGAACTCATTCCATGGCTACGTGCGCAGGCGCCGCTCGCCCGCCGCGTCGCCAGCGTCTGCTCCGGCGCCTATCTGCTGGCGGAAGCCGGCCTGCTGGAGGGCCGCCGCTGCACCACCCACTGGGGACGTTCAGACCATTTCGCCCGGAGCTATCCGGGCGCGCGCCTGGAGCCAGACCGGATCTGGGTTCGGGACGGCAATGTCTGGAGCTCGGCCGGCATCACCGCCGGCATCGACCTGGCGCTGGCCCTGGTGGAGGACGACCTGGGCGAGGCGGTGGCGCGCAGGACGGCCAAGCAGCTGGTGGTCCACCACCGCCGGCCGGGGGGCCAGTCGCAGTTCTCGGAATTGCCGGAGGTGGGCGGGACCCAGGGGCGCTTTGGCCCGCTCCTCGACTGGGCGCGCGAGCGGCTCGCAGAGCCGCTCCCCGTCGAGCGCCTGGCCGAGCGGGCCGCCATGAGCCCGCGCCATTTCGCCAGGGCCTTCCGCGCCGAGGTCGGGGTCACGCCCGCCAAGGCGGTGGAGCGGCTGCGCCTGGAGGCCGCGCGCCTGCGGGTGGAGGGCGGCCGCCAGCCCATCGACCAGGTGGCCGAGGCGGCGGGCTTTGGCGACGCCGAACGCATGCGCCGGGCCTTCCTGCGCGCCTTCGGCCAGCCGCCGCAGGCCCTGCGCCGGGCGGCGCGGGGCTGAGGTTCAGAGTGTCATCCCGGCTTTTCGCGCAGCGAAGGCGCCGGGACCCATGAACACCGCGGGATGGTGGATGGCCGCCGCGCGTCCGCGCCCCACCGGTCGGCGCCGGTGATCATGGGTCCCGGATACGCCGCTCGCGCGGCGTTCCGGGATGACACGAATAGAAAGGGCTTCGGTCCCGCCCCTACGACGGCGTGGCGACCTGCGGCTTGGCGCTGATCGGTGCGTCGGTCTTGGCGATCGGGCTGGGCGCCTCGGCCTTGGCCGGCGCCGCCTCGGCGGGCTTGGGCGCTTCGGCCGCGGCCGGCTTGGCGGGCTCGGGCGTGGTCAGCGCCTGCGCCAGGCGCAGGTCGGCCGGCGGGGCCGCCACGGGTGCGCTGGTGAAGACCACGCTGTCGTCGTCAGGCTCGGCCTGGACGGCGCGCGGGGCGTGCGGATTGAAGCGATAGAAGACGTGCAGCCCGACCTGGGCCACCCGCAGCATCTTGCCGCCCCACTCCGGATCGACCCCGGTGGTGTGGAAGTGCGTCGCCGAGCCCACGTCGCGCAGCACGAAGCCGGACAGGGTGCGGGCGGCGATCGCCCGGGCGCGATCCCAGGCGTTGTGCTCCACCACGCGCTCGGCCTGGCCGTCGCAGGCGAAGGAGAACTGGCAGCCGTTGTGGTGCGTCGAGCCCTGGTAGACCACGGCGCAGACGGTCTTGGGGAAGTTGGGGTTCTTCACCCGGTTCATCACCACCGTGGCCACGGCCTGCTGGCCGCGGGGGCTCTCGCCCCGGGCCTCGAAATAGACCGCCTGCGCCAGGCAATCGAGCTCGCGGGCGTGGGTGGGCGCGGCGGCGGCCATGTGGGCGGCGTCAGGGTCGATGTTGGCCGGCAGGCCCTGGGGCCCGCGCAGCTCGGCCGAGGCGGCCACCAGGCCGCTCTCCGGACCCAGCGCCACACGCACCGCTTCCGCGCGCTCCAGCGCCACGTGACCGAGGCCCGCGGTGAGATAGCCGGCCCCAAGGCCGATCCCCACCACCGTGCCGATCAAAGCGGCGTTCGTCAGCGCGCGCCAATCGGCGCGGCCCTGTAATCCAAAATTCAAAGCGTTCGTGTCCTGCACGACGAGGGCGCAACCCGCCCCCCGACCAATGTCGCCGCGGACGCCCCTGCTCTTGCTGGAAGCGACCGCCGGCTGGCCCGCCCGGACTCGTGTGGGCAGGCGACGGCAAATGATGAATGATCTATGAAGGCTCAGAGTGGGTCTGGCAAGCGCTTTTCGCAATGCAGCGAGAGCTTTGTCGCAATGCCTCCGGTTGTGTCGGTCCGATCCATTCATACTTTGGCCGCGCAAGTTATAGGCCAACTCTAGCTTTTCATGGGTGATAGGGGTCCCCGGTAACTATACTTGCCATTGCTGTAGAGCCGAGCTCTTCGCGGCCTGGGATTCCCTTCCGGCAAGCTTCAGCGGAACCATCCGCGGTTGCGGAGAGTTACGCCGCGCAGACCCTGGAGATCCCTGATGCGTAACAGCTTTCTCGCCCTCGCCGCCCTCGGCGCAGCCCTCGCCCTGGCCGCCTGCGGCCACAACACCGAGCAGCGCGCGGCCACCGGCGCGGTGGCGGGCGCGGTCGTCGGCGGACCGGTGGGCGCCGCGGTCGGCGGCGCGGCCGGCGCGGTCGTCAGCAAGGCTAACGGCGGCCACTAGACCCGTCCCGTTTCAGTAGCGTACCCCGCCGCGCCGGCCCTCCGGCGCGGCGTCTTCTTGTGCGCTGCGGGAGACTCTGGGCCTCTTTATCGGTCCACGAACCCGCGCGCGGCGCCCCCTGGCGTCACGCCCTCCGCCGCCCTACCTTGGCGTTCATGGCTCGTTCTTCAGGCGCAGGCGCGACCCCCGGCGGGGTCGCCGACATGTCGACGGCGTTCGACTACGACGAGAACACCATGCCCATGCTCTGGAAGCCGCACCGCCCCGCGCGGCCGGACAAGAGCGAGGGTGGGCGCAGGTTCAAGCTTGTCAGCGACTATGAGCCGGCCGGCGACCAGCCCGCCGCCATCGCCGAGCTGGTGGCCAGCGTCCAGGCCCGCGAGCACGACCAGGTGCTGCTGGGGGTCACGGGCTCCGGCAAGACCTTCACCATGGCCAAGATCATCGAGGAGACCCAGCGTCCGGCGCTGATCCTGGCCCCCAACAAGACCCTCGCCGCCCAGCTCTACTCCGAGTTCAAGAGCTACTTCCCGGAGAACGCGGTCGAGTTCTTCGTCTCCTACTACGACTACTACCAGCCCGAGGCCTACGTCCCGCGCACCGACACCTACATCGAGAAGGACTCCTCGCGGAACGAGCAGATCGACCGGATGCGCCACTCCGCCACCCGCGCGATCCTCGAGCGCGACGACGTCATCGTGGTGGCCAGCGTCTCCTGCATCTACGGCATCGGCTCGGTCGAGACCTACACGGCCATGACCTTCAGCCTGCTTCCCGGCGAGCGGATCGACGAGAAGAAGCTGATGGGCGACCTGGTGGCCCTGCAGTACCGCCGCAACGACCAGGCCTTCGAGCGCGGCACCTTCCGCCGCCGCGGCGACACCATCGAGATCTTCCCCGCCCACTACGAGGACCGCGCCTGGCGCATCTCCCTGTTCGGCGACGAGGTGGAGTCGATCAGCGAGTTCGATCCCCTCACCGGCCGGAAGACGGCCGACCTGGAAGGCGTGAAGATCTACGCCAACAGCCACTATGTGACGCCAAGGCCGACGCTCCGGCAGGCCATCAACCACATCAAGATCGAGCTGAAGGACCGCCTCGACTGGCTGGTCGCCAACGGCAAGCTGCTGGAGGCCCAGCGGCTGGAGCAGCGCACCACCTTCGACATCGAGATGATGGAGGCCACCGGCTCCTGCGCCGGCATCGAGAACTACAGCCGCTACCTTACCGGCCGCCGGCCGGGCGAGCCGCCGCCGACCTTCTTCGAGTACATCCCCGACAATTCGCTGCTGTTCGTCGACGAGAGCCACCAGACCGTGCCGCAGATCGGCGCCATGTACCGCGGCGACTACCGGCGCAAGTTCACCCTGGCCGAGTACGGATTCCGCCTGCCCAGCGCCATGGACAACCGCCCCCTCAAGTTCGAGGAGTGGGACGCCATGCGGCCGGACACCGTCCATGTCTCGGCGACCCCCGGCCCCTGGGAGATGGCCCGCACCGGCGGGGTCTTCACCGAGCAGGTGATCCGCCCCACCGGCCTGATCGACCCGCCGGTGGAGATCAAGCCGGTCGCCGCCCACGGCTTTTCCCAGGTGGACGATGTCATCGACCAGGTTCGCCAAACCGCCGCCAACGGCTATCGCTCGCTCATCACCGTCCTAACCAAGAAGATGGCCGAGGACCTCACCGAGTACATGCACGAGCAGGGCCTGCGCGTGCGCTACATGCACTCCGACGTCGACACCCTCGAGCGCATCGAGATCATCCGCGACCTTAGGCTTGGCGCCTTCGACGCCCTGGTGGGCATCAACCTGCTGCGCGAGGGCCTGGATATCCCCGAGTGCGGCCTGGTCGCCATCCTCGACGCCGACAAGGAGGGCTTCCTGCGTTCGGAGACCTCGCTGATCCAGACCATCGGCCGGGCCGCCCGCAACGTCGACGGCCGCGTGATCCTCTATGCCGACCAGGTCACCGGCTCGATGGAGCGGGCCATGGCCGAGACCAAGCGCCGGCGCGACAAGCAGGAAGCCTACAACCTCGAGCACGGCATCACCCCCGAGAGCGTGAAGAGCCGGATCAAGGACATCCTGGCCTCCCCCTACGAGAAGGACCGCGTCACCGTGCCCGTCGGCGTGGCCGAGGGCGCCACCCCCTTCATCGGCGACAACTTCAAGGCCAACCTCAAGGCCCTGGAGACGCAGATGCGCGAAGCCGCCGCCAACCTGGAGTTCGAGACGGCCGCCCGCCTGCGCGACGAGATCAAGCGCCTCAAGCTGCTGGACCTGGAGTTCGCGGCCGACGCCCTGGCCGGCGAGGGCGAGAGCGGCGACCGCGAGGCCGTCAAGCGCGTCCGCGCCGAGGTCCGCGCCGAGAAGGCCGAGGAATTCCGCAAGGCGCGAGGGCGCAAGCGCTGAGGCGGCTCAGTTCGGCTGATATGGCTTGGGGACCAGGGCCGAGGCGACCTGGTTGGCGCGCGACACGATAGCCGCCCTTGGATCGGTGGTGATCGAGAAGCTCGAGGCGTCCAACACCGCGTCGAGATTGTCGCGCACGTCCTCGATCGTCAGCGCCGCGTTGCGATGCCCCGTGGTGGCGCCGAACAGCCTGGCCGACACATTGCCGCCCCCGACGTCGAACAGGCCCCCGCTCACCGGGCAGCTCTCGTGGGCCAGGAAGGCCACCGCCGGCGACACCAGTTCGGGCGGATACTGGACCTGGTAGCGCGCCAGGAAATCGGGCTCCACGTCGTAGCGCTGCAGCGCATTGGTGGCGGCCCCCGGACTGACCGCATTGACCTTGATGTCATGCGGGGCGCCCTCGAGCGCGAGCCCCCTCGTCATGCCGAACAGGCCGAACTTCACCGCCCCGTAGATCGTCGAGGTCGGCAGGCCGAACATCGCCCCCGAGGTGGTGTTGACGATACGCCCATAGCCCCTCTGGAGCATGTGCGGCCACGCCGCCCGGCACATCCACACCCCGCCCATGAGGTGGACCTGGACCAGCCGCTCGATGTCGCGGGTCGACATCTCCTCGAAGCTCGCCCTTACGCCGCTGCCGGCGTTGTTGACCACGATGTCGACCCGGCCCCAGGCGTCGATCGCCGTCTGGATGATGGCCCTGGCGCCGGCCTCGTCGGCGACGTCGTGCCGGTCGGCGATAGCCTCGCCCCCCGCCGCGACGATCTCGGCGGCGACGGCGGCCGCGTCGCCATAGGCCGATCCCCTGGCGCCCGAGCCGATCCCCAGGTCGTTGACGACGACCTTCGCGCCGCGGCTGGCCAGCAGCCGCGCGTGCGCGCGGCCAAGCCCTGGATTGCTCCCGGCGCCGGTGACGATGGCCACCCGCCCGTCGAAGCGCAGTTCGCCACTCACCCTCCCGGCCCCGCCGCTCAGGCCGGCGCGCCGATGCGGCCAAGGTCGGACCGCACCAGGGCGGCCATCTCCTCGGCGCGGGATTCGCCTTGCCCAGGCTCGTTCAGGCCGCACCTCTTGTTGAGGTGGGCGATGAGCGCCGGATCCACGGCCGGCCCCGGCCCGGCGATCGCCTCATAGGTCGGCCCGATCCTGTCGGCGATCGCCTTGAGCCTGGCCCGGTCGAGACCCAGGAAGCGGATGATGTTCTCGCCCAGGATCGCCCGGACGTCCGGCTCGGAGACGCCCCGGAAGAGCACCTTCAGATAGTCCGTCGTGTTCGGCCAGGTCCCCTCGGTGTGGGGATAGTCGCGCCCGAAGCTCAGCCGCTCGACGCCCACCTCCTGGCGTAGCTCCACCTCGCATTTGCGCATGAAGGAGACGCCGGCCATGAAGTTCTCGCCCCAATATTCGCTGGGGCGGCGCCTGGCGGGGAGGCGATGGCGGTTCTCCGCCCAGATCCTGTCGATGATCCGCAGCGCCGTTGGGATCCAGTCCGCCCGCGCCTCGGTCAGCATGACCTTCAGGCCTGGATGACGATCGAACACCCCGCCCAGCATCATCTGCCACATGCTGCGCTGGCAGCGCAGGTCGCTGAAGAACTCGCGGTTGAAGACCTGGGTCAGTTCGGCCAGGAAATCCTTGTCGTCGCCCCCTTTCGCGGCGACGCGGTCGGCGGCGGCCTCGATCTCGCAAAACGCCAAGCCTGGCTGGGCGCCGTATCCCCCGTGGGTGATCATCACCAGCCCGCGTTCCGCGCACAGCGCCCAGAACGGGTCCCAATAGCGATCGTAAAGCGGCGGCTGGCCGGCGAAGCCGGCGAACCCCGGCGTATACATCCCGGCGAAACCGTGATCGGCCAGCCAGGTCGCCTCGGCGATCAGGTCGTCCAGATTGGCGAAGCTTCCCGCGGGGCTGATCAGCAGGAACCGCTCCTTGGCCGGCCCGAAAGTGTCGTGGGCCCAGCGGTTCCAGGCCCGCACCCCGGCGTCCACCGCATCGACGGGGTAGGTCCCGTTCATGATATGATGAAACATCTCGGCGGCCCGGAAATCCCCCGGGAAGACGAACTCCGCCGCCACGCCTTCGCGGTCCATCTCCTCCAGGCGGACCTCCCGGTCCCAGACCCCCCGCCACTGGCCGGCGGCGTAGCGGCCGTCCTTGTCAAAGGTCGGCCTGACCTCGGCCGGGAGCATCACCTCGGCGATCAGCTTCATCGACTTTGAAAAGAGTTGCGACTCCCGCTGAAGGCGATCGAGGTATTTGTGGCGCGCCGGCTCAAGATAATCGCGCCATCGGTCGGGATTCATCACCGCATGACCGTCCGCGGAAACGAAGATCAGCTTCTCCAATGTCGCGCCTCCCGCCCGATCCGACCCCCATTTCTCATCCCATGGCCCAGATCCCGGGTTGATTTGAAGGTTCGTCGCCGTAGTTGGCGACAGGCTGGCCCGCGGCGCGCCTGGCATCAAGCCCCGATCGCCGGCGCCGGCGACCGGGGCGTGGGCTCGGTTGGAGGTCAGGTCGCCATGCGGTTGGACCAGCCCCCGTCGATGGGGATCAGGGCGCCGGTGATGTAGGCCGCCCGGTCGGACGCCAGGAAGGCGGCCAGCTCGCCGCATTCCCAGGGCTCGCCCATGCGGCCCAGGGGCGCGATGGTCTCCAGCTGCGGACGGTGCTTGATCGCCGGCTCGCCCATCCCCTCGGTGCGCATCATCCCAGGACAGATGGCGTTGCAGCGGATGTTGTCCTTGCCGTTCTCGATGGCGAAGTTGCGGGTCATCATCGTCACCGCGGCCTTGGTCATGTTGTAGGCCCCGCTGCCGTAGCCCGGCACCAGGCCGCCGATCGACGACCAGTTGATGATCGCCCCGCCGCCATTGTTCTTCATCGCCCGGGCCGCGTGCTTGGCGCCGAAATAGACCCCCTTCATGTTGACGGCGATCAGCCGGTCGAGGTCGGTCTCGGAGGTGTTGTCGATCGGCGCGCCGATGCCGATGCCGGCGACGTTGAGGATGGCGTCCAGCCGGCCGAACTTGGCCACCGCCAGATCGACCAGGGCGCTGACCTGGGACTCATCGGCGATATCGCACTGCATGGGGATGGCCGCGGCGCCGATCTCGGCGGCCGTCGCCTCCTGCTTGCCGGTGATGTCGGCCAGAACCATCTTGGCGCCCTCGCGGGCCAGCACCATGGCGCTCGCCTTGCCCATGCCCGAGCCGGCGCCCGTCACCACCGCGATCTTGCCGTCGAGAAATCCCATCCTCATCCTCCCGCTCGTTGTTTGCGTCCGCCCAAAATGCGGTGCGCAGGCCGCCCCAAAAATGAGAGGCCGGTGCCACTTTCGCTCGCGGCCTTCCTCCAGTCATCCCCGCGCAAGCGGGCGCCCAGGCTTTTTTGTCGCCGCCGCTCCGCGTAACCTGCCCCAATCACGGGAGGACTGAGAGCTTGGGCAAGGCCACCGCACAGGGAACGATCGAGCGCCCCGCCGACGAGGTCTGGGCCATCATCGGCGACTTCGCCGACCAGAGCTGGAATCCCACGCTCGCCAGCATGACCTGCCAGGGCGACATCCGCACCGCCATCATGCACGGCGTGGCCGGCGAGTTCGACGAGCAGCAGTTCCACCGCGACGAGGCCGCTCGCACCTACACCTACGGCGTCGTCGCCGTCCGCGGGACCAGCTTCGACATGAGCTACCTGATCGGCGGGCACCGCTCGACCATCACCGTCACCCCCACCGGCCCCGCCTCATGCCGGGTCACCTTCGACCTTGAGATGCCCGACGGCCAGGACGAGTCCCTGCGCCGCACCAGCGGCGGCTACCAGCAGCGGATCGACGAGCTGAAGGCGAGGCTGGAAGGCGAGGCCAGGCCCGCCTGAGGACGCGTCGCCGACGGCGACGAGGGAACGACATCGCCTGCGGGACATTCGCCCAGGATGGCTAAGCCCCAAGACCAAGACGACGCACAGCTCGGCCCGCCGCCGTCCGATCCTGAACTCGAGGCCGCGTTGCGCGACGAGCGGCAGACCGAACGCCAGGCGCCGGACAACGCCGAGCCTGGCGAACCCTCCGACTGAGGGCCTACCCCGCCCTCACCGCTCGCGCCGGCAGCGTCGCCCAGCCACGGTTCACCGGGCTGGAATCCAGCCGCGCCGCCGTCATGTCCACG
>Ga0075364_10001540_pt1 | contig 12576 bp, 9 predicted proteins | sample EndMetdeltDD1764_FD_71517 | JGI IMG/M metagenome (GOLD analysis project Ga0075364, IMG submission 71517) | Populus endosphere microbial communities from Tennessee, USA - Endosphere MetaG P. deltoides DD176-4 | ecosystem: Host-associated > Plants > Roots > Endosphere | place: USA: Tennessee... | reverse complement strand
GTACCGCGCGCCGCGCCTCACGCCGCGCGTGACCATGCCCGGCCCGCAGATCGCGATCGTGGTGGGCCCCAAGGGCGACGAGTACCACGTGGACGACCACGGCCGCGTGAAGGTGCACTTTCATTGGGACCGCTACGACGAGAGCAACGAGAAGTCGACCTGTTGGGTGCGCGTGTCGCAGCCCTGGGCCGGCAAGGGCTGGGGCGGGTACTTCATTCCGCGCATCGGCCAGGAAGTGATCGTCGACTTTCTGAACGGCGACCCCGACCGCCCGATCATCGTGGGCCGCGTCTACAACGACGACCAGCCGATCCCGTACAAGTCGCCCTCGCAAAGCGGCTTCAAGACCCGCTCCACGCCCGGCGGCGGCGCCTCGAACTACAACGAGATCATGTTCGAGGACAAGAAGGGCGAAGAGAACATCAACATTCACGCCGAGCGCAACATGAGCCGCAGCGTGGAGCTCGATGATTCGACCACCGTGGGCCGCGATCAGAGCCTGGTCGTCGAGCGCGACCAGAGCGGCATCATCCAGCGCGACCAGACCCTGGCCGTGACGCGCAACCGATCAATCCACGTCAAGAACAACGAATCGCACGTGGTCGACCTGGCGCAGAAGCTCAAGGTTGGCACCAACCAGGACAACTACGTGGTTGGCAACCAGACCACCAACGTGGACGGGACGCACACGCTGGTCGTCAAGGGGGCCATCAATACCGACACGAAGGCCACGCGCACCGAGAACACGACCGGCAACGAATCGCGAACCATCGGTGGCAACCAGACCGTCAACATCACAGGCAACCTGTCGTACAAGGCGGCCGTGATGACCTTCGAGGCCGGTCACATCGAGCACAAGGTGACGGGTGCCAATTCGGTGGTCCATACCTCGCCCAATGGTCCCTACACGATCATGGCGAACAAGTTCTCCATTCTGAGCAACACCGACGCCTCGATCCTGGCGGTCGGAAAGATCAACCAGACGTCGATCGAGAACAACACCACGGTGATGGGCGCCAACTCGAGCGGCTATGTCGGCCACTCGAGCGAAACCAACATGGGATTGGCCCGCAGCACCTTTCTCGGCCTGGCGGTGGACACCTTCATGGGCGTCCAGATCAGCACCACCCTGGCCGCGCAACTGGAGACAGTGGTGGCCGCGAAAATCAGCGCCGCAGCCGGGCCGCACGTCGAATTGCTGAGCATGAAGCTCTATGTGCCGGGTGCCGGCGGTGGTGGCGCCACCGGGATGATCGCGGCGGACGCGGAGATGGCCGCGAGTGTGCTTGGCGTCGCGGCGGGCGCCAGCGTGTGGTCGGCGATCGTCGGCTTCGGCGAGCTCAACGACCAGTACGCGGCCGCGCGCCAGGAACTGCACGACGCTGCCGTGGAGGCGGCCAACGCGGGCCACCCGGGGCTGGCGGCGCGGCTCAACCGGTTGTCGCAGGCCAGCGTCTCCAGCGCCGGCCACGTCACGGCGATCAACGAGGGTCCGGCGCCCAACAGCACCCAGGCCACCAGCGGCGACGGCATCACGCCCACCGACAGCCACTACGTCATACCGCCGGCGCCCGGTACGCCCGGAGTCGGTGGCGGTTCAGGCGGCGGCACGCCGTAGTCTCCAGTCGTCACGGTTGTTTCCCCATGCATGTGATCAAGCCCCAGTCTCTTGGCCTTTCGGCCCGGCCGATGGAGTACCGCAAGCGCTTCGGCCTTTGCGTGTCCGGCTACCTGCACGTGCCGTTCGCGCAGGCACCGCGTGGTACGTTGTGGAGCGAGCAGTCGATGTGGAACTTTCTTGCGGCCGAAATGGCGCAGCCGCTGATCGACGAGGGCATCGCCAAGCTGACGCCCGAATTCCTGGTGCACGGCAATGCCTATGCCACCGCCGAGCGACCCAATGCCGTGGCGGTGCGCGCGCGACTGGGCGAAACCGAAAAGACCGTCCTGGCTTTTGGCGAACGTCATTGGGACGGCGGGAAGGCCAGCGCGCCGCTGCCTTTCGAGCGCATGCCGCTCGCCTGGACACAGGCCTATGGCGGCGACGGCTTTGCGCCCAATCCGCAAGGGCGCGGCCGCAGCCTGGTCGATGGCGTGCGCCGGCTGCCGAATCTGGAGATGCCAAGTTCGCGCCTTCACGGACCCGATGACGTGATCGTGCCCGCTGCCTTCGGCCCGCTGGACGTGATGCATCCGCAGCGCGCCGCGCTGAGGGGAACCTACGACGACGCCTGGCTCAAGGAGCATGCGCCCGGCTTTGCGCCCGATCTGGACTGGAAGTATTTCAACCTCGCGCCAAAGGACCAATGGTTGGGTGCGCCCCTGCGCGGCGACGAGGCGTTCGCATTGGAGAACATGCATCCGTCGAAGCCGCTCATTGACGGCAAGCTGCCGGCACTGGCGGTGCGTGCTTTCGCGAACTATGCGATCACGAGCGATGGCGGCAGCAGCGCCGGGCACAAGCTGCGCGAAATTCCGATGCGACTCACCACGGTCTGGTTCTATCCCCATGCCGAACGCATGGTGCTGATCTTCCAGGGGTTGGCCGAGGTCAGCGAGGACGATGCGTCTGACGTCAGTCACCTGATTGGCGGCGTGGAACGCCTGGGCGAGGCCAAGCCTGCGCCTCACTACCTGGAGGTGCTTGCCAAACGCCAGGACGGCAAGCGTGCGGCGGTGCAGGCCTTGAACGACGCCGACCTCCTGCCGGACACGCTCGATACCGTCGATCCCGAAACCGAACGTACACAGTCGCTGATGCGCCCCGATGGCCTGCGTGAGGAAGCGCAATACCGCCGCGGGGAGATCGACGTGGAAATGGCGCGCGACGAACTCCGTGCGCAGGGCAAGGACCCCGATGCGCTGGGTGTGCGAATGCCGCCGCGCGAGAAGCGTCCGACGGCCGCCGAACTGCCCGCCTATCTCGAGCGGATCGAGAAGGAGATGGAGAAGCAACAATGGGCCGCGGTCGAAGATGCCGTGACCCAGCTCGAGAATGCGCTCGCCTTCGCGCAGAAGGTCGGGCGGATCCCGCCCGACCTCGTGCACCGCGGCCCGCCGACCTATCGCGCGAGCGCGCAGCTTGTCGAGATTGAAAAGGGTTTCGCCCTGGGCGACAAGTCCTTCGACAAGTCCACGATGGCGCAGCAACTTGCACAGCAGGAGCTCGCGCTGCACATGGACTACCTCAAGAACGCGCACATGCAACCCCCCGCGCATGCGCTGCAGGGCGAGCGCGGCATCCAGGCAAGGCGCGAGATCGAATGGCTTCTCGGGCGCGGGATTCGTGTGCTGCCGGGTATCGATCTCACAGGCGTCGACCTGTCCAGGCTCGACCTGAGCGGCGTCGACTTCTCGGGCGCCTGGCTGGAGAGCGCCAACCTCGAAGGGGCCAACCTTTCTGGCGCGAATCTGCGCGCGGCCGTGCTTGCGCATGCCAATCTGGGCAATGTCATCGCCATCGGCGCCAACTTCCAGGCCGCCAACCTCGGCCGCGCCAGGCTCGGAGGCGCCGTCTTCGACAAGGCGAAGTTCTCGGGCACCACGCTGACGCACTGCAACCTGGCCCAGACACAGTTGCGCGAGGCCGAGTTGAACAACGTCGATTTGCTCCACACGACGTGGGGGCTGGCCGACTGGAGTAGCTTCATCGGCGGTGGGTTGCTTTTCTACAAGCTCGACCTGAAGGGGCTGGTACTGGCCGAGGCGCACCTGACATCGTGCAATTTCATCGAGTGCGATCTCGAGGGAGTCGATTTCCGTGGCGCACAGCTGACCTCCGCCAGTTTCGTTGCATGTCGGGCCGATCGTTCGAACTTTGCCGGGGCGCGGCTCGCAGGAGCGACCTTCGCACAGAAGACCAGCCTTGCCGGTGCCGATTTCACCCAAGCCGACCTGCAGGGCGCCAATCTCGGCGAATGCAGGCTCGATGGTGCCCGGCTGGTGAGGGCGCGGCTCGACGGCGCGAATCTCTCGATGGCGCGGCTGGAGGGCTGTGATGCGCGGCTTGCAAGTGCGCAGGGCGCCCTGCTGCGCAAGGCCGGGCTGGCGCGCACGAATCTGGCTGGCGCCAACTTCAAGGAGGCCTTGCTTCCGCGTGCGGATCTGCGCGGCGCCGACCTGCGCAATGCGAACCTGTTCGGTGCGGACCTGGCCCGGGTGCAGCTCGATGCCGATGTGCGTCTGGAGGGGGCCTTGCTGCAACGTGCGCGAACCTATCCCCGACTCACGCCAGAGCAGCAGGCCGGCAGAAACTGAGGACTCACCGTGCAAGCACGACTTCTTTCCTATGCCGCCAGTCTTGGCGAAACGATCGACGGCCAGGATCTGCGCAAGGGCCGGTATGCGAAGAGCCTCGTCGCCGGCGGGATCTTCTCGAAAACCAGGCTCGACGAAGTGGATTTTCGTGACGCCGACCTGCGTGAAGCGATGTTCGACAACTGCGAGATCGGCGGCGCGCTGTTCGCTGGTGCGAATCTGCGGCGCGCGGTGTTCAACGGCTGCAATCTGGCGCATGCGGACTTGCGGGGCGTCAACCTGCATGGCGCGGTTTTCACCGACTGCCGCCTCGGCCATGTCCAGCTTGCCCAGGCCGCGCTGAGCATGGCGACTTTCTCGCGCTGCCAGCTGGACCATTCGGGCATCTCGGGTGCAGGCCTGGAGTCGGCCTTGTTCACCGAGTGCAGCCTGGTCGATGTGAATGCCGACGACAGCCGATGGAGCCACACGGCGGTTTTTCAGTGCGACCTTGCACAGATGACATGGGAGAGGGCCTCCATGCAGCGCGTGGTCTTTCACAAGACAGGCTTGCAACGCAAGTCCTTCGTCGGCCTCACGCTCGATGGCTGCCAGTTTTCCCACACCGACCTGGCGGGCGCCCGGTTTCACGGCGTCTCGATGAGCCAATGCAACTTCCAGGGATCGCTGTTGACGGGTTGCGACTTCGGCCAGGTGCAGGCACCCATGGCCATCTTCTGCGACGCTGAAGGAACGCAGCTGGATTTTGCAGGTGCCAACCTGCGCCAGGCGCTGTTTACCGGCAGCCGCATGGACGGCGCGTGCTTCGACGGCGCCAATCTGCATCAGTGCCATTTTGCGAATGCACAGCTTGTCGGTGCCACGCTGCGCGGTGCCGATGTGAGCTATGCCGATTTCAGTCACGCCAACCTGAAGAACGTAGATGCGCGCAATGCAACGATGGTGCGCACCGTGCTGCATCGCGCGGACACGGAGAACGCGCAGCTTCCCGATCGCGCGCGCGCCATCGAAACCGATGCACAGCGCGCCCAGGCCGAGAACTGGCAGGCCATCCCGGCCTGAACCACGCGAGAGAAACCAAAGGAGTCAGACATCATGAGCCGATCCACCATCACTGCGGAAAAGGGGCGCGCCGTTCGCGCCGCATCCAGGCCCGCCATCGCCGCGCAGGCCGCGCCCGCCACGCCGGCGACGCATTGCGTCGGAATCGTGACGGCGTGCGACGGAGGAAAACTGACGGTCACCAGCGGCACCCTGGTAGCCAGCGGTCGCCGTGCCGCGAGCTGCCTGCTCGTTCCCGCGCTCGGCGATTCCGTCGCCTGCCTTCTTGTCGCACCCGACGAGTTGTGGGTGCTTTCGGTACTGCAGCGTGACGACGGCGTGCCTCATGTGCTGGGTGGCATCGGGCCGATGCGCATCGAGGCCGACACGCTGGAATTCGAGTGCGAGCGCTTTTCCCTGCGCACACGGCGTGCCGAGATCGCCAGCGACGAGGCGCAACTGGTGGGCCGGGAACTGCGAGTGATCGGTGCGGTGATGAAGCTCACGGGTTCGCTGCTGAGCACGGTGTTCGACCGTGTCACGCATTTCAGCAAGAACCACTTGCGCACCACGGAAGGCGTGGATCGGGTGCAGGCGACGCACCTGGAACAGGAGGCGCAGCAGCTCCTTCGTCTCTCCGGAGAGCATGCGTTGATCAACGGCGAGAAGCTGGTGAAGGCGCGTGGCGGCCAGATCCATTTCGGGTGAGCCGCGATGTTCGCAAACAGCCAGATGATGGGCACGGACATGGGGTTTCCCGACGTTTGTCTCACGCCGACGCCCGCCGGCCCGGTGCCTATTCCGTACCCGAATATCGCGATGGGACCGATGGCAGTTCCCAACGTGCCGAACATCCTCATCCTGGGCATGCCGGTGCACAACCTCGCCACCACCATCCCGATGACCAATGGCGACAACGCGGGCGTCAATATGGGCGTGGCATCGGGGACGGTCATGGGCCCCAGCCGGCACCTGACGGGCGCGTTCACTGTGCTCTACCTGGGCATGCCGGCCACGCGCTTGACCAGCATGTCGCTGCAGAACAGCACCAACTGCCCGGGGGCGCGCGTGGTGCCGAGCCAGACCCTGGTGTTGATGCTGGCGCCCTAGAGGTACTTCAAAGAGCGAAGCAGCGCCGCCGTGCCGGCGCAAGGGGAGAAGGCCAACGATGGCTGATCACGAGTTTCGTATCGAGAGCGATTCGCCCGCCAACGGCGAACTGAAGTTCTGGCGCATCGTAGGGCACGAAGTGCTTGCACGCCCGTCGGCCTACGAGCTGACGGTGCTGGCCGAGAACGAGACGATCGACGCCAAGGACATCCTCGGCCGATCGTTCGACGTGGTGATCGAATTCACCGACAAGGACAACGGCAAGCACGAGCGCCACTGCCAGGGCCACGCGGTGCGCTTCTCGCGCGTGGCGCAGATCGGGCGCTACTTCGAATACCGTATCAGCCTGCGCTCGTGGTTCTGGCTGCTTACCAAGCGCATCAATTCGCGCATCCTGCAGGAAAAGCCGGTGCTCGGCGTGGTCGACGCGGTGCTGGAGGACAGCAGGATCAGCGGCCTCAAGAAGATCAAGTCGGGCAAGGTGATCGGATCGCACACGCCGCATACCTACTGCGTGCAGTATCAGGAGAGCGACTACCAGTTCCTTTCGCGGCTCCTGGAAGAGGAGGGAATCTACTACTGGTTCGACGCCCACGATGCGCCCGGCACCATGCACCTGTCGGACACGAGCACGCTCGCGCACGACAAACTCCCCGCCGCGGACACGCTGCAATACGCGGCCACCCACGCCACCGAGGCGCGCTTCAACGAGATCACGCGATGGGTCAGCGCGCGCCAGTTCGAGTCGGGCCGCTTTGCTTCGCGCGATCGCGACTTCAAGGTCATCAGCAAGGAACTGCGAGCCGACAGGGGCGACCCGGACACGCACGAGCTGTCCGATCTCGAGGTGTTCGAATTTCCGGGCGGCTACACCGCGACCGACGACACCGACAACCTGGCGCAGGTACGGCTGGACGAACTCATCGGCCGCCGCCAGCGCCACTGGGCGCTGACCACCTGGCCCGATGTGACGGCGGGCCGCAGCTTCACCTTCGAGGGCGACCCCGACACCACGCGCAATGGCGACTACATCATCGGCGCCTGCACTTTCGCGGCCAGCCACCCCGGCTACGAGTCCATCGCCTTCGACGAGATGCGGCGCCCGGTCGACGAGGTGCTGCACGAGGCGCTCGAGGACGATCCGGTCAACGATGGAATGCTTGCAATGCTGCGCGACATGGTGGCCGGGACGCCCGCCCTGCAAGCCGGCGAGCGCGGCACCAGCGCCTTTCTCATGACCGTGATGCCGCTCGACGTGCCCTGGCGCCCCCCGCGTCTCACGCCGCGTGTCGCCATGCGCGGACCGCAGACCGCCATCGTCGTGGGCCGAAGCGGCGAACAGATCTGGACCGAGGAGCATGGCCGGGTGAAGGTGCAGTTCCACTGGGACCGCTACGGAAAGAACGACGAGAACAGCTCTTGCTGGGTGCGCGTGTCGCACCCATGGGCTGGCAAGAGCTGGGGGGCCATCAGCATCCCGCGCATCGGCCAGGAAGTGATCGTCGACTTTCTCGATGGCGATCCCGACCAGCCCATCATCGTCGGGCGTTTCTACAACGGCGAGTCGATGTCGCCCTATGGCCTGCCGGCGGGCGCCGTGGTGAGCGGCATCAAGTCGAATACGCACAAGGGCAAGGGCTACAACGAACTGTCGATGGACGATACCGCCGGCAAGGAGAAGGTGACCATCCACGGCCAGTACGACATGAACACCACGGTGGAGCACGACCAGACCACCACCGTGCACAACAACCGCACCGACAGCGTCGACGTCGACGACTCGGAGACCGTGGGCAGCAACCAGACCCAGAGCATCGGGGCCAACCAGACGATCTCCGTGGGTGCAAACCGCGAGGAGTCGGTGGGCGGCACCGAAACCATCACCATTGGCGGCCACCGGACCGAAACCGTGAACGGCGGCGAAACCGTGACCATCAACGGCGGGCGCAGCCACACCGTCAACGGCATGCAGACCACCACCATCTCGGTGGCCGAGGCGCACACCGTGGGCGCGGGGCGCATGCACAGCGTGGGCGCCGGCGAGGCCATCAACGTGGGCGGCGTGCAGGCCGTGACGGTGGGCGGCGCGCAGATCGTCAGCGTGGGCGGGCTGCAGAAAGTCAGCGTGGGTGCGCTGCAGTCGATCTCCGTCGGCGGTCCGCACAAGCTGTCGGCCGCGGTGATCTCCGAGACATCGAAGGGCCCGATCAAGATCAAGGCCGGCGCCATCTGCATGGTCGAGGCACCCACCATCATGCTCAAGGCCGGCGGCAGCAAGATCGTCATGAACGCCAGCGGCATCACCATCAAGGGCGCCAAGATCACCATCAAGGCCGACGGCAGCGCATCGTTCAAGGCCGGTGGCTCGATCAAGATCAAGGGCTCCAACCTGGGAGAGGACTGAGCCGTGGAAGACCACACCGATCTCCAGAGCGCGCGCAGCGTGCTGCAGAGCGTGGCGGCCTGGTCGAAGCTGTCGGGCCAGGGCGTGGCGGTGGCCGTCTTTGCAGGCTTCGATGCCGAGGGGCGCTTCCTGGTCACCCTGGGCGAAGGCATGGCGCCGGTGCAGGCGCTCTCGACCGTTGGCCTGGCGCCCGGCGATGCCGGCGCGGCTATCGTCGTGGCCTTCGAGCAGGGCGAAGCGCGGCACCCCGTCATCGTCGGGCGCGTACAGCCGCCGCTCACGGACGCACCGCAAGCGCGCGAGGCGGGCGCTTACGCCAACGTCGACGGCGAGCGCGTCGTGCTTCAGGCGCGCGAGCGCATCGAGCTGCGCTGCGGCGACGCCAGCATCGTGCTCACGCGCGCGGGCAAGGTGCTGATCAACGGCAACTACGTGCTCTCGCGCTCGCGCGGCGCCAACCGCGTCAAGGGTGCCTACGTGGGCATCAACTGACGAGGCGCATGCCATGTGGCAGCTGGACAACCGAACGCCCTACGCCGCCGAACGCACCTGGGTGCGCGACCGCGACGGTGCGGAGATCTGGCTCGTGGCGGTGAAGTGCAGCTTCGACATTTCGCCCGATGGCGAGACAAGCGTCGCACCCGAGCAACCACCCGTCGCGCAGGCGCCCGTCTTCGTCGACGAGGCCGCGCCTCAGCCGAGGCTGCTCTACGAGATGGACCTGGTGCGCACCAAGCAGACGACCGACGTGCTGCTGATCGGCCACGCGCATGCGCCCGGCGGCGTGCCCGTGACGCAGCTCGACGTGGGCCTGCGCGTCGGCCCCATCGCCAAGCGGCTGCGCGTGACCGGCGACCGCGTATGGCTGGGCGGCGCGCCGTCGGAGCCCGAGTCTTTCAGCGCCATGCCGCTGGCGTGGGAGCGCGCGTACGGCGGCGTCGATCCGTGGACGCGCGGTGCGCCGTTGCCGCAGTTCGACGTGCGCAACCCCGTGGGCACTGGCTTCGTGACGGAAGCGGCGCATGCGGAAGGCCTGCGGCTGCCGAACATCGAGTATCCGGACCAATGCGTGCGAGCGTGGAGCGACCGGCCCGAGCCTGCGGGTTTCGGTCCGTTGTGCAACCACTGGCAGCCGCGCGCGAGGTTTGCGGGGACGTATGGCGAAGCGTGGCAGCGTGATCGGTTGCCGTTGCTGCCGGTGGATTTCGATGACCGGCACTATCAGTGCGCGCCGGGGGATCAGCAGACGCCGCAGTTCCTGCGCGGTGGGGAGCCGGTGACGCTGATTCACCTGTCGTCGCATGCCGCGCAATGGCACTTCGAATTGCCGCGGTTGGTATTCGGGTTCGAGACCTTCTTTTCGGACGGCGCGCGCCGGCGGCACGAACCGCCGCGCTTGCACACGGTGATCGTCGAGCCCGATGCGGCGCGCGTGTCGCTGGTGTGGCACAGCGCGTTGCCGTGTCATCCGGGGGTGCACAAGCTGGTGAAGACGCGCGTCTACGAAAAGCAGCTGGTTCGCTTCGGCGAGACGCCTCTGGAGGCGCTGGCATGAGCGGCGGCGGATTGCGTATCGTAGGCCTGGGCGCCTGCACGCCAGTGGGGCGCGATGTTTTCGCGAGCGCTGCGGCAGTGCGCGCGGGAGTCTGCGGCTTCGGCGAGCATCCGTTCATGGTCGATACCGTCGGCGAGCCGATGCGCGTGGCACGGGCGGCTTGGATCGATGCCTCGGTGGACGTTGCGGGCCGTTGTGCCGCGCTGCTGCTGCCGGCCATCAACGACGCGTTGCGCGTGCTGTCCCCGTTTGACGATAGATCGGTGCGATGCGGTCTCGCGATGGCGCTGCCGCCCGCGCGTCCGGGCCGGCCCGGTGACCTGGCCGATTCACTGTTGGCGTGCGTGTCGCACCGATATCCGGGGCGCTTCGGTGCCGCGCGGGTCTTCGAGGCGGGCCACGCTAGCGGCCATCTCGCGATCGAGGCCGCCGTGCAAGACTGCATCTCGGGAGCAGTGGACGCGTGCCTCGTCTGCGGCGTCGATTCCACCCTGGCACCGGAGACGCTCGAATGGATTGAGGCATGCGGGCAGCTTCACGGCGGGGGTGCCGACAACAACGCATGGGGCTTCGTGCCTGGAGAGGCTGCTGGCGCGCTGCTGCTGGCTTCGCGGGACTTCGCGCGAGCGCGACGCATCGAGGTCTGGGGTGAAGTGGCCGGGATCGGCATCGCTCGGGAGGCTCATCTGATCGGAACCGGCGACGTATGCCTGGGCGACGGCTTGAGCGAGGCCTTCGAACGGGCACTCGAACGACTGCCTCCGGGGGAGTGCGTGCACAACGTTTTCTGCGACCTCAACGGCGAGCCCTACCGTGCCGACGAGTACGGCTTCACGGTGCTGCGCAAGGGCGATCGCTTCCGAGCGGCCACCGATTTCGTCGCGCTGGCCGATTGCTGGGGCGACATCGGCGCGGCGAGCGTTCCGCTGCACGTTGCCATTGCCGCGATTTGTCATCGCAAGCGCTACGGCAAGGGGCGATGGTCCATGGTGTGGGCCAGTTCCGAGTCGGGCGAGCGTGGCGCCGCGTTGATCTGCGCGATGGACCCCGGCGAGGAATGAATCGTGCCGGTCTCCATCAGGGTCAATGGCACCAGCCTGTCGCTGGTTCACAAGTTCAGCACGGGTGTCAGCATTGCGACCATTCCCGACGTCTGCAAGACCCCGAGTCCGGGCGGGCCGGTGCCGGTGCCCTATCCCAATATCGCGAACTCGATCACGCTGAGCGGCGGCACTACCACCGTCAAGGGCGACAAGGCGATGACCGCCAACAAGGGCTCGAAGTTCGCGCTCTCGAATGGCGACAACGCGGGCGTGGCCGGTGGCGTGAAGTCCAGCACCTTCATGAAGGAGGCGACGTGGATTCTCTATTCCTTCGACGTGAAGATGGATGGCAAGAACGCCACCCGCCTCACGGACAAGATGTTCCACAACGCGGAGAACGCCGCCAATCTAGGCGGCGTGCTGCAGAACCCGGTGATCGCCGAGGCGTTGGGGCAGGAACTGGGCGACAAGATCTGCACCGCGATGTGCGAGACGCGCGACGAAGCAGACCAGGGCAAGATCCCGTCGAAGAAATACCCGACCCTGCAGTCCCGCGTGGCAAGCAAGCTCAGCAGCGGATTTCCGCTTTACACGCCGAAGAAGCTCGACCTGTTCGTAGAAATGACCTGGAAGATCGCCAAGCGGGTAGGCGGTGCTTTCGTCGGCATCATGTCGGAGGGGCGCACCTTGTCGAACGGCTTGCCGGCACCGGGCTCGCTGTTTCGCGGCCTGGCGGCCGGACGCGGCGCGCCCGGCACCACCTTTCGGCCCGATTTCACGGTCTTGAAGGATGCGGCCAAGCCGGCAAATTTCGATAACGTCAAGAGCTTCGTCGAGGTCAAGTTCAAGGGCGACACGCCCACGGCCAACCAACAACTGGCCAAGGAGCGGCTGGGGGCGAAGAATGCGGGCAAGTACCAGCAAATCGAAGAATCGGACTGCGCTTGCGATTGAATGTGGTCCACCTGTGCAAGGAAGCAACGAATGAACGACACGATCCTCGGCGGTGACGCCGGCGCGGCCACGCACTTTCGGCCATGCCTTGAAATCCTGGTGTTCTGCACCGCTGCGCGCGCCGTGCTAGCGCCGCAGTTCATCGAGTTTCACCGTGCCTTCTGCGATCATCACGGTCAGGCGCTAGGCTGGTACAAGACCAACGTCATGAA
>Ga0075364_10001539_pt1 | contig 12578 bp, 12 predicted proteins | sample EndMetdeltDD1764_FD_71517 | JGI IMG/M metagenome (GOLD analysis project Ga0075364, IMG submission 71517) | Populus endosphere microbial communities from Tennessee, USA - Endosphere MetaG P. deltoides DD176-4 | ecosystem: Host-associated > Plants > Roots > Endosphere | place: USA: Tennessee... | reverse complement strand
GGGCCTGACCGACCAGGGTGGTGAGTGCCTGCGCCATGTCGTTGAAACCGGTTTCGACAGCATGGAACTCGTCGCGTCGATTCAAAGACAGCCGCTGAGTCAGGTCACCCGCACCGAGGGCCGTCAAGGTGCCGACCAGGCGCTGCATGGGGGCGGTGATGGCCCGCATCAACAAAAAGCCGCACGCCATGGCCACCAGGGCGGCCACCACCAGCGAGCCGATCAGGCTGCCCTTGGCAAGCATGACCGAAGCCTGTATTTCTTGTGTGGACTGCTCTGCCCGTTCGCGATTCAACTGGACCATGGCGCGGAAAATATCGCGCCCTTCATTCCAGATCGTCTTGAATTGTGTCCGAGTCAACTCGCGCGCGCTGACCAGATCGCCCGCCCGAGCGCGTGCCAGAATGGTGCTGCGAACCTCCTCGATCTGGGCGCGCAGCGCGGCGAACGTGTTCTGCCAATCGGCCTCCAGCTGGGTCTTGGCCGAGAGCCGGTATCCTGAGAGCGCGCGCGTCAGCGCCTGCGCATTCTCGTTGAATGCCGATTCGAATCGGGCATATTGCGCCGGGTCCTCGTTCTCTACAAACTCCTGCAGCAGCAGCATCTTGTCGTGCCAGGCGGCACGTGCGCTGGTGCTGTAATACAGCCCAGGCATGGAGTCTTCGCTCAGCGCTTGGGTTTCGTGTTCGACCACCATCAAACGCGAGTACGCCAAAGCCGCCATAATGCACATGATGGCGAGAATGACCAGAAAACTCGCCAGAATACGTTGTTTCAACGACCAATTTTTCATGTGGCTGATCTCAGCGAAAGGGCACGGCGCGGGGCTTCCCGGTCAGAATGTTACCGGGCGCGTCCATGATAACGCAGGGTCATGCCAAGTTTGCGAACACATCCATTTTTTGAGGGGCCGACAATGATTGATCGAGCACTGGGCACGGCAGCCGCCGTTCATATGTTCCTGGCGGTGGGTGCGGGAGCCTTTGGTGCCCACGGTTTGAAACGGGTCGTGAGTGCCGAGATGCTCACGGTGTGGCAGACAGCTGTGACCTATCACCTCGTTCACGGATTGGCGATGTTGATTCTCGCGTTGGCAGCCGTGCGGCTGCCGGGGTCGTGGATGGGGACGGCGGGATGGGTGATGTGTGCCGGCATCATCCTGTTCAGTGGCAGCCTGTATCTGCTCGCACTGACAGGCATGCGGTGGCTGGGGCCTGTGACGCCCCTGGGTGGTGCCGCCTTTCTGATTGCCTGGGCCATGGTGGCCTGGAGCGCCTGGCGCGGCGCCTGAGTCAACGTCGGGCAGACGCCGGTTGGCTCGCCCCAGGCGCAACGCCTCACTTAGGTGAGACGCGCAACAGTTTGCCGTTTGAATCGTCCGTCAGTACGTAGAGCATTCCGTCGGGTCCCACGCGCACATCACGCACGCGCTCCTTGCGCTCGACCAGCAACCGCTCCTCGGCCGTGACGGTCTGACCATCCAGGGTCAGGCGAATCACGTCGCGCGACGCCAGTGCGCCGAAAAACACCGAGTTCTGCCACTGGGGAACATCACCCGTGTAGAACGCCATGCCGCTGATCGCTGGAGACTTCTTCCACTCATACAGAGGAGGCTCGGTGCCCTCCACCCGCGCCCCTTTCGCTTCGGGGATCTTCATCCCGGAGTAATTGATGCCTGCGGTGGCCAGAGGCCAGCCGTAATTTTTACCCGGCTCGGCCAGGTTGACCTCATCGCCGCCGCGTGGCCCATGCTCGCTGCTCCATACTGCGCCGGTCTGCGGATGCAACGCCAGTCCCTGGGGATTGCGCTGCCCATAGGTCCAGATCTCGTCGCGGGCGTCCTGGCGATCCACGAATGGATTGTCTTTCGGGATCGACCCGTCCGCATTGAGTCGCACCACCTTACCCTGCAGCTTGTCCAGATCCTGGGCCGCGCTGCGTTCGTTGTTTTCACCCAGTGCAATGAACAGATAGCCGTCACGATCGAACACCATGCGCGCACCAAAATGGTTGCCGGTCGACAGTTTGGGCATCTGACGGAAAATCACCTCGAACGCGCTCAGCGCGTCGGCATTCTCCGACAGGACGCCGCGCCCGACGACCGTGCCCATTTTCTTGTCCTCACCTTCTTCGGCATAGGCCAAGTACACCATGCGGTCTTTCTCGAATCCGGGTGAAAGCACCACGTCGAGCAGTCCCCCCTGCCCGCGCGCCGCCACCTCGGGCACGCCTTTGATCGGGTCACCGACCGTCCCCTTGCTGTCGATCACGCGCAATTGGCCCGAGCGCTCGGTCACCAGCATGCGTGCATCCGGCAGGAAGGCCAGTCCCCACGGATAGTCCAGGCCCGTCGCCACTTCCTGGACGGTCAGGCTGTCCTGCTTGACGGTGGTCGGAGTGAGTTCGGCGTGTGCCACGCCGGTCAGCCCGAGAGACACGCTCAACAGCGCCGTGAGAGTCAGTTTGTGATGCATGGAACCCGCTCCTTGTGATGTAGACAGTGCCTTATGTGGCAAGCGCAATACCCAAAGGTTCCTGATCAGACCCATTCCCTTCCTGCCCTGTTCCCTCTACCATGAGCAGACCCTGTTGCGACAGGAATTCCTCGGAGGCCACCATGAAACTGTTCTACCTGCCGGGCGCATGCTCACTCGCGCCCCATATTGCGCTGCATTGGCAAGGCATGCCATTCGAAACGCATCGTCTGACGCGCGAGACGCTCAAGCAGCCGGACTATCTCGCCATCAACCCCTTGGGTGCCGTGCCGGCACTGCAGGAAGGCGATTGGGTGCTGACGCAGAACGTGGCCATACTCGAATTCATCGCCGAGCAGGATCCGACGCATAATCTGCTGGGCCAGAACACCAGTCATGCGCGTGCCGACGTGCGCCGCTGGCTCGGGCTGATCAACTCCGACATCCACAAGGCGTTTTCACTTGTGTTCGGGGCGCAGAACTACCTTGATGATGCCCAGGCCCAGGCGGCCTTGCGCGCAGGCGCCAGCAAGCGACTGGTCAAGCTGTTCGAGTATGTGGACAGTCAGCTCGAGGCGGGACCGTACCTGACCGGCGATCGCAAGACCGTGGCGGACGCTTACCTGTATGTGGTGCTGCGTTGGGCGCGCGCCAAAGATCTGCCGCTCGCTCACCTCACCCATCTTGCGCGCTTCGAGCAGGTCATGGAAAAGGATCCGGGCGTGCAGGCCGCGCTTGAGGCCGAGTCTCACGGCTGAGGCCAGGGCTGAGACCCGGGGCTGAGACCCGGGGCTGGCGGGCGGATGAATCAGGCGCCCAGGTAGGCCCGGCGCACGTCCGGATTGGTCAGCAAGGCTGCTCCCGTATCGGCCAGTACGACCTTGCCGGTTTCCAGGACATATCCGCGGTCGGCGACCTGTAGCGCCTTGTTTGCGTTCTGCTCCACCAGGAAGATGGTGACGCCCTGCTCGCGAATCGTGCGGATGATGTCGAAGATCTGCGCAATGACCAGCGGCGCCAGACCCAGCGTCGGCTCGTCCAGCAGCAACAAGCGGGGCCGCGACATCAACGCACGGCCGATGGCCAGCATCTGCTGTTCGCCTCCAGACATGGTGCCCGCCCGTTGACTCGCCCGTTCCTTCAACCGCGGAAACAATCCATAGACATACTCAAGACCGGACTGAATCTGTTCACGGGTCGAGAAGAATCCGCCCATCATCAGGTTCTCGGCCACGGTCAGGTCCTTGAACACGCGACGTCCCTCGGGTGAGACGGCGATGCCGCTGCGCATGATGTCGTGCGTATGCGCCTGACTGATGTCGGTCCCGTCGAACAGGATCCGCCCTTCGCGAATCCGCGGGTTGCCGCAGACGCTCATCAGCAGCGTCGTCTTGCCTGCCCCATTACTGCCGATCAGGGTGACGATCTCGCCCTGGTTGACCTCGATGGATACGCCGTCCAGCGCCTGGATTGCACCGTAGAAGGTGTGCACGTTTTCCAGCTTGAGCATCACTCTTCTCCCAGATAAGCCTTGATGACACGCTCGTCGGAGCGGACCTGCTCGGGCGAGCCTGTTGTGATGGCTCGGCCATGCTCCATGACCAGAATGCGATCGGAAATGCCCATGATCAGGCTCATGTCGTGCTCGATGAGCAGCACTGCCACACCAAACTCGCGTCGCAGACGGTCGATGAGTCCCTGGAGATCGCGCTTTTCCTGAGGGTTCAGACCTGCGGCGGGCTCATCGAGCATCAGCAGCCGGGGCTTGGTGATCATGCAGCGCGCGATCTCCAGACGCCGCTGGTGGCCGTAGGCCAGGTTGCCGGCTTCGCGATTGGCGTACTCACGCAATCCCATGAAATCGAGCCACTGCGCGGCGCGCTCCTGCGCCTGCTCCTCAGAGCGCCGATAACCCGGCAACTTGAGCAGGCCGGGCAACAACCGGTTCTCGACCTGGGTATGCTGGGCGACCAGTAGATTTTCCAGCACCGTCAACTGCTTGAACAGGCGCACGTTCTGGAATGTACGCACCAGACCATGACGCGCCACCATGTGGCTGGGCAAGCCGCTGATGCGCTGACCATCCATTTCCACCACGCCGCTGCTCGGCTTGTAGAATCCGCCGACGCAATTGAAGACCGTGGTCTTGCCTGCCCCGTTCGGACCGATGATGGCGAAGACCTCGTCTTTGGCGACTTCGAAGTCGATCCCGTCCACTGCGAGCAAACCGCCAAAGCGCATGCTCAGTCCCGACACTTTCAACAATGTGCTGCTCATTTCTTCAGCTCCACGTGCGGACGCTTCATGGGCAGCAGGCCTTGCGGACGCCAAACCATCATCAACACCATCACCAAACCAAAAATCAACATCCGGTACTCGGCGAATTCACGAGCCAGTTCGGGCACGACCGTCAGCAGAATGGCCGCCAGAATCACACCGACCTGCGAACCCATGCCACCCAGCACCACGATGGCCAGGATCAAGGCCGATTCGATGAAGGTGAACGACTCCGGGTTCACCAGGCCCTGGCGCGCGGCGAAAAATGCGCCGCCGAAGCCAGCGAACATGGCGCCCAGGGTGAAGGCCGACAGCTTGATTCGGGTGGGGTTCAAACCAAGCGAGCGGCAGGCAATCTCGTCTTCCCGCAACGCTTCCCAGGCTCGGCCCACCGGCATGCGGATCAGGCGCGTGGACACGAACAGCGTGATCAAGGCCAGCACCAGTGCCATCAGGTAAAGATAGATCACCATGTGATGGTTCTGGAAAGTCCATCCCATGATTTCGTGAAACGTCTGACCGCCCGGTTCGCTTGCGCGCCGCTGCATCTCCATGCCGAAGACCGTCGGTTTGGGAATCCCGGAAATACCATCCGGACCGTTGGTGTACTGATTCAGGTTGATCAGCAGCAATCGGATGATCTCGCCAAAGCCAAGGGTGACGATTGCCAGGTAATCTCCCCTCAGGCGCAACACCGGAAAGCCGAGCAGGAACCCGAAGAGTGCGGCCATGGCACCGGCGATCGGCAAGGCCTCCCAGAAGCCGAATCCCGCCCACTGATACAACAAGGCGTAGGTATAGGCACCGACGGCATAGAAGCCGACGAAGCCCAGGTCGAGCAGGCCGGCAAAGCCCACCACGATGTTCAGCCCCAGGGCCAACATGACATAGATCAGGACCAGCGTGGCGATGTCGACCGAACTGCGTCCACTGAAGAACGGCCAGATCACGGCAGCGGCCACCAGCAGGACGATCAGCAACTTGTTGCCGCCGGTGGGCGCGGCCGGCAAGGTGGGCAGACCCCGGCGCATGGCCTTGAAAGGCAGCAGCAGCCAATCCCGGCACAACTGCCCGACGAAGACCACCGCCATGGCGATCAACACCATGACCAGATTGGGTTCGAGCAGCGTGCGTGCGCCTTGCCGGACCAATTGCAGTCCGAACACCGGCATGATCAGCACGCCCGCCAGAATCGCCGCAATGATTGCGGGTTTGAGGTGTTTGCTCATCAGACTTTCTCCACTTCCGGCTTGCCCAGCAGACCGGTCGGGCGGAACAACAGAATGAGCACGAGCAGGGAGAACGCCACGATATCTTTGTACTGCGAGGAGATGTACGCGGCAGCGAACGTTTCGGCCAGCCCCAGCAGCACGCCGCCCAACATCGCGCCAGGAATGCTGCCGATGCCGCCCAGCACGGCCGCCGTGAACGCCTTGATGCCAACGATGAAGCCGATGAACGGATTGAGTTTGCCGATGGTAATGGCGATCAGCACCCCTCCAACCGCTGCCAGCATGGCGCCCAGGACAAACGTGAACGAGATGACTTTATTGGTATCGATGCCCAGCAGGTTGGCCATGTGCATGTCCTGCGAACATGCCCGCGAGGCCCGGCCCATTCGGCTGTACTTGATGAACAGCGTCAAACCGATCATCAGCACCACGGTGACGACGATGATCATGATGCGCGAATACGGCATGGTCACGCCAAAGCCGTCCGCACCCATGTCGAAGTTGATTCCGCCCGAAAACAGCGCCGGCACGGCCATGTCGCGAGCGCCCTGACCCAGCGCCATCCAGTTCTGAAGGAAAATGGACATCCCGATCGCCGAGATCAACGCCACCAGCCGCGGACTGCCCCGGACCGGACGGTAGGCGACGCGCTCCAGCGTGTAGCCGTACGCGCCTGTCACCGCCATGGCGACCACGAGCATGGCTGCCACCATCAATGGCAAAGGCAACCCGGTCTGGGTGCCGATGGCCGTCAGTGTGACCAGACCGACGTAAGCGCCGATCATGTAGATTTCGCCGTGTGCGAAATTGATCATGCCGATGATGCCATAGACCATCGTGTAGCCGATGGCGATCAACGCATAGATTGCCCCGAGAGACAGCCCGTTGAAAATCTGCTGTGTCAATTGGGGGATGAGGTCTGACATGGTGTGCACTCCAAATGGCACCGGCTCCGGACATGCTTCCCGGAGCCGGTCACCCTGCCCGCACGCGGGGCCTGGCCGATTGACGCTGGACAAAGAGGAGCCCGCACGCGGCGGGCCCCGCGAATCATAGCTCGGTTTTCTTGCCTGCTTTGTCCCACTTGTAGACAGCGAATTCAAAGTCCTTCAAATCGCCCTTGGCATCGTACTCAACTTTGCCGATGGCGGTATTGAAAGTGCCCTTGTGCAGGTAGTCGGCGACCTTGGCCGGATCTTCGCCAACCGCATTGATGCCTTCGGCAATCAACTGCACTGCAGCGTAGGCGGGCATCTGGAACGCGCCATCCGGATCACGCTTGGCGGTGGTGAATGCCTTGACCACGCCCTCGTTGCCCGGCAGCTTGGTGAAATCCGCAGGCAGGGTCACCAGCAGGCCTTCCACGGCCGGACCGGCAATGGCGACCAGATCCTGGTTGGCCGTGCCTTCGGGGCCCATGAACTGGACCGCCAGGCCCTGCTCGCGCGCCTGGCGCAGCAACAATCCGAGTTCGGGATGATAGCCGCCGAAGTAGACCAGATCGACGCCCGCCGATTTCAGCTTGGTGATCACTGCCGAGTAGTCGTTGTCGCCAACGTTGATGCCTTCGAAGATCGCCACGGGAACGCTGGCCTTGTCCAGACTGTTCTTCACCTGGGTGGCAACGCCCGAACCATATGTTTGTTTGTCGTGCAGCACCGCGACTTTCTTCGGCTTGAGCGTGGTCGCGATGTAGTTGGCCGCGAACGGACCCTGCTGATCATCCCGGCCGATCGTACGGAAGAAGAAGTGGGGCTTGGTGGTGTCGGTCACCAGCGGCGAAGTCGCGCCCGGGGTGATGGCCACGATGCCTTCCTGCTCATAGATGTTGACCGCCGGCACAGTCACGCCCGAGCAGGCGTGCGCCACGGCAAACTTGGCGCCCGAGTTCACCACTCGGTTGGCCGCAGGAACGGCCTGCTTGGGTTCGCAGCCGTCATCGATCAGGATGGGTTCGAGCTTCTTGCCCTTGACACCCCCAGCGGCATTGATGGTTTCGATAGCCGTGAGCGCACCGGCCTGGATCTGATCGCCGTACTGGGTGTTGGGCCCGGTCATCGGCTGGGGAATGCCGATCTTGATGGAGTCTGCGGCATGGACAGCGCCGGCCAGGGCCAGCGCACCGAGCGCCAGTGTGAGGGGTGTGAAACGATGCAGTACAGTCATTTGGATCTCCAATCCAGAGCACGGCGTTGAGGCGCTCATTCTGAAATCCACCTTGCAAAATGTCACTGCGCGTATTCCCCTAGTGAGGCGCGACGGGCTTTCCAACAGACCACATCAGGGCCCGGAAGGGTGCCAGCATGAGCAGATTGAGCACCAGTTTGATGCCCAGATCGCCCACGGTCCATGTGACCCAGGGCAGGCCCGTCCCTGCAAAGGCGATGCCGAAGAAGATCACGGTATCGAGCGCGGCCGCCAGTGCACCTGAAATCACGGGCGCGCGCCACCAGGCCTGGTGGCGCAAGCGATGAAAGATCTGGATGTCCAACAACTGGGCGCAAATGAACGCAGTGCCGGACGCCAGCGCAATGCGGGGCGACGCCACCCAAACGGAGACAATCACCGCGGCAGCGAAACCGGACCATGCCACGCGCCGCGCCGCGCGCGGGCCATAGCGCCGATTCAGCAGATCGCTGACCAGAAAGGCGATCGGATAGGACAAGGCGCCCCAGGTCAACCAATCGTTCAGGGGGTACTGGACCAACAGGTTGGAGGCCACAACGATGCCGCACATTGCAACCACTGCCCATGCGAAAGCAGGCAGCCGCATGGTGGCCACGTAGAAAGACATGTTCATTGGCGTGCCCTGCTCACTTCTCTGCATCGTCGGCCAGTTCGCCCGACCGTCGGCAGGCGGCAGTCATGGCGTCCTGGACCATGTCGGCAAAACCGCGCTCTGCAAAGACGGCCAGCGCTGCGGCGGTCGTGCCCCCTTTGGAGGTGACCTTCTCGCGCAACATACCAGGTGGGTCCTCGGACTCACTGGCCAGGCGGGTCGCACCGGCAAGCGTGCCCAGAGCCAGCTCGCGCGCCTGTTGCGCCGACAATCCCAACGCCAGGCCACCAGAAATCAGTGACTCGATGAACAGGAACACGTAGGCTGGACCACTGCCGGACAAAGCCGTGACGGCGTCCAATGCCGCATCATCCTCGACCCACACCACCTGCCCCACCGAAGTGAAAATGGCTTCTGCGATGCCGCGTCCTGCCTGATCCACGCCCGGCAAGGCCGCCATGCCACTCGTGCCTGCACCGACCAGCGCCGGCGTATTGGGCATGATGCGCACGACGTTGCGCCACGGTTCGGCCGCGCTGCCCAGCCATTGCGCCAGCGTGGCACCTCGGATGCCCGCGGCCACGCTCAGCACCAGGGTATCGGGACGAAGATAGGGACGCGTGGCAGCCACGACCTCGGCCAGCACCTGCGGCTTGACCGCGTAGATCCAGACATCGGCGCGAGTGAGGGCCTCGCTGCCGGCAGCGTGCGCCGTCATCCCGCGCGACTGCCATTTCTGACGCGTTTCGTCGTGGATCTCGATGACCTGGATATTGCCGGCCGGGCAGAGCCGGTCGGCCAGACCCGAGGCAAGCGCCCAGGCCATATTGCCGCCGCCGATGAATGCGATGGTGAGATTATTTTTCATGCGCGCCAGTTTAACCGGTGCGCTACGGTCCGGTGCGCATTATCATGACAGTGCAATGGACGGGAAATAATATTTATCAAGACGAACCCGAACGATGCGTGAAACCCACGCCACACCGAGATTCATTTGACAGCCAGCCCGACTTCGGCAAAAGTCACGCCTCTGTCACAAACAATACATACAGTGCCCTTTTTTTGTCGCGCGCGGTCCTACAGGGTCGGCGTGATGGGTATAAGGAGGAAGTGCCATGAAATTCCCGCGTCTCGCCCTTTCGGCCGCTGTTGCCGCCGTACTTGGAAGCGCCCCGGCTTTTGCCGCAACCGACATTCAGTTCTGGCATTCCATGGAAGGCGCGCTGGGTGAGCGCGTCAATGCCCTGGCTGCAGACTTCAATAAAACGCAAAGCGACTACGTCGTCAAGCCGGTCTACAAAGGCAACTACGGCGAATCGATGAATGCGGGTATTGCGGCCTTCCGTGCCGGCAATGCACCCGATATCCTGCAAGTCTTCGAAGTCGGCACCGCCACCATGATGAATGCACGCGGTGCGGTCATGCCGGTGCAGGAAATGTCCGAGAAGGCGGGCAAGCCGCTGGATCCCAAGCAGTTCATCGGTGCCGTCGCAGGCTATTACTCGTCGGCTGATGGCAAGCTGGTCTCGATGCCTTTCAACAGCTCGACCGTGGTGTTCTACTACAACAAGGACGCCTACAAGAAGGCTGGCCTGGACCCCGATGCACCGCCCAAGACCTGGCAGGAACTGGGCACCGCAGCCAAGAAACTCAAGGAATCCGGTCAGGAATGCGCGTACACCACGTCGTGGCCGTCATGGACCCAACTGGAAACCTTCTCGGCCTGGCACAACGTGCCCTACGCCACCAAGGACAACGGCTTCGGGGGTCTGGATGCCCGTCTGGCAGTCGCCTCGGACCTGCATCAACGCCACCTCGAGAACCTGGCCGCAATGGGCAAGGACGGTTCGTTCATGTACGGTGGCCGCGGTGACGAGCCGAACTCGCTGTTCATTTCGAGCAAGTGCGCGATGATCACCGGTTCGTCGGGTCTGCGCGCCAATATTTCCAAGAACGCCAAGTTCGCCTTCGGTACGTCGACCCTGCCCTACTACGCCGACGTGCAGGGTGCACCGCAGAACACCATCATTGGTGGTGCCTCGCTGTGGGTCTTCAGCAAGAAGTCGCCGGAAGTCTACAAAGGCATCACCGAGTTCTTCCACTTCCTGTCTTCGCCGGAAATCGCCGCGCGCTGGCACCAGGAAACCGGCTACGTTCCGGTGACCATCGCCGCCTATGACATGACCAAGAAGTCCGGCTTCTACGACAAGAATCCGGGCACCGAAGTCGGCGTCAAGCAGCTCAACGTCGAGACCACCGCGCAATCGCGTGGTGTGCGTCTTGGCTTCCTGCCCCAGATCCGCGAGATCGAGGATGCGGAAATCGAGCGGATCGTCTCGGGCAAGACCACGGCCAAGGAAGGCCTGCAAACCATCACCACTCGCGGTAACGAGTTGCTGGAACGCTTCGAAAGAAGCGTGAAGTAACCGCACCGCACCACCCGACGCTCGCGCATGCCTTCAGGGGCCCCTGCGCGAGTGCTCGTTTTATCGTTCGATATGCTTGACGAGTCCCCCCATGGAAAAACGCGTCGTCTTCAGCCATAAGACTTTGCCGTATCTGCTGCTGGCGCCGCAGTTGATCATCACAGTCGTCTTCTTCTTTCTGCCCGCCGGCCAGGCGCTCTGGCAATCATTCCGTCTCGAAGACGCCTTTGGGCTGTCCTCCGAATTCGTGGGTCTGGAAAACTTCCTGGCGCTGTTCCGCCAGTCGAGTTATCTGGATTCCTTCCGCGTCACCGCCGTCTTCTCCATCCTGGTCGCCACGATCGGACTGGCGGTCTCCCTGCTGCTGGCCGTGATGGCCAACCGCGTGTTGCGGGGTGCCAGCCTGTACAAGACGATGCTGATCTGGCCTTACGCCGTGGCGCCTGCCGTGGTCGGTGTGCTCTGGCTGTTCCTGTTTTCGCCCTCGGTGGGCATCATCGCCGTGGCCCTGCGTGAGATCGGAATCAACTGGAACCCGCGCCTGGATGGCAATCAGGCCATGATTCTGGTGCTGATTGCATCGATCTGGAAGCAGGTCTCCTACAACTTTCTGTTCTTCCTGGCCGGTCTGCAATCGATTCCGCGTTCGCTGATCGAAGCGGCCGCCATCGACGGGGCCTCGCCCGCGCGCCGGTTCTGGTCGATCGTCTTTCCTCTTCTTTCGCCCACGGCGTTCTTCCTGCTCGTGGTGAACGTGATCTACGCCTTCTTCGACACCTTCGCGGTGATCGACACGACCACGCAAGGCGGTCCGGGCACCAGCACGGCCATTCTGGTCTACAAGGTCTACAGCGACGGTTTCCGTGGCCTGGATCTGGGCTCGTCGGCCGCACAATCCGTGATCCTGATGTTCATCGTGGTGTGCCTGACGGCCGTCCAGTTCCGTTACATCGATCGCAAAGTACAGTACTGATCCAGCTAGAGGCTGAATATTATGGTTGAACGTCGTCCCTGGCTCGATTTCCTTGCCCACGCCATTCTGTTGCTCGGCGTGGCGATCGTGGCCTTCCCGCTTTATGTCACCTTCGTGGCATCCACGCAGACCGCACAGGAAGTGGCATCGGCTCCGATGTCGCTGATCCCCGGTCCGCATTTCATCGACAACTACATGCAGGTGCTGTTCGGCGGCGTCGACGGCAACAACAGCGGCCCACCGGTGGCGCGCATGATGTACGTCAGCCTGATCATGGCGCTGGCAATCTCGACCGGCAAGATCGCGATTTCGCTGCTGTCTGCTTTCGCTGTGGTGTACTTCCGCTTCCCGTTCCGGATGTTCTTCTTCTGGATGATCTTCGTCACTCTGATGCTGCCGGTCGAAGTGCGTATCTTC
>Ga0075364_10001538_pt1 | contig 12582 bp, 12 predicted proteins | sample EndMetdeltDD1764_FD_71517 | JGI IMG/M metagenome (GOLD analysis project Ga0075364, IMG submission 71517) | Populus endosphere microbial communities from Tennessee, USA - Endosphere MetaG P. deltoides DD176-4 | ecosystem: Host-associated > Plants > Roots > Endosphere | place: USA: Tennessee... | reverse complement strand
CGCCGGTCTCGCTCGCGGATTCGGGCGGGCGCCGTTGACGTGGCGGTGATCCTGGATGTCACCGTCGCGGTCACGGCCGATTTTCGTTCGGCGCAAGAGGCTTTGGATTCAGTCGATGGTGGTGTGCACTATGCGGGAACCGTCGAAGGGCTCGCCGGTTTGATCGCTGACATCGAGACGGCCGGTGTTGCCGACGGCGTGACGCTCATCGGTGTGTCAGCGCGGCAGGACCTTCGCGCGCTCGGTCGCGATGTGCTGCACCGGTTGTCGTCGCGGCCTCAGCCAAGAGCCTCGTAGATCAACGTGAAATACCGCGTGGTCCGGTCGGAACCTTCGATGCCCGGCGCCATCTTGTTCATCACGTAGGCGGCGGTGGCGCGGTGGTCGGGGTTCATCGTTTCCCACGAGCCGCCCCAGCCGCCCCAGAAGCAGATCTTTCCCTCGGGTACAAAAGGGAAGGTGTCGAGTTGAGGCAGGCCGAAGCCAAGACCACGTCGCACCGGATGGCCCAGAAGGACGACGTCGGGTCCATCGGTCTGCACCTCGAAGATCTTCTCGACGGTGTCCGGCCGCAATAGCTGGACGCCGTTCACGGTGCCGCCCAACGAAATCGCGGACAGAATGCGGGCCAGCGACCGGGCATTCCCGTGCCCGTTGACCGCACCCATGTCGGCGGCGCGCCACGCCGCGGTGTTCGCGAGGTTCGGATCCGGCGGCGGTCCGATCAACGTCTTGACCATCGGCTCGGGAAGCTGGTCGAACGGCGGCAGGTCGAGGGGGTCTGTCGCAGGAATGATTTCGGCGACGCGTGCGGTGTCCTCGGTGTGGGCGCCGATCTGAAAGTCGGCGCCCAGTGGAGTAGCGATCTCGTCGCGGACGAAGTCTTTCAACGACTTTCCGGTGACCCGGCGCAGCACCTCGCCGATCAGGTGGCCGTAGGTCAGGGCGTGGTAGCCCGATGCGGTGCCCGGTTCCCACCACGGCGCCTGCGCGGCCAGCGCGGCCGTCGACTTGTCCCAGTCGTACATGTCCTCGGCTGTGAACGGCAGGTCCCATCCCGACAGACCGGAGCTGTGCGACAGCAGGTGGCGAAACTCGATGTCCTGCTTGCCGTTTGCCGCGAATTCCGGCCAGTAGTCCGCCACCGGCGCGGACGGCTCCACCAACCCGCGGTCGATGAGCATGAGCCCGGCCAGTGCGGTGATGTTCTTTGTCGAAGAGAACACGTTGACGATCGTGTCCTCGCCCCACGGGACGGTCTTCGCGGCGTCCGCGTGCCCACCCCAGATGTCGACGACGAGCTCGCCGCCGATGTCGATGGCAATGGCCGCGCCGACTTCCTCGCCGTTGGTGATCTCCTCGGCGAGCGCTTCGGCGACCTTGTCGAATCGGGCGTCGCAGTGACCGTGTAGGACCTCATGCATCGGACCATCATGCAGTCCGACCGTTGTTTTGTTCCTGCAATCGATAAGTGGCGACACCCCTGTCGGGGTACCGTCCTTGTTCACGTACTCGTCAATAGCGACTCAGGGAGAACTCGATGCGCAAAATCGCGACGGCTCTCGCCGTAGCCACACTGATGGCGGGCCCGGTGTTGACCGCGCCATCGGCCACCGCCGCGCAAACGGCCAACGACACAACCACCTACACCCAGCCCGCACCGACGCCCGCCGAGCCGAAGGTGCAGGGCCTGGACTGCCGGGGCACGACGGGCAATATGGGTTGCGGTCCAGGCTGGTTCTGGCGCGACGGCTGGCGCGGCTGGGCGTGCTACCCGTGCTGACGATGAATATCTACATGAAGACCGCGTGCGCTTTCGCCGCATTGGCGGCGGGGGCGACGATCGGCGGCATCGGTTCTGCCGCAGCGGAATCCGGTGACTACAGCACGCTGCCGGTAGATCCGAACCTTCTCACCGATTCGCAGGCGTACAGCGCGGCCCCGTTCGACATCAACCCGGACGGGCGGCCGGGTGTCACGGCCGTGTACACCCACCGCGAGGGCGGTACGAGGACGATCACCACCACTATCCTGATCCTGCCCGACGACCAGGCCGCGACGGCCGCAGTCGCCGGCGCCGCGGCCGAGGTCGCGAACCCGCAGACTAAGCCCGCGGCGGTAGGTACCGGCGGGACGATGGTCTCCGGAACGTCACCCGATGGGACAGAGTCGGTGACTGTGCTGACCTTCACCCAGGGCAACGCGGCAACGACCATCGAATTCGACGGGCCGATCAACGATCCGGCGCCTGCCGACCTGGTCGTCGAGTTCGGGCAGAAGCAGGACACTGCGATCAGGGACTGGCAGCTCACCTAGCGGCGACGCCGCCGAGGCGGCGCTTCTGAAAGTGGCGAAAGTCGAGCGGCTTCTGGGTGTTTCGGTGAAGTCCGATCACCAGTTGTCGTAGCCGCCTTCCGGCCCGAGCATCCGCTCGAGCCGGGTGCGGTTGATGCGGGCAAGCTCGTTGCGCACCACCTTGCGCTCGGTTTCGAAGTCGTTGAGCAGACGGTCGGTCATCGTCGCGAGCACGTCCTGGGCGGTGTATCCGTTGACGAACATTACGAAGCCGAAGCCGAAATGCTCCAGGTAACGCTTTGAGGCGTGCGACAGATGCTCCATCACCTCGGATTGGTCGCACCAGATCGCGCACTGCTCGGCCTGCGACTTCTCACTGCCCGGCCGCTTACCGATGTCCGGATAGGCCTGCAGGATCGAGTCGATCGAGTCCTCGCCTAGCCCGAACAGCAGGGCGTCGGCCTGTCGGAACAGTTGATCGTGGCTGTCGTAGGGCCTGCTGCGGGCGAGATCGGCGGCCAGCGGCACGCTGTAGCAGCACTCGTAGACCGCGTGCACGGCCCGTCGCATCGGCATTGCGTTGAACGCCTCGAGGCCGATCCCCTGATGCATCAACACACCTGCATCATCGAAGGCGTAGACCACGGGGGCGTTACGCCTTGTTACGACGATGAAAAATCAGTGGCCGGAACTCTTGAAGCGCTCGATCGAAGCCTGTAGTTCCGCCTCGGCCTTTTCGCGGCCCACCCAGTCCGCGGCCTTGACGTACTTGCCCGGCTCCAGGTCCTTGTAGTGCACGAAGAAGTGCTTGATCGCCTCGAGTTCGAAGCTCGGCACGTCGTCGAGGTCCTGAATGTGATCCCAGCGCACGTCGCCGGCGGGCACGCACAGCAGTTTGTCGTCGCCGCCTGCCTCGTCGGTCATCTGGAACATCGCGACCGGCCGTGCCTCGACGATGCAGCCGGGGAACACCGACTCGGGCAGCAGGACCAGCGCGTCGAGCGGATCGCCGTCCTCGCCGAGCGTGTTTTCGAAGAAGCCGTAATCGGTCGGGTAGCCCATCGCCGTGTACAGGTAGCGGTCCAGCTTCACCCTGCCGGTGTCGTGGTCCACTTCGTACTTGTTGCGCGAACCCTTCGGTATCTCGATGACTACGTCGAACTGCACCGCCGCGGCTCCTTGCCCTGTGCTCCGGTCTTGGGGACGGGCCTCACCCTAGTGGAGCGATACGCTGCTGTGAGGGGGCGGTCAATAGAGCAGGAGAATCATGCGGCCGACGCGGTGGCGGCGATCCACCCATGTGGTGGTCGGGGTGGCGGTGCTGTTGCTGGTAGCCGCCGTCGTGGGGATGGCTGCCGTGCTCACCACCGACAACTCCACCAGCGACGCCGAGCCCATCAAGCCGACGCCGCCGGCGGCGACCGCGAAGCCCGGCATCGTGCCCGTCGCCGACTCCGCGGACAAACCGACGCCCGACCGGCTGGCCGCGACGTTGGCACCGCTGGTAGCCGACCCGAACCTCGGTGCGCTCACCGGCAGGATCACCGACGCGATGACCGGCGCCCAGCTGTGGGCGCAGGGCGCCGACGTGCCGATGCAGCCGGCGTCGACCAACAAGGTGCTGACGACCGGCGCTGCGCTGCTGGCCCTTGACCGCGACGCCCGGCTCACCACCCGGGTGATGGCCGGCGGGCAGCCCGGTGTCGTCGTGCTCAAGGGTGGCGGTGACCCGACGCTGTCGGCGGCGCCGGAGGGCCAGGCCACCTGGTACAAGGGTGCGGCGCGGATCAGCGACCTGGCCGACCAGGTGCGCCGCAGCGGCACCGACGTGACCACGGTGCAGGTCGACGTCAGCGCCTACAGCGGACCGGCCATGGCGCCGGGCTGGGATCCGGCCGACATCGACGGCGGCGACATCGCGCCGATGGAAGCGGTGATGCTCGACGGCGGCCGCACCCAGCCGGTGAGCGTCGAATCGCGGCGGTCCACGACGCCCGCCCTGGATGCCGGGCGAGCGCTGGCCGTCGCGCTGAAGGTGGACCCCTCCAGGGTCGCGGTGCTGCCCACAGGGAAGCCCGGCGGCCAGGAGATCGCATCGGTGCAATCGCCGCCGCTGATCGAGCGGCTGCGCCAGATGATGAACGAATCCGACAATGTGATGGCCGAGTCGATCGGCCGTGAGGTCGCCGCCGAGCAGGACCGGCCGCAGAGTTTCGACGGCGCCGTGCAGGCGGTGCTCAGCCAGCTCGACAAGGGCAAGATCGACACCGGCGGCGCGCGGCTGTTCGATTCCAGCGGGCTGTCCGTCGATGACCGGCTGGCGGCGGAGACCTTGGACGGGGTGGTGAACGCCGCCGCGGGAACCGACCAGCCAAAGCTGAGGCCGCTGCTGGATCTACTGCCGATCGCCGGCGGCAGCGGCACTCTGTCCAACCGTTACCTCGACACCGACGCCGGCCGCGCCGCCGCGGGTTACCTGCGGGCCAAGACCGGATCGTTGACAGGCACCAATTCGTTGGCGGGGATCGTCACCGACGCGAGTGGGCGGGTGCTCACTTTCGCGTTCATCTCCAACAACGCCGGACCAACGGGACGCACTGCGATCGACGCGCTGTCCGCCGTCCTGCGGTCGTGCGGGTGCAGCACATGACCCGGTCGACAAAACCGAGTCTGACCGTCGGCCGCACCGTCGACTGGCAGTTCGCGGCCTCCGTCGGAGCCAAACTGGTCCGGCCCGGCCCCGCCGCCACCGACTACACCCACAGCCAGGTCATCGCTCAGCTGACGGAGGCCTCGCGCAGCGCCGAGCTACCGGTGCGTGACGTGACCGGTCTCAATGAGGGCGGCGAGATTCCCGAGGCCCGCGTCATCGACCGCGTCGAATGGATCCGCGCCGCAACGCAATCCATGCGAGTGATGACCGGCGGCTCAAACGGCTCTGAAAAGGGCGCAGCCACGCCGCACATGGTCACCGGCCGCATCACGGGCGCACAGACCGGCGCCGTGCTCGCATTCGTGTCGTCGGGCATTTTGGGCCAGTACGACCCGTTCGGGCCGAACGGCGGCGAACTGCTGCTGGTGTACCCGAATGTGATCGCCGTCGAGCGCCAGTTGCGGGTGTTGCCTGCCGATTTCCGGTTGTGGGTGTGTCTGCACGAGGTCACCCACCGGGTGCAGTTCCGGGCCAATCCCTGGTTGGCCGATCACATGTCGCAGGCGCTAGCGGTGCTCACCCAGGACGCAGGCGAGAACGTCACCGAGATGGTCGGGCGGCTGGCCGAATTGGTACGCAACAGGCGCGACGGTGTTGAGCCGGAACCGAATTCGAGCGGCGTGCTCGGATTGCTGCGGGCCGTGCAGTCCGAACCGCAGCGGCGTGCGCTGGACCAGTTGCTGGTACTCGGCACACTCTTGGAGGGCCACGCCGACCACGTGATGGACGCGGTGGGTCCCGCCGTGGTGCCGACGGTGACCACCATTCGGCGCCGGTTCGATGAGCGCCGCCATCGCAAGCAACCGCCGCTGCAGCGCATCGTGCGGGCGCTGCTCGGGTTCGATGCCAAGCTGAGCCAATACACCCGTGGCAAGGCGTTCGTCGACCATGTCGTCGGCCGGGTCGGAATGACCAGGTTCAATGCAGTCTGGTCCAGTGCCGAAACCTTGCCACTGCCAACAGAAATCGATGAGCCGCAACGATGGATCGACAGGGTGCTGTAGCGGCGCTGAAGGCGGCAGTCGCCGCGTTCGTAAGCGACAACGCCTTCGGCGACGAGCGCTGGTGTGTGGCACTGTCCGGAGGCGCGGATTCGCTGGCGCTGACCGCAGTGGCGGCCGCGTGCAAGCCGACCACCGCACTGATCGTCGACCACCGGCTGCAGCGCGACTCGGGGCGAGTGGCGGCGACCGCGCGGGAGCAGGCGTTGTCGTTGGGATGCGTTGACGCCCAGGTGCTTTGCGTTGACGTCGGCACGGCGGGCGGGCCCGAGGCGGCTGCCCGCAGCGCCCGCTACCGCGCTCTGGACGACGCCCGCCGCGGCGCCCCGGTGCTGCTTGCACACACCCTCGACGACCAGGCCGAGACGGTGCTGCTCGGGTTGGGCCGTGGATCGGGCTCGCGGTCGATCGCGGGCATGCGACCGTGCGATCCGCCGTGGTATCGCCCGCTGCTCGGCATCCGTCGCGCGCTCACCCACGCCGCATGCGCCGAGTTGGGCCAGACGCCGTGGCAGGACCCGCACAACGCCGATCGTCGGTTCACCCGCACCCGGCTGCGCAACGAGGTGCTGCCGCTGCTGGAGGAGGTGCTCGGTGGTGGGGTCGCCGAAGCGCTCGCGCGTACCGCGACGGCACTGCGCGAAGACACCGACACACTCGACGAGCTGGCCGCCCACGCGCTGGCCGAGGTCGGCGCGGGTGCTGAGCTCGACACAGGCCGGTTGGCGGTGCTGCCGGAGGCGGTCCGGCGCAGAGTGATTCGGGGCTGGCTGCTGGCGGGCGGGGCCTGCGGGCTGACCGACAAGCAGATCCGCGGGGTGGACACCCTGGTCTCGGCGTGGCGGGGTCAGGGCGGTGTGGCCGTCGGGTCGCCGCTGCGCAACCAGCGGCTGATCGCCTGCCGTCGCGACGGGTTGCTGACGCTGAACATCGAGCCGGTGTGAGGATGTGGCACGCTGTGGTCGTGTCCGAGCACGCTGCCGAGCAGTACCCCGGCGACATCAAGTCGGTGTTGCTCTCGTCGGAGGTGATCCAGGCGAAGGTGGCCGAGCTCGGAGGGAAGGTCGGCGAGGACTACCGCGAGACCATCGATGCCAACGGCCAGGACCTACTGCTTGTGACCGTGCTGAAGGGCGCGGTTTTCTTCGTCACCGACCTAGCCAGGGCCATCCCGCTGCCGACACAGCTGGAGTTCATGGCCGTCAGCTCGTATGGGTCGTCGACGTCGTCGTCGGGCGTCGTGCGCATCCTCAAGGACCTCGACCGCGACATCAACGACCGCGACGTGCTGATCGTCGAGGACATCGTCGACTCCGGCCTGACCCTGTCCTGGCTGCTGCGAAACCTCGCCACCCGACATCCGCGGTCCCTTCGGGTGTGCACGCTGATGCGCAAGCCCGACGCCGTGCGTGACGACGTCGACATCGCCTACGTCGGTTTCGACATCCCCAACGAGTTCGTTGTCGGTTACGGCCTCGACTACGCCGAGCGCTACCGCGACCTGCCCTATATCGGCACGCTCGACCCCAAGGTGTACGAGGAGGGGTAAGCGGCGCAGGATTGCGGTGCGGACGAGAGGAGCATTGATATGCCGGAGACCGACCAAGCGCTCCGCATCTGCCCATTGTGCGAGGCCACCTGTGGCCTGACGCTGACCATCGACAACGGCCGGGTGACCGGCGCCCGCGGAGACCGCGATGACGTGTTCAGCCGCGGCTTCATCTGCCCGAAGGGCGCCAGCTTCGCCGAACTCGACAACGATCCCGACCGGCTGGCGCGGCCCTTGGTCCGGCGTGACGGCGTGCTGACCGAGGCCACCTGGGACGAGGCCTATGCCGTGATCGCCGAACGGCTTGGCGGAGTCATCCGCGAGCACGGCGGGACTTCGGTCGGCGTCTATCTGGGCAATCCGAACGCGCACACGGTTGCAGGCGCCCTGTATCCCCCGGTGATCATCCGCGCGCTCAGCACCCGTCAGGTGTTCAGCGCGAGCACGCTGGACCAGATGCCCAAGCACGTCGCGCTGGGGCTCATGTTCGGCAGCCCCGTCGCCTTCACCGTTCCCGATCTCGACCGCACTGACTACCTCGTCGTCATCGGCGCGAATCCCCTTGTGTCCAATGGCAGTCTGGCGACCGCCGCGGACTTTCCAGGCAAGCTGCGGGCACTGCGCAAGCGCGGCGGCCGGCTCGTCGTCATCGACCCTGCCCGCACCCGTACGGCGGAACTCGCCGATCGTCACATATCGCCTCGCCCGGGTACCGACGCGGCGCTCCTGTTGGCCGTCGTGCACGTGCTGTTCGACGAAGGCCTTGTGGATCTCGGGGGAGTGGCCGAGCACGTCAACGGTGTCGACGAGGTCCAGGCCCTTTCCACCGATTTCTCGCCGGAGACGGTCGCAGGCCATTGTGGCGTGGCCGCCGAGGAGATCCGTGATCTCGCCCGCGAGCTCTCCGCCGCGCCGACGGCGGCGGTGTATGGCCGAATCGGTACCTCCACAGTCGAATTCGGCACGCTCGGCAGCTGGCTCGTCGACGTCATCAACATCCTGACGGGAAACCTCGACCGCCTGGGCGGGGCAATGTTCCCGCTTGGCGCGGCGATGCCCGCCCCGCGGCCACCGAAGCCGGGGCGCGGGTTCAAGACCGGGCGGTGGCACAGCCGCGTCTCCGGTTACCCCGAAGCACTCTCCGAACTGCCGGCCGCCGCGCTGGCCGAGGAAATCGACACCCCCGGCGACGGCCAGATCAAGGCCATGATCACGATCGCAGGAAATCCGGTGCTCTCGGCACCCGATGGCGACCGGCTCGACCGTGCCCTTGACGGTGTCGGGTTCATGCTCAGCATCGATCCGTATCTGAACGAGACGACGCGCCACGCGGATGTCATTCTGCCGCCACCGCCGCCGTCGCAGAGCGCCCACTTCGATTTCGCACTCAACAACCTGGCCGTGCGCAACAACGTTCGCTACTCCCCGCCGGTGCTGCCGCTTGACGATCGGCCCGATGAAGCGGAGATCCTGTCCCGAATTGCCTTGATCCTCTACGGCCTTGGCTACGACGGTGATCCGGCTCTGGTCGACGGTCAGGTCATCGCCGCCACGCTGACCAAGGAGACCGCCGACCCGAACTCACCCGTCGCCGGGCGATCGGTCGACGAACTGACGGCGATGCTTGCCCCCGGTCCCGGATACGAACGCCGCCTGGACATGATGCTTCGGCTGGGCGCCTACGGAGACGCGTTCGGCGCCAAGCCCGATGGCCTGACGCTGAAACGGCTCAAGTCGGCACCGCATGGCATCGACCTCGGGCCGCTGAAACCGCGCGTGCCCGAGGTGCTGCGAACCCCAACGGGGAGAATCGAACTCGCGCCCGAGCCACTCATCGCCGACGTCGCGAGGTTGCGGGATGGCCTCGGCCGAAACACCGACGGATTCGTGCTCATTGGACGGAGGCACCTGCGCTCGAACAACAGCTGGATGCACAATGTGCCGGCACTGGCCGGCGGAACGAACCTGTGCACGCTGCGGATCCATCCCGACGACGCCGCCGAGCTCGGCCTCACCGATACCGCAGTCGTCAAGGGCCCCGGCGGTGAATTACTGGCTCCGATCGAGGTGACCGATGGCATGCGGCGCGGCGTGGTCTCGCTGCCGCACGGATGGGGGCACGACCGGGGCGGCACGGGACAGGAGCTCGCGGCCAGTCAGCCCGGTGTCAACGTCAACCAGCTCAACGATGGCGGTCAGCTCGACCCGCTGTCGGGCACGGCTGTGCTCAACGGCATTCCGGTCGACATCGCGCCCGCCGGCTAGGTCAGTTCGAAGATCACCGTCACCGAGAAACCGACGGTCTGCTGGCCGGGCTCCACCGGCACGGCCGCCATCTCGGCGCCCCGCGAATAGGGCATCGGGGGCTGGGGCGGCGTCGCACCTCCCGATTCGGTGATCGAGATGACCTTGCCGAGGTCGAGCCCGGACAGCTGCGCGTACTGCTCGGCCCGGTCCTTCGCGTCGTTGAAGGCCCGGCTGCGTGCGTCCTTCACGAGCTGCGAGTCGTCCTCGATCGAATAGTTCACCGAGTTGATCCTGGTGGCGTCGCCGCCGTTGCTGACGATCAACGACAGCGTCTGCGAGGCGGAATCCAGCTTGCGGATCTTCACATCGATCGAATTGCTGGCCCGGTACCCGATGATGGCGGTGCTGTCGCCGCCCGCGAACTGTGGTTGCAGGCTGACCTGCGTGGTGCTGATGTCCTTGCGGTCGATACCGGAGCCCACCAGCGCGTCGATGACCGCCTTCTGACGGTCGCTGGTCTGATTCATCGCTCCGGTGACGTCGGGTGCGATGAACTCGATCGAGGCGTTGACGGTCAGCGTGTCCGGCGTTCCCTGCACCTCGCCGGCGCCGACAACGGTGACCTGCCGGGTCGCCTTGTCGGCGCTGCCCGTTGGCCCGGACGTCGAGTCGCAGCCCGAAAGTCCGACCGCAGCAAGCCCCGCCGCGGCGAGAAAGAGGAACCGGGTGGACATCTTCGCTCTCGCTGCGATCGGCATGCCTGGCACGATACCTTCAGGGAGTCACCAGGATCTTGCAGTGCGCGTCGGGATGCGCCAGATCGTCGAACGCGGCACCGACACCATCCAGGCCGACCTCACCGGTGATCATCGGCGCCACGTCGATGTTGCCCTCGGCTATCGCCCGCAGGCAATCCGTGAATTCCGTCGGGTCGTAGGCCAACACGAACTGCACGTTGATCTGCTTGGCGATGGCGAAGTACGGATGGATGCTGTCGGCCTGCATACACACGCCTGCGACGACGACGCGCGCGCCGACCGGTGCGCGGCGCAGGATGTCGTCGATGATGCCCGGCACGCCGACCGCCTCGAAGATCACCCTCGGTGCGGAGCTGTCGAAGGGCGATCCGTTGGCGGGATCGACGGTCGTGGTGGCGCCCATCGCCTCGGCGAGTTCGCGCCGCCGTGCCGAATAGTCGGCCGCAACAATGGTTTCCACGCCGCGCTGACGAAGTCCCGCGATGATCGCAATGCCGATCGGCCCGCAGCCCAGCACCAGAGCGGTCTCACCGCGCTCGATCGCCGACTTGTTCACTGCGTGAAGCCCGACGGCCATCGGCTCGGTAAGGGCGGCATGGCGCGGGTCCAGCCCGTTGGGGATGGGCGTCAGGAGCGGCGCAGACAACAGCATCCGTTCGGAGTAACCGCCGATTGTTTTGTTGGAGTAAACAATCGGCTCGAAACCCGTCGACGACACCAGCACCGGCAGAGACGTGACGAGCGTGCCAGGTGCCGGCGCCTCGGTGTCAGGGCCCGCTTCGAGCACCTCGGCGCTGAACTCGTGACCCATGAAGACGTCGCGGTTCAGGTCGATCTGCATTCCGCCGTCGCCGAAGCCGTCGATCTGGTTGTTGAGCTCGAGGACATCCGCACCATGTTTGGCGAAATGCAGGTCAGAGCCACAGATTCCGCAGGCCTTCACGCCGACGAGTACCTGACCAGGACCGGGAACCGGCTCGATCACATCGTCGCGCAACACCATGCGGCCGTCGCGAAGGACCGACGCGCGCATCAGCCGTCCTGCCCTTCTGATCCTTCTGCTTCCATCTTGAGTTCGTCGGTGTGCTCGGTTATCGCCTTGACGATCGCCTCGCCTGCACGACCGAGCAGCTTGTCGCGCATGCCCTTGGCCCAGTCATGCGACGCGCGCGGTGCGGTCAGCTGACCCTTGAAGTGCGGCATGACCTCGCGGGCGAACAGTTCGTAGGAGTGGTAGGTGGCCGCAGGTGACGCCCAGTCGTGGCCGAGCAGCAGCAGGGTGCCGAACCCGCCCGATTGCGCGAGCAGGTCCTGAATGTAGGCGATCGCATCGCCTGGCGTGCCGATGCATGAATTACCTTTGCTCGCATACTCTTCGACGAACTCACGGGGCGACTGGTTTGTGCCATCGACGGAGTTCGACAACGGCACGAACCCGGCTGCACCGAAGTAGTTGGCGAAGTCCTGCAGCCCGTAGGTGCAGTCGTCGATCGCCTGGTCGCGGGTGTCGGCGAGATGCATGATGGCCAGCACCCGCCAGTCGGACCGGTCGGGCTCGTCGCGACCGGATTTCTCTGCCTGGTCGGTGACCACCTGCCAGGTGTTCTCCAGCGCCGCATACCCGCCAGGCACCGACATCGACAGCGAAAGCAGCGACGTGCCCAGCGCGCCGGCCAGCCGAGGCCCGGACGGCGAAATCATTGCTGCCGTGGATATCTCGGGGTATGGCCAGGTGTACGGCCTGATGTGAAGCTGGGCGTCGCGCAGAGTGAACCAGTCGGAGTGCCGGTTGATCCGTTCGTCCGGTGCGGCCCGGAACAGCGCGAGGATCGCCTCCAGCGACTCCTGCATCATCCGCCGTTGCTCGACCGGATCGATGCCCATCATGTGCGCGTCCGACGGCAATGCGCCCGGTCCGGTGCCGAACATCACCCGCCCCCGCGTCAGGTGATCGAGCAGCACCCACCTGTCTGCCACCATCAGCGGATGGTGATACGGCAGCGACACCACGCCGGTGCC
>Ga0075364_10001536_pt1 | contig 12589 bp, 11 predicted proteins | sample EndMetdeltDD1764_FD_71517 | JGI IMG/M metagenome (GOLD analysis project Ga0075364, IMG submission 71517) | Populus endosphere microbial communities from Tennessee, USA - Endosphere MetaG P. deltoides DD176-4 | ecosystem: Host-associated > Plants > Roots > Endosphere | place: USA: Tennessee... | reverse complement strand
CGGCCGCACGATCGCCGAGCTCGTGCCGCTCGATCCGACGTTCGTCTCGGTGACCTACGGTGCCGGTGGATCGACTCGCGCCCGCACCCGTGAGGTCGTCACGTGGGTGCGACGGGAGACGGACATCACGCCCATGGCGCACCTCACATGTCAGGGCCACACGCGTGCCGAGATCACCGAGATCCTCGAGGCCTACCACGACAACGGTGTCGAGAACATCATGGCGCTCGGGGGCGACATCCCCAGCGGTGCCGAGAGCGTGGCGAGTGACTACACGTATGCGAGCGAGCTCGTTGAGGACCTACGCGCTCTCGACCGCTTCTCCATCGGCGTCGCGGCTCACCCCGAGGTCCATCCGCGGTCGCCCGATCGGGCCACGGATCGTCGCCGGCTCGCCGACAAGCTGCGCAACGCCGACTTCGCCGTCACGCAGTTCTTCTTCGATGTGGAGCACTATGTCCGCCTCGTCGACGAGCTCGATGCGCTGGGCGTGAACAAGCCCGTGATCCCCGGGATCATGCCCGTCACCAACAAGGGCTCGATCGCCCGGATGGCCGAACTGAGCGGATGCGCGCTGCCGGACTGGCTGCGCGAGCGGCTCGACAGCACCGACGACCCGTATGAGATCCGCAAGATCGGCGTCGAAGTCGCGACCGACCTGTGCGCCGATCTGCTCGCCAACGGAGCCCCGGGGCTGCATTTCTACACGCTCAACCGCAGCACCGCGACTCGCGAGATCTACGCCAACATCAACGGCTCCGCGCTGCGATGACGGGTCGGCCCGATGTGCTGACCAGCACCCGGCCGATCTGAGCGATGCGCCGGTGATCTGACGGAGCGATCGGCAATACTGGTCCGATCCGCACTCTGGCCCCCACTCGCGCGTCCTCGAACCAGATCAGTCGGGTGCCGTACCTCCCCGGCCTCGACGGCATGCGCGCGCTTGCCGTCATCGCGGTGATGATCTTCCATGCCAACCACGATTGGCTGTCGGCGGGCTTCCTCGGCGTCGAGGTCTTCTTCGTCATCAGTGGCTACCTGATCACCCTGTTGTTGATCGGCGAGCACGAGCGCACCGGATTCATCTCGCTGCGCGCGTTCTGGGGCCGGCGGCTCCGCCGTCTGCTGCCCGCGCTGTACGTCACCCTCGTCCTGGTGATAGGGTACTGCGCGCTGTTCCTGCGAGATCCGCTCGGCAAGCTGCGCGGCGACGTCGTCGGCGCGGTCTTCTACGTCAGCAACTGGTACCAGATCTGGTCGGGTCAGGGCTACGCCGCGCTCGCCGACTTCGTGCCGCTGCGCCACCTCTGGTCGCTCGCGGTCGAGGAGCAGTTCTACCTCGTGTGGCCGCTGGTGATGCTGCTGATCCTGCGCGGCGGCCACGCCCGGCTGCCGAAGGTCGGCCTATGGCTGATCGGCATCTCGATCACGATCACGATCGGTACGGCCGTGTTCTTCCACAACGGCTTCTACGACTCGAACCCCGCTTCGTTCCCGTCCGCGTACGTCGAGATCTTCGGCCGCGCGATCGAGAAGAACAACCTGCTGTACCTGGGCACGATCACCCGCTCGAGCGGCATCCTGCTCGGCGCCGGCTTCGCGATGCTGTGGCGCCCGCTCGCGGTCATGCGTGGCCCGCTGCGTGAGAAGGGGCGTGTCCTCGACGTCTGGGCACTCGTCGGCCTCGCCGGCCTCGGCGCGCTGATGGTCAACTACGAGCTGTTCGATTCGTTCACGCGCACGTACTTCAGCCTGCTCTTCCGCGGCGGCTTCCTGCTGACCGGTCTGTGCACCATCGCGATCATCGCCGCGGTCACGCACAGCGGCTCGTTCATCGGCCGGTTCCTCGGCAACAAGGTGCTCAACTGGGTCGGCACGCGCTCGTACGGGCTCTACCTCTATCACTGGCCGATCTACCAGATGATCCGCAAACAGGCCGGCATCGCCCTGACATTCCCGAAGTTCGCGATGGCGATCGTGATCACCGTCGTGATCGCCGAGGCCAGCTACAGGTTCATCGAGATGCCGATCCGGCGCCGCGAGTTCGTCGACCGGTTCCGCATCGGAGGTCCGCGCGTGATGGTGGCGTTCGGGGTCGTCGGGTTGCTCGTCGGTTACAGCGGCGTGTCGCTGCTGACCGCCAACGTCAGGTGCACCAACAAGATCGAGTGCGATGCGGAGGCAGCTCGTGCCGCGCAGGAACAGAGCACGACCACGCTCCCGACGTCGACCACAGTGTTCGACGCAACGTCGACCTCTGCTGCCGTCGCGCCCACTGCGGTGCCAGGTGAAGTCTCGTCGACGACGGTCGCCCCCACGACCACCGTCCCGGTGAAGCCGGTGATCCCCGTGCTCGCGATCGGGGAGTCCGTGATGCAGGCGGTGCAGAGCACGCTGCCGCAGTACGGCGTGAACGTCGATGCCCAGGAGAGCATCCAGGGCAAGGGGATCGTCGAACTGATCAAGCAGGTACGGCAGACCTACGACATCACTGAGGCCGTGGTGATCCAGTCCGGAACGAACGGCGAGGTCAGCCAGGCCGAGTACGACGAGATGGCCAGCCTCGTCGCCGATCTGCCGCATGCGTACTTCCTCACCATCAAGGCGCCGTTGGCCTGGGTACCCGGCAACAACGCGATCATCCGGGCGTTGCCGCAGACCCATCCGAATGTCACGGTCATCGATTGGGAGACGCTCGCACAACAGCTCGGCCCCGACGACCTGTCGAAGTCCGACGGCGGCGTGCACCTCAACTCCGGCACCGCGGTCCGCTTCTACGCCAACATGATCCTCGGCGCGCTCGGCAAGCCGCTGATCCCCGACCCGTAATGATTTGTTCGGGACTGGCCTCCGTCGAGCAGCCCTTCGGGCGTGCGGACTTTGGCTGCTCCCTCACTGCGGACTGCTCGCTGGCGCTCCCGACGCCGCCGCTGCGCTCGCACCTGAGGCTCCTCATGATGTCTTCCTTTGGGTAGCGTCATTTGGTGAGGTCGATGGGTGCGGGCCTACGCTCGCGGTATGACAACCAGTCCCCTTCGTGTCGCTGTTTCGGGTGCCGCCGGCCAGATCGGCTACAGCCTGTTGTTCCGCATCGCGTCTGGCGCGATGCTCGGCGAAGATCAGCCGATCATCCTCCAGATGCTGGAGGTCACGCCTGCGTTGAAGGCGCTCGACGGCGTGCGGATGGAGCTCGACGACTGTGCCTTCCCGCTGCTCGCCGACACCGTGTGCACCGATGATGCCAACGTCGCGTTCGGTGATGCCGATGTCGTGTTGCTCGTCGGCGCGATGCCACGCAAGGCGGGCATGGAGCGCAGCGATCTGCTCAGCGCCAACGGCGGCATCTTCAAGCCGCAGGGCGAGGCCCTCGGCCGCAGCGCGAAGAAGGACGTCAAGATCCTCGTCGTCGGCAACCCGGCCAACACCAACGCGCTGATCGCGATGAGCAACGCCAAGGACCTCGACAACGGTCGGTTCACGGCGATGACACGGCTCGATCACAACCGTGCCGTCTCGCAGCTGGCGGCCCGCGCCGACAAGCCCGTCAGCTCGGTGAAGAAGATGACCATCTGGGGCAACCACTCGACGACGCAGTACCCCGACCTGTTCCATGCCGAGGTCGATGGACAGAACGCGTACAAGCTCGTCAACGATCACGCCTGGGTCGACGGCACGTTCATCCCCACCGTCGCCAAGCGTGGCGCGGCGATCATCGAAGCCCGTGGCGCGTCGTCGGCTGCGTCTGCCGCCAACGCCGCGATCGACCACATCCGCTCGTGGCACCTCGGCACACCGGAAGGCGATTGGGTCAGCATGGCGATCCCGTCCGACGGCTCGTACGGAGTGCCCGAAGGCTTGATCTCGTCGTTCCCGTGCACGTGCAAGGACGGTGTCTACAGCATCGTCCAGGGTCTCGACATCGACGACTACAGCCGCGGCAAGATCGATGCCTCGACCGGCGAGCTCTCCGAAGAGCGTGACGCGGTCAGAGAACTCGGCTTGGTCTGACGCCTCGCGCGCTCACACAGAGCTTCTGGGCGCGCGCAAACAGCAGACTTCGACGTTGTTGCGCGCACAGAAATCCGGCCGGGACTGCCAGCCGTTCGCCGGGCTTCTCGATGACATCGCTTGACGGGCGGCTCACGAATCGCTCGTCGTCGGCGAGCCGACGATGAGGCACGGAATCATGAGGTGCAGAACCGGCTGCAGTGCCTCCTGGGTCGGCGCCGACTTGCTGGCGACCACCGCGTCGAGTTGATCATCGCTGAGCTTGGCGAACGCCGTCTCGACACATGCCCGATCAAAGGTCTGTGTCGTGTCGGTGCTGGCAGCCGTGATGGCGATGTCGGCAGCCTCCGCGACGAGTGCGGTGTCGGCGCTGCCGCTCGAACAGCTGAGCACGTCCATCGCCTGGGCCTGAGCGCTCAGGCCCGACGTCGGAGCACTGCCTGACGGATCGGTGGCGCTGGTGGCAAGGATGCCCACGTCGGACTCACTCAGGTCGGCGACGAGAGCGGTGAGGCATGCCTCGTCCAGTGTGTACCCGTGCTCGCCCGAGTCGGCAAGGATCTTGGCGACAATGGCCTGACGCTGCTGGTCGGTCGCAGCCCCCGCGCTCGCCGTCGACGCAGCGGCCGTCGTCACCGTCGTCGTTGCCGACGCGGCGGCAGTCGATGAAGACTCCGCGTCGTCGTCCGATGAGCACGCCGCGATGCAGAGCATCGCAACGACGAGGGTTCGCCGCACTCCACGCATTCGACGACCCTAACCGCGGCCGAACCTACGACAGGCGGAGGGTGATGATCTGGAACGGACGCAGTTCGACAACCACATCGTCGCCGTCGACCCATGCCGCGGCGGCTTCGTCGTCGAGCGGTTGTTCGAGAAAGTTGCACACGGTGACGTCGGTTGTCGCGAAGGCGGTGGAGATCACCGATGTCGCCCGTGCGCCCCGCGACTCGTACGCGCGCACGATGATGTCGCCGCTGCCGTCCTCGGCCAGCTTGAGCGCGGTGACGACGACCGCCGGCACCGACGACGTCACTGCCGTGAGCGGCATCGGCTCGACCGCGTCGAGCGCTCCACCACGAGTCGCGATGACGGGCTGGTTGAGGCGAGCAGCTTCGGCGATCACGTCGCTCGCCGCCAGCGCGCCGGGGTGCGGGTACAGCGAGTACGTGAACCGGTGCTCGCCGCGATCGGCGTCGGGGTCGGGGAAGTTGGCCGCACGGAGCAGCGTGAGCCGCAATGCACCACGATGGATGTCGTGGCCGTACTTGCAGTCGTTGAGAAGAGCGACTCCGAAATCGGGTTCGGACACGTCCACCCATCGATGCGCGCACACTTCGAACTTCGCCGCGTCCCAGTTCGTGCTGGCGTGCGTCGGCCGCTCGACAGTTCCGAACTGGATCTCGCACGCGGCCCGATCGGCGTGAAGGTCGACCGGCATCGCGGCCTTGAGCACCTTCTCGTTCTCGTGCCAATCGATTCGAGTGACGAAGTCGAGTCGCGCCGAGCCGGCACGGAGCACGATGTCCTGCTCGATGCGTGACGAGCCGAACGCGCGCACGACTCGCACCGAAGCAACCAGCGGACCGTCGTCGAGCACATCGATCGATTCGACATCGGTGAGTTCGACGGTCGTGTTGGCGTAGTACTCGTCGAGGTCCCACGCGTCGTACTCGATCGGATGGTCGGCCGACAGCTCGAGGACGTTGGCGCGCGTGCCGGGCCTGACGACCTCGCGCCCGACGCGCAGATCGATCAGCGACGACACGAGGCCGTCGGCGTCGATCGTGACGCGGATCAGCTCGTTGTCGAGCACGATCATGTCGTCGTCGACCTCGACCACGACGCTCGCTGCCGCGGCCGGCTGCAGGTCGTCCCAGTGCAGGGCGCCCACCGACATCGGGCCGACCTCGGCCCACACCGCGAACGACCCGTCGTGCAGTTGCTGCGCAGCAACTCGCTCGACCTCGATGCCGACCGCGGGCGCGAGTGCCTCGCCCACGACGATCACTTCGCGGCGGTCATCCGGAGCGGAGTTGGCGAGGATCACATCGCCACCGACAAATGGCGCCAGCGCGAGGAGCGCGGCGTCGCGCAGGTGGGTCAGCTCGGCGCCGAGTCGCTGGTACGCAGCCTCGGCATCGTCGTGCACCCAGGCGATCGACGACCCGGGGATGATGTCGTGGAACTGTAGGGTGAGCACCTCGCGCCACGCGGCCTCGAGCTTATCGTAGGGATAGTCGAAGTCGTGGTCGGCCGCCACCGATGCGGCGAGTGTCGACCACAGCTCGACCTCGCCGAGCAGGATCTCCGTTCTGCGGTTCCCGGTCTTGGTCTTGGCCTGCGAGGTGTAGGTGCCGCGGTGCATCTCGAAGTACAGCTCGCCGACCCACGTCGCCGCGTCGGGATAGTCGGGCTCGGCGGCCGCGAAGAACTCGGCGGGGGAGTCGATGCTGATCGTCGGCAGGCCTTCGAGGTTGCGCATCCGCCGGTAGCGCTCCATCATCTCGCGCGTCGGCCCGCCGCCCCCGTTGCCGTAGCCGAACGGCGCCATCGACATTGTCCCGCCGCCGTGATCGGCGTAGTTGCGCTCGGCGTGCGCGAGCTGGGCCGGCTGCATCGAGACGTTGTACGTGTCGACCGGCGGGAAGTGGGTGAACATCTTCGTGCCGTCGATGCCCTGCCACCAGAACGTGTGGTGTGGCATCCGGTTCTGCTTGTTCCAACTCAGCTTCTGGGTGAGGAAGGTCTGCGCGCCGCCGAGGCGGAAGATCTGCGGCAGGCTCGCGGGGTAGCCGAACACGTCGGGGATCCACACCTCGGTGCACGTCGTCCCGTAGTGCTCGTCGAAGAACCGTTGCCCGTGCAGGAACTGCCGGGCCAGCGACTCGCCCGACGGCAGGTTGGTGTCGGCCTCGACCCACATACCGCCGACGGGGATGAAGCGTCCCGTGGCCACCTGTTCCTGCATCGCCGCGAAGATCGACGGATACCGGTCGCGCATCCACTCGTGCTGCTGGGCCTGGCTGCACGCGAACTTCAGCTCCGGTTCGCGGGTCATCAGATCGAGCACGTTGCTGAACGTGCGCGCGCACTTGCGCACGGTCTCGCGCAGCGGCCACAGCCACGCGGTGTCGATGTGTGCGTGGCCGATGGCGCTGATGTGGTGGGCGCTCGGCACCGCCGGTCTGGCGAGGACGTCGCTCAGTTCGGCACGCGCGGCGGCAGCGGTCGCGGGTACGTCGCCGAGGTCGAGTGCATCGAGGGCGCGACCGATGGCGGCGGTGATCTGCGGGCGACGTGGCGCATCGAGCGGTAGTTCCTGAACGAGATCGCCGAGCACGTCGAGGTCGTGGACCAGCGCCGCGACCTCCGGTTCGAACACGCTCAGCTCGGCTCGCTTGAGCGCGTACAGCAGCGTGTCGGGCAGGGTGTGCGGGTCGCCCAGCGGCGTCGGTCCGTACGTCGGCCCGCCGACCATCGGGTTGGCCGCGGCCTCGACGAGGAACTCGAACTCCTCGCCGCCACGCGCGCTGGCGAGCAACGGGATCGCGTGGTTGAGGGGGTTCAGCGCACGCAGCGGCCCGTGTGGTCCCCACACCAGACCCTCGGCCTGGAAACCGGGTGCGAGGCCGAAGCCGAGATCGATCCGTGCCTCCACCGTCGCGTCACGCCACGCCTGGGGCACCTTGCCGACGAAGTGGAACCACGTCGTGCTCCACGCCGTGCCGTACGGGTCGCCGATGCGGAACGGCTCGAACAGGTTGTCGGCCATCGCCAGCATCGCCTCGTCGAACGAGATCGGCTCGCCGGGAGCGCTGTACGCGGTGACCGAGAAGGGAACAGCTTCTCCGTACCGGGCGGGACGGATGCGCTCGCGGAGGAACCGCTCGAGCCGCTTCTCGGTGATGAGGTGTCGATCATGCATGCGGTTTTCGATCAACGGCTCAACTGATCGCGACTTGGCAGGCAACGCGCATCATCTGATCGACGCCGGCGCGCAGCTCTTCGTCAGTGATCCGTTCGCTGGTGCCGTCGTCGTCGATGAGGTCGCTGACCGTCATCAGCGCCACGGCTTCGATCTGGTGCATGGCCGCCAGCGTGTACAACACGGCGACCTCCATCTCGACTCCGAGATGACCGCGCTCGCGCCAGCGCTGCATGATGCCTTCGCGCTGGTCGTAGAACAGCCCGCTGGTCACGACCGAGCCGACGTGCACAGTTGCACCGAGCCCGCGCACGAGGGCCACCGCGCGCTCGACCAGCTCGTACGTCGCCGTCGGCGCATGGGCCTCGCCCTGCAACAGCGTGTCGACCGTCCTGTCGTCGGGTGTGCCGCTCATCGCGATCAACGTGTCGCCCATCTTCAGGCCGGGTTTGAGTCCGCCGGCCGTGCCGACGCGGATGATCCGCTTCGCGCCGAGCTGGATCAGCTCCGTGTAGTAGATCGCCACACTCGGGCCGCCCATGCCGACCGACTGCACGCTGATCGGCTTGCCTTCGAACGTGCCGGTGTACCCCAGCGCGCCGCGCTCATCGTTGACGCAGCGGGCACCGGGGTCGAAGAAGTTCTCGGCGATGTGCCGAGCTCGCTTCGGATCGCCGGGTACGAGGACGGCGGGGGCGTAGTCGGACGGTTCGGCTCGCAGGTGGACGGGCATCGGCTCAGCGTAGGCGCGCGGGCACTGCGCTACTTGAGGAACTTGCTCGTCGTGTTGTCGGCGAGCACCTTGCCGCCCGTCTGGCACGTGGGGCAGTAGGCGACGGTGTAGCTGCTGTAGCTCACGGATCGGATCGTGTCGCTGCACACCGGGCATGCCTCGCCGACGCGCCCGTGCACCCGACCGGGCCGATCCTTCGAGGAGCTCATGTCGGTTCGGGTGCGTTCGTAGTCGAGGCCGTCCTGCACCGAGTCGCGGATCGCCTCCACCACTCGCTCGACTTCGTCGGGCGTCAGCTTGGCCGTGTTCGCGAACGGTGAGAGCTTGGCGCGGTGGCACACCTCGTTGGCCAGCATTCGGCCCAGGCCGGCGATCGCCTTCTGGTCGCGAAGGAACCCGTGCAGGCGCATCGAGTGCTCCTTGAAGCGAGCCTGCAGCGCGGCGGCATCGAGATCGAGGGCCTCCGGGCCGAGCTTGCTCAGGGGGAGATCGGTCAACGCTGTCGCGGTCGGTACGCACCAGACGCCGGCGCGTCGCTCGGTGCCCTGTTCGGTGAGCAACAACGCAGGATTCGACGGGGCATCGAGATCTGGTTCGAACACGAACCGGGCCTGCCCGCCCCGTGGCTTGGCGGACTGCTTCTCGTCGACCAGCAGGCGCCCGCCCTGCATCAGGTGGACGATGAACGTCACCGGTTCGAACTGCAGCATCAGGTACTTGCCGCGTCGCCCGACGTGTTGCAGTGGGAGCCCGTAGGCGTCCTTGGGTTGCGGCACGGCCGTCTTCAACGCGGTGAAGGTGAGCGGCACGAACTTCTGCAGCACGTGTCCCCCGAACTGCTTGGTCAGTCGCTCGGCGTGGGCCTGCACCTCCGGTAGCTCAGGCATGGCTCACGCGATTCCTCGGGGACTGCGCCCCCGGACCCCATCGTCGCTCGGCTCGCTGGCGCTCGCGCGATCGACCGCGCTCGCTGCGCTCACGCGTACTCAGTTCGGTCGCGCACGCTGTCGAACACCGCGCTCATCGCGCCGAAGATCGACGGGTTGTCCATCAGCTTCTGTTGATCGCCCGTGAGGAGGATGCGGCCCTGGATGAAGGCCTCCTGCGCGTTCAGGGCGCCCGTCGCCACCCCGACCGCGGTCTCCCACGTCTGCTCGAAGCGGACGTGCTCGGGGTGGGCCGCGCCTGCCTGGAAGGTCAGCCGGCCGCCTTCGACCTGCAGTGAATACACGATGACGCCTTCAGGGGCTTCCGTCACCACCTGGGTGACGCCGATCTCGGTCTCCTTCGCGGCAGCGGCGACATCGGCGCTGTCACCGGCCGCGGCCGCGACGGCATCGATCCAATCGAGACTGAGATAGCGCACGGCGACAACGTAGTGTCCAAACCGTGCCGCAGCCACCGTCGGTCCCCGGAAAGTGGCCGGAAGACTGGTCCGACATTGACGAGGTGCGACATGCCGATGTCGCCGTCGAGGCCTGGTGGTGGTGGGGCGCAGCCGAAGACTTCAGCGCGGGCGTCTTCGTCGGCTTCGAGATGCGCGGCACGCGGTTCGACTACTGGGCCGGTCTGATCCGCGAGGACGAGCCGTATCTCTACGTCGAGGAGCTCGACGGCACGGACCTTCGCGGCGGGCTGGAGATCAAGCCGCCCCAGATGTGGGCCGACCACATCTGCGACGTGCCGTTCCGCCAATGGAGCCTCGGCAACGAGGCCCACGGCGTGCTGCTCGAAGATCCCGCTGAGGCGTGGCGACGGGCCTTCGGCAGCGTCGTGCCCGTCACGTTCGACATCGAGTGGTACGCAGCGGGCGATCCCGTCGCCGACGCATCGCAACGCGGCTACCAGCAGACCGGTGAGGTCGACGTGCAGATCGAGCTGACGAGCGGTGTCCTGAACTTCACCGGACCGGCCGAGCGGGTGCACGTCTGGGGCGCGCCCTTCATGCCATCATCGTTTGCCATGCCAGTTGCTTCACCCGGGTTGCGCGCGCCCTATCGGCGCAGCGACGGTATCAACGTCGATCAGGTGCTCACCGACCGGTGGTACCGCAACACGGTTGGCCGCGGTTCGCAGTGAGCCGCGACATCCTCCATGAGCTCGAGGTCGCCAAGCGCGGTCCGAAGTACCGCGAGGTCGTCGCCCAGATGGGCATGATCGTCGAGGATCGCGCCAGTGGCTACTGCGGCGACGTCGTCAAGATCACGTTCGAGGCCGTGACCCTGCGCGACCGCAAGAACCAGTTCCGCCACTTCCGTTGGAAGGAGGGCGGGTTCCTCGTCGACGGCAAGCCGGTGACGCTCGTGCGCGCCGCGCCGGAGGTCGCGACACCGGGTGCGCGGGTCACCAACAGCGGTTCGGTTGCATCGCGCGAGCCGGTTCGGGCCAAGGTCGCTCGCGCCGCGCGCATCTGGGTCGAGGGCAAGCACGATGCCGAGCTCGTCGAACACGTCTGGGGTGACGACCTGCGCGAGTTGGGCATCGTCGTCGAACCGCTGCACGGCATCGACGATCTCGCCGGTGCGGTGGCCGAGTTCCAACCATCGGCGCAGCGCCGGCTCGGGATTCTCGTCGATCACCTCGTGGCCGGATCCAAGGAGTCGCGTATCGCGGCGACGGTGCGCGACCCGAACGTGTTGATCACCGGGCATCCGTTCGTCGATGTCTGGGCCGGCATCCGCCCGAAGGTGCTCGGCCTGCCTGCGTGGCCCGACGTGCCACGTGGCGAACCGTGGAAAGAAGGCATGTGCCGCGCCCTCGGCACCGACCTCGCAACCTTCTGGCCGCGCCTGCGCAACCGGGTGACCACTTACGCCGATCTCACGCCTGAACTCGTCGGCGCGGTGGAGCGGCTGATCGATTTCGTCGCCGAGGCCGAAGCCTGACGAACCGTCGCTCAGCGCGGTTCGCTCGAGTTCGAGGTGAGATCGGCGGCGATTTCGCCGGCCGCCTTGACGGCGGCACGGCGATGGCGGAGGACCTCGATCACGACCGGCAGCAGCGACAGCGCGACGATGCCGACGCTGGCGATCTCGATGTTGTTCTTGACCCACTCACGAGTGCCGAGGAAGTGCCCGAGCGTCGTCAGGCCCGCGCCCCAGAGCAGACCGCCGATGACGTTGTAGGTGACGAAGGTGCGGTACTTCATCCGGCCCACACCGGCGACGATCGGCGCGAACGTGCGCACGATGGGCACGAAACGGGCCATCACGATCGTCTTCGAACCGTTCTTCTCGAGGAAGGCATGGGCCTTTTCGATGTGCGACGGCTTGAAGAACCGGCTCTGGGGGCGATCGAACAGGCTCGGCCCGACCTTGCGGCCGAACAGGTAGCCGACCTGATCGCCGGCGATCGCGGCGAGGACCACGACAAGCGCCGTGATGGGCAGGGCCGGCAGGTGGTTGCCACCCCCGTCGGCCGTGAAGAACCCGGCGATGAAGAGCAACGAGTCACCCGGGAGGAAGAAGCCGATGAGCAGTCCGGACTCGGCAAACACGATCGCCGCGAGCAGCAGCAGACCACCGTTTTCCAGCCATGACTCGATGTTGAAGAGTGCAAGCACGACCGCCGAGGCTACCGCCGAAAACGAGCGGGGCCCGGGCACTCGGCCCGGGCCCCGTTCTGTTGAACGTCAATTGATCGTCAGTTGAGCGTCAGTGCTGGGCCGGAACAGGGACGGCTGCGGCCGGCGTGGTGTCGGCACCGAGGCTGGTCTTCTGGCGGGCGCTGAACGTCAGCGCACCGATCAGCACGACCAGCGCAGCTGCGGCGATCGAGAAGCGAGCGCCGTCGTTGTCCTTGAGGCCGATGATGGCCGGCAGGATCAGCAGCGAGACCAGGTTCATCACCTTGATCAGCGGGTTGAGCGCCGGACCGGCGGTGTCCTTGAACGGGTCGCCCACCGTGTCGGCGATGACAGC
>Ga0075364_10001535_pt1 | contig 12592 bp, 10 predicted proteins | sample EndMetdeltDD1764_FD_71517 | JGI IMG/M metagenome (GOLD analysis project Ga0075364, IMG submission 71517) | Populus endosphere microbial communities from Tennessee, USA - Endosphere MetaG P. deltoides DD176-4 | ecosystem: Host-associated > Plants > Roots > Endosphere | place: USA: Tennessee... | reverse complement strand
ATCTGCAGGACGCGCCCGTCACCATCATCGCCTGGCTGCAGCCGCACCTGCTGGCGGGCCGCTCGGTGTTGATCGCCGACGTGCCGGGCATGCCTCGCGTCGCGCGGGCGTTGCAGGCCGAGCTGCTGCGCCAGGGCAATGCGAGCATTCTGTGTGTGCCCATCCACGGGGAGGGCAAGCTGCGCGCCTGCCTCGGACTGGATGCGACGCGTGCGCCGGTGCGCTGGTCGGACGCCCAGGTCGCCGCACTGGCGCGCTGTGCCGATCTCATCGGTCGTGCGCGATACGGCGCGGGTCATGCGGGCAGGTCCACAGGGGGCTCGCTCGCTGCCGCGCTGGTCTACCTGCGTCATCGCCAGGGCGTGCATGGCGTCGAGCGCGATCGCATCGTCGCCTTGCGTGCGGCCCGCAACCGCACGGATGTCTGGCTGACGGGTGGGGGCGCGGTGGTTGACCTGCGGCCGCTCGGGCAGTGGACCGCCTTGCTGCCGCCCGCCGTCTTCGTGCGCATCCACCGCACCACGCTCGTCAACCTGAAGCACGTGCGGCATGTCGAGCGCAGCCCGGCCGGCCGCTGGCGCGTGCAGGTGGACCGCCCCGACGGCGGCTGGCTGCCGGTGGCGCGCTCCTGCCAGCGCGAGTTGCAGGCGCGGCTAGGGCTGTGAGATCTGCTCGACCATTCGTCCTGCCTGCGCGTCGATTCGTCCCGTCGATCTTGCGCTGCCGCCTCCAGGCTGCCTAAGCTTTCGTCGCGCGGCGATAGGCCCGACGCTGCGCGGACGGCTCTGCCGTCGTGAGGGCGTGACCCCATGCTGAGGCAACCGTAAAATGACCCAACAAAACCGGTTCCGTTCTTCAGGTTGCGTGCCACGCCGCCGCGCCGATGACGTGATGCTGCCTCTCGTGCAGGGACCGGCGTGGTCACGTCGAGGGTTCCTGGGGGCCGCCTTGGCCACGGGCGGCCTGGCTGCCTGCGGTGGCGGCAGCAGCGAAGACGAGCATCGCTCGCCCAGCGGCCAGCCTCGGCCCGGGCTGGATGCGGCGCTGGCCCGATTGCCGGACCGCGTGCGCACCCTGATGCAGACGTCGGGGGTGCCGGGCGTGTCGGTGTGCGTGGTGGTGGACGGCCGCCGGGTCTACAGCGAGGGCTTCGGCGTGCGCGCACTGGGCTCGCCCGGCCGGGTCGACGCCGACACCGTCTTCCAGCTGGCCTCGGTGTCCAAGGCCGTGGGGGCAACCGTCGTCGCGCATCAGGTCGGGCGCGGCCAGGTTCGCTGGGACACGCGGATGCAGACCCTGCTGCCCGATTTCGCCTTGCGCGATCCGGCCGTCACTGAGGCGCTGACAGTGGGAGACTTGTACGCCCACCGTTCCGGCCTGCCCGATCATGCCGGCGATCTGCTGGAAGACCTGGGCTATGACCAGGCGGCTCTCTTCCGGCGCCTGCGCTACCTGCCGCTGGCGCCCTTCCGCCAGCATTACGCCTACACCAACGTTGGCCTCACGGCAGCCGCCGAAGGCGTGGCCCGACGGGCGGGTCAGACCTGGGCCGAGCTCTCTCGCGAGGCGCTCTACGCGCCGCTCGGCATGTCGCGGACCACCTCGGCCCATGCGCAGTTCCTCACTTGGGAGAACCGCAGCGTGGGCCACGTGCTGGACGCGAACGGGCGATGGGAGGTGAGCGCGCTGCAGCGGGATCCCGATGTGCAGTCGGCTGCGGGCGGCGTGAGCGCCAGCGTGAACGACATGGCGCGCTGGCTGCAGCTCATCCTGGCGCGCGGTCGCTTCGAGGGGCGTCAGCTCGTCGCCGCCGATGCGCTCGATCCCGCCCTCTCGCCGCAGATGCGGACGAACCCCGACGATCCGGACAACTTCTACGGCTTCGGCTTTCTGGTTGGCCCGAGCGGTACGGGCCACCGCATGCTGAGCCACTCCGGCGCTTTCTCGCTGGGGGCGGCGACGGCCTTCTTCATGGTGCCGGCGCTGGACGTGGGCATCGTCGTGCTCACCAACGGGCTGCCGGTGGGTTTGCCAGAGGCGGTAGGGCGCGAGTTCATCGATCTCGTCGAGAACGGCCGTGTCACGCGCGACTGGTGGTCGCTGTATTCGGCCGCGATGGTCAGCCTGAACGCGCCGGTCGGCTCGCTGGCCGACCAGACGCCGCCTCAGCCGGCCGTCCCGCCGCAGCCGCTGGCCGCCTATGTGGGTACCTACGACAACGATTACCACGGACCGTTGACCGTGACGCTGGATGCGGGCGCGTTGGTGATGACGCTTGGGCCGCGGCCGCAAAGATTGCCGTTGCGGCATTGGGATGCCGAGACCTTCGTCTTCGTGCCGGCGGGCGAGAGTGCGCCGCCGGGAAGCCTGAGCCGGGCTGATTTCGATGCGTCAGGGGTGACGCTGGAGTTCTTCAACGAGGACGGCGTCGGGCGCTTCTTGCGGCGCGCCTGATCAGCGCAGCGGGCCTGCCGTTCGCGGCAGGCCGGCGCGCTTCGTGCGTCGGCCCCGAACGTTACAGCGCGAGCACGATGCGCTGCTCACGCGCGCGCGAGCAGCACGCCATCATCTTGCGGTTCTCCTCGCGCTCGGCGCGGGTGAGCACCACGTCCCGGTGATCCACCGCGCCCTCGACCACGCCCACCTCGCACGAACCGCACAGACCTTCCTCGCAGTCGCTCTGCACGTCGATATTGGCTCGGCGCAGCGTGGCGAGCAGCGTCTGGTCCGCGGGCACGGTCAGCGTGAGGCCGCTATCCCTCAACTCGACTTCGAAGGCGTGCTCCACGGTGGGGTCGAGCACCGAGAGCGTGGTGTGGAAGTGTTCCACGCGCAGGGCATCCTCGGGCCATCCGGCTGCGGCGCACTGCGCCGCGAGCGCGTCGAGCAGGCGCTGCGGGCCGCAGGCGAAGATCCGCGTGCCGGGCGTGGGCTTTGCGAGCAGCGCCGCCAGGTCGTTGCGCCGGTGCTCGTCGCCGCAATACACGTGCAGACGATCTCCATGCAGGGCCGCGAGTTCGTCGACGAACGCCAAGCAGGCGCGCGTGCGGCCGCTGTAGTGCAGCGTGTAGTCGCGGCCGAGCTCGCGCGCGCGTCGGGCCATGGCGCTGATCGGGGTGATGCCGATGCCGCCGGCGATGAACACCAGATGCTCGGCGTCCTCATCCAGACGGAAGTGGTTGCGCGGGCCGCGCACGCGGACCGTATCGCCTGGCTTCAGGCTGGCGTGCACCCAGGCCGAGCCGCCGCGGCTCTCGGGTTCGCGCAGCACGGCGATCGTGAAGCGTCGCGGGTCTGCCGGGTCGCCGCACAGCGAGTACTGACGCGACAGGCCTGTCGTTCCGCATTCCAGATCGATGTGCGAGCCCGGCGTCCAACGTGGCAGCGGGCGGCCATCCGGGGCGGCGAGCGTGAGGCGGACGATGTCTCGCGCCACGGGCTCCACCGCTTCGACCACCAGCGTGCGCGCAATGGCGTGGCGCGAAGGCTCGCCGATGCGCACGGGGGTGTGGCGCGTGAGCACGGCCGGATCGTGGCGTTCCGGGTTCTGCGTCGGATCCCATTCCACCCAGAGATGCTCGGGTCCGCGGAACGACGTATTCGGCACGTAGGTGAAATTCTGCTCGGCCAGGCGCATGTGCGGCAGCCGACGCGTGAATTCCTCCAGGAACACCTGCATCTCCATGCGTGCCAGATTCTTCCCCATGCACTGGTGCGCGCCGTAGCCGAAGGTGAGGTGATCGCTGGCGTTGTCCCGGCGTACGTCGAAGAAGTCGGCGTCCGAAAAGTGAGCTTCATCGTGATTGGCCGAAGCCGTCACGATGAGCAGCTTGCTGCCCGCTGGGATCGCGATGCCGCCCACCGTCACGTCACGCGTGGCGAGCCGCCGCCAGGCGGCCACGGAGCCGTTGTGCCGCAGGCATTCCTCCACCGCGTTGGGAATGAGCGAGGGATCAGCGCACAGATCGCGCCAGACGTCCGGGTGCTGCAGCAGCAGCTTCATCGCATTGGCGGTGGCGTTGGCCGTGGTCTCGTGCGCGGCCACGATGCCCGCCATCATCATCGAATGCAGGTAGGAGTCGGTCACCACGTCGGGATGCTCCTTCTGCATGCGGATGCCGAACTGCATCCAGCCGGGCGCGTCTGGGTTCTCGCGCATCTTGGCGAGGATGCGGCCAGCGTGCTGCCAGAAGTTGCCCACGGCATGCGCCACGGCCACCTGTTCCTCCGGTTGGGGCCGCCCCCAGGTGTTCACGGTATGGGCGATGGAGTACTCGCGCAGCGTGTCCATGTCCTCTTCGGGCACGCCCAGAAAGTGCAGGGCCACCGTGAGCGGCACTTCCCACAGCATCTGATCGACCAGATCCGCGCGGCCATCGTCGACGAAGCGATCCACATAGGCGCGCGCGAGTTCGCGCACCATGGGTTCGTGGTGGGCGAGCGCTTCGGGCGTGAAGGGCTCCATCAGCAGCCGGCGCCGCGGCATGTGCGCGGGCTCGTCCTCGTTGACCAGGGTGCGGCTCATGCCGTAGTCATAGCTTTCGAGCACCGCGTTGGCCTCGGGGCCGGTGGGCGTGATCTTCTCCAGCGCGATCGATGGGCTGAAGGTGAGGTTGTCGCGAAAGATCGCCTTGATGTCGTCGTAGCGCGTCACCACCCAGTAGCCCAGCTGCGGGCTGTAGAACACCGGCTCCTGTTCGCGTGCCCAGCGCACGTACTCGGGTGGGTCCTGCTGATAACCGTCGCCGAAGGGGTCGAACGCGGCCGCACGTGCGCTGACGGGGCAGCCCGCCGGCGTGGTGGCGGCAGGCGCGCCGTGCGCCACCGGACAGCCCGGCGACGGCGGGGCAGCATGATCGACAGGGCAGCGGGGGGCATTCGGCGGGGTCATGACGACATCCAGGGGAAAAGAGACGGGCGCCACCATGGCCGCGCCCGTGACAAGACGAGGCGTGCGAGACGGGTCCGCACACCTTGAAGCCTCAATCGAGCTTGATGCCCAGATCGCGGATCAGCGGCTGCCAGCGCGCGTTCTCGCTCGCGAGCAGGTCGCGGTATTCGGCAGCGGTGCTGCCCACGGGCTCGACGCCGAACTCCACCATGCGCTGGTTCACGTCCTTGTCGCGGATCGAGGCCACTACCTTCTGGTTCAGCGTGGCGATGACGTCGGCTGGCGTGCTGGCCGGCACGACCATGCCCACCAGCGCCGCGGCTTCGATCTTGCCCAGGCCGAGTTCGGCAAAGGTGGGCACATCGGGCAGCTGCGGCAGACGCTTGTCATTGGCGACGGCCAGCGGGCGCACCTTGCCGCCCTTGATGAAGCCTGCGCCCGCGGCGAGATCCACCATCATGGCGGGGATCTGACCGCCGGCCACGTCCGTCAGCGCCGGGGCTGCGCCGCGATAGGGCACGTGCACCTGCTTCAGGCCGGCCTCCTTGTTGAGCAGTTCCATCGCCAGGTGGTGCGGACTGCCGGCACCGGCCGAGCCATAGCTGAGCTTGTCGCCGGCCGCCTTGGCCTGCGCGATGAAGTCCTTGGCGTCCTTGGCCGTGCTGTTGGGGCCCACCACCAGGATCATCGGAAAGCGGCCCATCAGGGAGACCGGCGCAAGCTGGGCCGGATCGTAGGTGAGCTGGCTGTAGAGCGCCGGGTTGAAGACCAGCGTGCCGTTGTCGGCCGACAGCACCGTGTAGCCATCGCCCGGCGCGCGCGCAGTCTCGGCGGCACCGATGGCCGTGTTCCCGCCCGGCTTGTTGTCCACCAGGATGGTCTGGCCGGTTTCGCGGCCAAGCGCCTGGCTGATTGTGCGAGCGAGGAAGTCCGAGCCACCGCCGGCGGCGTAGGGCACGATCCAGCGGATCGGCTTGTTGGGGTAGTCCGCCGCCACGGCCTGACCCGCCGTCAGGGTTGCCAGCGCCATCAGGCCACAGGAAAGCAGTCGTTTCATGAACATCTCCACCCGGTTGAGGATTGCGTCATCACGCGCAATTTGCGTAAATATAATACGCATTGCGTAATCGAGAATCCGGGATTTCCCGAAGGCGATAGGGGGGCATCGGCCCTCGTAGAATGAGCCCCGTTGCAGCCGTCCTGACCACCATGACCGACATCACCTCAGAGGTATCCTCCGTGGCGCGCCCGCGCGAACGCCGTCAGCGCGTGCAGGCGGCCGAGACGGGGGTGAACGTACTGAAGGGACTTGCCGCGCTGGGCGGACGTGCCAGCCTGACCGTGCTTGCCCAGCGCGTCGACGAAAGTCCGGCCAAGGTGCATCGGTATCTGGTGAGCCTGATGGAGGCGGGCTTCGTCACGCAGGACGCGGCTTCGCAGCAATATGCGTTGGGCCCGGCCGCCATCGACATCGGCTTGGCGGCAATGCGCCAGGTCGAGCCCATCCGGGCGGCCGAGCCCGCGCTGCAGCGTTTACGCGAGCAACTGGGCGTCACCTGCTTCCTGGCGGTGATGGGCAATCTCGGGCCCACGATCGTGCGCTTCGAGGAGCCCGGGCTGCCGGTCACCGTGAACGTGCGCGCAGGCTCCGTCCTGTCGCTGCTCTGGTCCGCCACTGGCCGTGCCTTCCTGGGTGCACAGGACGATGCCCGCATCACGGCGCTGGCGCAGGCCGAGCTGGCCGACGTCTCTCCCGCGCGGCGCGCGTTGCTGCACAAACGTGACCCCTTGCAGGCCTTGCGCCAGGAAGTACGCGAGCGCGGCTGCGCGAGCGTGCGCGATACCAACCTGCCCGGCATCAGTGCGGTCGCGGCACCGGTGTTCGATTACACCGGTCGCGTGGTAGCCGTGATGACGGCGCTTGGCGCATCTGGCGGATTCGATCCCGACCCGGATGGCGCCATCGCTCAAGCCGTGCGCGAGGCCGCCGCCAGTGTGGGGCAAGCGCTGGGGTGGCGACACGACTGACGTCGAGTGCGCAGAGCGCATGCGCTGGCGGGCAGCGGTGCGCCGGAAGCGGATACAATGCGCGGTCCCGCCATCGGGCGAGGGCCTCTAGCTCATGCTTGGTTAGAGCAGCGGACTCATAATCCGTTGGTGCTGGGTTCGACTCCCAGGGGGCCCACCAGAAGATAGGAAAAAGCCCGCTTCGCGCGGGCTTTTTTGCGTTCGGCGGGCTTAACCCGAATTCTGTTCCTCCGGGTGATCCACGACGGGACGAGCAGGTTTTGCCGGTTCCTGCGTTGGCGTCTGCTCATCCGCTTCTTCGGGCATGGGGCCGTCGGGACGATCGCCGTCTTCCGGCATGGGGGTCTGGGTAGCCATAGGGCCTCCGGGTCGAGCGTTCAGGGTTTCGCGGGTTCATCGCCGCGTGGTTGGGCTGCGCCGGATTGGCCGCCCGTCGTGGGATTGCCGTTGCCGCCTTCGGGGGCGCCGGGGCTGCCGCCCGGGTGCGCGCCCCCGGGCCGTGCGCCCGTGCCGTCCAGCGGGGCTTCGCGAGAGGCGGCGTCGGGCCGCGTATCACCTGCCGGGCGGCCACCACCGCCCACGTCCTGCGTCGGCGCCCCGCTTTGCGTGCCGGCGACGTCGCGCTTCTGGGGATCCGTGTCTGGCTGGGATGTCGTGGATGTCATGAACGTCTCCTGTGGGGGAACGGTCTTGCCTTGCGCAACCCGCGTGCCGCGCCGGTTCGCCGCGCCTGTGACATGAAACCGGTATCGTCGAGGTTCCTTGTCGTCGGCCCGCGGGCCGACGCGCTCGTGAATTCCGGGTGCCGCGCGCCCGTTGCCGGAGAGTCCTCATGTCAGTTCTGCGTTCCTGCGTCGCCGTCTCCCTGGCCGCCCTGTCGACGGTTGCTGCCGCCCAATCCATCGAGGCACTTCAGATCGGACCGTGGAGGGTCGGGCCGGACGACGTTCGTCGCGTCCAGGCCGTCGTCGAGTGCCATACGGGGCAGACCGTCGTGAACATGGCGTTCAGTCCGGAGGGCACGCGCCAGCTGGCCGATCTGACCAGTAAGCACATTGGCAAGACGCTGGCGGTACGCCTGGGCGAGGAGATCCTGGTCAAACCCACCGTGCGTGCGCCGATCGAGCAGGGTTACCTCCAGATTTCCGGAGGGCTGAGCAACCAGCTCGATGGTGAGGCCCTCGCTGCACGCCTGCAGGCCGCTCTGCGCCTGCCGCAGATCCCGCTCAGGCCGTGCGATGCGCCAGGCCGCTGACACGCCTGCCAGATTCGGATTGCGCCCCGCGGATTGCGCTGCCGCGCGGGTGCACGCACACTGATTTCCACGGCTGTCTGAGGGCTATCCGAACCGCTGGTAGTGGGTTCCGATAATTGACATCTAAATTATTTAGAAATAACGTACACGTCGATCGTGCGGCTCGAATGAGCTGCCGATTCCCCGCTCATCGAGGTCAGGACATGGTCAGCGCTCACATCGACACCTTTGCCAACGACAACCTGCCGCCGCCCGAGGCGCAGCCCGAGTACCGCTTCGATCTGCCTGAGCTTCAGTTCCCGGCCCAGTTGAACTGCGCCGAGGCGCTCCTCGATGCCCGCGTTGCCGCAGGCGAGGGCGCGCGACTGTGCATCCAGGGCGAGGGCGTGCGCTGGACATACGCCGATCTGCTCGCGCGTGCCAACCAGATCGCCAACGTGCTGGTCTCGGAACTGGGCCTCGTGCCGGGCAACCGTGTGCTGCTGCGGGCGCCGAACACGCCGATGATGGCGGCGGTCTGGTTCGGCGTCATCAAGGCGGGCGGCATCGCGGTGGCGACCATGCCGCTGCTGCGTGCCAAGGAGCTGGTGCCGATCATCGAGAAAGCGCGCGTGAGCCATGCCCTGTGCGATCGCGATCTCGCTGCTGAGTGCGAAGGCGCGCTCGCCCAGACCGACGTCGTGCGTCAGGTCGTGTACTTCAACGACGCCGGCAACGACGGCCTGGAGGCCCGCATGGCGCGCCAGCCCGACACGTTCACCAACGTGCCGACGGCGGCCACCGACACCTGCATCCTCGCCTTCACGTCCGGCACGACCGGGGTGCCCAAGGCCACCATGCACAATCACCGCGACGTGATGGCCATCTGCGCCTGCTGGCCGCGCCACGTGCTGCGTCCCAAGCCTGATGACGTCTTCATCGGCAGCCCGCCCATGGCCTTCACCTTCGGCTTGGGCGGGCTGCTGCTCTTTCCGATGAGCGTGGGTGCCTCCACCGTGCTGCTGGCCAAGTGCGGACCGCAGCAGCTCGTCGACGCGATCGCGGCCTATGGCGCGACCACCCTCTTCACGGCGCCCACCGCTTATCGTGCCATGGCCGCTCACGGCGCAGCCCTGCGCAGCGGCACGTTGCGCCAGTGCGTGTCGGCGGGTGAGGCCCTGCCGGCTGCCACGCGCGCGCTCTGGCGCGAAGCCACGGGCATCGAGCTCATCGACGGCATCGGCTCCACCGAGATGTTGCACATCTTCATCTCTGCGGACGAATCCGAGGCCCGAGCGGGTGCCACCGGCAAGCCGGTGCCCGGCTACCAGGCGTGTGTGATGGACGACGAAGGCCGCCCGCTGCCTCCGGGCCAGGTGGGCAGGCTTGCCGTCAAAGGCCCGACGGGTTGCCGCTACCTGGATGACGTGCGTCAGGCCACCTACGTGAAAGGCGGCTGGAACCTCACGGGCGATGCCTACCTCGTGGACGAGGATGGCTTCTATCACTACCAGTCGCGCACGGATGACATGATCATCTCCGGCGGCTACAACATCGCGTCGCCCGAAGTGGAGGACGTCCTGATGCTGCACCCGGCCGTGGCCGAGTGTGGTGTGGTCGGTGTGACGGACGAGGAGCGCGGTCAGCTCGTCAAGGCTTTTGTGGTGCTGCGTCCCGGTCATGCGCGCGACGCCGCCATGGTCAAGACCCTGCAGGAGCACGTGAAGCAGACGGCGGCGCCCTACAAGTACCCGCGTGCGGTCGAGTTCGTCGATGCGCTGCCGCGCACTGAAACCGGCAAGCTGCAGCGCTTCCGTCTGAAGCAGTAGTCACGCGCCGGCAGCGGCGCCGGCGCGTCACTCGGCAGGCGTCCGAGCGAGCCGATGCCTGCGCAAGACACCGGCCCCTGCCGCGCACTCATGCCGCCGGCAGCAGCCCGGGCTGGGCCGTCTGCACGCGCACCGCGCGCTCGTGACCATTCGGCAGGCGCAACAGGCCTGCGCCGCCCTCGGGCAGCCCGAGCAGGGCCAGCCCGACGGGCGTGAAGATCGAGATCCGGCCGGCGCGCACGTCGGCCTCGTCGGGGGCGACCACCGTCACCGTCTGCACGCCCGCCGTGCCCTGTACTTCATACGACACGACACTGCCGAGCCCCACATGGCTGGTGCTGGCCTCGTCGTCGATGACGCGCGCCTGTGCCACCAGGTCCAGCAAGGTGTCGGCGATCTCGTCGCCATGGGGCAGCTCGGGCATGCGCTCGGCCAGGTTGCGAATGCGCAGGGCGTCGCTGCGCGTGAGGATACGCTGGGTAGTCATGATGACCTCGGATGCCATCGCGATAGGATGGACAGATGCGTTCGCCCGCACGGCCAGGCGCGGCGGGTAGGGAGTGCGAGGAGAGAGGGGCTCGGGAGCGGGGCCGGCCTGGCCGGTGCCGTCAGTGCGCTCGCCGAGCCTGGCCAAGGCAGGCCAGGTCTTTGCAGAGCACGCGCTGCACGGTGCGCGGCGCCCCGGGAAGGGCGCCGGCCTGCGCCGCGCGCCCCGGACCCGCGCACGCGCGCGCCCACCCCATAGGGTGAGACTGCGGCATCACGGTGACCGGAACGAACATGCGGCGCATCCAGAAGGAGGGGGAGAACGTATCTGAGAGTATGGACGGCTAACCCGCGGGGGTCAACCGCGCGGGCCAGGCGCTTGCCGCGTGCCGTTGCATCGAAGAGGGTCGGGCCATGCCCATGGGATCGTCTGGCTGGCGTTTTCACCGCACGAGCGTCTCGCATCGGGCGCGAGTGTGGCGTGCGCGCCACCGGGTGCGACGTGGCCTGCCCATGCAGCAGGCGCCGCAGTATGATCGCCGTCCGCCGTCCTGCAGGGCGGTTCTCACCCGAGCGCAATCCCATGAGCCAGCCGTGCATCCGTTGCGGCGCCTGTTGTGCCAACTTCCGTGTCTCGTTCTATTGGGCCGAGACGGATATGCACCCGGAGGGCATCGTGCCCGCCGGTCTCACCGTTCCCCTGACCTTTCACCACGTCGCCATGCGCGGAACCGAGCTGCGCAAGCCGCGTTGCGACGTCCTCGTGGGCGAGATCGGCGTGTCGGTGGGCTGCCAGATCTACGCGCAGCGCCCGTCGCCCTGTCGCGAGTTCGAGGCGGGCGATCCGCGTTGCAATCAGGCGCGAGCCCGACACGGCTTGCCGCCGCTCGCCAGGGACGAACTGGGCTGAACGCGTCTCGGCGCTCACGGCACCGCGACCCCTGTCACGCATCATGCGCTTATGCCTGCAAAGGGGCTTTCGCGATGCCCGTCAGCAGGCGTATGCTGAGAACACACGCCCGCCTGTCGGGCGCCGGGCCAAATCCCGGGGAAGACAGGATGAATTGCCTCAGTGCGCATGCCGATGTCCACGCCGGTGCGCAACCGTGCACCACGACGGTTGCCTCGCACCGGCAGCGTGCCAACACAGCCCGCGGTGTTGGCGTGAGGTCTGTGTCGCCATCGATGGAGCGGACCTTGTCCGCTGCGCCTGCCGCGTTTTTTTTCGCCGCGCTGTCCCCACAAAATCCCTCGCACATTCAACGGCTTGCAGCCTCCGGTTGCGGTACCGCAACACGCGGGCCGTCGTTCGCACTAGACCGTTCGGAACTCTGGCATCACTGCGGGAATCAGACCAGAATAGGAACTGTGTTGGTGCGGCCCGGAATTTGCGCAGAAGGGCTCATGGGGTCTCTTCGGTTCCTTTGCAGTACCGCACGTTGCTGATGGAGGATTGACTGTGTCGACTATCTTCGAAGGCTTCAAGGCGCAGTACGCGCGAACCCAGGAATCCGAGCTCTCGCTCGAGGAATACCTGGCCCTCGCCAAGCGTGATCCCATGGTCTATGCCTCTGCCGCCGAGCGCATGCTCGCGGCGATCGGCGAGCCCGAGGTAGTGGACACGCGCAATGATTCCCGGTTGTCGCGCCTGTTCGGTAATCGCATCATCAAGCGATATCCCGCGTTCCACGAGTTCTACGGGATGGAGGATGCGATAGGCCAGATCGTTGCCTTCTTCAAGCACGCCGCCCAAGGGCTGGAAGAACGCAAGCAGATCCTGTATCTGCTGGGGCCCGTGGGCGGAGGCAAGTCCTCCATCGCCGAGCGGCTCAAGGTGCTGATGGAGACCTATCCCATCTATGCGTTGAAGGGCTCGCCCGTCAACGAATCGCCGTTGAGCCTCTTTCATCCGGACCGCTTTGGCGACACGCTCGAATCCGAGTACGGCATCCCGCGTCGCTATCTCAACGGCTTCATGTCGCCGTGGGCCATCAAGCGGTTGAAGGAGTTCGATGGGGACATTTCCAAGTTCCGCGTCGTGCGCCTGAACCCGTCCGTCCTGCGCCAGGTCGCGATCGCCAAGACCGAGCCGGGCGACGAGAACAACCAGGACATCTCCTCGCT
>Ga0075364_10001534_pt1 | contig 12593 bp, 10 predicted proteins | sample EndMetdeltDD1764_FD_71517 | JGI IMG/M metagenome (GOLD analysis project Ga0075364, IMG submission 71517) | Populus endosphere microbial communities from Tennessee, USA - Endosphere MetaG P. deltoides DD176-4 | ecosystem: Host-associated > Plants > Roots > Endosphere | place: USA: Tennessee... | reverse complement strand
GGGCCTACAGCGCCGGCAGCGCGCCGAGCGGGCGGCTGAACCCTTTCGCGCTCGAGGCGCTCGTCAATGCGGGAGTGGACGTGTCGGCGTACCGCAGCAAGAGCTGGGACGAATTCGCGGGCGACGCAAGCCCGGCGATGCGCATCGTCATCACGGTCTGCGACAGTGCGGCGCAGGAGACCTGTCCCTATTGGCCCGGCAGCCCGGTGAAGGTGCATTGGGGCTACCCCGATCCTTCGAACGCGCCCGGCGGCGACGAGGGCAAGCGGGTGGCTTTCGAGCTGACGCGCCAGGCCATTGCGTACCGCCTCGTACAGCTGCTGGCGCTGCCGCTCGAATCGATGCCGGACACCGAACTTCAGGCGGCGTTGACCGCCATTTCCGAAAGCTGACCTTTTCATGAGCTCCAATACCGCCACCGCCGTTGCATCGTCCGCACCCCCACCCGCCATCGGCTTCTTCGAGCGCTACCTCACGGTCTGGGTCGCGCTGTGCATCGTGGCCGGCATTGCGCTCGGCCAGTGGCTGCCGGGCTTGTTCCGCGGCATCGCGTCGCTGGAGGTGGCCAAGGTCAACGTGCCGGTGGGCGTGCTCATTTGGGTGATGATCATCCCGATGCTGCTGAAGATCGACTTCGCGGCGCTCGGCCAGGTCAAGGCGCATTGGCGCGGCATCGGTGTCACGCTTTTCATCAACTGGGCGGTGAAGCCTTTCTCGATGGCGCTGCTCGGCTGGATTTTCATTCGCCACGTGTTCGCGCCGCTGCTGCCGCCAGCGCAGCTCGACAGCTACATCGCGGGCCTCATCCTGCTGGCCGCGGCGCCTTGCACGGCGATGGTGTTCGTCTGGAGCCAGCTGTGCAAGGGCGATCCGTACTTCACGCTGTCGCAGGTGGCGCTCAACGACGCGATCATGGTGGTGGCCTTCGCGCCCGTGGTCGCGCTGCTGCTCGGGCTCTCGTCGATCACGGTGCCGTGGGACACGCTGCTGACGTCGGTGGGCCTGTACATCGTGGTGCCGGTGATCATTGCGCAGTTGCTGCGCAAGCAACTGCTCAAGAAGGGCATGGCGCACTTCCAGGCGGTTGCGGCGCGGCTGGGGCCTTGGTCGATCTCGGCGCTGCTGCTCACGCTGGTGCTGCTGTTCGCATTCCAGGGCGAGGCCATCCTGCGGCAGCCGCTGGTGATTGCGCTGCTCGCGGTGCCCATCCTGATCCAGGTGTTCCTGAACTCGGGCCTGGCCTATGTGCTCAACCGCAAGCTGGGCGTGGCGCATTGCGTGGCCGGCCCGTCGGCACTCATCGGCGCCAGCAACTTCTTCGAGCTTGCGGTGGCCACGGCCATCAGCCTGTTCGGCTTCCAGTCGGGCGCCGCGCTGGCCACGGTGGTGGGGGTGCTGATCGAGGTGCCGGTGATGCTGCTGGTGGTCGCGGTGGTCAACCGGTCGCAGGGCTGGTACGAAAAGGGCGCGAAGACGGCCTGACGACGGGGCAGGCGATCGGCAGGGGGCGCCGGGCTCCCGCAGGGCGTGTTCGCCGACATGGCCGTGGTGCCCACTGACGGCGGATGTTTACAACCCGGCCTCATGGCGCGACGATGCGCTGCTGCAGACCGAAAGCCGAGCCGCCTTCGCGCGGCTGCTCGCGCACGGGAAATCGGAAACTGCGGCGGAAAAACCACGGTTAACCGGAGTGGTGACAGACAGGTTACATTTGAAGACTGTGCACTATTCAATTACTTGGCCTATTCCTGAGGATCCATTCCAGTGATTACCGGAGCAACGGCCGATGCCAGCTTTTCCCGGGGTTTCGACGCCGGGTTCGTCATGGCCTTTCAGCCCATCGTGGACTTCGAGCGGCGGGAAGTCTTTGCGCACGAAGCGCTGGTGCGGGGCGCTGCGGGAGAGGGCGCCCAGGAAGTCTTCTCGCGCGTGAACCCGCAGCACCGGTTCGCGTTCCATGAAGCTTGCCGCGTCAAGGCCATTGAAACCGCATCCGAGTTGGGCATGCAATCGAAGCTCAGCCTCAACATCATGCCCAACGACGTGGCCGGGCCGACAGAGTGCTTTCACACGGCCATGGCCGCCGCCCAGCGCTGCAACTTTCCGGTCCACCGCCTGATGTTCGAGATTACCGAGGGCGAACGCGTGGCCGACCTGCCGGCATTGGCGGCCGCCTTTCGCACCTACAAGGGCTACGGCTTCACCTCGGCCATCGACGACTTCGGCGCCGCTTATGCGGGCTTCGAACTGCTTGCGGGGTTCCAGCCCGACGTGGTGAAGATCGACATGGGCCTGGTGCGCAACATTCACAACGACCCGGTGCGGCTCAGCATCGTGCGGGGCTTTGTCGGCACCTGCCTGGAGCTGGGCATCCGTGCCGTGGCGGAAGGCGTCGAGTCTTCCGACGAAGTGCACGCGCTCCAGTCGCTGGGCGTGGAACTGTTCCAGGGATTCCTGTTCGCCCGGCCCGCCATCGCCACGCTGCCGCCGGTGGCGTGGGACGCCGCCTGAGGCGGAGGCACGCCCCGCGCCCTCGGGCGCCGACTCACATGTTGCTGGTCGCGCGGACCTCTTCGATGGTGGTCTTGCCCGCAAGAACCTTGTCGATGCCGTCCTGGCGCAGGGTGCGCATGCCCTCCTGCATGGCGGCTTCCTGCAGTTCCTCGGCGCGGGCGCCGTTCTGGACCAGGCGGCGCAGCGTCCTGGAGATCACCATCAGTTCGTGAATGCCGACGCGCCCGTGGAAACCGGTGCTGTCGCAGTGCGGGCATCCGGTGCTCGTGAAGACTTGCAGCTGCCCGTCGCGGCCATATTGGCCGAGCCAGTGCTTGTGTACCGCCTCGCGCTCGGCCTGCATGGCATCGTGCGCGGCGAATGAATGCATGTAGTCGCCCAGCAGTTCCTCGACCTCGTCGGGGCGCATGGGGCGGCTCTGGATGCAATGGGTACAGAGGCGGCGCACCAGCCGCTGCGCCAGCACGGCCAGCAGCGAATCCGCAAAATTGAACGGGTCCATGCCCATGTCCAGCAGCCGCGTCACGGTTTCGGGCGCGCTGTTGGTGTGCAGCGTCGACAGCACGAGGTGGCCGGTGAGCGAGGCCTCGATGGCCGTCTTGGCGGTTTCCTCGTCGCGGATTTCGCCGACCATGATCACGTCGGGATCGGCGCGCACGAAAGCCCGCAGCGCCTTGGCAAAGGTCCAGTCGATGCGTGGATTGACCTGGACCTGGCGCAGGCCGGGCTGGGTGATTTCGACCGGGTCCTCGGCGGTCCAGATCTTTCGCTCGGGCGTGTTGATGTGCATGAGCGCCGAGTGCAGGGTGGTGGTCTTGCCCGAGCCCGTGGGGCCCACGCAAAGCACCATGCCGTAGGGGCGTTCGACCGCCTTCGTGAACTGCGCGAGGTTGCGCTGCGAGAGCCCGAGCTTGTCCAGCGCAATGGGTTGCGCCGAGGCCAGGATCCGCATCACCACGTCTTCGAGGCCGTTGGCCGTGGGGATGGTGGCCACGCGCAGCTCGATGCGGTGCTGCGGCGAATACTTGGCGAAATTGATCTTGCCGTCCTGCGGCTTGCGCCTTTCGCTGATGTCCAGGTCGCACATGATCTTGATGCGCGCCACCACCACGTTGCGGTAGGTGGCCGGCAGCTCCAGGTGGGTGTGCAGCCGCCCGTCGCGGCGGAACCGGATGCGGGTCTTCTCCTGGCCCGGATAGCTTTCGATGTGGATGTCCGACGCGCCTTCACGGTGCGCATCGATGATCATGCTGTTGATCATCCGAACCAGCGAGTTGTCCGACTGCTCGATGGGCGCCTCTTCGACCGCGGGAGCGCGCTCTTCCTTCTCGAGGGTCACGAGCAGTTCGCTGCTGGTGCCCGCCGCGTCGAACTCGATCGGCCGCGAGGGGTCGTGGACGATGGTGGGGTCGGGGGTGTCGGTGCCGAGCTTTCCGTAGGCCTTGTAGAGCACGGTGTCCAGCACCAGGCATTCCCCGATCACCGGCACCACCTTCATCTGCGTGATGAACTCCACCTCGTCGATGGCCGCATGCCGGCTGGCCGGATCGTCGAGCGCAAGAATGAGGCGCCCTTCGTGGAGCATGAGCGGCATGACCTGCAGGCGCCGCGCCGCGCCGTGGGTGAGGGTTCGCAAGGCGTCCACTGCCACCGGGAACACATGCAGGTTCACGAGCGGATAGCCCATCTTGCGCACGAGCGCCGACTGCAGCTGGGCCCGGGTGACCACGCCCATGCGCACCAGCGTTTCGCCGAGCGGCACGCTGCGGTCGAGCTTCTGCTGCTCCAGGCCCGCGCGCAACTGCTCTTCGGTGAGGACGCCGAGCGCCATCAGTGCCTGGCCGATGCGCAGGATCGGCATGCGGCTTTGAACTTCCAGCGCATGCAGTAATTGCTCGGGTGCGACGACTTCGGTGGGGGACATGAATGGATCTCCTGTGGAGTGATTCTGCTGGGGCCGGCCGGGCTTGTCAGCAAGGGAGCGGCGCCGGCTCCGCGCGGGCGCAATTCGGCACTACGAAAGTTCTCAAAAAATGAAGATGACCTGGTCGAAGCGGGCGCATCAATCCGAAAACCCGAAGGTGTTGCGGCCCGCCGACTTGGCGCGGTAGAGCGCTGCGTCGGCGCGCGCCAGCAGGTCGGCGTCGGTGATGGCGGCGTCGGTGGGCTGGTGGAACGCAATGCCGATGCTGGTGGTGACCCTGAGGCTCTGGCCGTCGAGCTCGAAGGCCGAGGTGCCGATCTGCTGGACGATTTTCCGCGCCACGGCCACGGCGGCTTCGCGCGTGTGCACGTTTTCCAGCACCACCACGAACTCGTCGCCGGCCAGGCGCGCGACCGTGTCGGTGCTTCGCACGCTGGCCAGCAGGCGCTTGGCGTATTCCACCAGCACGCCGTCGCCGGTCGCGTGGCCGAAGGTGTCGTTGATGGTCTTGAAATGGTCGACGTCCAGAAACAGCACCGCCAGCGCGTTGCCCGAGCGCTGGGCGCGGGCCAGGGCGCTGGGCAGGTACTCGTTGAAGGCGAGACGGTTCGACAGGCCCGTGAGCGGGTCGAGCCGGGCCAGGTCGATCAACTGGCGCTCCACCGCCTTCAAGGCGCTGATGTCCAGGCTGAGCGAGAAGATGCCGCGCGTGACGCCGTCGGGGCCGATGTCGGGCACGTAGCTGACGCGGGTCGTGCGGTCGAAGTCCTTCGTCCGGGTCTTGGCCTCGAACTCGACACGCTCGCCGGCCAGCGCACGCGCGATCATGGCCTTGCGCGAAAGATACAGTTCCTCGCCCGCCACCTCGCTCACATGGCAGCCCAGCAGCCGGGCGGGGTCCACGCCCATCCACTCCCGGTACGTGGCGTTGGCGAAGGTGATCTTTTCGTCGCGGTCGATGTAGGTGATGAGCGCCGGCAGGTTGTCGGTGATGGTGCGCAGGCGCATCTCGCTTTCGGCCTGGCGCAGCTCCGCCTGCTTGAGTGCGGTGATGTTGAAGGTCATGAGATAGAAGCCGACGAAGTTTCCCTCGGCGTCCATGTCTGGAATCAGGTTGACCTGGAAGTAGCCGGTCTTTCCGTAGAGCGGCGCCTGGACCGGAAAGCGCACCGACTTGCCCTCGCGCACCAGCGGAAGGTAGGGCCGCTGCTGCCGGTACACCGCCTTGCCCACCGCCTTGCGCAGGGTCACGCCGTCGAGCGGGCCGTCGCCCAGGCCCGCCATGCGCCGCGCGCGGCTGTTGGCGAACAGGCAGTTCTCGTTGCTGTCGAAGTAGCCCACCAGCGCCGGAATGCTGTCGGTCACGTCGCGCAGCCGCTTTTCCTGCGCGGTCAGGGCCTTGCGTATGTTCACCTCGTCGGTGATGTCGAAGGTCATGGCGAACACGCCCTGCACCACGCCGTTCGCGTCCTGGTCGGGAATGTAGTGGGCCTTGAAGGTCCGCTCGCCGATGCCCAGCGCCGCGTCGCCGGCTTTCTCGATGACCACCGTTTCGCCGGCCAGCGCGCGCTCGTAGGCGGGTGCCACGATCGCGAAGTCGGCCGTGCCCCGCACCTCGGGCATCGACCGGCCGACCATGGCGCGCTCTCTGTGCAGCGCCATGACCTGTGCATTGACGAAGGTGTACTTGAGCGACGCATCGACGTGCGACACCAGCGCAGGAATGTTGTCCGCGATGATGCGCACCTGCGCTTCGCTGTGCGCCAGGCTGAATTCGATGCGCTTGCGCTCCGTCACGTCGGAGGTCATGGCGTAGTAGCCGCGAACCTGTCCGGCCTTGTCGAGATCGGGAATGAGCTCGGTCTGGAAGTAGCGGTCTTGCTCGCCGCGGCGTGCATCGCCCCGCCTCTCGAAACTGACGGCCTCGCCGGCCAGCACGCGCTCGACGGCGGCCTTCATGGCCGCGTCGTCTTCGCCGAAGCTTTGAGCCTCCCGCCCGATCAGCTGGGCCGCCCCGCGGTCGAGCTTTTTGCAGAGCGGCGCGTTCACGAAGGTGTAGCGGCCTTGCGCATCGACGTGCGACACCATCGCGGGCAGGTTGTCGGTGATGTCGCGCAGGAACTTCTCGCTCGACTTGCGCTGCCACATCAGCGTGTCGAAGGTGCGGGCAATGTCGCCGATCTCGTCGCGCGGATAGGTGCGCGGCCCGGCCGTTTCGAGGGCCGGGTTGTCCACGTCGAGCATGTGCCGGTGCAGGTGCGTGAGCGGCCTGAGCTGCCGGCGCACCAGGCCCAGTGCGGCGGCGCCGGCGACCATTGCGAGCACCACCGCCCCGATCCATGCCGAACGCTCGATGGCGTCGACCTGGGCGAAGGCCTCCTTGCTGGGATACATGGACCCCATGACCCAGTTGGTCTCGCGCAGCCGCTTGAAGGCATACAGCCCATGCACGCCCGCATGGTTGACGCCCTCGGTCGCGCCTTCGTAGCCTTCCATCGGACGTTCGATCTCGGGGTTGCCGACCCCCTTCTGGCCCGTCTGGTTGATGACGCGCTCCGTGCGCGGGTGGTCGATCACGCCACCTTCGGTGCTGGTGATGAAGAGGTAGCCGGTCTGGCCGAATTTCACTTCGGCAAGCTCGCCCAGGATGTTCCGTTCCTTCAGGTCGATGGCACCCGAGATCACGTACTTCACATCGCCCGCGGCATCGAGCACCGGCTCGGTCAGGGCGATCTGGGCCAGGCCGGTGAGCCGGTTCAGATAAGGTTCGGAGATGACGCTGGCCTTGGAGGCGATCGTCTGCTGGAAGTAGGGCCGGTCCTTGATGTTCACCCTGCCGGGCTGCTGCGCACCGCTGAGGCTCGCGATCAGATCGCCGTCGGCCGTAAAGAATGCGACGTTGCTGAAGGCCTTCCGAAGCGACGGGTGCCTTTCGACAAAGGCCTGCAGCGCTGCCGCATCCGGGAAGTCGTTGGTGCCCACGCTGTGGGCAAAGGTTTCGAGCAGGACGCGTCGGCTGACGAACTTTTGATCTACCGTATTTGCAATGGCCGACAGCCGCGCGAACGCTTCGTTTTCGATCGAGGCCTTCATGCTCGTCTTCACCAGCTGCAATGCCACGGTGGCAATGGCGAAGGTGGCCGCCAGGACCACCGCGGCCACACCGAGACTGAGGCGTGTGTTCAAGCTGATGTGGATATTCCTGAGACCTGAGGAGTTCATTGGGGTGGAAAAAGCATCGCGATGCGGCCCGCTGCATACCGAGTGTGTCAGAAGCGAGGAGCAGGGTACCTCGCGCAATCCCCCATGACTCGTGGGTTGGCCCACGGCGTCGCGATCGCGCGGCTTTCCGCTTTCTTCTTCAGACTGCCGCTACTTGCCGGACGGATAGGTTTCGGGCACCTCGGCATCCGATGCCGTCGCGTCGCGCTCCAGCGGCTCGACCGCCCGAGTCTGGTCGAAGTGCAGCAACGCATCGAACTGCACCGGCAGGCGGGCAAAGAAGTAGTGGCTCGGCCGTTCGGTCTCGGGGCGGTAGATGACGCCGATGGCGCGCTCCAGCCGCTGTTCCCGCAGCGCGAAGAAGTGGCTTCCTTCGCCGCGCAGGGGCAGCATGAAGCGTTCGAGTCCGGTCTCGTGCATGAGGCCTTCGTAGCTGTCGGACCGCGAGGGAAGAACCTGCTTGCACTCGGCGGCCGCACCCCAGTCGGAAGCCGCCATCACGGTGCCGGTGTGGGTGGTGAAGCCCACCAGCACCGCGTCGCGGCCCTGGCGCTCGCGCACCAGCTGGCCCACGTTGAGTTCGCCGCGCTGCTCGCCCATGTCGGTGGCGCGCGCATCGCCCAGGTGCGAGTTGTGCGCCCACACCACGATCTTCGGGCGTTCGCTGCTGCGCCACAGGTGGCGCTCGAGCTCGCCCAGCGTCTCGGCCATGTGCCGGTCGCGCAGGTTCCACGAAGACACGTCGTTCAGGTACATCGAGCGGTAGTAGGCCTCGGCGTTTCTCACCAGGCGTGCGTTCTGTTCGGCATTGAAGGCGTCTTCCTCGCTGGCCGCATTGCCGCTGCGCCACGCGTCGGCCGAAGCGCGGCGCATCTCGAGCAGCATGTCGATGACTTCCTGCCGGCACGAGGGTGTGTTGCCGAGGCCGGCCATCAGGCCGTACACCTGTGCGCCATCGCCGAAGCGGTCGAAGCAGGCGTAGCGCTCGCGCGCGCGGCGTGCGGTCTGCGGATCGGTCCTGTCGAAGTAGGCGAGCACGGCCTCGATCGAGGCGTGCAGGCTGTAGAGGTCCAGCCCGTAGAAGCCGGTCTTCCCTTGCACCGGGGCGGCCTCGTTGAAGGCGCGCTGCCACTCGATGAAGCCCGCCACGTCTTCGTTGCGCCACATCCAGGTGGGAAAGCGCCGGAAGCCCGCCAGTGCATCGCGCGCCGAGGCGTCGTCGCCGTCGCCGCGGACGTACCGGTTGACGCGATAGGTATCGGGCCAGTCGCCCTCGATCGCCACGGCGTTGAATCCCTTTTCCGCCAGCAGGCGGCGCGTGATGTCGGCGCGCGCCGCGTAGAACTCGTGCGTGCCGTGCGAGGCTTCGCCGAGCAGCACGTAGTGCGCGTCGCCGATCAGGTCGAGCAGGGCATCGTGGTCGCCCGCGGAGCCGTCCATCGGGCCCGCAGCAAGCCGCACTGCATCGGTTTCCTTGGATAGGGATGATGACTGCACTGTTGGTCGTCCTCAGGCTGAGAGCGGGCGGTGGCGGCTCGCGTTTTCAAGCAGGCGGCACACTTCTTCGTCGCTGGTCTGCGAGAAATCCAGGTACCAGCGGCCCACCCCCAGAAAGGGATCCGGCATTTCGGCGCACACCACCTCGTCGGCCTCGCCGCGCAGCAGCTCGCAGGCTTCGGGCGCCGCAACAGGCGCGGCCACCACGACGCGGGCCGGTGCCTGCCGGCGCGCCGCGCGAACCGCAACGCGCATGGTCGAGCCGGTGGCGAGCCCGTCGTCCACGAGAATCACGACGCGGCCGTGCAGATCGGGCGCGGGGCGACCGCCGCGGTACACGCGTTCGCGTCTTTCGAGTTCGTACTCTTCGCTGCGCACGACTTCCTCGACCGCCTCGGCGGAGATGCCGAGTTCGCGCACCAGCATGTCGTCGAGCAGCCGCTCGCCGCCGCTGGCAATGGCGCCCATGGCAAATTCAGGGTTCCAAGGCACGCCGAGCTTGCGCACCACGAGCACGCCAAGCGGCGCGTGGAGCGCCTTGGCAACCTCGTACGCCACCGGCGTGCCGCCCCGTGGCAAGGCAAGCACGGTCACGTCGGACCGGCCGGCCAGATTCACGAGCCGCTTGGCCAGCGCGCGGCCCGCGTACTTGCGATCGCGGAAAGATTCGAACGCCATTTCGATGTCCTTCCGCCCACTTTATTTTTGCCGGCGCATGGACGTTGTGGGGGCGATGCGCACATCTGCGTAGGCATGCGCTGCCACGGGAGGGCAGGCCGCGCGCCGGAACGTCAGGCGCCGGGCCGCCTGGGATCCGACCGCGCGTGCCGCCCGGCCTGCCATGCGTTGACGATCAACGCGCGCGCCTTCGGATGCTCGGGGTCGGTCACCACCCATTCGGGATACGCATGGGGAAGGCTGGCGGCGGTGATGCGTATCGCATCGAATTCGACAGGCGAAAGCGGCGCCGTGGCGCTGGCGCGGTGCGTCAGCGTCTTGCGCAGGCCGGCCTTCCAGGCATCCGGCAGGTGATCCACGGCGGGCAGGAGCGCCAGCGCGATGTGCGCGGCGCGCGGGCTCAAGGCTGCGGCGTCGGCGCGCAGGCGCGCCAGGCGTTCGGTACCGCTCATCGTTCACCTCCGGAGCACATGCGCACCTCAGGACGCCTGGATCTCGATGCGCCGCGGCTGGGCATGCTGGGCCTTGGGAATGCGCAGCTTCAGCACACCCTGCTTGAGTTCCGCCGAGATGGCGGCCGTGTCCAGCTCCTTGCTCAGGGTGAACACGCGGCGGAAGCGGGCGAGGCCCACCTCGGTGTGGCTCGACTCGAGCCCCTCGGGCACCGACAGGGCGGACTCCGCCTCGATGGTGAGGGTGTCGGAAGCCACGTGCAGGCCGAGCTTGTCGCGCGAGACGCCGGGCAGGTCGGCGTAGAGCGTGATGCCGCCGCTGTCCTCGATCACGTCCACGGGGGGCGTCAGCGCGGCGTCGCTGTAGCGCGCGCTGTCTTCCTTGCGGGCGAGCTGCGCCCGTTCGGCAACGCGAGGCGATGTGTTGGTGTTCATGGTCGTCTCTCCTTTCACTTTTCCTTACGACTCTTCACGTTTTCACTGCACGGCAATGCGGCGCGGCTGCGACGAAGCGCGGCGCTGCACCGAGATGTGCAGTACGCCGTCGCGGTACTTGGCCGTCACCGCGTCGGGGTCGGCGTCGTCGGGCAGGGTCAGCACCCTGCGGAACGTGCCCTCGAAGCGTTCGTTGATGTGGATGGCCGCCTTCTCGTCATCTTGCGCAAGCGCGTTTTCGCGCTTTCCGGCGATGGTGAGGAGGCCGCGCTCCAGGTTGACTTCGAGGCTCGACGGATCGACGCCGGGGGCGAACGCATAGATCTCCACCGTTTGCGGCGTGCCGCCGATGTTCAAGGCCGGAAAGCCATTGCGGCCGAAGCCACGGATGGTCGGAGACAGATCGAAGGCCTGCTGCATCTCGCGTTGCAGGCGATCCATTTCGGCGAACATGTCGCGCGGGAACAGGGATCGGTACATGGCGAAAACCTCCATTCAAGACAAAGTTGAACGAAGCGCCGGAGGCGTCTCCAGCGCTTCCGATGAGCGAGATAGGCGCTGCCGGCGCTTTTTCAAGAGGTTTTTTTGAGGCCTGACGCCACGGGCGGGCGCGCCGACATGGATTGCAGCAATTCTTACGCGCGCGCGCCCACGATTCGCGCCCCTGTCGAGGCGCGCAAGGCGCATCCTCCTGAATACGCGCGGAAATCCATGCCGCCGGGTGGATGGGTCCGCGCTGAATTCGAGCTGCAGCGCAAGCGCTCAAGAGATCAGGAGACGATCAGGAGACAGCCATGGACTTCGAAGGGATTTACTGCTTTGACACGGCGACCGTCCGCTTTGCAATCTACCCCGACGGCCGCGATGGCGCGCGGATCATCGCGCAGATTTCAGAGGAAACCCTGCACGACGTGTTCGGCACCAGGAATCTGGGCGATCGTCTGCTGGATACATGCAAGACGCATTTCATGGCCCTCAGCGTCGCCGCGCTCCGGCGCCACCGGGCCAACCCGAACGCGTCCATCAACCTGACGATCGACGACTTCACGCCGCGCGTCTTGCCAAGGTCTGCCAACGACCATGACGCCACGTCGGGGGCGCCAGTGGCGGCTTAAGTAGAAATGCCGCGTCTCGCGCGTGGGTCTTTCAGACCCAGGTCGCGGGATGGGCAAATCTCCGACACGGCAAGGCGGCTTCAGCCGTAACCGCCGGGCTCGGATTTTTTGCAAATTGGGCGGTCAGGTCTTGTGAAAGCCGAAAGCGTGCCCCTTTGGGCACCCGGTTCGCTGGCCTTCATGCAAGCAAGGAACACCGGTGCCAGTGAACCAGCCGCCAAGAAAGCCAGTAGCACAAGACGCCTACCTGTTCCGGGAGGGAACCCATTCCCGCTTGTACGACCTGCTCGGCTGTCACCCGGGGAAGGACGGCGGTGCGCAGTTCGCGGTCTGGGCACCCAATGCGGAGTCGGTGGCGGTGGTGGGCGACTGGAACTACTGGTCGGGCGAAGCCGATCCGCTTTCGCCGTCGCCCGACGGCACGGGCATTTGGCAAGGCCATGTTCCCCACGCGGCGCTGGGCCAAACCTACAAATACCGCATTCGATCCCGCCTGGGCGGCTACGTCGTCGACAAGGCCGACCCCTTCGCGTTCTGCAGCGAGCTGCCGCCCGCCACGGCCTCGCGCATCTGCGAACTTTCCTACGAATGGCAGGACCACGAATGGATGGCCACGCGCGGTGCGCGCAATGCGCTGGACGCGCCCACGTCGGTCTACGAGGTGCACCTGGGCTCGTGGCGCCGCCGCGATGGCCAGTTCATGGGCTACCGCGAGATCGCCCACGAACTCGCGGCCTACGTGAAGCAGATGGGCTT
>Ga0075364_10001532_pt1 | contig 12596 bp, 12 predicted proteins | sample EndMetdeltDD1764_FD_71517 | JGI IMG/M metagenome (GOLD analysis project Ga0075364, IMG submission 71517) | Populus endosphere microbial communities from Tennessee, USA - Endosphere MetaG P. deltoides DD176-4 | ecosystem: Host-associated > Plants > Roots > Endosphere | place: USA: Tennessee... | reverse complement strand
GCGTGCGAGAGCTTGGCGCGGCCCGCCGCAGTCAGGCGGTACCGCTTGGCGGGCCTGCCCCGACCGTTGTGCTGCCAGGCCGCGGCGGCGCTGGCCTGCGCGTCGCCGGCCTCGATCAATGCGTCGAGGTGGCGGCGGATGCCGGCTGCCGAGATGCCGAGACGCTGGCCGATGTCACCTGCGGTGACCGGGCCTTCCAGCAGCAACTGGACGATCGCGCTGCGGGTGTGACCGTCCGGGGACACCAAGGTGGGCGCGGTTGCCGCCGCGCCCGGTGCCTCCGGATTTATTTTCACAACACCATTGTGACGGAATTCGTCCACGGGTTCCAGCAAGGTAACCCTAACCGCGACGGGGCGCCCCGCCCGACCCCGGAGGGCCGCCGGAACCCGGCCGCTACGCTGCTCGCATGACCGCCCTTGGGTCCTTCAGCTCGGCGGTCGCCCGTTGGCACGCCGACGAACGATCGGTGGGCTCACCCCTCAACGGCGCCGAGGTCGTCTCCCTGCGCCGTACCAGGGTATTCGGTGCGACCGGAACCGTCCTCATGGCGATCGGCGCACTCGGCGCCGGCGCCCGGCCGGTCGTCCAGGACCCCACCTTCGGTGTCCGCCTGCTCAACCTGCCCTCCCGCATCCAGACCGTGTCGCTGACCATGACCACCACCGGCGCGGTGATGATGGCGCTGGCCTGGCTGATGCTCGGCCGGTTCGCCCTCGGACCGCACCGGATGTCGCGCAGCCAACTCGACCGCACCCTGCTGCTGTGGCTGCTACCGCTGCTCATCGCCCCGCCGATGTACAGCAAGGATGTCTACTCATATCTGGCGCAGAGCCAGATCGCCCGGCTCGGGCTGGACCCCTATCTGGTCGGGCCGGCGCCGGGGCTCGGCCTGGATCACGTGTTCACCCTGTCGGTGCCCAGTCTGTGGCGGGAGACACCGGCTCCGTACGGACCGCTGTTCCTCTGGATCGGCGAGGGCATCTCGGTCATCACCGGCGACAACATCGTCGCCGCCGTGCTGTGCCATCGGCTGGTCGTGCTCGTCGGCGTCGGCCTCATCGTCTGGGCCACACCCCGGTTGGCGCAACGGTGCGGTGTGCACGAGGTGAGCGCGCTGTGGCTGGGACCGTGTAATCCGCTGCTGTTCATGCATCTGGTGGCGGGTATCCACAACGAGGCCCTGATGCTCGGGCTGATGCTGGCGGGCACCGAGTTCGCGTTGCGTGGTATCGACGGCGTCCGCAACGGGCAATGGCGGATGCCACCCCGGGCGACCGCGATGCTGGTCGCCGGCACCGTGCTGGTCACGATGTCCTCACAGGTCAAGCTGCCCTCCCTGCTGGCCATGGGGTTCATCGTGATGGCGCTGGCGTGGCGCTGGGGCGGGACCATCAGGGCGCTGCTGGCCGCCGGCTTCTCGCTGGGTGCGCTGTCGCTGGCGGTGATGGCGGTGATCGGCTGGGCCAGCGGACTGGGCTTCGGCTGGCTGTTCACCCTGGGCACCGCGAACGTGGTGCGGTCCTGGATGTCACCACCCACCCTGATCGCGCTGGGCACCGGGCAGGTCGGCATCCTGCTCGGCCTCGGCGACCACACCACCTCGGTGCTGGGCCTCACCCGCGGCATCGGTGTGATCATCATCGCAATCCTGGTGACCTGGCTGCTGCTGGCGGTGTTCCGCGGCCGCCTGCACCCGGTCGGCGGCCTCGGCGTCGCGCTCGGTGCGACGGTCCTGCTCTTCCCGGTGGTCCAGCCCTGGTACCTGCTCTGGGCCATCATCCCGCTGGCGACCTGGGCCACCCGCCCCGGATTCCGCGGCTCCGCGATTGCGATGACGCTGGTGGTGGGCATATTCGGCCCCACCGCCAACGGCGACCGGTTCGCCCTCTTCCAGATCGTCGATGCCACCCTGGCCAGTGCGGTGATCGTGCTGCTGCTCATCGCGATCACCTACCGGCGGCTGCCGTGGCGCGGACTGCCCGATCCGGGCCCCGATGACCGTCGACCCGGACCGGAGCCACCGGCTGCCAGACCCGACGCTTACGCTGAATCTCCGTGACCACCGGTTCTGAGCCCGTCGTGCAGCTGCGCGGCGTCAGTAAGCGCTACGGAGCGACGATCGCGGTGAACAACCTCGACCTCGAAGTGCACCGCGCCGAGGTGTTCGCGTTGCTCGGGCCGAACGGGGCGGGCAAGACCACCACCATCGAGATGTGCGAGGGGTTCCTGCGCCCCGACGCGGGCAGCATCGAGATCCTGGGCCTCGACCCGACCACCGACAACGCCAAGCTGCGTGAGCGCATCGGCGTGATGCTGCAGGGCGGCGGTGGCTACCCCGCGGCCCGGGCCGGCGAGATGCTCAACCTGGTGGCCGCCTACGCCGCCAATCCGCTGGACCCGCAGTGGCTGCTGGACACGCTCGGGCTCGCCGATGCCGCCCGCACCACCTACCGCCGGCTGTCCGGCGGGCAACAGCAGCGCCTGGCCCTGGCCTGCGCGGTGGTCGGCCGGCCCGATCTGGTGTTCCTGGACGAGCCGACGGCCGGTATGGACGCACACGCGCGGATCGTGGTGTGGGAGCTCATCGATGCGCTGCGCCGCGACGGCGTGACGGTCGTGCTGACCACCCACCAACTCACCGAGGCCGAGGAGCTGGCCGACCGGCTGGTCATCATCGATCACGGCGCAACGGTGGCCGCCGGCACACCGGCGGAGCTGATGCGCAACGGCGCCGAGAACCAGCTGCGTTTCACGGCACCACCGAAACTCGATCTCGCCCTGCTGATCTCGGCTCTCCCGGAGAACTACCGGGCCACCGAGGCCGCCTCCGGCGAGTATCTGGTGGAGGGGCATATCGATCCACAGGTGCTGGCCACGGTGACGGCATGGTGCGCCCGGATGAACGTGCTGGCCACCGACATGCGTGTCGAACAGCGCAGCCTGGAACAAGTCTTCCTCGATCTGACCGGCCGGGAGTTGAGATCGTGACCAACCGTTTTGCCGTGGGCACCTTCACCCCCGACCCGCGCCCGGCCGGGGTACGCGAGATGTTGATCGCACAGTTCGGCCTGGAACTGCGGTTGCTGCTGCGCAACGGCGAGCAGCTGCTGCTCACCATGTTCATCCCGATCACCCTGCTGATCGGCCTCACCCTGCTGCCGCTCGGCGAGTTCGGCGACAACCGGGCCGCGACCTTCACCCCGGCCATCATGGCACTGGCCGTCATCTCGACGGCCTTCACCGGGCAGGCCATCGCGGTCGCCTTCGACCGCCGTTACGGTGCGCTGAAACGCCTGGGCGCCACCGCACTTCCGGTCTGGGGCATCATCGCCGGAAAGTCACTGGCCGTGGTGGCCGTGGTGTTCCTGCAGTCGATCCTGCTGGGCGCCATCGGGATCGCGCTGGGCTGGCGACCCGAGGCCGGCGCCCTGGCGCTGGGCGCGGTGGTGATCGCGCTCGGCACCGCCACCTTCGCCGCGCTGGGACTGCTGCTGGGCGGCACGCTGCGGTCGGAGATCGTGCTGGCGCTGGCCAATCTGCTGTGGTTCGTCTTCGCCGCCCTGGGCGCCCTGACGCTCGACGGCGGTCCGGTGCCCGCGGCGCTGCGCTGGGTGGCGCGGTTGACCCCATCGGGCGCGCTGACCGAGTCGCTGACGCAGGCGATGACGCTGTCGGTGGACTGGTTCGGCATCGCGGTGCTGGCGGCCTGGGGTCTGCTCTCCGCCCTGGCGGCACTGCGCTGGTTCCGCTTCACGTGAGCACGGTGCTCGGGGTCGACGGCTGGAAGAACGGCTGGGTCGGCATCGAGCTTCGGGACGGCCGCTTCGTCGGCGCCCACGTCGGCGAGACCCTGCGCGGGCTGACCGCCGCCACTCCCGGCGCCGTCGCCATCGGTGTCGACATCCCGCTGGGCCTGCTGGAGTCCGAGGTGCGCGCCTCCGATCGGGCCGCCCAGCGCCGCCTCGGTGCCCGATCCTCGAGCCTGTTCCTGATGCCGCCCCGCCCGGTGTTCGACGCGCCCGACCATGCGAGCGCCAGCGCCGCGGCCAAGGCCCTGACCGGCGCCGGGATCAGCATCCAGACCTGGGGGCTGCGGCGGAAGTTCCTGGAGGCCGAGGCCCTGCACGACGAGGCGCGGCTACCGCTGTACGAGGTACACCCCGAGCTGTCCTTCCACGAGACGGGCCTGCTGGCCGCCGACGGCAAGAAGAAGAGCTGGCGCGGCCAGCGCGCCCGGCTCCGCATCCTGGCCGGCCATGGGATCGACATCCCGGAGGACCTGGGCCGCGCCGTCGCCGCGGTACCCGCCGATGACGTGCTCGATGCGGCCGCCGCGGCGTGGAGTGCGCACCGCATCGCCGGCGGCGTCGCGTTCAGCCTGCCGGATCCGCCACAGGTCGACGCGCGGGGCCGGCCGCTGGCGATCTGGTGCTGAGACCGGGCAGCAGGAACTCCAGCTGACCGACCTCCTCGATGTTGTGGCGCACCCAGGCACGCACCATGTGGTCGGGGAACCGGCGGTACAGATAAGCATTCACGGGCCGGAAAATCGGTGCGCGCGCCCCGATGTCGAGGACGCTCACGTAGTGCGTGCCGTCGCTGCCGGCCGACCAGGTGTGCTCCAGACTGAACACGATCACCCCGGCCACCCGCTGCACCAGCCGGATCCCGGTCTCGTCGAGTTTCTCCACCCGGTCCACGACGTCGACGCGGTATTCGGGGCGTCCGCCGAAGGCCTCCACGATCCGGAATCGAGCGCCCTCTTCTGCCCGGCCGCCGGAGGCGAGCTCCCACCTGATGTGGTCGACGGGGTGCCAGGCCAGGTAGCGGTCGATCAGCCGGCCGCCGTAGTCCATGGTGCCGCCGAGCCCGCGGAACCAGTCCAGCAGCATCGTCGGCGTCACGCCGGGCAGCGGGCGGTGGTCGATGGTCACCCGCCGGCGTCGGTGTGCCGCGGCTGTGTAGCCGACGGTGGCCGAGTCGACGGTGCGCAACGGATACAGCAGGGGGCGGGTCATCCGGACCTCCAAGATACGATGGCGTTTCTTATATCCTGCGACCCGGACGTAAGATACGCAAGCGTTTCCTATGAGGAGGATCCATGCGGCGCCGAGGTGACGAGCTCGATACCGCGATCCACGCTGCCGTCATCGCGCTGCTCACCGAACACGGCCCCGCCGCCGTGACCATGGAGGCGGTTGCCGCCACCGCGCGCACCAGCAAGCCGGTGCTGTACCGCCGCTGGGCCGACGGCCGGGAATTGTTGCGTGACACCTTGTTACGGACCGCACGAGCAGCCATTCCGCACGAGGACACCGGCAGTTACCGCACCGACATGCTGGCCGTGCTGCGCGGCTGGGCGGCGCTGTTCACCGGCCCGCAGGGCGCCACCATGCAGGCCGCGGTGGCGGCCATGTCCGGCGATGCCGCCCTCGCCGCGGCGTTCCGCACCGATGTGATCGGCTGGCGCAAGGAGGAGATGGCCGCACTGCTGGGTCGCGGAATCGAGCGCGGTGACGTCCGTCCGGACGTGCCGGTGCACATCGCGCGGGAACTCGGGCAGAGCGTGCTCTGGCACCGCCTGCTGGTCACCGGCGACCCCATCACCGATGACCTGCTGGTCGAACTCGTCGACGAGGTGCTGGTGCCGTTCGTCGCACCCCGACGGACCAGCCCTACTACAACTTGTAGTTAGCGCTGCTCTACGATCGGGCCGTGGCTGTCGGACGACTTTTCCTGCGACTCGTCGACACGCTGCCCGTGCCCAGCCTGCGGACGCAACGCATCGTCGCCGCACTGGTGATCCTGACCCAGGGCGGAATCGCGGTCACCGGGGCCATCGTGCGCGTCACGGCATCCGGACTCGGCTGCCCCACCTGGCCGCAATGTTTCCCGGGCAGTTTCACCCCGGTCCCGCACGCCGAGGTCGCCGGTATCCACCAGGCCGTCGAGTTCGGCAATCGGATGCTGACGTTCCTGGTGGTACTCACCGCGGCCGCCGCGGTCATCGCCGTCACCCGTGCCCGGCGCCGACCCGAGGTGGTGCGCTACGCCTGGCTGATGCCGGCATCGACGGTCGCGCAGGCGATCATCGGCGGGATCACCGTGCTGACCGGACTGCTCTGGTGGACGGTCGCCATCCACCTGCTGGTGTCCATGGCGATGGTGTGGCTGTCGGTGTTGCTGTACGCGAAGATCGGCGAACCCGATGACGGTGTACCGGCGACTGTGGTCCCGATGCCGTTGCGGCAGTTGACAGCCCTGAGCGGTGTGGCGCTGTCGGCCGTGCTGGTGACCGGCACCATGGTGACCGGTGCCGGTCCGCACGCGGGCGACAAGAGTGTCGAGCGTCCGGTGCCCCGCCTGGAGGTCGAGATCACCACGCTGGTGCACATGCACTCGACACTGCTGATCGCCTATCTCGCACTGGTGGTGGCGCTGGGGTTCGCGCTGGCGGCGGTGCGCGCGCCACGGCCGGTGATGACACGCCTCGGCGTTCTCGCCGCACTGGTCGTCGCGCAGGGCGCGCTCGGTGCGGTGCAGTTCTTCACCGGAGTCCCCGAGGCATTGGTGGCGTTGCACGTCGCCGGCGCGGGCGCCTGCACCGCGGCCACCGCGGCACTGTGGGCATCGATGCGGGAGCGCAACACCACCGCGGTGTGATTGTTGTGATTAATTCACAACATTGATCTAGGCTGTCGGGATGACCCCCGGTGTGAACGCGCACGCTCGCCGCGCAGCGATCGCCGCCCGGATCCACACCGACCGCGAGGTCGACTTCGCCACACTGGCCGAGGAATTCGACGTCTCGGAGATGACCATCCGCCGCGATATCGAGCGGCTCGAGGAGCAGGGCATCGCCCGCCGGGTGCTCGGTGGCGCGATCGCGTTCGGCGGCAAGTCGACCGAACCGTCGTTCGATGCGCGCGCCGCCGACTCCGCCGACGAGAAACTTCACATCGCCCATGCGGTGGCCGACCTGCTGACTCCGCGCGAGACCGTGATCCTGGACAGCGGCAGCACGGTGCTGGCGGTCGCCAGGGCCGTCAAGGGCCGGGACCTCGGGCTGACCGTGATCACCCCCAGCGTGCTGGTCGCCATCGAACTCGCCGATGAGCCGGACACCACGATCCTGCTGACCGGCGGCAAGGTCCGGCCCGGTGAGCTGAGCCTGATCGGCGCCGAGGCCGAGGACTTCTACCTGCGCTACAACTGCGACACCTACGTGATGGGTATCGCCGGGGTGGACGGCAAGCGCGGCGCCTCGGAGTACCACCGCGAGGAAGGCAACGTCAAGCAGGCGGCCATGCGGTCCGCGGACCGGGTGATCGTGGCCGCCGACGCGTCCAAACTGGGCCGGGTGCAGTTGATCAACGTCGCACCCGTATCGGCGATTTCGATCCTGGTCACCGACGGACCGTCGACCCATCCGGCGGTCGAGACGTTGCGCGCGGCGGGGGTCTCGGTGGTGTGCGTCAATGCAGAACGTGCGCCGCGCGAGCAGTCACTGCCAGGCCGCTGACACCCCTGCGCTTTCCGAGCGCGTCACCACCGCGCCGGCCTCCTCGGCGATCAGCGCGCCCGCGGCCCAGTCGTGCACGGCGAGGTCATCCTCGAAAAAGGCATCCAGACTGCGCTGCGCCACCAGGCAGAGGTCCAGCGCGGCCGCCCCGAAGCGGCGCATATCGGTGTATTCGGCCATCACTGTGCCGAGTTCGCGCAGCTGCCTGCGCCGGTGACCGGGATCGTAGGACAGCCCGGTACCCACCAGCCGCACCGAGGACTCCATCATCACCAGCGGCAGCCGCACCTCACCCGATCCCGAGTCGAGATGGGCACCAAGGCCTTTGGCGGCGCTCCAGGTCATCCCGAGGGCCGGCGCGCACACCGCACCGGCCAGCCAGCTGCCGTCGGATGTCGACCGGGCCGCCACCGAGGTACCGAAGTACGGGAGACGCCGGGTGTAGTTCGTGGTGCCGTCGAGCGGGTCGACGATCCATTGCACCGGACCGGTGCCGGCATGCTCGGGCAACTCCTCGCCGAGCACACCGTCGTCGGGCCTGGCGTCCAGCAGTGCCGCGCGCACGGTCTCCTCGGCGGCGCGGTCCACCGCCGTCACCACGTCACCGGCGGCACTCTTGGTCGCGATGTGCACCGTCTCGCCCCAGTGCCGCAGGCACACCTCGGCCCCGCGCCGGGCCGCCTCGATCGCCAGCAGGCGCAACTCCTGGCTCATAACGTCTTTCGGAATTCCTTCACCGCGTCCATCAGCTCGGTGGCCCGGGAGGCCACCGCGCGGTTCTCGAACACCCCGTCCTCCTTGAAGTAGGTGCCGACGACGGCACCATCGGCGATGGACAGCTGTTCGGCCGCATTGTGGGCGCGCACACCGGTGTTCACGAAAACCGGCACCGCGCCGGCGTTGTCCTTGACCACCCGCAGCGCCTGGGTGTCGGTCGAGGCGCCCGCGGTCAGACCGGACACGCAGATGGCATCGGGTTTCGTCGCGAAGACCGTGGTCGCGGTGACCGAGGCCAGATCACGGTCGGCCAGATAGACCGCCGACTCCGGGACGATGTTGAACAACAGCTTCACCCCGGCGCCACCGACGCGGTGCCGGTGCCGGGCGACCTCGCCGACATTGGTGTCCCACAGGCCGAAATCGCTGGCGTAGACACCGGTGAAGATCTCGCGCACCCACTGGGCGCCGGTGGCCACCGCCAGGTCGATGGAGGCGCGACCGTCCCACAGCACGTTCACGCCATACGGCACCGTGAAATCGGACAGCAGCTCGCCGATCACCCGGGCCATGGTGATGGCGGTGATCGGTTCGGTCTTGGTCAGATACGGCAGGCTGAACTCGTTGGACACCATGACGCCGTCGACACCACCGGCCTGCAGCGCGGCCAACTCCTCCTTGGCGCGGTCGACGACCGCCCGGATGCCCGCGGCCGAGTCGAAGCCGGGGTCGCCCGGGAGCGCCGCCAGATGCAGCATCGCGATCACGGGCTTCTGCACGGCAAATACGTCGTCGAGCCAACTGGTCATGGGGGGCGCCTCTCCGCTTCGTCTGGGTGGTTCAGAGCTGTGCTGGGTTAAACGTATGTTACTAAATCACAGTAATCCAGGGGGTTCTCGTGAGTTATCGTGACTATCGCACATCTCTTGTGAGAATATAACAGAGTAAGTATTGTGGTCCCACCGCAACAAACGCAGGGCGGACATCAACCGAAGGGATGGCATGCCGGAGTTCACCATCGGCATCGATATCGGCACCACCGGTACCAAGACCGTGCTCGTCGACATCGGACGAGCCCGAATCGTCGCCCAGGCCACCCACGACGCACAACTGTTCTCCGATGCCCCCGGCCACGCCGAAGCCGACCCGACCCAGTGGCTGCAGAACGTGCACGCCGGCATCCGCGATGTGCTGGCCACCTCCGGTGTGAGCCCCGACCGGATCGCCGCGCTCTCGACCACCGGCATGGTCCCGGCGGTCGTGCCGGTGGACGGCAACGGCGACCCGGTCCGGCGGGCACTGCTGCAGAACGATGCCCGCGCCACCGCCGAGATCACCGAGCTCCAGCACGCGCTCGATGACGAAACCGTCTTGCGTGCCACCGGTTCCGCGGTGACCCAACAATCCGTCGGCCCGACCGCACTGTGGTTGCAGCGCCACGAACCCGATACCTGGGGCCGCACGACACATCTGGTCGGCTCCTACGACTGGGTGCTGATGGCGCTCGGTGCGCCCGCGCATGTCGAGCTGAACTGGGCACTGGAATCCGGCCTCGGCACCGTGGACGGAGAACGCTTCGAGCCGATGTTCACCGCTGCCGGCCTGTCGCCGGAACTGGTACCCACCGTCCTCGCCCCCGGCAGCCGGGCCGGCGAGCTCAGTGTCGAAGCCGCCCGGGCCACCGGACTGACCGCCGGCCTGCCGCTGATCGTCGGCGGGGCCGACCATGTCCTCTCGGCCTACGCCGCAGGGATCAACGCCGAAGGTGACTGGCTGGTGAAACTCGGTGGCGCCGGGGACATCCTGGCCGCCGCCGACCAACCCGTCATCGATGCCCGGCTCTATCTCGACGCCCACCCGGTGCCCGGACGGTGGCTGCCCAACGGCTGCATGGCCACCAGCGGCAGCCTGATCCGCTGGTTCCAGACGCTGTCCGGCGGTATCGACCTGGTCGCCCTCGACGATGAGGCCGATACCCGCAACCCGGGCGAGATCCTCTGTCTGCCCTACTTTCTCGGCGAGAAGAGCCCACTGCACGATCCCGACCTACGCGGCGCGTTCGTCGGACTCGACCTCGCCCACAACCGCGCCGACATGTACCGGTCGGTGCTGGAGGCGATCGCCTACGGTTTCAGACACCACACCGAGGTGTTCGCCTCGATGGGCGTGCCGCTGCACCGGGCACTGGTCACCAACGGCGGCAGCCGATCGGTGCTGTGGAAGCAGATCCTCGCCGATGTGCTGGACACCCCGCTCTCCCCCATCGTCGGTCACCCGGGCGCCTCGCTGGGTGCCGCGGTGATCGCCGCGGTCGGCACCGGGCTGCTGGACGGCTGGGACAGCACCGAGATGTTCCAGACCGTCGGCGAACCCGTCGTGCCCAACCCGAAGAACGTCGACCGTTACGCCGAGGCCTACGCCCAGTGGCGTGAACTCGGTGACGTGCTGACCCCCATATCCCACCGCATCGCCCGAAAGGCCCGGACATGACCACCCCCGACACCACCGCCAGCACCCAGACCGTCGTCGTCACCGGCGCCGGATCGGGCATCGGACGGGCGATCGCCGGCACCCTTGCCCAGCGGGGCTGGCGCGTCATCGTCTCCGACATCGACGCCGAGGCCGCCGAGCAGACCCGCGACGCACTGAGCGGAACCGGGCACGAGGCCGCCCAGCTCGATGTCACCGACGCCGCCGGATCGGCGCGGCTGGCCGACGACGTGGCCGATCGGGTGGGACTGCACGCCTGGGTCAGCAACGCCGGGATCTCGGCGATGGCCCGCTTCGTCGACGTGTCCACCGACCAACTGGACCGCAGCCTCGACATCAACCTCAAGGGCGTCTTCCTGTGCGGCCAGGCCGCAGCGCGGGCGATGATCCGCACGGGGGTGCGCGGCACCATCGTGAACACCGCGTCCATGGCGGCCAAGCAGGGGCGGGTGCCGTTCCTGGCGGACTATGTGGCCTCCAAGTTCGGTGTCCTCGGCCTCACCCAGGCAATGGCCTTCGAGCTTGCACCTCAAGGCATCACGGTCAACAGCGTGTGCCCCGGTTTCGTCGCCACCCCGATGCAGTCCCGCGAGCTGGAATGGGAGGCGCTGCTCACCGGCTCGACTCCCGACGGGGTGCGCCGGTCCTGGGTCGACGCCACCCCGCTGGGTCGCCTGCAGACCCCCGACGACGTCGCCCGCGCGGTGGCGTTCCTGGTCTCCGAGGATGCCCGGTTCATCACCGGAGAAGCACTGTCCGTCAACGGCGGTGCCTACATGGATTGAGTCCACCCATCCCCCGCAGACGCTCGATCCACCCGGACAAAGAGAAGAGGACCATGAAAATCCCAACCTTGCGCTGGTTGCCAGCGATCATCGCCGCCACCAGCCTGACCCTGGCCGGCTGCGCGGGCAGCGGCGGCTCCGGCGAGCAGAGCTCGTCGGGTCTGGGTGAGATCCCCACCGACACCAACGCCACGGTGCGGGTGCTGATGGAGAACGTGCCCGATACCGATATCGTGAAAGGCCTTGTCGGGCAGTTCAACCAGAAGTACCCCGATATCAAGGTCGAGATCGAGACCATGACCTTCGATCAGATGCGTGACCGCCTGGTGTCCTCGTTCCAGGCCTCGCAGCCCGCCTACGACCTGATCGTGGTGGACAACCCCTGGATGGACGACTTCGCCGACGCCGGGTTCCTGGAGCCGCTCGACGACCGGATCGCCGCGACCCCGGATTACCAGGCGGGAGACTTCTTCGACTCGCTGACCGCGATCACCGACGTCGAGGGCACCACCTACGGCGTGCCGTTCTACAACTACGCCCTCGGCTACATCTACAACACCGGCGACCTCACCGCGGCCGGGCAGAGCGTGCCCACCGATCTGGACGCCCTGGTCGCCACCTCGCAGCGGCTCAAGACCCCCGACCGGGCCGGTATCGCGATGCAGCCGCAGCGCGGCTACAAGATCTTCGAGGAGTGGGCCAACTGGCTGTTCGCCGCCGGCGGCTCGATCTACGGCGAGGACGGCAAGCCCTCGCTGGACACCCCGGAAGCCGCCCGCGCCCTGGACGCCTATATCGAGACCTACAAGACCGCGGCCCCGGCCAACAGCCTGTCCTGGGGGTTCGACGAGGCGTTCCGCTCCGTCTCCAGCGGTATGGCCGCCTCGATGATCGGCTACAACTGGAACCTGCCCGCGCTCAACGATCCCGAGGGCGCGTCCGCGGAACGTGCCGGACAGTTCGCCCTCGCCCCCATCCCCGGCGGCAAATCCGCGCTGGGACTGTGGAGCTGGGCCATCCCCGCCAACTCCGGTGCGGCCGACGCCGCCTGGGCGTTCGCGTCCTGGGTGACCTCGCCG
>Ga0075364_10001531_pt1 | contig 12604 bp, 10 predicted proteins | sample EndMetdeltDD1764_FD_71517 | JGI IMG/M metagenome (GOLD analysis project Ga0075364, IMG submission 71517) | Populus endosphere microbial communities from Tennessee, USA - Endosphere MetaG P. deltoides DD176-4 | ecosystem: Host-associated > Plants > Roots > Endosphere | place: USA: Tennessee... | reverse complement strand
CCGACCGCGACCGTCGTCCCCGGTTCCGCGATGAGCCGCGCCAGGATGCCGTCGGCCTCGGCCGCATACTCGACAACGGCCTTGTCCGTTTCGATTTCGGCGATCGGATCGCCGATGCTGATCGTCTGCCCGACAGACACCAACCACGTCTGGATGGTCGCCGTACCGGTGTTGGCCAGGACCTCCGGCATGCGGAGCACCGTCGCCATCAGATCGCCCCCATGCCGACACGGATCTTCTCGAGGCCCGCGACGATGTCCTCGGTGCCGGCGATGGCGGCACGCTCGAGCACCCGGGAGATGCTCGGCGACGCTTCCTCCCCGGAAACCCGTTCCACGGGTTGGTCCAACCAGTCGAACAGCCGTCGTTGAATCTCGTCGGCCAGCCAGCCGCCGTAGGAACTTCCGCGCGCACCCTGCTCGACGATCAGCACCGCGTTGGTCTTCTTGACGCTCGCTTCGATGGTGTCCCAGTCGAGCGACGCCCGGTCCAGCCACCGCAGATCGACCAGTTCGGCATCGATGCCGGTGCGCTCGATGGCCTCGGCGCAGCGGGCCACCATGGACAGGTAGCTGATGACGGTCACGTCGTTGCCAGCTCGGCGGATCGCCGCCCGGCCCGGGGGGATGACGTAGTCGAGATCGCCGTCAGGTACCTGGTCGCCCACGCCGTACAGGTCGACGTGTTCGATCACCAGCACCGGGTCCTGCAGCGCCAGAGCGGCATTCATCAAACCGACGTAGTCGGCCGCAGTGGACGGGGCGACGACGCGCCAGCCCGGACTGGTGGCGAAGATGCCCGCGGGGTCCATCAGGTGCTGAGATCCGTACCCCGATCCCATCGCCACTTTGGTCCGCAGGACCAACGGCACCGGGTTGTCGCCACCGAACATGTGCCGGGCCTTGCCGATCTGATTGAACACCTGGTCGGCGGCCACCCACATGAAGTCGGGGTACATGAATTCGACCACCGGCCGGAAGCGGCCGTCCAGGGCCAGCCCGCCACCGAGGCCGGTGAAGGCGTTCTCACTGATCGGTGTGCCGACCAAGCGATTGTCGCCGTACTTGGCCAACCCCTTCGTCGCACCGTTGGTGCCGCCGCCGAGGCGGTGGACGTCCTCGCCGAAGATCACGATGCGCTCGTCCGTCGCCATCCGCCGGTCCATCACCCCGGACACCGCCTCGATGAACTTCACCGTGCGCCAGGGACCCTGGTATTCGGTCGGCTCCAACACCTCCCATGACTGCAATTCGGTGGCGTCACCGCGGACCCCGACGTTGACGAACCCGGGGTCGGGCCACAGCTCGGGGCGAATGCGACGCTTGCCGGCGGTCTCGGGGTCGGGCTCCACCAGTTCGGAGACCGCGGCCGTCATCGCCTCCTGCGCCTGCCTGCGCAACTCGGCCACACCGGCGTCGTCGATGAGGCCGAGCTTCTTCATCTCCGTGGCGGTTTTCTCCAGCGGGTCACGGCTGCGCCACTGCGCTTCCTCCGCCTTGTCGCGATAGCCGAAGGCGCTGCCGGGATAGGCCCCGTTCTGATGGAAGAACCGGTACACCTCGGCCTCGATCACCGCGGGACCGGCGCCGCTGCGCATGGTCGCCGCGGCCTGCTCGGTGGCCAGATGCACCGCGAGCGGGTCCATGCCGTCGACGCGCCAGCTCGGTATCCCGAACCCCTGGCCGCGCACCGACAACCGCGGGTCGGCGGTGATCTCGTCCACCCGCGTCGACACCGCGTACAGGTTGTTCTCGATGAAGAAGCAGAACGGCAGCTTCCAGGCCGCGGCCAGGTTCATGGACTCCAGCACCGACCCGATCTGGCTGGAGCCGTCACCGAAGTAACTGACGGTGAGATCGTCGGTACCGCTGTGCTTTTGCGCCCACGCGTTACCTGCGCCCATGGGCACGCCGCCGCCGACGATCGCGTTGGTGCCCAGTGCACCGGCCTCGAACCACTGCAGGTGCATGGAGCCGCCCCGGCCGCGGCAGTAGCCCTGCGCCAGACCGAGGATCTCGGCGAGCGTGCGCTGCAGCACTCGCTGGATCTTGGGCGTGATGGGCTCGGCCGGATCGATCGATCCGCCGGAGACATGGGTGAGCGCTTTGGCCAGGAACTGGTGGTGCCCTCGATGAGAGCCGTTGACGGCATCGGTGGAGCGCAACCCGACGATGGATCCCACCGCGCCGCCCTCCTGCCCGATGCTGGAGTGCGCGGGGCCGTGCACCAGGCCGTCGCCGGCCAGCTCCAGGACGGTTTCCTCGAACGCCCGGATCAGGTGGAGCTCGGCGAGCATGGTCCCGAGCAGTGCCGGCGACGCGGCCTTCCAATCCTCATCTGTGGTGGACAGTTCGATCCACGGGGAGCCCGTTTCCAGGCGGCGTTCGGTTGGCATGTCCCTCATCTCGATCGACCGGGTCTCCGGCGACGCCGGTGTGATGCAGATCCCAACGATAGCGCTATTGGATACACTTTGGCCATATTGCTTCCAAAGAAGGCCCCTGAAGCGGTACAGTCACCCATATTGGATCCACTTGAAGGGTGACTCTCGATGCCTCTGCCCGGGTTGGTCGGCACCGACCACATCGGCTTCACCGTGCCCGATTTGGAGCAGGCTCACGATTTCTTCGTCCGCATCCTGGGCTGCACGCACGTCTACACACTGGGTCCGTATGCGCACGAGGACGATTGGATGCACACGCACCTGAATGTGCACCCGCGCACCGTCATGCGAGAACTGCGCTTCTACCGGTGCGGCACCGGCGCCAACTTCGAGGTGTTCTACTACGAGCCCGCCGACGGTCAGGCCGCCCAACCACGCAACAGCGACGTCGGTGGTCACCACCTGGCGTTCTACGTTCATGACATCGACGCTGCGGTGGCATATCTGCGCTCAGAGGGCGTGCACGTGCTGGGCGGACCGACCGCCAGCCGGAATGCCAGTCAAGGCCAGCGCTGGGTCTACTTCCTGAGCCCGTGGGGCATGCAGTTCGAGCTGGTGAGCTTCCCCGACGGCAAGGCCTACGAAGCCGAGGCAGATGTGCTGCTGTGGAATCCGAATCACCCGGCGGAGTGATGCGCACATGACGGCGCCACAGGTGCGCGACGGTGTCACCGGGGCCCGCGTCGCCGACGAGTTGCGTGAGGCGATACTGCGCGGCGCCTATCCGCCGGGCACCAGGTTGCGGCAGGAGGAACTGGCCGGCCAGTACGGCGCCAGCCGGGTGCCCGTCCGGGAGGCGTTGCGCATACTCGAATCCGACGGTCTGGTCACCACGGTGGCCAACGCCGGTGCCTGGATCGCGCGGCTGAGCCTCGACGAATGCGCCGAGCTCTACCAGGTGCGCGAACGCATCGAACCGCTGCTTCTGCGGTACAGCCTGCCGACGCTCGACGACCGTCAGATCGATCATCTGGCCGACCTGGCCGAGCGGATGCGCGAGACCCAGGACGTGGAGCGGTTCCTCGAGCTGGACCGGGAGTTCCATCTGGGAAGCTACGCCGACGCGGGCACGAGCTTCCTCGGTCCGGCGGTCGAACGGCTGTGGAACACCACCCAGCATTACCGCCGGGCGTTCACCCGGCTCCTCGATCCCGACAGCCATCGGATCCTGCACGACGAGCATCACATGCTGGTGGCCGCAATTCGGGAACGTGACTCCGACGAGGCCGAGCGCGTCCTGCTGGGCCACATCCGGCGTACGCGACGTCAACTCGCGCGCCATCCAGAAGTTTTCGATTGAGCCGCCCCACCGATCCGAAGAGGAATCCCATGGCAATCGCGACTGTCAATCCCGCCACCGGCGAGACCGTCGAGTCCTTCGAGCCCCATGACAGCGCCGAGGTGCAGCGTCGGATCGCTGAAGCCTTCGGCGCCGCCCAGCAGTTGCGCGACACCAGCTTCGCCCAACGTGGTGAGTGGATGCACGCCACCGCCGACATTCTCGAAGCCGACGTCGAGCGCGCCGCGGAGATGATCACCCTCGAGATGGGCAAGCCCATCGCCCAGTCACGCGCCGAGGTGCTCAAGTGCGCCAGGAACATCCGCTTCTACGCCGACAACGCCGAATCCTTCCTCACGGGTGAGGAACTGGCCGATCCGTCCGCGGTCAACGCGTCCGCGGCCGGCACGGTATGGCAGCCGCTGGGCGTCGTGCTGGCGGTGATGCCATGGAATTACCCCCTGTGGCAGGTGATCAGGTTCGCCGCCCCGGCGCTGATGGCCGGCAACACGGGCCTGCTGAAGCATGCATCGAACGTCCCTCGATCCGCGCTGTATCTCGACGAGCTGTTCGAGAAGGGTGGCTTCCCCGCCGGGTCTTTTCGTACGCTGCTGATCGGGTCTCGCGAGGTCGCCGCGGTGATCGAGGACGACCGCGTCAAGGCGGTCACGCTGACCGGTTCCGAACCAGCCGGACGCTCCGTGGCCTCGACGGCGGGCAAGGAGATCAAGAAGGCCGTCCTGGAACTCGGTGGATCCGACCCGTTCATCGTGATGCCCAGTGCCGACGTCGAGGCCGCCGCGGGTGTGGCCGTGAAGGCCCGCGTCTCCAACAACGGCCAATCCTGCATCGCAGGTAAGCGTTTCATCGTGCACGCTGATGTCTACGACGAGTTCATCCGCGTGTTCGTCGACAGGATGAACGCCCTGAAGGTCGGGGATCCGATGGATGAGGCCACCGACGTGGGTCCGCTCGCCACCGAGTCCGGACGCAGCGATGTCGCCGAGTTGGTCGACGACGCCGTGATCAAAGGCGCCCAGGTGCTCGCCGGCGGCAGCGCCCCGGAGCGCGAGGGCTGGTATTACACCCCGACCGTGCTCGCGGGGCTGACCGACGACATGCGGATCGTGCTCGAGGAGACATTCGGTCCGGTGGCCTCGGTGTACAAGGTGGCCGACCGCGAGGAAGCGGTGCGCGTCGCCAACCAGACCTCCTTCGGGCTGAGCTCCGCGGTGTGGAGTGGTGATCACGCCGAACAGGATTGGTTCGTGGCCAACCTCGACGCCGGTGCGGTCTTCGTCAACGGCATGACCGTCTCCTACCCCGAGCTGCCCTTCGGCGGCATCAAGGACTCCGGCTACGGGCGTGAGCTCGCTGCGGCGGGTATCCGCGAATTCTGCAACCTCAAGACCGTCTGGAAGGCCTGACGGTACGGCGGCTCCGTCCGCCCGGCGGTGCCGCCGTCGACCCCCGGCTGACGAGTTCGACAGGCAGCGTGCGCTGCGCGGGCTGTCTACCTGCGATCAACTCGAGAATGAGTTCTGCTGCAGCGGTGCCGATCTCGTGTTGCGGGATGGCAACGGTGGTCAACGGCGGGTCCAGAAATCCCGCCAACGGCATGTCGTTGAAGCCGACGACTGACACCTCGTGCGGGCATCGGAGTCCGCGACCCTGCAGCGCGATGTAGCAGCCGACCGCGATCATGTCGTTGCCTGCGATGACCGCCGACGGAACCGCTTGATCGAGCACCTTCGCGAAGGCTTCCCGGCCCTCGTCCGCGGCGTACCTGGTCGCCTCGACGATCCATTTCGGCTTCACGGACAGACCTGCCGAACCCATGGCATCTTCGAACGCAGCCCGGCGAACCTGAGTCATCGACAGCGTCGCCGGACCTGTGACGTGCGCGATGTCGGTGTGGCCGAGCTGCGCGAGGTGCTCGACAGCGGCGCGGATCCCCGCGGCGTCATCGCTGACCACCGAAGTCACCAGAGTGTCCACCATGCGATTGACGAGGACGACCGGCGTCGGGGAGCCCAGGAGCGCGCTGACGGCGGGGTCATCGACGCGTGACGAGGCGATGATGAATCCGTCGCATCGCCTGGCGTTCAACACATTGATCAGTCGCGCCTCGCGGTCGGCGCTGTCATCGGTGTTGGCGATGAGGGCCTCGTAGCCGGCGTCGCGCAGAGTGTCCTCGATGCCTCGCACGATCGGCGGGAACACCGGATTGCCGAGATCCGGGACGAGAACGCCGATGGTGTGGGACCGCCGTGTTCGCAGGCTCCGCCCGAACTGGTCCGGAACATACCCGAGTTCGGCCGCCGCCTCCTGCACCCGTTTCGTGGTGGCCGGCGTGATTCTTCCCGCGAGCTCGGGGTTGAGCGCCCGGGACGCAGTGCCGGGATGGACCCCCGCGGCACGAGCCACATCCTGGATCGTCGGCTTGGCCACAGGGGAATCGTAATCGGGTACCGGAGAGTGGGCCTTGCGATGCAACCGCTCAGCGACGTACAGTTTGGCAATCGATTGCCACGCCGCGCCAAGGAGGCCCGATGCCCCGCATCAGCTATGTCGACCCGGATTCGATCACCGATCCAGAACTGGCTGGCTACATCGCCGACTCACGCAAGTACGGCACACCACGCGTCGAGAGCCAGGCGATCCGCGCACACGTTCCGGCGGTGCTTCGTACCTTCAATCAGTCATGGCAGCAGGTGTTCCGAGAAGGCGTACTCGATCACTCGATCAAGGAACTCGCACGGGTCTTCGTCGCCAAGTCACTCGAGTGCGGCTACTGCGCTGGGCAGCGTTCCCATCTCGCGACGGCGGGCGGCCTCACCGAGCGTGAGTTCGACGACGTCATCGAGTTCCGCAACTCCCCGGTGTTCTCCTCTCGCGAGAAGGCCGCGCTGATGCTTGCCGAAGCGATCGCCTGGGACCCCGGTCAGGCCGACGACGACGTGTGGGAGTCGCTGCATCGGGAGTTCACCGAACCCGAGATCGTCGAACTCGGCTACTTCATCGGACTGACCATGGGGCAGCAGAAGTTCCTGAAGACCCTCGGGATCAAGCACGGCGACCTCGGCACCGAGTCGACGGCGGGCCTGGCGCCCGGGGTCGCGGACACGTTTTCCGCCACCAGTCACAGATGAGGCCCGCGCGTCCTCGTCGCTGACGCCTCCAAGGGGCGCCGAGAGGCTCAGTCGATGAGCGGCTCAGTACTCGTTGGCGACGAACAGCTCCTGGGCTGGGAACTTGGTCAGGATCACCGGGCCGGTGTCGGTGACCACCACTTCCTCTTCGATGCGTGCGGCGGAGATGCCGTCCGAGGCCGGGGCGTACGTCTCCATCGCGAACACCATCCCCGCCTGCAGTTCGATGGGGTTCTCCAGTGAGTTCAGCCGCGAGATGATGGGGCGCTCGTGCAGTCCCAGCCCGAGGCCGTGCGCGAACTGCAGTCCGAACGCGGCCATCTCGTTCTCGAACCCGAAATCCTGCGCCTTCGGCAACAACAGCGCGATCTGGTCGGAGGAGACGCCGGGCCGGATCGCCTCGATGGACCGGTCCATCCATTCGCGCGCGGTCTTGTAGGCATCACGCTGACTCTGCGTCGCAGAACCGACCCCGAAGGTGCGGTAGTAACAGGTGCGATATCCGTTGTAGGAGTGGATGATGTCGAAGAACGCCTGATCGCCGGGCCGGATGATGCGGTCGGTGAAGTTGTGCGGATGAGGGTTGCACCGTTCACCCGAGATGGCGTTGACGGCCTCGACCTGATCAGAGCCCATCTCGTAGAGCCGTTTGTTGGCCAGCGCGACGATCTCGTTCTCCCGCACACCGGGTTTCAGGACATCGACGATGTCCTGGTACACCCCGTCGACCATGGCCGCCGCCTGGTTCAACAGCATGATCTCGTCCTGCGACTTGATCACCCGGGCGTCCAGCATGCTCTGTTGTGCGTCGACCACCGTCAGGCCCTGGCGCTGCATCTCGAACAGGAAGGGCGGCTCGACGATGTCCATGCCCACCGGCGCATCCGCAACCCCGGCCTCGGTGAGGATCGCCTTGATCTCGGTCACCGCATCGCGCATCAGCCCGGCGTCCGGGGCCACGGCGCCGCGGAATCCCAGGAACCCGGCCCGCCAGTTCTCCTGCGGCAACCACGGCGAGTACAGCTTGTGGTGCCGCACCGCCGAGCCGAAGTCCCACAGGATCGGGTCGCCCTCGCGGGTCAACAAGCAATAGCGAATCATCTTGTCGCCCAGAGCACCGCCGATCCACGTCTGGGTGGTGTAGCGGATGTTGTAGAAGTCGAACAGCAGGAACGCTCCGCAGCCGCTGGCCTCCAGTGCGGCCTTCGCCCGGCCGATCCGGTAGTCGCGCAGCCGGGCGAAGTCCACCCGCTCCTCGTAGTCGACACCCATATGTCCGGGCGCGCCCAAGGGGCGGACAGCGCTCACGAGTGCACCGGGGTCAGGCCGTCGTCGACGGGCACGTTCTCCGGTTCCAGCTCCACACCGGCGCCACGGGCCACTTCGAGCAGCAGCGTCGCGAAATCCTCTTCGACACCGACGCCGGCACCGGCGGCCTGCGCGATGATCTGCCGCGTGGCCGAGGCGATCGGCATCGGCGACTTGAGGTGATCGGCGGCTTCGAGACCGAGGTCGAAGTCCTTCTGGAGCAGTTGCATGGTGAACGTCGGTGAGAAGTCGAGGTTGACGAATGCCGGTGACTTGTATTGCGTGAACGTCGATCCCATCACCGAGTCGTTGAGGAAGGCCAGGAAGTCGGCACGGCTGACGCCGCCCTTCTCGACCAGCACGGTGATCTCGGCGAGGCACTGGGTGACCACACCCAGCATCAGGTTGTGCGCGATCTTGACCAGGCGGGCCACCTCACCTTCACCGACATAGGTGACGCTGCGGCCGAAGACGTTCAACACCGGCTCGATCGACTCGAACACCTCCCGTGGACCCGACACGGCCACGGTGAGCTTGCCCGCCGCGATCACCTTGGGATTGCCGCTGACGGGAGTGGCCAGGAAGTCGCAGCCGCGGGAGTTGGCCGCTTCCCGGATCTTCAGGCTGGCCTCCGCGGAAACGGTCGAGGAATCGGCGATGATGCGGGGCGAATCCGGACCGGTGAGCAGACCGTTCTCGCCGAGCATGACCTGTTCGAGGTCCTTCGACGACGAGACCATGGCGAACACGAGGTCTCGGTCGGCGAGGTCGACCGGCTGGGTGACGACCTTCGCCCCTTTTTCAGCCAACGCGGCGGCCTTGGAGGCGGTGCGGTTGTACACGGTGACGTCGTAGCCTGCGTCGAGCAGGCGGGTGACGAGCTGGGCACCCATGCGGCCGGCGCCGATCCAGCCGATCTTCAGATCTGAGGCAGACATGTTCGTATCCTTTTCTGTTCGTCAGGCCGTGGGTTGGGTGGCCGGTGTGTCGGCGACCGGCGCTTGCACCGCACCGCCGAAGTAGAGATCGGCGATCTCCGGGTTGTTCAGAACGGATGCGGCCGGCCCGGTGAGCAGGACGCGGCCGCTCTCCATGACGATGCCGTTGGTGGCCATCCGCAGGCCGAATCGGACGTTCTGTTCCACCATGAGCACGGCCTTGCCGCTGGCACGCATGATGGCGACCGCTTGATCTATCACGGTGAGCGACTTCGGATCCAGCCCGAGGGAGGGCTCATCGAGCAGGACCAGCTTGGGGTCGAGCATCAGGGAGCGGGCGAACTCCACCATGCGGCGCTGGCCGCCGGAGAGGTTGCCGCATCGCACACCGGTCTTGTCCTTGACCAGCGGGAACATCCCGAGCACTTCGTCGTAGCGCTCCTTGACCAGCGCGCGCTGTCTGCGGATGACGTAGGCGCCCATCAGGATGTTCTCCTTGACGGTCAACGTCGGGAACAACCCGTTGCTCTGCGGTACCTGGGTGACACCGCAGCCGAGCACCTCGTCGGGCGCCAGCCCGGTGATGTCTTTGCCGTCCAGTGTGATTCGGCCGGCGCTCGGTTTGAGGATCCCGCTGACGGCACGCAGGACAGTCGACTTGCCCGCCCCGTTGGGGCCGACGATGCAGCCGAGTTCACCGGCGCGCACTTCCAGGTCGACGCCTTGCAGGACATTGCCGCCGCCGTAGCCGGCGACCACTCCCTCGAGCCGGATCATGCCGGGTTCCTCTCCACGGAGACATTCGGGACGTCGGCCACCGACACGGTGGACGGCGCCTCGAGCAGGTAGTCATCGCCGAGATATGCGTCGAGCACCAGCGGGTCCTTCTGGATCTGCTCGGGTGTGCCCTGTGCGATCACCGCGCCACGGGCCAGCACCCGGATCGGGTCGCACAGGCCGACGACGAATGGCATGTTGTGTTCGACGAGCAGGAAGGTCTTACCGCCGGCATTGAGCTCGCGGATCAGGTCGCCCATCCGCTCGATCAGGGTGGGGTTGATCCCGCCGGCCGGTTCGTCGAGCAGGATCAGCTTGGGATCGAGCATGAGCACCTGAGCGAGTTCCACGAGCTTCTGCTGGCCGTAGGACAATTCGCCGGCCCGGGCGTTCCGGTAGGCGGCCATGCCGACGAACTCCAGGAGTTCCTCCGCCCGGGTGGCCTCGGCACCGCTGACCGCACCGATACCGAGTTGGCCCACCGAGAAGCTCCGCAGCGGCGCAACGACGTTCTCCAACACCGTCATCTCCCGGAACAGGCGGGTGATCTGGAACGTGCGTCCCAGTCCGCGGTGCGCCCGCGTCCACGGCGAGATGTTGTCGATACGTTCGCCGTCGAGCAGGATCTCCCCCTTGTCGGGGGTCATGGTGCCCGAGATGAGGTTGAACACCGTCGTCTTACCGGATCCGTTCGGACCGATCAACGCGGTGATCGAGCCCTCGGGGACGGTGAAGCTGCAGTCGTTGACGGCATGGTTGCCACCGAAGCTCTTGTGCAGCCCGCGAACTTCGAGCACCGTCTTGCCGGTCGGCTCCGGCTTGCGGAGCTCGGTGCGCACCAGGGGTCGATCCAGGGGGTTGAGCCGTGCGCCCGAAAGACCCACGGTGCCTTTCGCGCTCGCCTTCTCGATCAACGACGACACGGTCGGCAGGATGCCCTTGGGCAGGAGGATCACCAGCAGCACCAGCAGGCCGCCGAACAGCACCAGGCGGGCGTTGCCGCCACCGAAGGCCTGGTTGGCGTAGATGTTGACGGGCTGGATGATGAACGCGCCCAGGACGGGACCGAACAGCGTGCCGCGGCCACCGAGGATCACCGCGAGCACGATGAGTGCGCTGGTGATGATCGAGAACATGCCGATCGGGTCGACGAACGACAGGTAGTAGCCGTAGACCGAGCCGGCCATGCCGACGAACAGTGCGCTCAACCCGAACGCCAGCAGCTTGTACACGGGGGCGTTGACGCCGATGGTGCCGGCCTTGCCCTCGTCCTCGCGGATGGCGATCAGGCCCATGCCGAACTTTGTCCGCCTGATCCACCAGGTCATCAGCAGCGACAGGCCCAGCAGCACACACAGGGTGAGGTGGAAGGGCCAGTTGCCCCAGGCCTGCGGCCAATCCGGCAGCGGGAGAGTCAATCCCGACGTGCCGTTGGTCACCGGCACCCACTCGATGGCGACGAACTGGATCAGGAACAGGAACGCGACGGTGATGATGACGAACGCCGGACCGCGCGACCGGTAGGTGACCAATCCGAGCAGCATGGCGATGGCGGCGGCGATGACGCCGGCGATCGGCACCCACACCAGCGGCTCGATATCGGGAAATCGGGTGGCGAGGATGGCGCCGACGTAGGCACCGATGCCGATGAACGCGCCCTGACTCAGAGACAGGTAACCGGTGAAGCCGGTGATGATGTTGAGCCCGCTGGCGCCGATGGCCAGGACCAGCGACAGGATGACGATGTTCTGTGCGGACATGCTCGGGGAGAGCGGGAACAGCAGGACGACGATGGCGGCGACCGTCAGCACCGCCCGGGTGGACCATGTGCGGGTCTTCGCGTCCAGCAGAAGCGATTTCATGTCACGGCCACTCACGCCACTGCGTCCTCTCGGAGGCGGGTCCCGAGAAGGCCCTGCGGACGGGTGATCAACACGACGATGATGACGAGGAACGGCACCGCGACCGGCCATGCGGCCCCGACGTAGGCGGTGGCGGCCATCTCACCGATGCCGATCACCAGAGCCCCCAGGATTGCGCCGGGCAGGCTGCCGAGTCCGCCGAGGACGACGATGGCCAGCAGTCGGGCGATCCACTGGTAGTGGGTGCCCGGCAGGAACGGGTAGATCGTCGAGAGCATCGCCCCGCCGGCGCCGAGTGTCGCCACACCGATGGCGAAGGTGAGCGCGGCGATGGTGGCGACGCTCACGCCCACCAGCAGCGCGCCGTTCTCGTTGGAAGACGCGGCCCGGATGGCGCGGCCGGCCCAGGTGTGGTTGAGCAGGAGGTAGAGCCCACCCATCACCGCGACCGCGATGACCGCGGCGATGAGCATGGCCTGCGGGACATAGATGTTGCCCAGGGCCAGTGATGCGTCGGTGTAGGACACCACCACCGTGGACGAGGTGTTCCCCCAGATGAAGCCCATGATCCCCTCGAGCATCAGCGCGATCCCGAAGGTGGCCAGCACGGTCATGGAGACGTGGGCTCCGCGGACGTGGCGGATCACCAGCACGTAGACCAGCCAGCCGAAGCCGAACATCACGACCATGACGATCGGGATGGACAGCAGCGGGTCCAGGCCGAGCTGCTTCCACAGCGTGTAGGTGAGGAACGCCGCCAGGACGGCGAAGGCGCCGTGGGCGAGGTTGATCACCCGCATGACCCCGAAGATCAGGGTCAGGCCGGACGCCATCAGCGCATACAG
>Ga0075364_10001530_pt1 | contig 12604 bp, 9 predicted proteins | sample EndMetdeltDD1764_FD_71517 | JGI IMG/M metagenome (GOLD analysis project Ga0075364, IMG submission 71517) | Populus endosphere microbial communities from Tennessee, USA - Endosphere MetaG P. deltoides DD176-4 | ecosystem: Host-associated > Plants > Roots > Endosphere | place: USA: Tennessee... | reverse complement strand
GGCATGGCGCAGCAGGATGCGCGTCTCCGACAGGCCCTTGGCCCTGGCCGTGCGGATAAAGTCCTCCTGCAAGGATTCGATGATAGCGGCGCGCAGCACGCGCCCGTAAATGCCGATGTAGAGAATGGCCAACGTGATCCAGGGTATGACCAGCGTCAGGAACCAGCCTTTGGGATCGTCGGAGAAATTCTTGTAGCCAAGCGGCGGGACCCATGAGAATGCCCAGCTGTCGTGGTAGCGGCTCTGAGTGATCAGGTTCATCACCTCGCCCAGCCAGTAGACCGGCATGGAGATGCCGAGCAGGCCCAAAGCCATCAGCAGCTTGTCCAGCCAGCTGTCGCGGGTGGCGGCGGCAACGATGCCGATGATGATGGAGACAACCACCCAAAGGATCGCCGCCCCGAACACCAGCGAGAGCGTGACGGGGATCGAATCCATCACCGCCGGCACCACCTTCCAGCCGCGATTGACGAAGGAGGTCAGGTCGCCGGTGACGAAGATCTTCTCCATCATCTTCACATATTGCACGTAGAGCGGCCGGTCGAAGCCGAAATTGTGGCGCACCGCTTCCAGCACTTCGGCTGTTGCATTGCGCCCGGCGATGCGCGCCGCCGGGTCGGCGCCCGGCGTCGCGAAGAAGATCAGGAAGACGATGACCGAGATACCGAACATCACGAACAGCATCTGACCGAAACGGCGCAGGATGGCATAGATCATCAGTCGCGCCCCAACCGAACCTTGGAGCGCGGGTCGAGCGCGTCGCGCAGGCCGTCGCCGAAGACATTGAGCGCCATGACGGACACCGCGATGGCCAGGCCCGGCACCAGCGCCACCAGCGGCCTGGTGTAGAGCAGCGCCTGCCCGTCCTGGATGATGGTGCCCCAACTCGCGGCGGGCGGCTGCACGCCGATCGACAGGAAGGAAAGTGCAGATTCCGTCAGCATGTTCAGCGCCATCATCAACGGTACGAAGACGATGAGCGTGGTGGTGATGTTGGGCAGGATATCGCGCCACAGGATGCGCCATCCCGGCACGCCGAGATTGATCGCGGCCAGCACAAATTCGCTGTGGCGCAGTGACAGCACCTGCCCGCGTATCGGACGCGCCACATAGGGCACATAGACGATGCCGATGATGATGACCGGCAACCATAGGCTGCCGGACTCGATATCGATCGGCCCGATCCTGATGCCTTGCGCGATGGTGACGATGGAAAGCGAAATCGCCAGCAGATAGATCGGGAAGGCCCACAGGACATCCAGCAGGCGCGACAGCACCGTATCTGTGATGCCGCCGAAATAGCCTGCGATCAATCCCGCCGCCGTGCCGATGATCAGGGTGAAGATGGTAGCCGCACCGGAGATCAGCAGCGAGCTCAGCCCGCCATAGAGCATTCGGGCCATGACATCGCGCCCCTGGCTGTCGGCGCCGAGGAAATAATTGCCGAGCCGCCAGGTCGGACCGAGCGGCGTGTAGCCGAGCCCCAGCCCCTCGGTCGATTGTTCCATCACCGGAACGTCGGCGCCGTCGATCTGGATGACGGCGTCGAGCGTCGAGGCGAAGGGGTCCACGCCGGCCCACTTCGCGTAGAGAGGCGCGCTGAGGCAGGCCAGCACGATGAGGAGGAACACGGCCAGGGATGCCATGGCAGCCCTGTCCCTTGCCAGCTTCGCAAACGCGACGGCCCAGGGCCCTCGCGTCTTGCGCGGCATGGCGACGGCTTGGTTCGACACGGACGTGCCCTCCGCAGTTCGTTACTGCACCCAGGACTGGGTGATCATCCAGTTGAACTGCCGGTTGAACTTGAAATTGCCAACCCGTTTGCTGACGAAGTCAAGCCGCTTCGGCGTGAAGAGACCGACTGCCGGCGCCTTGTCCGTGACCTGCTTGTCGATTTCGGCCCACATTTTGTCTGCGGCCTTCTGGTCGGTCACGCCGAGATCCAGCGCCTTTTGCATCTTGGCGTCGATGTCCTTGTCGCAGAAGCCGGCGATGTTGATCGAGGCATCCGAACCTTCACGGAAGGAGGCGCAGCTGAACAGGATGTTCAGGAAGTCGGAAGCCGCAGGATAGTCCTTGTACCATTGGGTGACCGACATCTGCACCTTGTTGTTGGTGTTCTGGATGTAGGTGAACTGGATGTTGGACGAGATCGGCTTGACGTCGGCGACATAGCCGATGGTGGTCAGCACGCTCTGCAGGTAGACGCCGATCGACCGCGAAATGGCGGTGTCCTCGACGATAATGGTCACCTTCTGGCCCTTGGTGCCCGATTCCTCAACGAGTTGCTTTGCCTTGTCGAGATCCGGCGCCGACCATTTGGCACCGGGGTTCTTGGTGAAGGGGCAATAGTCCTCATGGCCGGGGAAGTCCGGCGGCAGGACCTGACAGACCGGCGAGGCCAGCACCTTGCCACCGAACAGCTTGACCAGCGTGTTGCGATCGATCGCATAGGCAACGGCCTGGCGCGCCTTTTCATTGTCGAACGGCGCGAGACGGTTGTTCAGGGGTGCATACCACCACGCCGAAAGCGGCGAGATGTGCAGCTGGTCCATGGACTTGCTGCCAAGTTCGCCCAGGCGGTCGCTCGGCAGCGCATCGAACATCCAGTCCGCTTCGCCGTTCTGGATCGCCGTCACGGCCGCTTCCTCGGACAGGCCGAAATCATACTGGACGACATCCGGGTAGCCGTCAGGTTGCGCTTCCTCGCTCCACTGCTTGAAGTTCGGGTTGCGCGACACCGTCATGCCCTTGTTGGGGTCGAAGGCGGAGATCATGTAGGCGCCGGTGCTGGGAATGGGCTTGGAGCCCATGTCTTCGGCGGGCGTATCCGCCGGCAACACCACGGCATGCGGCAAGGCAAGCTTGTAGAGTATCTCTGCGTCGGGCTTGGTGAGATTGAGGGTGATGGTACCGGCCGCTTCATCGCCGACGACACCGCCGTCCAGCGTGCAGTTCTTGGTATCGGCCAGGCATTTGTCGGCGCCGACAATGCCGGCATAGAAGGTGCCGGAAGTCGGCCCGGAAACCTTGAAGATGCGCTGGAAGGAGGCGACGACGTCCTTGACGCCCATATCCTGGCCGTTGGAGAACTTGATGCCCTTGCGCAGCTTGAAGGTGAAGGTCTTGCCGTCATTGCTGACCTGCGGCAGCGCCTCGGCCAGATCGGGGACGATGGTGAAGCCGTCCATGCCCTCGGCCTTGCGGAAGGCCACCAGGCCGTCATAGATCGGCTGGTACATCTGCCAGCCCTGGTCGGTATAGTTGATGTGCGGATCGAGCGTTCCCGCCGCGGAGCGGGCCAGAAGGCGGATGGTGCCACCTCGGTGCTCCTTGAGATATTCAGCCTGTGCCGGAGCGAGCCACGTGCCGGCCAGCAGTGCCGCGGCTGATGCGGCCAAAAGCAGTTTCTTCATGTCTTGGTTCCCCTTTTCTCAGTTGTCGTTGTCGTCCAGGAAGTCGCCCACCACCCGCATGCACGCGTCCTGCTCTTCGACATGCGGCATGTGGCTGGAATGCTCGAATATCTCCCAGCGCGATCCCTTGATGCCGTCCTTGAAGGGCTGCACGGTCGCGGGCGTGGCCTCGTCGTAGCGTCCGGAGATGATCAGTGTCGGAACATCGACGGCCTGCAGCCGATCGATGATGCTCCAGTTCTTCAGCGTTCCGATGACATGGAACTCGTTCGGCCCGTTCATCAGATGATAGACAGTGGGGTTGCGCACGACCTGGTCGAAGGTCTCCGTCACCTCCGGTGGGAAAGGCACGACCCGGCAGACATGCCGCTCGTAGAACACCATCGTCGCTGCCTGGTAGGCCGGATCTTCCGTCGTGCCGGCCTGCTCGTGCCGGGTCAGTGTCTCCTGCACGTCCCCGGGGAGGTCGGCGCGCAACCGGTTGGCCTCTTCGACCCAAAGCTTCATCGAAGCCGGCGAGTTGGCGATGGTCAGCGACTTCAGGCCATTCGGCCGCGTTACCCCATACTCGGCGCCCAGCATGCCGCCCCAGCTCTGACCTAACACATGGAAGCCTGCGCGGATGCCGAGATGATCGACGAGATTTTCCAGCTCGTCGATGAAAAGCCGTGGCGTCCAGAAATCGGCGCCTTTCTCCGGCAGCAAAGTGGAATTGCCGCAACCCAACTGGTCGTAGTGGATGACGGCGCGGTCCCGTCGGGCGAGATGCTTGTAGGCATCGACGTAGTTGTGGGCGGCGCCCGGCCCGCCATGCAGGATCACCACCGGGGGCTTGTCGGCATCGAGATCGCCAGAAATACGATACCAGGTCTCGTAACTGCCGAACGCGGCTCGTCCCTCTTTGCTAGCGACCTCTGACGACATCCCGGTTCCCATCACGTTTGAACGCATTTCGTTTCTGTCCCCGACAGCAGGCGCCTAGTTCAGCCTGGTCTGCACCCACTCTTCCAGCATCTGCACGCCGAACGCCGTGGCGCCTTCGCGGCCGAGCGGACGGTCCGCGTCGGCCATTTCCTTGCCGGCGATGTCGAGATGCACCCAGGGACGATCCTCGGTGAAATGGCGCAGGAACGCCGCCGCGTAAGGCGCGTCACCGTCTTCCATGTCCTTGGCGTGGTGCCGGATGTCAGCGAAGGGCGATTGCAGGCCCTCGTCATAGGCCTTGTCGAGCGGCAGTTGCCAGAACCGCTCGCCAACCGTTTCCCCCGCAGCGATCATCTGCGACGCGATAGCATCGTCGGTGCTGAAAAGACCTGCAAAGATCGATCCCAGGCCGCGCATCACCGAATAGGTCAGCGTCGCCAGATCGACGATCACCGACGGGTTGAAGCGCGAGGCGGCATAATAGAGACAATCGGCCAGGATCAGGCGCCCTTCCGCGTCCGTGTCGAACACCTCGACCGTCTGTCCTGACGCCGTGGTGACGATGTCGCGCGGCTTGAGCGCGGTGCCGGACGGCATGTTCTCGGCAATGCCGAGAACGCCGACGGCATGCACCGGGCTGCCTTGCCGGGCAAGCGCGATCAGCAGGCCGACCACGGCGGCCGCGCCGCCCATATCGGCCTTCATGTCGAACATCTGCTCGCCGCGCTTGATGCAGAGGCCGCCGGAGTCAAAACACACGCCCTTGCCGACGAAAGCCATCGGTTGGGAAGGAGCGCCCTTGCCGCGATAGCGCAGCACCGCGACGCGCGGCGGCCGCACCGACCCGGAACCCACGGCCAGGATCGCGTTCATGCCGAGCTCCTTCAGCCGCGATGGATCGAGTATCTCGACGTCGATGCCGGCTTCGCGCAGCGGCTCCAGATGATCGTGGAAATTGTCGGGGTGGAGATGGTTCGGCGGCAGATTGACCAGCGTGCGCGCATATTCGACACCGTCCGCGATGGCATTGATCCGCGCCAGTGCCGGGGTCAGATCCGCGCTGCTTGCTCCGACCAGCTGTACCCGCAAGGTCCGGTCCGCTCCCGCCCCCTGGCGCCGGTTGCGCATGTCGAAACGATAGCGCCGCAGCCGCATGCCCAGCGCGACGCGCGCCAGGATCTCGGCTGCGGGCAGGTCAATGCCGTCAATGGGGTCGAGGACAAGCGTCGCGGCGCACTCGCACTTGCCTTCCAGATGCGCGGCAAGCAAACCGCCGGCGCGCGCCAGTGACAGGGCGGTTACGGCCTCGGCCTTGCCAAGGGCCAGGACGATCACGCGCCGGGCCGACACGCCCTGGGGGGCGATGAGATCGATGCACGTGCCGGATTCGGCCAAGGTGGCCGGGTCGGAGCAGGCACGCGACAGGATCCCGCTCATCTCGGCGTCCAGTGCCGCTGCCCGCGGGCCAAAGCCTGTCTGGGCAGTTCGCAAGATCACGACGACAGCGGTTTCCGAGGAAATCCCGTCCGCCGTTTCAAAGACCGGCACTGGCGATTGAGGCATAGACTGGCATTCTCCCATTTGCTGACGACTCCGGCCTCGGCTCAGCGTGCATCGCTTCGCCCGCCAATGGCTAAACCTGTTGCCGGTCTCTGCCCTTGGTGGAATGGTGCCGGAGGCCCCAAAAAATCGTTTTCTGATGGCGACTTAGTCGCTCTTGCCTTTTGGGTAGCGCCGACAGGCCAGGCGATCAAACGCCAATTTCGCCCAAGTCGATTGACAAAAACTCAACTGACAATTCATGATCGGCCAATGGCCCTACCTTCACTCAATGGCATGCGCGCTTTCGAGGCCGCCGCACGTCTCGGCAGCATCAAGGATGCGGCCGAAGAGCTGCACCTGACACCCTCGGCCATCAGCCGCCATATCCGTGCGCTCGAAAGAAATCTCGGCCAGGATCTGTTCGAACGCGGCTTTCGCCAGATAACACCGACCATCAGGGGCTCCTACTATGCGCGCAGCCTCTCCGAAGCGTTCGAGGCCATCTGGCGCGCCACCGACGACGTCAGCCTCGCCGATGGCCCAAGCCACGGCAGGACCCAACGCGTCCGGGTCTTGTGCGTCCCGGCGGTCCTGAACCTTTGGCTGGCGGACCGGTTGCCGAACTTTCGCAAGCTGCATCCGACCGTGGAGCTGGAGATCTCGACGTCAGGCAAGCGCGCCAACTTCGATTTGGCCATTGTCGACGAGTTCGTCTACAAGGCCGGCCCGGCCCTGACGCTTTTGATCCCGCTGGTTCTGACGCCGGTCTGTGCGCCCTCATTGCTCGATGGGCCCGTGCCGCTGCGATCGCCCGCCGATCTGGTCAACCATCATCTTATCCACGAATGCGAGAGCATGAGATGGAAGCGTTGGCTGGAGCAGGAAGGCGTTTTGGACACGACGCCGAAATCCAGCACGACGCTGGATGACTGTACGCTCATCATGCGCGAGGCAATCAATGGCGCCGGAATTGCGCTCGCCGATACGATGATGGCGCAGGATCTGCTGCAGCAAGGCAAACTTGTCGCGCCGTTTCAGGCCCGCCATACCTATCCGGCCGGCATCTACCTGCATCAGCGCCGCAGCATCGGCAACAAGCCGGGCACCGGCCTGTTTCAGGACTGGCTGTTGTCGGAAGTCGAGGACCACAAGCGGGTCATGGCCATCGCCTAGGTGGAGAAGCAGCGCCCGAATTCGAATCACCAGAACTGTTGGTATCCAACAGCGGCCCACCATTGCGACCCCTCGATAATCGCCGTTCGCATTGAATATCTTTAAGGCCAAAGCCGGCAAATGGATTGCTTGTCGGTTCCCCAGCGTCAGGCTTAACCTGCACAGCTATCGCGTGGAGGCGCGTGGCCAATCAAGGGGAGGACATTGCAGTGACCATACAAGGCGCATCGCCTGATCTGTACAACGAGGATCTCGCTCCGGCCAAAGTTCGAAACTGGGGACCATTCTCGATCTTCAACGTCTGGACATCGGACGTTCACAGCCTGTGGGGCTATTATCTCGCCGCCAGCCTGTTCCTGTTCTGCGGCGGCTTCGTCAATTTCATCATTGCTATCGGCATCGGCTCGCTGATCATCTACGCGCTGATGAACATGGTCGGTTATGCCGGCGTCAAGACTGGCGTGCCCTACCCCGTGCTCGCCCGCGCCTCCTTCGGCATCTGGGGTGCCAACATACCGGCCTTGGTGCGCGCCATCGTCGCCTGCTTCTGGTACGGCGCGCAAACGGCCGCCGCCTCCGGCGCCATCGTGGCATTGCTCACTCGCCTGCAATGGTTCGACGAATTCAACAAGACCTCGCATCTTCTCGGCCATTCCACGCTGGAAGTGATCTGCTTCGTCATCATCTGGGCGCTGCAACTGCTGATCATCCAGAAGGGCATGGAAACAGTGCGCCGCTTCCAGGATTGGGCGGGGCCTGCCGTCTGGGTGATGATGCTGCTCCTGGCCATCTATCTCTGCGTCAAATCGGGGAGCTTCGCCTTTACCAGCGATATTCCGATGGACGTGCTGCGCGAAAAGACCGCCGATGCCGGCATTCCGGGCGATCCCGGATCGTGGACGACGCTCTTCGGGGTCGCGGCGATCTGGGTGACCTATTTCTCGGCGCTCTATCTCAATTTCTGCGACTTCGCCCGCTACGCGCCGGACAAGGCGGCGCTGCGCAAAGGCAACATCTGGGGCCTTCCGGTCAACCTCATCCTGTTCTCGCTGGTCGCCGGCGTCACCACCATTGCCGCCTATGACGTCTACCACGAAGTGCTGCTGCATCCCGACCAGATCTCGGCCAAGTTCGACAGCTGGTTCCTGGCGGCGCTCGCGGCCCTGACCTTCGCGGTTGCCACGCTCGGCATCAACGTCGTCGCCAACTTCGTCTCGCCAGCCTTCGACTTCTCCAACGTCTTCCCGCGTCAGATCGACTTCAAGAAGGGCGGCTACATCGCAGCACTCATCGCACTTGTGCTCTATCCCTTCGCGCCGTGGGAAGGCAGTGCGGCGCATTTCGTCGGCATCATCGGCGCGACGATGGGGCCGATCTTCGGTGTCATGATGGTCGACTATTACCTGATCCGCAAAGGCGAGGTCGACGTCGAGGCGCTGTATCGCGAGGACGGCGAGTTCCGCTTCCAGGGCGGCTGGCACGTCAATGCCTTCATCGCGGCCGGCATCGGTGCCGTCTTCTCGTCGATATTGCCGAACTTCACCAACTGGCTGCCGTCCTGGTGGGGCGTCTATGGCTGGTTCTTCGGCGTGGCGATTGCCGGCATCATCTACTACGTGCTGCGCACCGCCGCCGTGGGTGCGGGCGCCAAGATAGCGAAAGCCTGAAAGTGATGCAGTAGGCAGTAGGGGCTAGGGAATACACAAACAGATTCCCTATTCCCTACTGCCAACCATCTCCGCCAATTTGCGCACCGTGTTCCAGTTGCGCGACGTGCCTATGCCCAGGCGCTTGTGATTGGCGGCCGCAAGCAGCCGCGAGCTTGGCCGTTCGCGCGAAAACACAAGCCATATGTCGCCGCCGATCAGGAGCACCTTCTCGTCCTCGGCGGCATAGGCCTGAAGCCCCGACAGGACATCTTCGGCCACAGGCTTGCGCATCACACGCACCGCGACCTGATCCCCGGCTTCCTCCGATTCGGTTGGGAATGGATTGCGCGACGCGAGTTTCTGCCAATCTCCAGCGCCACGGACAATGATGTCGACGTGGCGGTCAAAGGCCGTTTCGAAGGCGGCCTCCAGCCGCTTCTCAAGCGCGGCAGTCGCGGTCCTCTCAGCCTCGAAGACCAGATTTCCCGTCGCCACCAGCGTGCGAACATTCCTCAAGCCGAGGCCTTCCGCCATCGCCTTGAGGTCCGCCATGACGACCCGGCGCCCCTCCCCCAGGATGATGCTGTAGAGGAGCGCGACATAGGTCTGCATGAGAGGCTCCGTCTGGCGGGTGCCTACACCAGGCGAGACTGTTCCACGGCAGCCTCGATGAAGCTGGCGAACAGCGGATGCGGATCGAGCGGCCGGCTCTTCAGCTCAGGGTGATACTGGACGCCGATGAACCAGGGATGGTCGGGATATTCGACCGTCTCCGGCAGCACGCCGTCTGGCGACATGCCGGCAAACACCAGGCCGCAATCCTCTAGCCGCTCCTTGTAGTCGATATTGACCTCGTAGCGGTGGCGGTGGCGTTCGGAAATCTGCGTGTCACCATAGATCTCGGCGATCTTGGAGCCCTTGGCGAGGTCGGCCTGATAGGCGCCGAGACGCATCGTGCCGCCGAGATCGCCGGTTTCCCGCCGCTTCTCAAGCATGTTGCCCTTCAGCCATTCGGTCATCAGGCCGACGACGGGCTCGTTGGTCGGGCCGAACTCGGTCGACGAGGCATGCTCGACGCCCGCCAGCGACCGCGCCGCCTCGATGCAGGCCATCTGCATGCCGAAGCAGATGCCGAAATACGGCACCTTGCGCTCGCGCGCGAATTTCGCCGCCAGGATCTTGCCTTCGGAGCCGCGTTCGCCAAAGCCGCCGGGAACCAGGATGCCATGCACCTTTTCCAGCCAAGGCGTCGGATCCTCCTTCTCGAAGATCTCCGATTCGATCCAGTCGAGCTTGACCTTGACGTGATTGGCCAGGCCGCCATGCGAAAGCGCTTCGATCAGCGATTTGTAGGCGTCCTTGAGGCCAGTGTATTTCCCGACGATGGCGATGGTCACCTCGCCTTCCGGGCTGTGGATGCGGTCCGACACCTTCTGCCAGGGCTCCATGCGCGGCTTCGGCGCAGGGTCGATGCCAAAGGCGGCCAGCACTTCCGAATCGAGCCCTTCCTTGTGGTAGGCCATCGGCACGTCGTAGATGTGCGGCACGTCGAGCGCCTGGATGACGGCACTTTCCCGGACATTGCAGAACAGCGACAGTTTTCTGCGCTCTTCCTTGGGAATGGCGCGGTCGGCGCGAACCAGAAGGATGTCGGGCGCGATGCCGATGCCGCGCAGTTCCTTGACCGAATGCTGGGTCGGCTTGGTCTTCAGCTCACCCGCCGTCGGAATGTAGGGCATCAAGGTCAGATGCACGTAGACGGCATTGTTGCGCGGCAGGTCGTTGCCGAGCTGACGGATCGCCTCGAGGAACGGCATCGCCTCGATGTCGCCGACCGTGCCGCCGATCTCGCACAGCACGAAATCATAGTCGTCATTGCCGTTGAGGACGAAATTCTTGATCTCGTCGGTGACGTGCGGAATGACCTGCACGGTGGCACCGAGATAGTCGCCGCGCCGCTCGCGCTCGATGATGTTCTTGTAGATGCGGCCGGTGGTGATGTTGTCCTGCTGATTGGCCGAGCGGCCGGTGAAGCGCTCGTAGTGACCAAGGTCAAGATCGGTCTCCGCACCGTCATCGGTGACGAACACCTCGCCATGCTGGTACGGCGACATCGTGCCGGGATCGACATTGAGATACGGGTCGAGTTTTTTGATGCGTGCGCGATAGCCTCGCGCCTGCAGGAGAGCCCCAAGGGCCGCTGCGGCTATGCCTTTTCCAAGTGAGGAAACCACGCCGCCTGTGATGAATACATATCGCGCCATGGGAGTCATCGCTTAACGCGGCTGGATTGATTCCGCCAGAGAAAAAACCACCGCGAAGGTTTTTTCCCAAGAAGGCGTCGGACCATGATCCCGAAGTGTGGAACCCGGTTTTCTCGAACAAACGGTTTTCGTTTGTCCGGGGATCACGACCGGACAGGCTTGTCGTGAGCGAGGCAAAACAAAAGGGCCGGCTGAGCCGGCCCTTTCGGCAGGATGGCGGAAACGTCAGATGATGACGACTTTGGTGCCGACCCTGACGCGGCTGTAGAGATCCATGACGTGCTCGTTGATCATGCGGAAGCAGCCATTGGAAGCGCTGGTTCCGATCGACTGCGGCGCGATGGTGCCGTGGATGCGCAGATGCGTGTCCTTCTTGCCGTCATAGAGGTAGATGGCGCGGGCGCCGAGCGGGTTTTGGCCGCCGCCGGGCATGCCGTCCTTGTACTGGCCGTAGTGCTTGGGCTCGCGCTTCTGCATGTCGAGCGTCGGGATCCAGCGCGGCCATTCCTGCTTGTCGCCCACCGCGACCGTACCCTTGAACTGCAGGCCTTCACGGCCGACCGCGATCGCGTAGCGACGCGCGGTCGAAAACGATTCGACGAGATAGAGACGGCGCGCGCTGGTGTCGATGACGATGGTGCCCGGCTCATAGCCGGTGAATTCCACGTCCTGCGGCACGAATTCCGGCTTCACCTTGAACGGCTTCTTGGCGTCCTTCTGGGCGAGAGCCCGGTCGAGAGCCCGCGTCTCGGGCAGATAGCTGATCGACGAGCCGGAAGAGGTGCCGCCGAACAGGCCGGCGAACAGGCCGCGGCTCGGCTGCTTCTGGCCGATGACCTCGCTACGAAGCTCACCATTGTTGCCGGTCAGAGCGACATTCATCGCTTCTGCCGGAAGCGGCTCGGCTGACTGGATTGGTGTGATCGGTTCGATCGGCTCGATGACCTTTGTGGTCTTCTTGGCCGGCTTGGCGTCAGCCACTTCGGCCGTTGTAGAAGCGCTCTTTCCCTTCTTAGCCAGGAAGGCCTGCCGTTCGGCGTCGGCCTTGGCCTTGGCCGCCTCGCGCAACGCCAGCTTCCTGGCTTCGAGCGCCTTGGTCTTGGCGTCTTCCTTGTCGGCGGCGATCTTGGCCTCGATTTTCTTGATCTGGGCGAGATCGTCCGGTGTCGGGCTTTTCTTCTTCTTGAGAGCCTTCAACTGCGCCGCATCGCTCTTGACTGCGACGTTGATGGCGTCGGTTTTGTCGACCGACTGATTGGCGGCCAAATTGGCCGGCACGCCGGCGAAAGCCGGGGAACTCAGGCCGAGTACGGCGCAAAGTCCCAGGAAAATGAAGCTGCGAAGCTGCATGGCGAAGATCCGATCGTTCAATGCTTGTTGCCCACGGCGTCGCCCGGCGTCCCCCAAGGACACCGAAAATGCCGCGTGCAATCTATAGTCGAAGAAGCGCGGATGCCTCAAGCGTGAGACCACGCTGCTGCCCGTTGAATCTTCGTGATCGCGCAGCATTTGCCGCGACTGTGTTCAAACGATCACAGGTCGCGGTTTGGACCAGATGAGGTTACTGGTTCGGGACCTGCGGTGCCGCGGGCGCCGTGTTGGTGGTGCCGTTGCTTGCCGGCGGCGTTGCACCAGA
>Ga0075364_10001529_pt1 | contig 12605 bp, 10 predicted proteins | sample EndMetdeltDD1764_FD_71517 | JGI IMG/M metagenome (GOLD analysis project Ga0075364, IMG submission 71517) | Populus endosphere microbial communities from Tennessee, USA - Endosphere MetaG P. deltoides DD176-4 | ecosystem: Host-associated > Plants > Roots > Endosphere | place: USA: Tennessee... | reverse complement strand
GATCGAAGAAAGCTCCGATCGTGCGCTCGGCATCTGCCTTGCTCACGCTCGCCTTCGCTGCCACTGCATCAATCATTTCTGCTTTTGTCATTTTCCTAGTTTCTCCTCGGTTAACGGAGCTTGCGCGATGCACATCGAACAGCCTTCTTGCGTCAATTACAAGCACCCAGATATTTGCAAATGCAATTACAGGGAAGGGGTTTGCGCACGTCAGGCCAATCGGATTCATTACGAACTTGTTCGCGCGGCCCTCGATGCGCGCGTGCGCGCATGCGATCGTTCGCTCGCCGCGTTCTGCGGCGCCGAATCGAGCGCCACGCGAACGCAACCTGCTTGATTCACACGCTGTTCACCGAACGGTCCACCACCTTGGGCAAGCGAGCAGCTATTACTGAGAGGCGTTGGAACGCCTATGGATTCCGAAGGGGTGTCGGTGACCGATCTCGTGCCGGTTCATGCTGTCCTGTTCACTGACGAGCAATCGTCGGCCGGCGAGATCACCGGTTCTCCGGGAGTGCTGCACACCACGGGTCAGAGAACCAGGTTCGTGATCGACACATCGGTCCTGGTCGCCGACCCGGGCTGCATCAGCAGCTTCGGCGATGTCGATGTCGTCATACCCCTCACCGTGATCGAAGAGCTCGACGGGCTCAAGAGCCGTCCCGACGATGTCGGTCGCAGCGCACGCACAGCGCTGCGCATGATCGAGGAGCTCCGCGTCCGCAACGGTGGATCACTTGCCACGGCCGTGCCGATCGGTGGCGGATCGGGGACGCTGCGGATCGAGATCAACGGGGTGCAGAAGCACCTCCTCGTCGAGCACGGCCTCGACGCGTCGAAGCCCGACAACCGGATCATCGGAGCCGCACTCGGGCAGGCGAGTCACGCGCCGACCCGGATGGTTTCCAACGATGCCGCACTGCGGATCAAGGCCGCCCACCTCGGTGTCGAGGCGACCGAGCATCATCCCGCCGGCCGGGCGATGAGCTCTCGTCCGGTCGGATGGGTCACGTTGCAGGCCGAGCACGAGCAGATCGATCGGCTCTACACCGACGGCTCGATCACCATCGACGAGCTCACCGACGACCTCGCCGACGAGAGCGGCACCGCGCAGAGCGAGCAGAGCTCGGTCAACGCCGACATCATCAGCGGCCTCCACGAGAACGGGTTCGCGATCCTGCGCTCCGGTTCGCAGTCGGCTCTGGCTCGCCGGCGCGACGACGAGCTGCACGTGCTCGGTCACAACGCTCCCGAGGCATGGGGTCTGCGTCCACGATCGAAGGAGCAGCGATTCGCGCTCGAGCTGTTGCTCGACCCTGAGGTCAGCGTCGTCGCCCTCGACGGCAGGGCCGGCACCGGCAAGACGTTGATGGCCATTGCCGCCGGGCTCGAGCACGTCGTCGAGCGGCGCGCCTTCGAACGACTGGCGATCTATCGTCCGCTGGTTCCGGTTGGCCGTGCCGACGTCGGCTTCCTGCCGGGCGGGCTCGACGAGAAGCTCGATCCATGGATGTCAGCGATCCACGATTCGATCGTCGCCCTCACCGATCAGCGCAACAGCCGCGACGCACGCACTTTGATGGAAGAGCTCACCAGCCGCAACCAGTTGTCACTGGAGTCGGTGACGTTCTTGCGCGGCCGCTCGCTGCATCGCCAGTTCGTCGTCGTCGACGAAGCGCAGAACCTCGAACCCACCACCCTGAAGACGATCCTGACCCGCATCGGTGACGGCACCAAGGTGGTCTTCACCGGCGACACCAGCCAGATCGACGCCCCGTACATGGGCGAGTCGAACAATGCGCTCGCGGTGCTCATCCAGGCCTTCGCCGGGCAGAGCTGCTTCGGGCACATCACCCTGTCGGCATGCGAACGCAGCGAGGTCGCCAGCCTCGCCGCCGAATTGCTCTGACCCCTGCCCCGAAACAAGCCCTGAAACAAGCCCTGAAGACGGCCGAGAACCAGGGGAAAGCGCACGACCGCGCACCCTTGGCATATGGTGAAACCATGGATCCGGCAGCCACATCCGCACCCGCCGCCACGGATCTGCGCTTCGCCGTCGTCGATGTCGAGACGTCGGGGCTGTCGACCAAACGCAATCGCGTCCTCCAGGTCGCGGTGGTCACCGTCGACGGCGAGGGCAACGTGATCGACCGCTGGTCGAGCCTGATCCGACCGCGGAACCGCTGGCTGTTCCGCCTCGGTCCGCGCCACATCCACGGTCTCACCCGCGCTCAGCTCCGCGCCGCGCCTGCCGCTCCCGATGTGCTCGCCGAGCTCGCTCGGCGGCTCGCCGGCAGCACCTTCACCGCCCACAACGCGTCGTTCGACGCGGCCTTCCTGCGCCGGATGGCCGCCCGCCAACCGATGGCGCTGAGCCTCACCCCGCAGCTGTGCACCCTGCGGCTGTCGCGCCAGCTCGACCCCGAGCGCAAGCTGTCGCACCGCCTCGCCGATGTGACGGAGCGCTACGGGGTCGCCAACGGCCGCCCCCACGACGCGCTCGAGGACGCGTTGGCCACGGCCGCGGTCCTGCCCCACCTCCTGCGCGCCCACGGCGTGACAACCAGCGATCAGCTGTCGCGGCTCGTCGATTCGTAGAGTGCCAGCACCCCGCGGGCGGCGCGGGTGGCGAGTGTTGTCCACCGCTCGGGAGCGACCACTGTGGCTCGTTGCCCGAGGCGGAGGACGAGGCGCTCCAACCACTGCTCGCTGACCACCGGCATCACGACCGTCACCATCGTGGAGTCCGACGGGTCCGTCTTGCGCGAATCGATCGGGTAGCGCTCGATCATCCACATCAGTTCGCCGGGCAGGCGCAGCGTGACCCGTTCGATGTCGGCGTCGTCGGCGAACCATCGGTTGACGTCGGGGAGCTGCACCTCGCGGGGAGCATCGATGATCCCGGTGTCGCGGGCGTCGAGGATGCGATCGATGCGAAACGACCGCTCGCTGCCCGATCGCCGATCATCGGCGAGCACGTACCAGTGACCGCCGTCGGCGAACACGGCGCGGGGCGTGATCTGGCGCACGTTGGCTTCGTCGCGCGCCGGCGTCCAGTAGGTGATCTCGAGCCGGCTGCCGTTCACCGCCGCGGCGGCCACCATGTCGGCCAGCGGCGGACGTTCGAGCTCAACGACGACGCCATCCTCTCCGAGTGCGACGGCCAACTTGTCGAGCGCCCGACCGAGTGGGCCTGCCGGCTCGGCACCCGGCAGCGCCATCGCCGCCCGGCCGGCGGTGAGCAGCGCGAAACCCTCGGGTGCCGTCAGCCGTAGCGGTTTGGTGAACACCCGCGGGATGCCCGTGTAGACGATGCCCTCGTCGATGAACACATCGATCATCTCGTCGACGAACGGCGGCAACCCGCACATGGAAGCGAGCTCGAGGTCGGCGATCGCCTCGGCCTCGGTGATCGAGAAGTGCTTGGCCATCTCGGCGATCGGCACCTCACCGCGCTCCATCAGCCACGGGAGCATCACGAGGAGCCGCTTCAGCCGCTCGGGCGCGGGGCGCGGCCCGTGTCTCGCCATCAGCCGGCCACCCCCTGCAGCCATTCGACGATCTCCGCGCGCAGGTCCGCGGGCTCGACGACGACGGCGTGACTGGTGAGGCCGAGCACCCACGAGCGGAACGCGTCGCGGTTGACGCACGGCACCTCGACATCGATCGAACCGTCGGCGCCGCGGGCGACCACCGCGTCGTCGCCGACCTCCTGGGCGACGAGCGGGGCGCGGACGGGGTCGATGCGCACGATCGCCCGCGTCACCTCCGACTCGGGCTCGCCGAGGAGCTTCGGGTCGGACGGGAACACCGCCCGGATGTCGAAGTCGGGCGGACGGCGGAACGATCCGGCCGGGCCGGATGTCACCCTGCCGACGATGCGGTCGACGCGGTAGGTGCGTACCTGGCGGTGGGTGTGGTCGTGGCCGATCACGTACCAGTAGCCGTCGCGGAGCAGCAACCCATAGGGGTCGAGCTCGCGGTCGACGTCGCGATAGCCGAACCGCACCGTCGCCTTCGCCGCAACGGCCTCGCGGAGGGGCGGCAGCGCTTCGAAGGTCGGTACCGTCGCCGCCACGGCACGAGATGGTCGGTCACCACCGGCGCCGAGCTTGAGCAACCCTTCGCGACCCCACGACTCATCGGTGCGCACCGCGGCAACGGCCATCTGCAGGGCGCGGCGCTCGTCGTCTGTGAGGTCGAGGCCGGCGAGCTCGTACCGATGGCGGTCGATCCAGTATGCGGTTTGCCCGGCGCGGTCGCCGGCGAGGACCATCTGATCGATCGGCACGCCGATCTCGCGCAGCACTGCTTTGTCGCGCTCGAAGGCACCGCGCTGCGCCTGCGTGTTCACCGGGTACTGGCCGTGGAGGTCGGTGACGATCTGCTGCAGGCTGAGCGGCACCTTGGTCTCCAGCAGGAGCGCCAGCAGGTTGGTCATCCGCTCCAGTGGTTCGGCCATGCGGATCGAGCGTAGAGGCAATACTGCACCGGTGACGTTGATCTCCCGGCGAATGTTCCTGGTCAGCTCGGTGGCGGTCGTGATCGCCGCGTGCAGCGACGATTCGAAGCAGAACAGCGAGGCCGACCCATCCTCGACGACGACCAGTGCGACTGCTCCGGCACCGACCACCGACGCGCCCACGACGACGGCAACACCAACGACGGAAGCGCCGCCGACGAAAGCACCGACCACAACGGAAGCGCCGACCACGACCACCTCGGTACCGCCGGCACCGGAGCTCAGCGGCGATCCGTTCACGCTCGGCGTGGCGTCCGGCGATCCCGACGCGACCAGCGTCGTGCTGTGGACCCGGCTTGCCCCCGATCCCCTTCACGGCGGCGGCATGCCCGATCAGGACGTCGACGTCCTGTGGGAGATCGCGCGGGACACCGAGTTCACCGACGTCGTCAACAGCGGAATCGTGACCGCGCGTGTCGAGGACGCGCACAGCATCCACGCGATCGCGACGTCGCCTGCGAGTGAAGGAAGGCAGCTCTTCTATCGCTTCCGGGTCGGCGACCACATCAGCCAGACCGGCCGTACCCGCCTCGCGCCGGCGGACTCTGTCGACACAGCGACCTTCGTCTCGGCCAGTTGCCAGAACTACCAGCAGGGGTTCTTCACGGCGCATCGCGACATCGCCGAGCAACAGCCCGACTTCCTCGTGTGGCTCGGTGACTACATCTACGAGGGTGCCGCGGCAACGGTCGGCGACGGTGAGATCGTCCGCACCCACGGCACGCCCGAACCGATGGACCTTGCTGCCTACCGTGACCGGTACGCGCTCTACAAGCTGGACGAGCACCTGCAGGCTGCCCACCAGGCCTGCCCGTGGTTCGTGATCTGGGACGACCACGAGGTCGAGAACAACTACGCCGGCATCGTGCCACAGGACGCGGCCGACGCACCGACGTTCGTCAGCCGCCGCCAAGCCGCGTACCGCGCGTGGTGGGAACACCAGCCGGTGCGCCTCGATCCGCCACCCGAGACAGGCGAGTACCGGATCTATCGCGCGGTGCGGTGGGGCGACCTGATCGGCATGACGCTGCTCGATACGCGCCAGTACCGCAGCGATCAAGCGTGCCTCGACGTCGTGCTGAGCACCGCCCCCGCCTGCCCGGAAACGTTCGACCCGACCCGAACGCTGACCGGGCCGGATCAGGAGCAGTTCATCGTCGACACCGTCGGCTCGCAGGGAACCTCGTGGAACGTGATCGCGCAGCAGATCGTCATGGCCGATGTCACGCTGAACGGTGCCGTTCTCAACTACGACCAATGGGACGGCTACCCCAGCAACCGCGAGCAGATCCTCCGCCACCTCGAGGACAACGCTGTGCCGAACGCGATCGTCTTGAGCGGCGACATCCACCTCGCCGGGGTGGCGGTGCTGAAGGCACAGGCGAGCATGGGCGGCGCGGACGGGGTACCCGTTGCGGTCGAGTTCGTCGACACCTCGATCTCGTCGTCCGGGCTGGTTCCGCCGTCGTTCGCGGCAGTGGTGACGTCGTTTCCCGAGATCGTCGACGCCGAGCTGGCCCATCGCGGCTACACGCTCCACACGGTGACCCGCGAGACGTGGACAGCGCGCTATCGCATCGTCGACTCCGCGCTCGTGCCCGAATCAACGGTCAGCGACTACAACTCCTACATCGTCGACGCCGGCGTACCAGCCGTCAGGATCGCCGTGACCTGACGGAGCGACGGTGCGGTTGCCAGGCTCCCAACGGTTGCGCCAACCGGTCGGCGATGACCGCGAGTGCTCGTGGGTTGTGGCCGAGGCCGCAGTGGCTCCCCATCACGCGGACGTTCTCCGCGTCGGGGCGGGCGTTGGGCTCATCGATGCACGCGCGCCACGGAACGATGCCGTCGCCCTTGGTGTAGATCGCGGTGGTGGGAACCGGTACCGGCACCCGTTCGAGCTCGGGCTCGCGCAGCGCGTCCACCCGTGGACTGTGGAACGTGGACAGCATGTTGTAGAGCGGCCCGGCGTTCGATGCCTCGCGGTCGTCGATCGCGAACGGACTGCCGAGCGTGATCACCTGGCGGATCGCGCCGGGATGTTGGCGGGCCATCTCGCGGGCGTACACGCCACCGAGGCTCCAACCGATCAGGCTGATCGGCCCCTCGTGGAACTCGTGCAACGACTCGATCCGCGCCGACATGCCGTCGAGGATTCGGTCGGTCGGACCGATGTTGACGCCGAGTCGCCAGCCGTGGGCGCGATAGCCCAGATCGCGCAGATACCAGCGCAAGGTACGGGTCGAGTTGTCGCTGGCCATGAAACCGGGGAAGACGAGCACCCCATGGCCGTCACCGCGACGTGCTCGCCGGAGCAGCGGGAGCAGCGCGCCCAACGTGCCGAACTCGATGCTGGCGCGGACGCCCTCGGTGAACAACAGCCGCGGCCCGGGCCGGCGAAAGCCGCGCTCGTCGGGCTCGGTCATGTCTTGTGCTGTCCCCATGGATGTGTGAATCCCCCGATTCGTGAGCTTTCAATCATTGCCACAAACATTGTGGCTCAGCGCTGGTGCGACGCCGCAGCTTTCACCGTTCGGAAACGCCTCGCTGGGCCCGATACCACTCGATCAAAGCGGTCGTCGACGAGTCGTGCTTGTCCGCCGGCGAATCGGTGCCGGTGAGCTCGGGGGTGATCCGGTTCGCCAGCGCCTTGCCCAGCTCGACGCCCCACTGGTCGAACGAGTTCACATCCCACACGCATCCCTGGACGAAAACCTTGTGCTCGTAGAGCGCGATCAGCTCACCCAGGATCCGCGGCGTCAACCGTTGGGCGAGGATCGTCGTCGTGGGGCGGTTGCCGGTGAACGTGCGATGCGGCACCTGCGCGGCCGGAATCCCTTCATCAGCAGCTTCCTCCGCGGTCTTGCCGAACGCCAGCGCCTCGGTCTGCGCGAACAGGTTCGCCATCAGCAGGTCGTGGTGCTCGCGATAGGGGTGGTTCGGGTCGGCGAAGCCGATCATGTCGACCGGCACCAGCCGCGTGCCCTGGTGGAGGAGTTGGTAGAACGCGTGTTGCCCGTTCGTGCCCGGCTCGCCCCAGACGATGGCGCCGCTGTCGGTCTTCACCGGTGAGCCGTCGCGGTGCACACCCTTGCCGTTGCTCTCCATGTCGAGCTGCTGGAGGTAGGCGGAGAACCGGCTCAGCTCGTGCGCGTACGGCATCACCCCCTGGCTCTGGGCGCCGAGCACGTTGCTGTTCCATACGCCGATCATGCCCATCAGCACCGGCACGTTCTCCGCCAGCGGAGCCGTGCGGAAGTGCTGATCGATCGCGTGGAAGCCGCCGAGGAAATCGGCGAAGGCGTCGGACCCGATCGCGATCATCAGCGAGAGGCCGATCGCGGAATCGACCGAGTAGCGGCCCCCAACCCAGTCCCAGAACCCGAACATGTTCTCGGTGTCGATGCCGAAGGCGGCAACCTTCTCGGCATTGGTCGACACCGCGACGAAGTGCTTGGCGATCGCTGCGGAATCGCCGCCGAGCCCGGCCAGCAACCAATCGCGCGCTGTGCCCGCGTTGGTCAGCGTCTCGATCGTGGTGAACGTCTTCGACGAGACGACGAACATCGTCGTCGCCGGGTCGAGGCCGTCGATGTTCTGGAAGATGTCGGCGCCGTCGACGTTCGACACGAAGCGGCATTCGATCTCGGGATGCTTGAACGCATGCAGTGCGCGGTAGGCCATTGCCGGGCCGAGGTCGCTGCCACCGATGCCGATGTTGATCACTGTGCGAATCCGCTCACCCGTGTGGCCGGTCCATTCACCGCTGCGTACCCGCGCGGAGAACGCAGCCATCCGATCGAGCGTCTGGTGGACATCCGGGACGACGTTGTGTGCGTGACCTCCGTCGTCGAACACGTTGACCACCGCGCCGCGAGGCGCTCGCAGCGCGGTGTGCAGCACAGCTCGATCCTCTGTCGTGTTGATCCGCTCCCCGGCGAACATCGCGTCTCGGCGACGCTCGACATCAGCCGTCGCCGCCACCTCGAGGAGCAAGCGAACGGTCTCGGCCGTGATCCGTTGTTTGGAGAAGTCGAGCCGGAGGTCTGCGGCGCTCATCGTGAACGTCGACGCGCGTTGCGAGTCGTTGGCAAACAGCTCGCGGAGGTGGGCGACGGGTGCTTCCTGGTGGTGGGCGAGCAACGCAGCCCAAGCCGACGTGACGGTGATGTCCACGGCGGCGACCCTAACCGAGTCGCGCGATGTTGCGCAGGTGATCGATCGCCGGCAACTTCGCCGCGCCCGCTACGTCGGTGATGAGTGTGGTGGCGGTGCGCTTCACGCGCTCGACGGGCAGCGCCGGATCGTGCAGCATCCATCCAGCGAGCGGGCGGGCCTTGGCGGCGCCAACCGCCAGCACCATCCGAGCACGCGCACCATTGACCACGGCGGGCGTCATCGTCATCCGCACCCGCCCGTTGAAAACCCCGCTGATCGCGACCGCGCCGGGGGCGTCGACGACCGTGTCGCCCGGCGGCCACGAGGCGGTGTGCCCGTCGTCGCCGAGCCCGAGGTGAACGATGTCGAGCGGAGCGTCACCGATCGTGGCGGCATACGACGCGGCAGCGCGCGCCAACGACTTCGCGGTCACGGGCATCAGGTGGACGTTGGCGCGCTTGATCGGCACGCGGCTCGTGAGGTGCTCGGCCAGCTGGCCCGCATTGCGGTCCGGATCTCCGTCGGGCGCGACGCGCTCGTCGACCTGATACACGTGCACCGAACTCCACGGAAGGTCCATCGTCGCGAGGTCGTCGAACATCAACGCCGGCGTCGAGCCACCGCTGACGGCGACCCTGCACTCGCCGCGCAGGCGCACGGCGGATCGGATTCGGCGAGCCATCCATTGCGCGGCATGAGCCGCCGCCTGCTGCGGGTCTGGTGCGACGACGATCTTCAAACGACGACCTCCATGCGCCAACACGATACGGTCCCGTCCATGCTCAGAACACGAATCGGGACGATTGCCGTTGCCGCCGTCACGGCCTGCACGCTTGCACTGTCATTGCCGGCGGCCAACGCGGCGACACCAGGAGGCGGTCCGTCGATCGCCGCAGGGACGACACACAGCCTCGTCCTGCGCAGCGACGGCACGTTGTGGGCGTTCGGGCGCAACGCGTTCGGCGAGCTCGGGACCACCACGAACAACGTCACCGGTGCAGCCAACCCGATCCCGTCGCAGGTGCCCGGGTTGACCGGAATCGTCGATATCGCGGCGGGCGACGACCATTCCGTGGCCCTGCGCAACGACGGCACGATCTGGACGTTCGGCAACAACCTGTTCGGCACGCTCGGCACGACCGTCAACGTCGGCACGAACACTCCGAACCCGAAGCCGTCACAGGTCCCGAACGTGTCGGGTGTGATCTCCGTCGTTGCCGGCCCTCATCACAACCTCGTGCTGCGCAGCGATGGCACGGTGTGGGCGTTCGGCCTCAACCAATACGGCGAGTTGGGGACCGCGACCAACAACGGGTCGCTCGCGGCGAACCCGACGCCGACCCAGGTGCCCGGCCTCAGCCACATCACCGCCGTGGCGGCCGGAGATGGTTACAGCCTTGCCCTCCGCAACGACGGGACCGTATGGGCCTTCGGGCGCAATTCGTTCGGCCAGTTGGGCAGCACGACCAACAACGGCAACCTGAACGCAAACCCGACTCCGACTCAGGTGTCCGGGCTCGGCAGCGCGATAGCCATCGCCGCCGGCCAGTCACACAGCCTTGTCCTACGCGATGACGGCACCGTATGGGCGTTCGGCTCCAACACCTTCGGGGAGTTGGGCAACAGCACGAACACGGGAGGAGGAACTCCGAACCCGACGCCGGCACAGGTCGGGGCGCTGACACAGGTCAAGGCGATCGCTGCGGGTGGCGGGTTCAGTCTCGCCCTGCGCGGTGACGGCACCGTCTGGTCCTTCGGCGTGAACTCGGTCGGACAGTTGGGATCCGATGTCAACCTCACGACCGGCATCGCCAACCCGACTCCTGCCCCGATTCCAGGCCTCACCAGCGTCACGGCGATCGCCGCCAGCAGCGGGCACGGCATGGCCTTGCGCAGCGACGCCACGGTCTACACCTTCGGTCTCAACCAATACGGCCAGTTGGGTTACGCGAAGAACAGCGGGACGACGACGCCGAACCCGACACCGACTCTCGCCACCACCGAAGCACTCGTCGCGTCCGCGTCACGGTTCATCCCCGTGACCACGACACGGGTGCTGGACACCCGACCTGCCTCGGCGATCAGCTACGCCGGCCTGAAGCCGGCTGCAGCATCGTCGACGATCGTGAAAGTGGTCGGGGTTGCCGCGATCCCGGAAGGGGCATCAGCAGTCGTCGGCAACCTCACCGTCACCGAGGCCACGGCTCCGGGTTTCGTGCAAGCGTTCCCGACAGGGGCCGGCACGCCCGGCGCGTCGTCGAACCTGAACATCGAGCGCACCGGGCAGACGCTCGCCAACCTCGTCACGGTCCCGATCGGCGGCGACGGCACGATCACGCTGTACAGCCAGTCGGGCGGTCACCTGCTGTTCGACGTCACCGGCTTCTACATCCCCGTCACGGGGCCGACGGCATCAGGCCATCTCCACACGATCGCGCCGACTCGACTCGTTGACACCCGTCCCTCGTCGGCGATCAACTTCGCCGGCGCAACGCCGGCCGCAGGGGCGAACACGCGCATTCAGGTGACGGGCGTCGGAGCGGTGCCACTGACCGGCGTGGGCGCCATCGTTGCCAACGTCACGGCCACGGGCGCGTCCGGCCCCGGCTTCGTGCAGGTCGGACCGGCTGGGTCGCTCACACCGGGCAAGTCGTCGAACATCAACGTCGAGAGAGCCGGCCAGACGATCGCCAACCAGGTCATCGTTCCCGTCGGCGCCGGCGGCGGAATCGAGATCTACACGCAAGCCGGCGCGGACCTCGTCGTCGACGTCACGGCGTACTTCAGTGATGGCACCCCCTCACCCAACACAAACGGCCTGTTCGTGCCCGTCACCCCGACGCGCACCCTCGACACCCGTCCCGGCCTGTTGAAGGGCTACACCGGTTCGACTCCGACCGCAGGAGCCATCGTCACCGTGAACAACAACAACCTCGTGTCGGCGCCCACTGCTGCTGCCGTCGCAGTCAACATCACCACGACTCAGGCAACCGCACCCGGGTTCGTACAGGCGGCCGCCACAGGTGGACTCGTGCCGGGAGCATCGTCGGTGCTGAACGTGGACCGCGCCAACCAGACGATCTCCAACTCAGCAATCGTCCCGATCGCGAACGGTCGGTTCGATCTCTACACCCAATCGGGTGGACACTTGGTGGCCGATGTCGCCGGGTGGTTCACCACATGAGTCGACTGGATGACATCGGTGCGGCCGATGGATGGCGGTGCTGGCTGTGCGACGAAGCAGTCGATCCGAACATGTCGGTCAACGACGGTCGCGGCCCGAGCATCGACAGCCTGACGACGGCGAAGAAGGCCAAGAAGGGCTCAGCGGTCGTGGGCACCGAGCGCCTCGCCCATCGGGCGTGCAACACACGCAAGGGTGCCGTCGCCGCAGTTGTCCCGTGGGCGGCTCATCTGTTCGTCGTCGACCCCGCCCCGATCATCACCAGCGTCGAACGGCTGCAACGCAAGTCCGGCCGCGAAGTGATGGCCCGCTGCCCCACCAAGACCGACGCCGACGAGGTCGCGACATGGCTGGCGGACCGCATCAGCCGTCTGGCACCCGATCTCGACGCCACGGTCGATGTCGAGCCCGGCGGCGGCCAGTTCCTGGTCAGCCTCCGCGCCTGACGCAACCAACCAGTCGCGGGATGGCGACCTGAATGAAGTCGCCGGCCGGTCTGAGCGTGGGGCAGATGGACAGGAACTCGAGCAAGACCGCTGTGCTGGTCTGCCAGGGTCGTGCTGTGGCCGACGGCCGCCTCGCGCCCGACAGGTTCTCCGACACGACGGCGCGCCTGTTGTTGACGCCCGCCGAGCTGCTGGCGGTCGAGCGAGCCCGGCGCGATGATCCGCCGAAGGCGATCGCCGAGCGGCTGGATTTCGAGATGCTCCGGGCCAACGCCGAGGTGATGGTGCCGCGGAC
>Ga0075364_10001528_pt1 | contig 12606 bp, 11 predicted proteins | sample EndMetdeltDD1764_FD_71517 | JGI IMG/M metagenome (GOLD analysis project Ga0075364, IMG submission 71517) | Populus endosphere microbial communities from Tennessee, USA - Endosphere MetaG P. deltoides DD176-4 | ecosystem: Host-associated > Plants > Roots > Endosphere | place: USA: Tennessee... | reverse complement strand
GGTGGCGGAGGCGGCGGTGAGGTCGGCGTGCCGGGGCGGATGTTCTCGCCACCACCGCCACCGCCACAGGCCGTGAGCCCGCCAAGCAGCGCGGCTCCGACCGCCACCGCCAGCAGTGTCCGTGCGACCGCCCTGCCCGATCCCGCCACCTGCATGCCCATCTCTCGCTCCCGGTGCGTGCGACGGCGTCCATGACCACCGCTTCTGTGTCGGTCCGTATACCGCAACGGCGGCCCGCTGTCGCCTGTCGGCGGCCGCGGTGGCGGGGGCGTGTGCCAGCCGCGATAATCGGGACTCATCCGAAGAGGTCATCGCACATGTCCGACATCGTCATCGCCGCCGCCAAACGCACCGCCATCGGTTCCTTCCTGGGCCAGTTCAACGGGGTGCCGACCACCTCGCTGGGCGCCACCGCGGTCGAGGCGGCACTGGCCCAGTCCGGCGTTCCCGCGTCCGATGTCAGCGAAGTGATCCTGGGTTGCGTGCTGCCGGCCAACCTCGGCCAGGCGCCCGCGCGCCAGGCGGCGCTCGCCGCCGGCCTGCCGACCAGCGCCGGCTGCACGACCATCAACAAGGTCTGCGGCTCGGGCATGAAGGCGATCATGCTGGGCCACGACCTGATCAAGGCCGGCTCGGCCACGATCGTGGTTGCCGGCGGCATGGAGTCGATGAGCAACGCGCCGCACCTGATCCCCAACTCGCGCACCGGCAACCGCTACGGCAACTTCCAGGCCGTTGACCACATGGCGTGGGACGGCCTGACCAACCCGTACGACGGCAAGTCGATGGGCGTGTTCGGCGAGGCCACCGCGGCCAAGTTCGGCTTCACCCGCGAGGACCAGGACGCGTTCGCGATCGAGTCGGTCAAGCGCGCGCAGGCGGCGCAGGCGGCCGGCGCGTTCGACGAGGAGATCGTTCCGGTCAAGGTCGCCACCCGCAAGGGCGAGGTCGAGTTCGCCAGCGACGAACAGCCGGGCAAGTCCGATGTCTCCAAGATCCCGACCCTGAAGCCGGCGTTCGCCAATGACGGCACGGTCACCGCCGCCAGCTCGTCGAGCATCTCCGACGGCGCCGCCGCCACCGTGCTGCTGTCGGCCGACGAGGCCGCGCGACGCGGCATCGCCCCGCTGGCGCGCATCGCCGCGCACGCCACGTTCTCGCAGCAGCCGGAGTGGTTCACCACCGCGCCGATCGGCGCGATTTCCTCGGTGCTGGAGAAAGCCGGCTGGAAACTCGAGGACGTGGACCTGTTCGAGATCAACGAGGCGTTCGCCGTGGTCGCGATGGCGCCGATCAAGGAGCTGGGCATTCCGCACGCGAAGGTCAACGTCAACGGCGGCGCCTGCGCGCTGGGCCATCCGATCGGCGCCTCCGGTGCGCGCCTGGTCGTGACCCTGGTGAGCGCCCTGCGTAAACGCGGCCTGAAGCGTGGCGTTGCTGCGCTGTGCATCGGCGGAGGCGAGGCCACGGCGCTCGCGATCGAAATCGTGTAACCGTTTTTCACGACCCCTTTACGAAAATGACCTGAGGGCGCTTGACAGCCGAAAAGGGCTTGTCATCATTGTGACGGCGCGCGATTGCGCGTTGCCCAAACTAACGACGAGGAATACCCGAATGAACATCAACAAGCTGCTGATCGCCCTGGCTCTGGGTCTGGCCCTGGCCGCGTGCTCGAAGCAGGAGGCTGCGCAGGACGCCGCCGCTGCCGCTGACACCGCCGCTGCCGAGGCCCAGGCTGCTGCCGATTCGGCCGCTGCCGCCGGCGCCCAGACCGCTGACGCCGCCCAGGCTGCTGCCGACACCGCCGCTGACGCCGCCGCCACCGCTGGCGACGCCGCTGCCGACGCTGCTGCCGCCAGCACCGACGCCGCTGCCGACGCTGCTGCCGACACCGCCGGTGCCGCGCAGGACGTCGCCGAGCAGGCCAAGGACGCTTCCGAAGAAGCCAAGAAGTAATTTGCGCTTCGCCTGAATGGCAGGAAAGCCGCCGGGAAACCGGCGGCTTTTTTTTGGGGCCGGTTTCACGGCCCGCCGACCCGGCCCTCGCCACCCTTGCGGCCACGGTAACCGCCGGTTGCCGCCCACCCTTCGCAAGGAGCCAGGCCATGAACCGTCACCTTCCCCTGTTCCTCTCGATCGCCGCCGCCACCGCGCTGCTCGCCGCCTGCAACGAGCCGGCGCGCGAACAGGCCGGCGATGAGGCATCGCGCGCCGCCGACCATGCCGCCGCCGCCGCCGATCACGCCGCGGCCGCGACCGAGCATGCCGCCGCCTCGGCGGTCGATGCCGCGCGCGAGACCGGCGCCGAACTGCGCGAGGATGCGCGCGTGGCCGGTGCGGAGTTGCGCGAAGACGCGCGCGTCGCCGCCGATGCCACCGACCGTGCGCTGGACGATGCGGCCGTCGCCAGCCGCGATGCCGCCGCACGCGCGGCCGACGCCAGTGCCGATGCCGCGCAGAAGGTCGCCGACGAAACCCGCGAGGCGGCCGACCGCGCCGAGCAGCGCGCCGAACGCGATCGCTGACGTCCGCATCCACGATGCATGCATGCAGGCCCGCCCATCGGCGGGCCTGTTTGTTTGTGCGCCGGCGGGCCGCATCGATGTGCGGCCTGCAGCGTGCGTGCTGCGCCGCCAGAAGGCAGCGGCGGCCGCCTGCCCTATGCTGGGCGCTTTCCAACGCATCGCCATCCCATGCCCGCCATCCGCAGTCAGGTCGATCCCCGCTCGCAGGAATTCCAGGACAACGCCAGCCATCACCGCGCACTGACCGACGAACTGCACCGCCGCCTGGCCCGGGCCGCCGAGGGCGGCGGCGAGAAGGCACGCACGCGCCATACCGAGCGCGGCAAGCTGCTGGCGCGCGAACGCATCGACGCCCTGCTCGATCCGGGCAGCCCGTTCCTGGAGATCGCACCGCTGGCCGCCGAGGAGATGTACGACGGCAGCGCGCCGGCGGCGGGCATGGTCTGCGGTATCGGCAGGGTCATGGAACAGGAGGTGGTGATCGTGGCCAACGACGCCACGGTCAAGGGCGGCACCTACTTCCCGATCACGGTCAAGAAGCACCTGCGCGCGCAGGAAGTGGCGCGCGAGAACAACCTGCCGTGCATCTACCTGGTCGATTCCGGCGGCGCCTTCCTGCCGTTGCAGGACGAGGTGTTTCCCGACCGCGAGCACTTCGGCCGGATCTTCTACAACCAGGCGCGGCTGAGCGCGGACAACATCCCGCAGATCGCGGTGGTGATGGGCTCGTGCACCGCCGGCGGCGCCTACGTGCCGGCGATGTGCGACGAGAGTGTCATCGTGCGGGAGCAGGGCACGATCTTCCTCGGCGGCCCGCCGCTGGTGAAGGCCGCCACCGGCGAGGTGGTCGACGCCGAAGCACTGGGGGGCGCCGACGTGCATACCGCCACCTCCGGCGTCGCCGACCACTACGCCGAAGACGACCACCATGCGCTGGAGATCGCGCGCGGCATCGTCGGCCACCTCAACCGGCGCAAGGTGCTGCCGGTGGCGGTGCGCGAACCGGTCGCCCCGCTGTACCCGGCCGAGGAGCTGTACGGCCTGGTGCCGAAGGACACCCGGCGCCCGTTCGACATCCGCGAGGTGATCGCCAGGCTCACCGACGGCAGCGAGCTGGACGAGTTCAAGGCGCGCTACGGCAAGACCCTGGTCACCGGCTTCGCCCACCTGCATGGCTACCCGGTCGGCATCGTCGCCAACAACGGCATCCTGTTCGGCGAGAGCGCGCTGAAGGGCGCGCACTTCATCGAACTGTGCAACCAGCGCGGCATCCCGCTGGTGTTCCTGCAGAACATCACCGGCTTCATGGTCGGCCGCAAGTACGAGAACGCCGGCATCGCCAAGGACGGGGCGAAGATGGTCACCGCGGTGGCCTGCTCCAGCGTGCCGAAGTTCACCGTGGTCATCGGCGGCAGCTTCGGCGCCGGCAACTACGCGATGTGCGGCCGTGCCTACGGTGCGCGCTTCCTGTGGATGTGGCCGAACGCGCGGATCAGCGTGATGGGCGGCGAGCAGGCGGCCAGCGTGCTGGCCACCGTGCGCCGCGACGGCATCGAGGCCGGTGGCGGCCAGTGGAGCGCGGGGGACGAGGAGGCGTTCAAGGCGCCGATCCGCGACCAGTACGAAACCCAAGGCAGCCCGTGGTACGCCACCGCCCGGCTGTGGGACGACGGCATCATCGATCCGGCCGATACCCGGCGCGTGCTCGGGCTGGGCCTGTCGGCCGCGCTCAATGCGCCGATCGCCCCGGCGAAGTTCGGCGTGTTCCGGATGTAGGGCGGCGCTTGCCCACGACCGAAACGCTTGATCGCAGGTCGATGGCGGGCGACCGACGACGGCATGCAGCCCCGCTCTCGCGGAAGCGGCGAGGATGCACGCACGGCATCCGCTTCCTCGCCGCGCCGGCGTGGTGCCACTGCCGCGTGCGATATCGGCCGCTTCCCGCCAGCGCCGCGACCACGCGCCCGGCACCTGCGTACCGCCGGGCGCGCGGCGATGGTGCCGACGTGCGGAACGGCCGCGCCGGCGTCAGGCCCGCCAGGCCGGCGGCAGCCCGGCGCGAAGGTGTTCGAACAGCGCCCGCACCTTGGGGGTGAAATCGCGCCGGTCGGAGACGCAGAAGAACACCTCCATCGGCTCGGGCTGCGCGGCGCAGTCCTGGAACAGCGTCTGCAGTTCGCCGCGCGCCAGCCAGGGGGCGGCGACGAAGGCAGCCAGCCGGGTGATGCCACCGCCGGCCGCGGCCAGGGCGGCCAGCGCGTCGATGTCGTCGCAGACCATGCCCGCCCTGACCTCGGCATCGAAGCGCTCGCCGTCCTGCACGAAGCGCCAGCGCAGGTAACGGCCGTCGGTGGGATAGCGGAACAGCAGGCAGCGATGGTCGCGCAGCTGCTCGGGGCTGGACGGCGTGCCCGCCTCGGCCAGGTAGGACGGCGCCGCGCAGAACAGGAACGGGATCCGCGCCAGCGGCCGCGCGACCAGGCCCTCGTCCAGCTGCGGCGCGATCCGCAGGCTGACGTCGACCGCCTCGTGCGCGTGCCGGACCAGCCGGTCGGCCACGATCAGCTCGATCTCCAGCTGCGGATGGCGCGCCTGCAGCGCCGGCAGCAGCGGCGCGACCAGATGCCGGCCGAAGGCGGCCGAGGTGGCGATGCGCAGGCGCCCGGCCGGTTCGATGTCGTCGGCGGCCACGGCGGCCTGCGCCCGCTGCAGGTCGTGCTCGACGTGACGCACCTGCTCCAGGTACAGCGCGCCGCGCTCGGTGAGGGCCAGCTGGCGCGGGCTGCGGTTGAACAGGCGCACGCCCAGGTGCGCCTCCAGCCGGGCGATGTTCTGCCCGACCGCGGTCGCGCTGATGCCCAGCGTGCGCGCGGCCGCGGCCATGCTGCCGGCCTCGGCGGTGCGGACGAAGGTGCGGATCAGCTGCAGCAGGTTCATCGGGGCCAGCGTGCCATCGGGACGCACAAGCTTGGCTTCGGGCTGCGCCAAGCGCCAGCCCGCTGACGCGGACGGGACGCGCGGCGACGATGCGCTCCCCGCAGCGTCGGCTGCCCCACAGGACTCCTCCCATGACCGACCCGAGCACCTCCCTGCCCCGCGGCTGGAAACTGGCGCCGCGCACCACGCCGTTCGTGTTCGCGTTCTACATGGCCGCGATCATGGCGATGCTGATGAGCATGGTGATCACCGCCGCCAATGCCGGCGTCGACGCGGCCTTCCCGATGCGGGTGCTGTCGGCCTACGCGCTGGCGATGCCGACCGCGTTCTGCTGCGTGCTGGTGGTCAGGCCGATGGTGGTGCGCCTGGTCGCATGGAGCGTGCATCCCCACGCCTGAGGCCTGCACGTGGGCCGGCCGGTGCGCAGGCCGCGACCGGCATCACGCCCGGCAGCCGCCCGGGCGCTATCCGGCCCGAGGCGGGCGCGCCTAGAATTGGCGCTGGTCACCGCCCCCGGGAACAGGATGCTCGTCGGAATCGATCTGGGAACGACCCACTCGCTGGTCAGCGCCTACGTGGACGGACAGCCGCAGCTGGTGGCCAACGCGCTGGGCGACGTGCTGACGCCGTCGGTGGTCAGCGTCGACGACACCGATACGATCCTGGTCGGCCGGGCGGCCAAGGACCACCTGGTCACCCGCCCGCAGCACAGCGTCGGCAGCTTCAAGCGCTGGATGGGCACCGACCGCGTCACCAGGCTCGGCCGGCACAGCTTCCGCGCGGAGGAACTGTCGGCATTGGTGCTGCGCTCGCTGATCGGCGATGTCCAATCGCGCTTCGGCACCCCGGTCACCGAGGCGGTCATCAGCGTGCCGGCCTACTTCAGCGACGCCCAGCGCAAGGCCACGCGCATCGCCGGCGAACTGGCCGGCATCAAGGTCGAGCGCCTGATCAACGAGCCCACCGCCGCGGCGCTGGCCTATGGCCTGCAGCAGCGCGACGGTGGCCGGGTGCTGGTGTTCGACCTCGGCGGCGGCACCTTCGACGTCTCGATCCTGGAAATGTTCGAGGGCGTGATGGAGGTCCACGCCAGCGCCGGCGACAACTTCCTGGGCGGCGACGATTTCCTGCAGGCGCTGTTCGACGCCTGCGTGCGCGAGCTGGGCCTGGACCCGCAGGCGCTGACCGCGGCCGAACGCGCGCAGCTGCTGCGCCGCCTGGAGCAGGCCAAGCGCGACCTGTCCGGCCCTGGCGCCGCTGCGACGGTGTCCGTGCAGGCCGGCGGACAGGCGCTGGAATGGGCGATCGACGAGACCCGCATGGCGCAGATCTGCGACCCGCTGGTGCAGCGCCTGCGCGCGCCGATCGAGCGGGCGATGCGCGACGCCAAGCTGTCGGGCACCCAGCTGGACGAGATCGTGATGGTCGGCGGCGCGTCGCGGATGCCGCTGGCCGCGCGTCTGGTCAGCCGCATGTTCGGCCGCCTGCCGCTGCGCCACGTCAATCCGGACGAGGCGATCGCGCTGGGCGCGGCGGTGGCCGCCGGCATGAAGGGACGCGACGAGACGCTGGAGGAAGTGGTCCTCACCGACGTCTGCCCGCACACGCTGGGCGTGTCCACCAGCCGCGAAGGCGCGCAGGGGCGGATGATCGAAGGCATCTTCTCGCCGATCATCCAGCGCAACAGCACGGTGCCGGTCAGCCGCGTGGAGCGTTACTTCCCGCTGCGCGACTGGCAGACCCAGGTCGAGTTCGACATCTACCAGGGCGAAAGCGCGCGGGTCGAGCACAACATCAAGCTCGGCAACATCCGGGTCGAGGTCAAGCCACGGCCGGCGGCGGAGAATCCGATCGACCTGCGCTTCACCTACGACGTCAACGGTCTGCTGCAGGTGGAAGCCAGAGTGGTGGCCACCGGCGAGGTGCGCGAGGTGATCCTGGAGCGCAATCCGGGCGTGCTGCAGCCGCATGAGATCCGCGCGCGCCTGCAGGCGCTGTCGGCGCTGAAGGTGCATCCGCGCGAGCAGCAGGAGAACCTCAGCCTGGTCGCCCGTGCCGAGCGGCTGTACGAGGAACTGCTGTGGGCGCGCGACGACCTGCAGAGCGCGCTGGTCCAGTTCGGCAGCGCGCTCGATTCGCAGGACCTGGCGCTGATCGACGAACACCGCACGCATTTCGCGGCCATGCTCGACCAGCTCGAATCGCGCAGCTGAGATGAACGTCTTCGCCCTGCTCGGCGTCGAGGCCGGTGCCGACGAGCGCGCGATCAAGCGCGCCTACGCGCGCAAGCTCAAGCAGACCCGGCCGGACGAGGATCCGGTCGCGTTCCAGCGCCTGCACGAGGCCTACCAGGCGGCGCTGCAGTACGCGCGCCACCGGATCGTCGACGAGGAGGAGGACGACACGGACTGGCACGACGCGGCGCAGGCCGGTCCCGCCGCCGATACGGACGCCACGCTGACCCTGCGCTGGTCGCCCGGCGACGGCGCCGCCTCGCCGATGCCGCTGGTCGCCGACACATTGGAGGCGATCCTTGCCGCGCCCGCCGACACCGGCGACGACACGGCGCCGCCGCGGCCCTCCACCGCGGAGCCGGGCGCGGTCGCAGCGGAAGCGCAGCCCGCGCCACCGCCGCTGCACGATGCGCTGCACCGGCATGCCTTCGATCCCTGGGCGCTGTTCGAGGAGCTGCTCGTCCGCATCGGCCAGAACCAGACCGAGCAGCTCGCGGACTGGCTGGCGCGGCATCCCGCGCTGTACGACCTCGACCACAAGCGGCAGGCCGGCGATGTGGTCCGGCATGGGGTCGAGTCGCGCGACGTCGCCCTGTCGGCCAGGCAGGCCGCGCTGCTGGCGCAGTTCTTCGGCATCGACGACCAGGCCTGGGCCACGCGCGCGACCGTGCGCTGGCAGGTGCGGCAGGAGTACACCGCCGACCACGGCGAGGCCAGCCCGATGGCGGTGCGCCAGCTCAAGCGCCCGTTCCGCTGGCAGCGCGCGCTGCTCTACGCGTCGGTGCCGACGCTGGGGCCGCGCATCGCCGCGCTCGGACATCGCCTCATCGACGAGTACGGCGGCCTGCCGCCGGGCATCGACGGCGAGCAGCACGCCTTCTTCGTCCGCATGGCCGACCCGCGCCATCTCGGCCGCTGGCGCTGGGCCGGCATGGCGCTGCGCAGCCTGGCCGTGGCGATGTTCGTGCTCGTCTCCGGCCTGGTCTTCTCCGAGCGCAAGGCCGAAGTGTTCGCCATCGCAGCCGCCTACTTCGGCGGCTTCTTCGCGCTGGAAGCCGGGGTGCTGCTGACGCGGCTGATGATGCGCTGGCAGCGCATGCCGACCGCCACCAACGTCCAGCTCTGCGCGCCGGTCGTGCTGGCGCTGTGCGGTCTGGCGCTCGGCGCCGCATGGCCTGCCGCCGACTGGCTGGCCTACTGCCTGACCGGCATCGCCTGCCTGGTCTACTGGCGGCGGTTCTTCAACCTGCTGCGCTTCTGCCTGGGCAGCTGGTGGCTGGGCGCGCTGATCGGCGCGGACCGCGTCGAGCCGACGCTGGTGACCTTCACGCTGGTGCCGCTGTGGGTCACCGCCGGCGATGCGCTGTATGCCTGGCGCCGGCGCGTGCCGCTGTCGGCGGTGGACGACAACCGCTGGACCATGGTGCTGTCCTACGTGGTGCTCGCCTCCGGCCTGCTGGCCTCGCTGGTCTACGGCTGACCGGCGCGGGGCGGACGGGCCAGCGGCACGACCGCAGGCCGGCGCACAGGATCGGGACGGCCGATACGTGCCCTGCCCTGATCGCCCAGCCGCGCGTGGATACGCAGCGCGGACCGGCAGCAGCGATCGCCCATGCTCGACGCGGTGGGACCCGCTGCCTGCGCCCCCTGTGAACGACGCCGGCGCGGGCGGCAGCGTGTTCCGGCAGTTGGCCGCCGGCGCGATCAGCCCGGCGGCGGGTCGCACCCGTTGCAGCCGCCGCAGGCGCCTTCGTTGCCGCGGCCCGGCGGCGCGATGCGCCTGCCCAGCGCGCGCATCCAGCGCGGGCGCCCCTCGCGGACCAGCGGCACCGCCAGCGCCACGCGCAGGCGGCGCAGCGTGCCGGGAAACTGCTTCTTCGCGAACACCCACAGCGCGATGGCGACGATGGACCCGACCGCCACGTACTGCAGCAGCAGCGACGCCTCCATCGCTCAGCCCGCGCCCAGCGCCACGGCGACCTGGTAGGTCAGCAGCGAGGCCAGGTAGGCCAGCACGAACAGGTAGCCGGCAGCGAGGGCCATGGTCTTCCACGAGCCGGTCTCGCGCTTGATCGCCGCCCACGTCGCCAGGCACTGCGGCGCGTAGATGAACCACACCAGCAGCGACAGGCCGGTGGCCAGCGACCAGCCATCGCTGATCAGCGGCAGCAGCGCCTGCGCGGCGGCATCGTCGTCGGCCGCCGACAGCGCATAGACCGTGGCCAGCGAGGCCACCGCGACCTCGCGCGCGGCCAGACCCGGGATCAGCGCGATGCAGATCTGCCAGTTGAAGCCCAGCGGCGCGAACACCACCGCCAGCGCGTGGCCGATCCGGCCGGCCAGGCTGTAGTCGATGGCCGGCAGGGTCGCGTCGGCCGGCGCGGCCGGGAAGTTCAGCAGCACCCACAGCAGCACGGTCAGCGCGAAGATGATGCCGCCCACGCGCTTGAGGAAGATCAGCGCGCGCTCCCACAGGCCGATCAGCAGATCGCGCGGATTGGGCAGGCGGTAGGACGGCAGCTCCAGCAGCAGCGGATGCTCGCTCTTGTCGCGGCGCCACTTCTTCATCACGAACGAGACCGCCAGCGCGCTGAGGATGCCGGCCATGTACAGGCCGAACAGCACCAGCCCCTGCAGGTTGAAGCCGCCCCACACGGTCTGGCTGGGAATGAAGGCGCCGATCAGCAGCGCGTACACCGGCAGCCGCGCCGAACAGGTCATCAGCGGCGCGACCAGGATCGTCGCCAGCCGGTCGCGCGGGTCCTGGATGCTGCGCGTGGCCATGATCCCGGGGATCGCACAGGCGAAGCTGGACAGCAGCGGGATGAACGAGCGGCCGGACAGGCCGGCGCCGGCCATCATCCGGTCCAGCAGGAAGGCCGCGCGCGGCAGGTAACCGGATTCCTCCAGCGCCAGGATGAAGGCGAACAGCACCAGGATCTGCGGCAGGAACACGATCACCCCGCCCAGGCCGGCGATGATGCCGTCCACCACCAGGCTGTTGAGCGGGCCTTCCGGGATGACACCGCCGGCCCACTCGCCGAGTGCGCCGGTGCCGGCCTCGATCAGGTCCATCACCGGCGTGGCCCAGGCGTAGACCGCCTGGAAGATCAGGAACATCACCACCGCCAGCGTCAGCAGGCCGAACAGCGGGTGCAGCAGCCAGCGGTCCAGCGCGTCGTCGATCTGCGCGGTGCGGCGCGGCATGGCGACGGTGGCGTCGAGCAGGCGCCGGGTCTCGGCATGCAGGTCGGCATCGTCGGCCAGGTGCACCGACGGCGGCTGCGGATGCGCGGCGACGCGGTCGATCATCTCGACCAGCCCGCGTGCGCCGTTGCGGCGCACCGCGACGGTTTCGACCACCGGCACGCCGAGCTCGCGCTGCAGCGCCTCGCGGTCGATGCCGATGCCGCGCCGCTGGGCGGCATCGCTCATGTTCAGCGCCACCACCATGGGCCTGCCCATCTGCCGCACTTCCAGCACGAAGCGCAGGTGCAGGCGCAGGTTGGTGGCATCGACCACGCAGACCAGCACGTCCGGCGCGGCCTCGCCCGGGTAGAACCCACGGCACAGGTCGCGGGTGATCGCCTCGTCCAGGCTGGCCGGATTCAGGCTGTAGGCACCGGGCAGGTCGAGCACCGCGTAGCTGCGGCCGGACGGCGACTGCAGCCGGCCTTCCTTGCGCTCGACGGTGACGCCGGCGTAGTTGGCGACCTTCTGCCGGCTGCCGGTGAGCTGGTTGAACAGTGCGGTCTTGCCGCAGTTGGGATTGCCCAGCAGGGCCAGGCGCAACGGCGCGGTGGCGGTGCTCATGCCGCGTCCTCCGTGGCCGGGGCCACCTGCACCCGCGCCGCCTCCGAGCGCCGCAGCGCGAACCGGGTATAGCCCACGCGCACCAGCAGCGGTTCGGCGCCGAACGGCCCCTTCGCCATCACCTCGACCGGTTCGCCCGCGACGAAGCCCAGCTCGCGCAGGCGGCGGGCGATGGGATCGTTGTGGGCGGTCTCGCGGACGGACTGGACGACAACAGGGGTGCGCAATGGCAGATCGGTCAGCGTCACGGAACGCCCGGCAACATGGAAATGATTCTCGATTTTACATCGCCGCGGTGCGTCATGGCGGCGGCGGCGGGGCCGACTATCATCGAACGCTGCCTTGCACAGATGGGAAGATCGATGCCGGAACCGTTGTTGATCGAGCGTGCGGCGCAGGTGCTGCGCCTGCGCCTGAACCGGCCGCAGCTGCACAATGCCTTCGACCCCGTCCTGATCGCCGCGCTGACCGCCGCGCTGGACGAGGCCGGCCGCGATCCGCAGGTCCGGGTGGTCGTGCTGGAGGGCGACGGCGCCTCGTTCTCGGCCGGCGCCGACCTGGGCTGGATGCGCGGCATGGCCGCGGCCAGCGAGGCGGACAACCGCGACGACGCGCTGGCCCTGGCCCGCCTGATGCGCACCCTGGACGCCCTGCCCCGCCCGACCATCGCCCGCGTCCACGGCGCGGCCTTCGGCGGCGGGGTCGGTCTGGTCGCCTGCTGCGACATCGCCATCGGCGTGCCGGCCGCCAGCTTCGGCCTGACCGAAAGCCGGCTGGGCCTGCTGCCGGCGGTGATCTCGCCCTACGTGATCGCCGCGATCGGCCCGCGCCAGGCCCGGCGCTGGTTCGCCAGCGGCGAGACCTTCGATGCGGCCACCGCGCTGCGGATCGGCCTGCTGCACGAGGTGGTCGAGCCCGATGCGCTGGATGCGGCCATCGCGCGCCAGATCGCCCTGCTGCTACGGGCTGGCCCGGTCGCCGCGGCCGCGGCCAAGCAGCTGGTGGGCCGTGTCGCCTTCGGCGCGCACGACGCCACGACCACCGATCACGACAACGCCGCGCTGATCGCCGCGCTGCGGGTTTCGCCGGAAGGCCAG
>Ga0075364_10001527_pt1 | contig 12608 bp, 10 predicted proteins | sample EndMetdeltDD1764_FD_71517 | JGI IMG/M metagenome (GOLD analysis project Ga0075364, IMG submission 71517) | Populus endosphere microbial communities from Tennessee, USA - Endosphere MetaG P. deltoides DD176-4 | ecosystem: Host-associated > Plants > Roots > Endosphere | place: USA: Tennessee... | reverse complement strand
GTCAGCAGCTTCAGGTCAGCGGATGCGCTGATGGCACGGCCACGCGTCGGCGAGGCGACCGGCGCATACGAGAAACCGCCAGTGAGCCGCGCCGCAAAGGGACGCGTGGCGGTTGGCAAAGCGCGCAGGTCTTCGAAGGCACTATCCGGGCGTGCCCGCGCTCCGGGGGAGCAGGCGGTGAACGTCAGAATGAACGCGACGAGTCCAGCCAAAAGCCCAGACACACGCGGCGGCCATCCCGCCCACCGGTCCAAGGGACGTTCAGATAGCCGCGACCGCTTGGTCTCGGACCTCATTACGATTTCGTAGTTATAGACGGTCCAGCTGGAGAATTTCTCGAAGTTGTCGCGGGGCAGGCCTGTGGGGGAGGTTCGGGCTCAGGAACCTACCAGTCGCGCCATGTGACGCTGGGCTTCGGCCACCCACTTGCCGTCGCGTTCCTGGGCGACATACTCGCGCCAGGCTTGCAGGGCCTGGGCCGCGCGCTCCTGCCGTTCCAGAGCGAGGGCACGGTTGTATCGGGCTTCCGCGAGTTGCGGGTCGCGATCGATGGCTCGCTGCGTCGTCGCCAGCGCGCGCGACAGATCGTCCGGACCGCCGCGCTGGAGATACGCGACGGCGAGATCGCTCAGCATTCGCGGAGTGGACGCATCGCCGGTCGTCGCGCGCTCGAGCGACTCGATCGCGCGATCGACATCGCCCGTCAGCAGGAATGTCACCCCGCGTGCTGCATCGGCGGGGGAGCCGCTCCGACCGGCGAGGTCGGAGCGCACCTTCTCGGCTGTGGCCGCGAGCAACCCGTTGCTGCCGTCGCCCGTGCCACGCGTGACGACGGGGGGAGCGGCGTAGGCAAAGCCGCTCAGCCGCCCCTCCGTGGCTCGAGTCGACGTTTCGAGAGCCACCAATGACGCCATCTCCGGCACGTAAAGAGACGGCTGCTGCGGCCGCACCATCAAGAACACCGCTGCTGCGGCAGGAAGCGCGATCCCCGCGCCAATGAGCCATTTCAGCTTCGCGCGCCTATGCGGCGCTGGCGGGGTGGGCCTGATCATGCGCGCTCTCGATGGCCCAATCAGCTCTTGGATCTCGTCAAGCGACTCGGCGCTGCCGCCGAGAATGTCGCGGCACTCGGGGCAATCGGCGACGTGCTCCTCGACCAGCGTCCGTTCGTCGGGAGGCAGCCCGCCGTCGATAAAGGCGGCCAGCTGTTCCGGGTCAGGACACGCGTCGGGCCGGTGCGCCGTCGGCGCCTCAGTGCTCATAGCGTGTTCCTTTCATATAGACGGACGGGTTCTCCCGGTTCCGAGCCCAGCGGGAACAGGTTTCGCACGTCCTGTCTAGCGGCCCCGGTCACAGCAACCCCTCGTCCTTCAGGATCTTCCGCAGCCACTTCACGATGTCGTCGAGGCGGCGGTAGAGGGCCTTCTGATCCGTTTTCAAGGTCCGCGCGATGTTGGCGACTGTCTCGCCCTCCTGGAAGCGCAAGCGAAAGACGAGCCGATCGAGCGGGGGGCGCTGTGTGATGAGTTCGGCGATGCGTTCCTTGACCCGGTCGCGCTGGAATTCTTCCTCCGCGTCGATCAACTGCTGCTCAGGGGTAGGGGCACCGGACGGAGGATCCGGCGGATCGACATCGACAGGCTCGGGGCGCGGGGGCAGGCGAAAGCCCGCCGCGAGGGCCCTCAGCGCATCGGGGTTCTCGCCAGGAAACTCCTGGAGGACTATCGCCAGCGCCTGTTCGAGCGGGACGCCGTCCCGGGTGATCAGCTTATGGAGCCGGCTCCCGGCCGATCCGTAGTCGCGGGCCGGCTTGGGGGGGCGCCATCGCTCTTTCCCGTGTTGCCTGACCCAATCGATCGCCCAGCGCTTCACGACGACGTATACGTACGTGGGCAGGCTGCTGCGGTTCTCGAACTTCCGAAAGACGCCCGTTTCCGGGTTGACGAGGCGCAGACGCGCTTCCTGGCCGAAATCCTCCGCGTCTTCGCGCCGGAAGCGGAACTCCCGGCAGACAGTCTTGATGACCGCCTCGATGACAGCTTTGTGCTTTCGATACAGGTCGTCGGGGTCGTCCGCCATGGCTGGGGGTCGCGCGCGGGATTATAAGGCCGAGGTTGGTAAATTCGTACCTTTGTGGCCGTCTATTCGGGCATGAGCAGCGACGGCCTCAGTCCACGTGAGCGGCAAATCGTCGCGGCGGTGGCCCGCGGTCTCAGCAACCGCGACATCGCCTCGGCCACCGGAATCGCGCAACAGACAGTCAAGAACCACCTGTCGTCCATCTTCCACAAGCTGAACGTGCGCAGCCGCGTCCAGCTGGCGGTGCTGGCCCTCAGGAACGGCCTGGCGGACCCGCCCGTCTGAGGGGCGCCCAGGCATTCGCTCTTGCCCCACTCCGCTCCAAAGGGATATAGTCCAGAGACTTATGCCCTTATTCGAGCGGAAGCCCGACGACAACGTCACGGGCGACGCGGCGACGCGTGCCCTGTCGGTTGCCGCCGTCGAGAACCATTTTGTCGAGGGCGTCTACGACAAGCTCGCCAAGGTCTACGACCTGTTCTTCGGGCCCACGCTGCACCCCGGCAGGCTCCGCGCGATAAAGCGGATGAACATCCAGCCGGGGGAGCGGGTGCTCGAAGTCGGCGTGGGCACCGGCATCAACCTCGATCTCTACCCACGCGATGCCGTGATCACCGGCATCGACTACACGGCGTCGATGCTGGAGAAGGCGCGTGACCGGGCCGCCAAGCGCCCCGGATCGCCGGTCCGCCTGCTCCAGATGGACGCCGCGGACCTCAAGTTCGCCGACAGCGCCTTCGACATCGTCTACGCGCCGTACCTCATCAGCGTCGTGCCGGACCCCGTCAAGGTGGCGCAGGAGATGCGGCGCGTCTGCCGTCCTGGCGGACGCATCATCATCCTCAATCACTTCCTCAGTCCGAACCTGCTGCTGTCCCGCGCCGAACGCCTGATCTCGCCGGCCACCATTCACATCGGCTTCAAGTCGGATCTCGATCTGCCCGCCTTCCTGGCGCAGGCCGATCTGCGGCCCGAGTCGATCGAGAAGGTGAACTGGCCGAAAATCTGGTCGCTCGTCACCTGCGTGAAATAGCCGCCAACTCGGTAACGGCCAGCCGAAAGCCGGCAGCCGAAAGCCGGCAGCCGAAAGCCGGCAGCCGAAAGCCGGGAGCCGAAAGCCGGTAGCAGGAAGCGGCTACTGGCGGCTGCCAACGGGCAGCCGGACCGTGAAGGTGGAGCCGTGGCCTGGGGCGCTGTGGGCTTCCACCGTGCCGCCGTGGGCGGCGACGTAGGCCTTCACCAGGCTCAGGCCGAGTCCCAGGCCGCGTTCGGATCGGCTCGGGTCGGCGCGGTAGAGGCGATCCCAGATGCGCGGCAGGTGCTCGGGGCCGATGCCGGTGCCGGTGTCGGTCACCGTCACCAGCGCCGCGTCGCCGTCGCGCCACGCGGCGATCCGCACCGTCCCGGAGTCCGGCGTGTACTTGATGGCGTTGTCGAGCAGGTTGGCGAACACCTGGCGGAGGCGATCGCGCGCGCCGCTGACGGTCAGTTCGGCGCCGGGCTCGAGCGTGACGGCGACGCGCTTGGCTTCGGCGAGGTCCTCGTACAGCTCCACCACCTCGCCGAGCAGCGCGCGCAGGGACACGTCTTCCCGCCGCAGCGCCAGCACGCCCGTCTCGGCTTCGGAGATGTCCATCAGCGTGTTGACCATCGAGAGGATCCGCTCGGCCTCCTCGAGGCAGTCGGCCAGCGCTTCGCGCTGCTGATCGGGGTGGCCCGACTCGAGCGCCCTGCCCGCGATCGCGCGCAGCCGCGTGATCGGCGTCCGCAGATCGTGGGCCACGTTGTCGAGCGATTCCCCCATCGCGCTCAGCAGCCCGGTGATCCGGTCGAGCATCGCGTTGAACTGCGCGGCGAGCTGCTGGACGGCGTCCCCCTGCGGCTCGGGGGCCGGCACGCGCATGTCGGTGCGGCCCGTCGTGATGATGTTCTGCACGACGTCGATCAGCTCGTAGATCGGCTGGACGGTGGAGCGGGTCAGGACGAGCCCGCCGGTGATGCCGATCGTCAGCGCCAGGATCGAGACGACGCCGACGATCAGCTCGAAGCGGCGGAGCAGCGCCAGCCGGATCTCGTTGGTCTTGCCGACCTGCAGGATGGTGCCGTCGACGAGCCGCGCCGACGCGACTTCGAGCACCGCGCGGCGGTCGTGCCCGATGGTCTCGCTCAGCGCGGAGTCGCCGTTGCCGAGATCCTCGACGGCGTAGCGGCCCCACGCCTGCGGATCCCGCATGAACGTCGCTTCGGCGCCGCGGCCCAGCACGCGGACGAACAGCCGCTCCTGATCGCCCGTCCGCTCCTCCAGCTCCACCGCCCGGCTGAGCGCCGCCAGTCCTCCCAGCTCGTAGCGCGACGCGTACTCGCGCAGCGTCGCGCGGATGATGTCGTGATCGCGCTGCGCCAGCGACGAGGCCAGCAGCGCGTAGGTGACCAGGACCAGCGCCACCGTGCTGATCGTGAAGACCGCGGCGTACCACACCGACAGCCGCAGCCCCAGCGCGCGGCGGAGGGTGCTCATGGCGCAGGCCTGAGGACGTAGCCGACGCCGCGGACCGTGTGCAGCAGCTTGACGGGGAAGGGCTTGTCGATCCGATCGCGCAGCCGCGAGACCAGCACGTCGACGACGTTGGTGTTCGGATCGAAGTTGTAGCCCCAGACGTGCGACAGGATCGACGTCTTGGAGACCACGCGGCCCGCGTTCCGCATCAGGTACTCGAGGAGCGCGAACTCGCGCGGGCGCAGGTCGATCGCCTGCGTGCCGCGCTGCACCTTCCGCGTCAGCAGATCGAGCGTCAGGTCGCCGGCGGCGAGCCGCGTCGGCTCCGAGGCGCCCGTCGCGCGGCGGATCAGCGCCTGCACGCGCGCCAGCAGCTCCGCGAAATCGAACGGCTTGGTCAGGTAGTCGTCGCCGCCGCGCTGCAGGCCGCGGACGCGATCGTCCACCGTCCGCTTGGCGCTGAGGATCAGCACCGGCGTCCGGATCCCCTTCGCGCGCAGCGCGTCGATCAGCGCGAGTCCGTCCATCTGCGGCAGCATCACGTCCACGATTGCGGCGTCGAACGGGCCGGCGGCCGCCAGCTGGAGCCCGGTACGGCCGTCGGCCGCCCGCTCGACGGCGAAGCCGGCCTCACGCAGCCCGTTCCCGACGAAGTCGGCAATGGTCGAGTCATCTTCCACCAGAAGCACGCGCACCGGCCGATCATGTCACGCATGTAATGCAGGCGTAAGGACCGGGCAAGGTTCGCCGCCGTCTAACGGACAGAGGTGATTTCCACATCATGAATAACGGATATCTCAGGAAGGGCGGCGTCGCCGCGATTGCCGCGGTCGTGGTGTCGATGGCCGCCTGGAAGGCGCCGCAGGCCAGCAGCTATCTGTCCGCGGCCGGCTCCCCGGCGGCGGTGGCGAGCGCGCCGGCCGGCGTGGTGCCGCCCGCCGTGGCGGCCGCCAGCTACGCGCCAGTGGTCGATCGCGTCATGCCCGCGGTGGTGACGCTGCGCGTCGAGAAGCGCGCGTCGTTCTCGCCGACGGACCAGCAGATGCCGGACGAGCTGTTCCGGCGCTTCTTCGGCGAGCAGGCGCCCCAGATGCGCGGACGCCGCATGCCGGCCCCCGTCCAGCGCGGACTCGGCTCCGGCGTCATCATGACGAAGGACGGCTACATTCTCACCAACAACCACGTCGTGGACGGCGTCGACAGCGTCAGGGTGGAGCTGCCCGACCGCCGTACCTTCACGGCGAAGGTCGTCGGGACGGATCCCGCGACCGACCTGGCGGTGATCAAGATCGACGCGTCGAGCCTGCCCACGCTCGTGATGGGCGATTCCGACGCGGTGAAAGTGGGCGACGTCGTCCTGGCGGTCGGCAATCCGCTGGGTGTCGGCGAGACGGTGACCTCGGGCATCATCAGCGCCAAGGGACGTCAGACGCCGACCGGCGACGACGGCTACCAGGACTTCCTGCAGACCGACGCCGCCATCAATCACGGCAACTCCGGCGGTGCGCTGGTGAACGCCGCGGGCGAGCTCGTCGGCATCAACTCGCAGATCCTGTCGCCGTCGGACGGCAACATCGGTCTGGGCTTCGCGATTCCCTCGAACCTGGCGAAGCACGTGATGGATCAGCTCGTGACCAACGGCTCGGTCCGCCGCGCGAAGCTCGGCGTCACGATCCAGGCCATCTCGCCCGACATGGCGCAGGCGATGAACCTGCCGAGCACCCGCGGCGCGCTCGTCAGCACGGTCGACGCCGGATCGCCGGCGGAGCGGGCGGGCCTGAAGCAGGGTGACGTCGTCACGCAGTACAACGGCCGGGACATCGGCGACAGCAACCAGTTCCGCAACGCGGTGGCGAACACGATGCCGGGGACGAAGGTGTCGTTGACGGTGCTCCGCGACGGACGCACCGAGACGGTGAACGCCACGGTGGGCGAGCTCGAGACGAAGACGGCGCGCGGCACGCGCAACGCCCCGGGCGAGCGCGGCAGCGAGGGACGCTTCGGCATGACGCTCCAGGCCACCGACGACGGCGTCGTCGTCGCCGGTCTCGATCCCAACGGCGTGGCCGCCGAGAGCGGACTGCTCGAGGGGGACGTCATCACGAAGGTCGACGGCAAGGCCGTGAAAGCGCCGGCCGACGTGAAGGCGGCGCTGGATCGCAAGGACGGCAGGCCGTCGCTGGTCGTCGTCGAGCGCGAGGGACGGTCGCTGTTCCTCACGCTGCGCGCGGAGTAGGGGCCGTTGCGCCGGCGGCCGCCTCCCCGGCCGCCGGCATCCGGTTCCCTGCGGACCCGCGGTTCTCACGAACCGCGGGTCTTTCTGTGTACGTTGACGGAACCGCCCAGGCATAAGTAACGTAGGCATAATCTATCTATGCCTATGACACTGGCGAGGTCGGCGTGATCGGCGAGCTCTGGCGGCGCCTCTGGTACTTGGTGAACCGTTCGCGGTTCGAGCGCGAGCTGCGCGAAGAGATGCGGGCGCACCGCGAAATGCAGACGGCCGACAACCCGCGCTTCGGCAACGAGCTGCGCCTGCGCGAGGAAGCGGCCGAGGCGTGGGGATGGGGCTGGCTCGATCGGCTGCGCCAGGACCTGCGCTTCGGCGCACGGCTGCTGCGCCGGGCGCCGGCATTCGCGGTGACCGCGATCGCCGTGCTCGCGCTGGGCATCGGCGTCAACCTGGCGGCGTTCCAGATCTTCGACGCGATCGCGCTGACGCCGCTGCCCGTGCGCGCGCCGGAACAGCTCGTGAACCTGTCCAGCCGCACGCGCGAGGGGCACTGGACGTCGTTCTCGTACCCGGAATTCGACTTCTACCGCTCGCGATCGACCTCGCTGGCCGCGGCGTTCGCGCTGGTGCGGAGCAGCGTCGATCTGGACGGCCTGTCGGGGACCGACGCCCGATTCGTCAGTGCGTCGTATCTGGTCGATCTCGGCGCGCGCCCGCTCGCCGGACGCCTGTTCGACGCCGGCGACGAGCGCCCAGGCGCCGATCCGGTCGTGCTCCTCGACGAGAACGCCTGGCGGCGGCGGTTCGGCGCCGAGGCCGGGATCGTCGGCCGCACGATCGGCGTGAATGGCCACCCCTTCACCGTCGCCGGCATCGTCCCCTCCGCGTTCACCGCGTTCCACGGACGGCCCGCCGTATGGATTCCGGTGACACAGTACGCCGCCGCCTTCTCGGGCAGCGCGCTGCTCGAGGACTGGTCGGCGAAAGGGGCGGTCAGCGTCTACGCGCGGCTGCGTGACGGCGTGACCGTCGCCGCCGCGCGATCGGAACTGGGGACCCTCGCGAAGGACCTGCACGCAGCGCGTCCGGCCGAGACGCCGGACGGACAATGGATCGAGGTACGCGGCGAATCGACCTACCAGCCCCTCGACGAAGTGAACAGGGTCAAGCTGGCGCTGGTCACGGCGCTGGTGCTGCTGGTGTTCGTCACGGCGTGCATGAACCTGGGCGTGCTGGTGCTCGCGCGCATGCTCGGCCGGCATCGCGAATTCGGGCTGCGCCTGTCGATCGGCGCGTCGCCCGGCCGCATTCTCCGGCAGGTATTCACCGAGCAGGTGATGCTGGGCCTGCTCGGCTCCGCGGCCGGATGCGCCGTCGCGGCGATCGCCACACGCGCCTTCGCCGCGATCACCGCCCTGCCGGACGGCATCACGCCGCATCTCTCGTGGCGGTCGTCCGCGGTCGCGGTCACGCTCGCGTTCCTGTCGACGGTGCTCTTCGGCCTGACGCCGGCGCTGCAGGCCGTCAGGCCGTCCGTCCCGGGCCGGTTGCGAATTCGCAGCGTGCTCGTCGCGGTACAGGTGGCCGCCGCCGGCGTGCTGCTCATCGTCTCGGGGCTGCTCGTGCGCGGTGTCCTGCACGTCGGGCGGGCGCCGCTCGGCTTCGACTACCAGCACACGATGGTCGCCGATCCCGATCTGGCGGCGCACGGCGTCAAGGCCGCGGAGGCGGCGGCCTACTGGCGTCGGCTCGACGCGCGCGTGCGCCAGGTGCCGGGCGTGGTGGACGCGGCGCTGACGACGCTGCCGCCGTTCGGCAATCGCGTGGCGATCGACGCCGAACGGACGATTTTCTACCACGTGACGCCGGCGTACTTCTCGACGCTGCGCATACCGCTGCTCCGCGGACGGCTCTTCCGGGACGGCGAGACAGGCGTGACGATCGTCAGCGAGGCCCTGGCGCAGCGCAGGTGGCCGGCAGGAGACGCGCTCGGCCAGAAATACGGCGAGGCCGTGGTGATCGGGATCGTCGGCAGCGCGCGCACGGTGCGCGTCGGCGAGGAGGCGTCGTCGGAGTGCTATCAGTCGATCGAGCCGGAGGAGATGCCGAGAATCGTGATGGTCGTCCGGACGGCGGACCTGCCCGCGAGCGCCGCCGGGACGATCGCGGCGATTGCGCGGGCGGAGTGGACCGGCCTGACGCCGGAGGTTCGCCCGCTCAGTGACGCGCTCCAGGACAAGCTGGAGGGCCCGCGCCGGGCCGCCCTCTTGATCTCGGGACTGGGCGCGACGGCACTGGCCCTGGCGGTGATAGGCCTCGGGGGCCTGGTCGCCTTCACCGTCTCACAGCGCACGCGCGAACTCGGGATCCGGCTCGCGCTCGGCGCGCACCCGCGGCACGTGGTGATCGACCTCGTCCGGCAGTTCAGCCTGCCGATCCTGTGCGGAGCGATCGGCGGGAGCGTGCTCGCCGCGGGGGCCGGCACCATCCTCTCGAGCGAGCTCTTCGGCGTCAGCCGGTTCGATCCCGTCGCGCACGTGGGGGCGATGCTGCTGTTTGCGGCCGTCGGCGCGCTCGCCGCGGCACCGTCGCTCCGGCGCGCGCTGCGCTTGGATCCGGTGACGACGCTGCGCCACGAGTAGCCGGCAGCCAGTTGACGGAACCGCCAAGGCATAAGTAACGTAGGCATAATCTATCTATGCCTGAAAACGGCGTTCCGCCGGGAACCCTCGTCATGCTCGTGCTGCGCGTCCTCCAGGCCGGGACGCTGCACGGCTATGCCATCGCCCAGCGCATCCATGTCCTGTCGAGCGATCAGCTGCAGGTCGAGGAAGGCTCGCTCTATCCCGCGCTCCAGCGGATCCTGCTGAAAGGCTGGGCGAAGGCGGAGTGGGGGACGTCGGAGACCAACCGGCGCGTCCGCTTCTATCGTCTGACGCCGGCCGGGCGGAAGCAGCTCGAGACCGAAATGGGCGACTACGAGCGCGTCAGCGCCGCCATCCGCACCGTGCTGAGGTCGGCATGATCGGCGAGCTCTGGCGCCGCGTCTGGTATCTGCTCAACCGCTCGCGGTACGAGCGCGAGCTGCGCGACGAGATGCAGGCGCACCGCGAGATGCGATCCGCCTACGGACCGCGCTTCGGCAACGAGCTGCGGCTGCGCGAGGAGGCGGCCGACGTGTGGGGATGGGCGTGGCTCGAGCGCCTGCGGCAGGACGTGCGGTTCGGCACGCGGCTGCTCGTACGCGCGCCGCTCTTTTCGCTGACCGCGATTCTCGTGCTCTCCCTCGGAGTCGGCGTGAACCTCGCCGCGTTCCAGATGCTCGACGCGATCGCGTTCAGCTCGCTTCCCGTGCCGGCGCCGGACAGCCTGGTCAAGCTGACGCGCCGTCATCCCGGCGGCACCAGCACCTCGTTCTCGTATCCCGCGTTCGATTTCTACCGGAGCGCCGGCGGCCCGCTCGGGTCGGCCTACGCGCTCGCGTATGGCAGCGTCACGCTCGGCGACGACCGATCGCGGCGCGTCGACGTCGAGTTCGTCACCGGCAGCTATTTCACCGACCTCGCCGCCCGCGCGGCGGAAGGGCGGCTGCTGCTGCCGTCGGACGATCGCGCGGAGGCGCCGGCGGTGATCGTCCTCTCCGAGCGCCTGTGGCGCGCGCGGCTGGGCGGAGACCCGGCCATCGTCGGCCGTTCCCTCGCCGTCAACGGCCACCCGTTCGTCGTGGCCGGCGTCGTGTCGGACACCTTCGTCGGCTTCAACGACTCCGCCCAGGCATGGGCGGCGATCGCGCACCATCGGACCGCCTTTCCCGGCAGCACGCTGTTGTCGGACGACACGGACAAGGGGGCGCTCCGTGTCTACGCGCGCCTGCGCGACGGCGTGTCGATCGAGCAGGCGGAAGCGGCGCTCGTGCCGGCGGCGCGCGCGCTGCACGATGCGCATCCGAACGCGGCCGCGACGGACGAATGGGTACACCTCACGCCGGCCGGCCGCTATCTGCCGCTGGACGCCTCCAGCGCCGCGGGCGTCGCGCTGGTCGGCGCGCTCGTCCTCCTGCTCCTGGTCACCGCCTGCATGAACCTCGGTCTGCTGGTGCTGTCGCGCACGCTGTCACGCGATCGCGAGTTCGCCATCCGGCTGTCCGTCGGCGCGTCCAGAGGACGGATCCTGCGTCAACTCGTCACCGAGCAGGCGCTCCTCGCCGCCGCGGGCGGCGCGGCGGGCTGCCTGATCGCCGCCTGGGCGGTGAGGCTCGTTGCCGCGGCGACGCAGATGCCCGGCGGCCTGGCGCCGCACATGACGACGCGGTCGGCCGCCGCGGCCGTCGCACTGGCGGCGCTGTCGGCCTTGCTCTTCGGGTTCGCGCCGGCGCTCCAGTCGATTCGTCCGTCCGTCACCCGCCGGCTCCGCGCGCGCACGGTCCTGATCGGCGTGCAGGTTGCGGCGGCGATGATCCTGACCGTGGTATCCGCGCTGCTCGTGCGCGGCGTCACCCGCGTCACGAGCGTGCCGCTCGGCTTCGACTACCAGCGCGCCGTCCTCCTCGATCCCGATCTGACGAGCCACGGTCTGAAGCCCGACGAGGCCGCGGCGTACTGGTTCGCGCTCGAACAGCGCGTCAGGCAGATGCCCGGCGTCGAGAGCACGGCGATCGCGACGTTGCCGCCGTTTGGCAACCGCGTGTCGATCGATCGCGAGGGGACGGTCTTCTACGGCGTCACCCCCTCGTACTTCCAGACGATGGGCATCCCCCTGGTCCGCGGACGGATGTTCGGTCCGCGGGAAGACACCGCGTCGGTCGTGAGCGAGACGCTGGCCAGGCGCAAGTGGCCCGGCGAGGATCCGATCGGCAAGCCGTACCGCGACGGTACCGTAGTGGGTGTCGTCGGAGACGCGCGGAGCGTCAGGCTTGGCGACGGTTCGGCGACAGAGTCCTACTATCCGGTGCCGGCAGCGGAGCTTCCCGGCTCGGTGATGATCGTCCGGACGACGGGAGAGCCGCGGACGATCGCCGGGCCGTTGATGGAGATTGCCCGCGCGCACAACGGGTCCGTCCTGCCGTCGGTCGTGCTCCTGCCGGACGCGCTCGACGAAAAGCTCTCGACGGCACGCCAGGTCGCCGCGATCGCGTCGGTCCTCGGCGTCTGCGCGCTGCTGCTCGCGGTGATCGGGCTTGGCGGCATCGTCGCCTACACCGTCACGCAGCGGCTTCGGGAGATCGGCATCCGCCTGGCGCTGGGGGCCCGTCCGCGCCACGTGTGCGAGGCGGTCGCGCGTCAGTTCGCCCGGCCGATCGGGGTCGGGACGGTGGCGGGCAGTGCCCTCGCCGCCGGCGTCGGATTCATCCTGTCACGCGAACTCTTCGGCGTGAGCCCGTTCGATCCCGTTGCGCACGGCGGCGCGCTGCTCCTGTTCGCCGCCGTCGCCGGCCTGGCCGCCGCGCCGTCGGTCCGCCGCGCGTTGCGCGTGGATCCGATGACCACGCTGCGGCACGAGTAGCTGTCGCTGCACCTCCCAGCTCCCAGCTCCCAGCTCCCAGCCGCCGGAAGCCGGAAGCCGGAAGCTGAAAGCTGAAAGCCGGGAGCCGGAAGCTGGAAGCTGGAAGCTGGAAGCCGGCAGCTCTACTCGTAGCGCAGCGCGATGATGGGATCGATCTTGCTGGCGCGGCGTGCCGGGAGCCACACGGCGAAGAACGCGACGACCGCCAGCAGCAATGGGACCGCGCTGAAGACCATCGGGTCCTTGGCCGTCACGCCGAACAGGATCGTCGAGATCAGGCGCGCCAGGAAGAACGAC
>Ga0075364_10001526_pt1 | contig 12611 bp, 11 predicted proteins | sample EndMetdeltDD1764_FD_71517 | JGI IMG/M metagenome (GOLD analysis project Ga0075364, IMG submission 71517) | Populus endosphere microbial communities from Tennessee, USA - Endosphere MetaG P. deltoides DD176-4 | ecosystem: Host-associated > Plants > Roots > Endosphere | place: USA: Tennessee... | reverse complement strand
CTTCAAGGCCGATCCGGCTGAGCCACCGGCCTCGGGCCTGCGGCGGATGGTGATGGACCTGACGCGCTGAGCGATCCCGACGTGGTCGTCGGCGTGAAGCCGTGCTTCCTGCTGGCCCCGATCGCCGTAGCGCTGGCCAGCATCGCCTTTGTCGCGGACAACACCACGCCGGGTCGTTTGAGCCCACGCGCGGGTACGACCCAGAAGGCCGGAGAGGCCGCCGATACAGCGAAGGCCGGTGGCGTGCTCGGCGCCATCAATGCGCCATCAGGACCGGCACGGTCATCTTCGCAAGAAGCTGCCGCGTGACGCCGCCCAGAACCAGTTCGCGCAATCGCGAATGCCCGTATCCGCCCATCACGAGCAGGTCGGCACCCAGGTCCGAGACGCGGGACAGCAGCGCGTCCGCGACGTCGATGTCCGTGATGTTCCGCTCGAACGTCGCGTGGATGCCATGCCGCGACAGAAACTGGAGCATGTCCGCGACGGAGGGTTTTCGATCGTCGTCTTCTTCGTTCGGATGCCGAAAGGAGACGAGCGTCACGCGCGATGCGCAGCGCAGCGCCGGCAGGGCCGCATGAAGGGCAACGGCGGATTCCCGCGAGCCGTTCCATGCGACCACGGCGTTTCTTGCGACGCCTTCGAATTGCCCGGCGGAAGGCACGATCAGCACCGGCCGCCCCACTTCCATCAGCACATGGCCCGCGAGGCCGTGCACCGAGACGTCCGCCGCGCTCGAAGCGTCGTCCTGTCCCAGCACGACGAGATCGCTCGCGCGGCCATGCTGCACCACGGCATCGATGGTCGCGCCGTCGACCAGACGGACCTCATACGAAAGAGCGCCCGTCGCCGCGATGCTTTCCCTGAAATCCCGGCTGATGGATTCAGCACGCCGGCGCAGGTAGTCGGCCGACTCGGCGATGAAGTCGGTCGTGCCCGTGGGGATGGCATCGGCTGGGATCACTCCGTCGCACGTCCCTGTGGGCAGCAGGCCCACAAGATGGCTTCCGTGCACCCTGGCCCATCGCGCCGCCAGCGCTGCGCGCGCAGGACTGCGATCCGAATGGTCGAGGTGGACGAGGATGGTTTTGTATTTCATGGGAGGACTCCCGTTCTGTGGTTCACCGGGCCAGGCAAGATGGATGCGGTCAGCGAATCTTCGGCGCCCGTGGCACGAGACTGTTGATATTCATCAATTCATCGCCGCGGCACGCCGCCGCCGCAGAAACGGCAAGTAACGGCCTTGCGCCGGAGTTGATCGAGCGCAATCCGCGGAGAGGCTTTCCGACCTACGCTTGCCCGTCGCATTCCGCGAAACTGCAAGGCCGGCCATGAATCCGCTCCGTTCGATCCTCGTCCATCTGGACGGCACCACCCGCGCCGAGTCACGGCTGCGGCTCGCCCAACGGCTCGCACAGGCCCACCGGTGCACGCTGACCGCGCTGTTTGCAGTCACGCCTGCAGTGCTGCCGACGCTTGCCTTGCCCGGCGGCCTGCCGGCGATGCCCATGCGGGGCCCGGTCGATCCGGATCATCGGACGCGCGCCCTCGCGATGTTCGAACGCGCCCTGCAGGACAGCACAGTCCGCAGCGACTGGCAGGAGCTTCGCGGCGAGCCGGTCACCGAAAGCTTTGTGCACCGTGCATTGACAGCCGATCTCATGGTGCTGGGACAACGCGATCCGCGCGATGCCACCGGCTTCGACGTGCCCGCGGATTTCGTCGAGGCAGCGCTGCTCGGCAGCGGCAAGCCCGGCCTGATCGTTCCTTTCGCAGGCGAGCCGTCGGCAAGGCTGGAGACGGTGCTGGTCGCATGGCGTTCCACACGCGAAACTGCGACCGCAGTGGCCACCGCCCTGCCCTTGCTGCGGAGTGCAAGACAGGTTCACCTCGTCGGTGCGGCGGACGAGAGCCCCGGTGGCCTGGCGCCTGCGATGGCGCAGGTTCAAAGTTATCTGCTGATGCATGGCGTCGGGCAGGTGCGCGAGCATCCGGCCCTCGAAGCCAGAAACCCGGGCAAGGCCCTGCTGTCGCTCGCCGGGGACGTGGGCGCCGATCTGCTCGTGATGGGCTGCTATGGACACAGCCGGGCAAGAGAGCTGCTGCTGGGCGGCGTCACGCGCACCGTGCTGGATTCGGCCGCCGTGCCTGTGTGGATGGCCCACTGAGCGACGCAGGCCGATGCCCCCATACGCTTTCCGGCTCATGAGCGGACCCACGCAGCAAGGAGACCACGCGCTTCATCTTGCCGCTGCGTCCGCAGTTGGCGCTCTCGCCGGGTGGGCAGCATGGGAATCGTCTCCGTATTCGATGCGCATGGCGGTTCCTTCTTGAATCGGCGAGCTTGCGCGCATGGTGCGCTGACATGCATCAATCCCGCTTCGCATTGATGCGCACTGCGAGTGCGGTTGATTCAACGCAAGACCCCAGTGCCCGCATATGCCTAGAGTGACTGTTCGTGCTGACGCCCTTCGAGGGCAGATCCAGCGCGAAATCCACCCCAACTTCAGGAGCACATGATGAACGCACTCACCCGCCTTGATCGGCTCGAAAACCTTTTTCCCGAAATGCTGCGCCGCTGGTCCCGGCCCCTGCAACTGATCGACGACGTCGAACTGCCGGCCGACATCCGCGTCGACGTGAACGAGAACGACAAGGAATACCTCGTCACCGCCGAGATCCCCGGCGCGAAGAAGGAGGACGTCCGCGTCTCGGTCGATGGCAACTATGTGTCGATCACCGCCGAAATCAAGAAGGATCAGGAAAAGAAGCACGGACGCTCGCTCGTCACCGAGACCTATCGCGGCAGCGTGTCGCGCGGCTTCTCGCTCGCGACCGAGGTCGACGAGAAGACCGCCGTCGCCAAGCTGGAAGACGGCGTGCTGCGCCTGACGCTTCCCAAGCGGGAAGGCACCGGCCGCAGTACGCTCAAGATCCAGTAGGCGCTCGGGCCGGATGCCGGCAATCTTGCCGGCATCCGGTCAGGCGCCACGATGCCTCAACGCACCGCGCGCACCTTGACGCGCATCCCGTCGCGCAGCGCCGCCGGCGGGTAGACGATCACTTCGGCACCCTCGGCGAGCCCTCCGCGCACCCAGGCTTCGCTGCCGTTGCGCCCGCCGTGCTCGATCGGCGTGAGCCGCGCCCGTGCGCCATCCACCACGAAGACGGCCATTGCGCCGCCAGGCTGCGGAAAGACCGCGCTCACCGGCACGCGCAGGACCGAGGAGCGGAACAGTGTCACGATGCGCACGCTCACCCGGTAGCCGTCGCCCAGCGCTCGCCACTGGTCGGGCGACCCGACGAGATCGATGAGGACGTTCACACGCTGCTCTTCGATGCCCAGCGCCGACACCTTGGTGAACGCCGCCGGCTCGACCCGCCGCACGCGGCCTTCCAGCACGCCCCCGCCGCCCCAGCGCTCCACACGCACCGGCGCGCCGGGCAGCGCCTGCAGCGCATCGGTGGTCAGAAGCTCGGCAACGATCTCCAGCCGCGTGGTGTCGCCGATCTCGATCAGCGGAGCGCCGAGCGTCACCGTGGTCTCGCTGGTCTGCGCCACGCGCAGAACGCTGCCGCTCACCGGTGCGCGCACGGCGAAGATTCCCTCGCTCGCGCCCGTCGCGCGTATGGCGACCAGTGCGGCGCGCGCGGTGTCGCGTTCGTAGCCGGACACCTGCCGCGACTGCAGCGCGACGTCCAGGTCCGTCTGGGCGGCCTGGAGTGCCAGCCGGTCGGTGTCGACCTTGGCAGCCGAGACGAAGTCCTGCTGCGCCAGCTGCTCGTTGCGCCGAAGCTCGATGCGCGCCTGCTCCACCGCAACGCGCGCGCGCTGGATGCCGGCGTCGGCACGGCGCACCGCCGCTTCGGCGGCTTCCACGCGCGCGGACTGTTCGCGCCGGGTGCGTTCGTCGAGCATGGGCGAAAGCGCCGGCGTGATCGTGGCGACCACGGCGCCGGCCTGCACCGCATCTCCTTCGCGCAGCGCGATGCGGGCCAACCGACCCGCCAGCGGTGCGCTCAACGCATACCGGTCGCGAAGGCGCGTCCTGGCGTCTTCGACGACCGACTGTTCGTAGGGGCCCATGGTGGCGCGCGCCACCTCCACGGCCAGCGGCCGCGGCGCGAAGGCCCAGACCAGCACGGCCGACAGGGCCGCGGCCGCTGCAATCGATATCCACAAGGGCTTGGGGTTCATGGTTTTCACTCTCTTGTCTTCAGGGCGGAGACCATGTTGATGCGATCGATGCGGCGGCGCACGATCAGCGCGCTGGCTGCCGCGGCCATCACCACCGCCAGGCCAGCCACGGCATAGGTCCGCGCACGAATCACCACGGGAAAAAGAAACTGGTCGGACTTCAGGAGCGAGGCGATCAGATGGACCAGCGCGTCACCGGTGAGCATGCCGATCGGCAGCGCGATCGCGATGCCGATCGCCATCTCGCCCAGCAGCAGGCCGGACACTTCCGCGCGCGTGAAGCCGAGCACGCGCAGGCTGGCCAGCTCCCACGCCCGCTCGGCCAGCGCGATGCGGGCGTTGTTGTAGACCACGCCCACGGCGATCACCGAGGCAAACAGCGTGAGCACCGTGCTCATGATCAGAATGTTGCGCGCCGTCACCTCCTGCATGTTGCGCAGCATCGTCGCCTTGCTGAATGCGCCAGCCGCGCGTGGCAGCGCCTGGATGGCTTGCAGCAGCCGCGCCTCGCTGCCCTGCTCCAGCGCGAGCACGAACCCGGTCGCGATGTCGCCTTCGCCCAGCGCGCGGTTCAGGGCCTCGCGGTTCATGTACGCGTTCAATCCCATCATCTCGCGCACCGTGCCGTCCACCCGGGCCTCGAAAGTGCGCCGGCGGCCCTCGTGGACTTCGACGCGCACCACGTCGCCCACACGCAGGTCCAGCTTCTCGGCCAGCCGGTCGGTCAGCAGCAGGCCATCGCCGTGCGGAATGGATTGCCGGCCGCTCGCGTCCACGATGCGCAGCAGCTCGCTTCGCACCGGGCCGCCCCGGATCTGCATGCGCTTGCGCAGATGGCCGTTGACCAGCGTCACCTGCACGTCGCGCAGCGACTCGTGCGCGAGCACGCCGGGCAGGCGGGCCAGCTGCAGTGCAACGGCGTTGTCCGTCGGTTCCACCAGCCAGACCGAGACGTTGCTGCGCATCGACAAGGTGAAGGTGCTGTCGACGATCACCTCGATGGCGTCGCGGAAGAAGTTGCCCATCACCACGATGGCCACGGCCGCTGCGACACCGCCGATCGACAGGCCCGTGCGCAACGGGCGGCGCTCCATGTTGCGAAGAATCATGCGCACCGCCGGGTTGAGTCGGGCGATGCCGAGGCGTTCGGCCAGCGTACGGCGGTAGCTCCCCGGCGCCGGCGGCCGCATGGCTTCGGCCGGCGTCAGCCGAACGGTTGCCGCAATGGCCGAGAGCGTGCCCAGCAGCGCGGTGGCGAGCGTCACGCCGGCGGCCAACAGCACGAGGCGCGAGTCCATGTGGTGCTCGAAATTCGCAAAGTGGAAGACCTCCGCATAGAGGCCAACCAGGCGGGCGCCCAGCCAATCGCCCAGCGCAACGCCCAGGCCGAGGCCCAACACGACGATCACCAGCACCAGGCTCAGGTAGTGGGCGGCAATGGTGCCGTTCGTATAGCCCAGGGCCTTCAGTGCGGCGATCTGCTCGCGCTGCGTGGCGATCAGCCGCGCGAGCACGACGTTGAGCAGGAAGGCGGCCACCCCGAGGAAGATGGACGGCAGCACGATGCCAAGCACACGCTGTTCCTTGATCTCGTTGTCGAGCATGGCGTGGGACACCTGCTCCTCTCGCGTGCGCGGCTCGGCCCCGCCGTAGCGCGCCAGTGGCTGGGCCAGCGCATCGGCCACCTCGGCGGAGGAGACGCGCCGCACCGCCGCCGGAGCGAGCCGGACCGCGAGCGTGTTGAATGCACCTTCCATGTCATAGGCGCCCGCCAGTACCTCCTGGTCGATCCAGAAGATTCCGAACCCGCGCTGGTCCGGCATGCCCCACAGGCCTGCGAACACGAACTCCGGCGACACCGCGGTTCCGACGACGCGCAGTTGCCGCTGCCGGCCGTTGAGCAGCGCGCCGAAGGTGTCGCCGGGCTTCAGGCCGCGCGCCTGCGCGAAGCCGAGGGACACCAGCGCGTCGATGGCATCGAGTCCGCCGCCAGGAGCCGCAGGGCCGCCGTCGAACAGCCCCCGGCCGGCCACGATGCTCACCTGGTTCAGGCGCGGTGGCGTCACCCGGTCGATGCCGATGAGCTGGCCGAGCACGGGATCGCTGCTCGAGGGCAGCTGTATGCGCACGACCTGCTCGATGGTCGGCTGGACCTCGGCCACGCCCGGCACGCCGCGCAGCTGCTCGGCGAGCGAAAGCGGTGCGCGCTTGACCGTGACGAAGAGGTCCGCGAAATGCCCCTGCGCGTAGAAGACGTCACGAGCGTCGGCCAGGGAGTCGATCGCCGACAGGCTGGTGAGAAAGCCGCCGGCGCCACTGGCCACCACCAGCGCGATCGTGAGCACCTGGCTCCACATCGTGCGCAGGTCGCGCAGCAGTTTCCGGTCGAGCGCCTTCATGGCCGTGCTACCACGAGAGTTCCGCCGACGCGAGACGGTGCGCATTGCGTTCGATCTTCTGCACTCGCCCGTCACCGAGCGAGATCACGCGATCGGCCATGCCCGCGATCGAGGCGTTGTGCGTGATCACCAGCGTGGTAGTGCCGAGCTCGCGGTTGACGCGTGCGATCACGTCGAGCACCAGCTTGCCGGTCGCATAGTCGAGCGCGCCCGTGGGTTCGTCGCACAGCAGCACCTTGGGCCGCTTGACGATGGCGCGCGCAATGGCCACACGCTGCTGCTCGCCGCCGGACAGCTGAGACGGAAAATGGTCGCGGCGCGCCGAGAGGCCGACGTGGTCCAGCGCGTCGTCGATCGGCATCGGATCGGTCGCGATGTCGGTGACCAGTGCCACGTTCTCGTGGGCCGTGAGGCTGGGTATGAGGTTGTAGAACTGGAATACGAATCCCACGTGCTCGCGCCGGTAGCGCGTGAGCGCCTTTTCGCCGGCGGCGATCAGATCCAGATCGAAGTAGTGCAAGCTGCCGGTGCTGGCCACCTCGAGGCCGCCCAGGATGTTGAGCAGTGTCGATTTGCCGCTGCCGGAAGGCCCGAGGAGAACCACGAACTCGCCCGCCGTGATGTCGAGATCGACATCACGCAGCGCCACGACATCGACGTCGCCTGCGCGATAGGTCTTTCCGAGGCCGCGGGCCCGGAAGACGGGAAGCGGCTTCATGGCGCGGGCTCGATTCCAACGATCGGCAGCTGCGAGCGCACGAAGCTCAGGGCGTACTGAAGCTCGCCGAGGCTTTCGGCATGCAGCGTGAACAGCGGCTGGCCGAGTTCGACCCGGTCCTTCACGTGCACGTGCATCGTGGCACCGGCGGCTGGATCGCGCGGCGCGCCAGCCAGCTTGGCCATGCGCGCGACCAGGCGGGTGTCGATCGCGGACACCACGCCGTCGGCGGGGGCGGTCACGCAATGGGTATGGGCTGCCTTGGGCGGCACGCGCAGGCCGCCCTGCGCTTCGCAGATCGCAATGAACCTGGCGAGTGCGCGGCCACCATCCAGCGCCTCGCGCGCCATCGCCTGTCCCGCGCCCGCCGCGGCCTTGCCGGCCATCTCCAGGATGAGCCCGGCCAGCAGGAGGGCGCGTTCGCGCAGATCCCGCGGTGCATCGGCCTGGCGCTCGAGCACCGCCATCACGTCCATCGCTTCGAGTGCCGGGCCCACGCCGCGGCCGACCGGCTGGCTCCCGTCGGTGAACACGGTCTGTACCTGCAGGCCCAGCGCGGCGCCGACCGTGACGAGGCTGCGCGACAGCTGGCCGGCGGCGGCGTCGCTGCGCACCTTGGCCAGGGGACCGACGGGAATGTCGATCAGCACACGCTGCGAACCCATCGCCGCCTTCTTGGACAGGATGGATGCCACCATGAGGCCCTCGCTGTCGATGCCGAGCGGCCGCTCCACGCGGATCAGCACGTCGTCGGCAGGGCTGAGACGCATGGCGCTGCCGCCCACGATACACCCCCCTTCGCGTTCGACGACGCGGCGCATCGCGGCCAGGTCCAGGTCGACCGGTGCGAGCGTTTCCATCACGTCGGCGGTGCCGGCCGCCGATGTGATGGCGCGCGACGAGGTCTTGGGCATCACCACGCCGCATGCCGCGACGATGGACACGACCAACGGTGTGGTCCGGTTGCCCGGCAGTCCGCCGATGCAGTGTTTGTCCATCACGGGCGAGGTGCCCCAGTCGATGCGCTCCCCGACGTCGACCATGGCGCGGGTCAGCGCCACCGTCTCGTCCAGTTCGAGGCCGCGGCCGGCACAGACCGTCACGAAGGACGCCAGGTGGATGTCGGGAAGGCGCCCATGGCTCACGTCCTCCATCAAGGCCCGCAGGGCCGCATAGTCCAGCCTGCCGCCATGGACCTTGTTGCGCAGGTGCGCGAGCGAGTCGAGGATCGGCGGGTGCCGTACCACCAGTTCTTCGCCCTCAACGGCGCCCATCAGGTTCCAGGCCGCCTCCGACAGCGCGATTTCGTCGTTGCGCAGCCAGTCGCTGTTCACTTGGTGCAGGATCGCGAACAGGTGGCGCCCGTTGGCGATCACCTCGACCTGCGCCTGCGACTGGAAGCCTTCGGCCCGGCAAACCGCGCAGTCGCTGCGCATGTAGACCACGGGCTGCTGGTAGGTGTCGATGCCGGCACGGCGGGCCAGCAGGCGGTTGTGTGGCGGCATTGGGCGCTCCTTGGCAGCATGAAGCTTGGCACGCGCCGCGCACGCGGGGCTTGATGCCCGTCAAGCGAGCGCGCTGGCGCTGTCCCGCCGATCCGTGTTCTGGCGGCGTCTTAAGGCAAATCGAATCTGCCGCCGCCATCATCCGAATCGTGCGACCCATGGGGTGGTCGCGACATCAGCTTGCGTGGAGATGCCAATGGACACTGCAGCCCAGTCCGTCGCCGCACCATCGTGCACCGATGCACCGCAGCCGCCCGGTGCAAAAGCCCCCGCCGCCGCAGCCGGTGCCCGCCTTGCAGATGTCGCAGCCGTTGCCGTCATGCTGCTCCTGGCCATGGGTGCCGCCGCATTGGTGTGCGGGGTCTACAACGCCTTCGACGACGGTTGGTTCCGGATGAGCGGGGCTACACTGGCGCACATCCTGGCCCTGGCCGGCTTCTGAGGTCATGCGCCCGACCCGTCGCGCAGATTGCCAAGTTCCCGGCCAGAGCACTTTCACATGCGCCTGCTGATTGTCGAAGATGATCCCCTGCTCGGCGATGCGCTGGCCACCGGCCTGCGCCAGCTCGGCCATGCGGTCGATTGGTTCGGCAGCGGCGGCGAAGCCGATGGCGCGCTGTCCGGAGCCTCGTTCGATGCATTGGTGCTGGACCTCGGGCTTCCGGGCGGCGACGGCATGACCTGGCTGCGCCGCTGGCGCGATCGGGGCCTGAAACTGCCGCTGCTCATTCTCACGGCGCGCGACGGCATCGAGCAGCGCATCGCCGGGCTCGACGCCGGGGCCGACGACTACCTCGTCAAGCCCATCACCATCGACGAACTCGCGGCTCGCCTTCGGGCGCTGGTGCGCCGCGCCGCCGGGCGCGCGCAACCGGTCTGGCAGCACGGCGCGCTCGAGTACGACCCCGCCAGCAAACTCGTGCACTGGAAGGGCGAGCGCGTCGACCTGACCGGACGCGAACTGGCGGTGCTCGAGGCGCTCCTGGCGCAGCCGCAGCGCGTGCTCTCCAAGGCCCACCTGCAGGAAAAACTCTACGACTGGAGCGGCACGGAGCCCGAGAGCAATGCCCTCGAGGTCCACATCCACCACCTGCGGCGCAAGATCGACCCGGGCATCGTGCGGACCGTGCGCGGCGTGGGTTATGCGCTCGGGCCCGGCGAGGCGGCACCATGAGCCTGCAGCGCCGGCTCCTGCTCTATCTGCTGGTTTGCGCGCCGCTGGTCTGGGGCGTGGCCTTGTACTTTTCCATCAGCCGGGCGCGGCACGAGGTCAACGAGCTCTACGACACCGAACTGATCAGGCTGGCGCGGCAGGTGCAGTCCACGTTGAGCCCGAGCCATCCCGGCACCACGCCGGTGCTGCCGCCCGCACCCAGCGAAGGAACCAGGGAGGCCGGGGAATCGGACGTGCGCGATCTTGCCGTGGCGGCATGGGACGCGAAGGGCCGCCTCATGGTTGCAGACCGCGAAGGCATGGTGTTGCCTCGGCGGCCCGACGCGAGCGGCTTTGTCGACGAAAGAATCAAGGGCCGGACGTGGCGCATCTATTACCTGCCATCCGTCGACGGCGCCTGGCTGGTGGCCGCCGGCCAGGACGCATACGAACGCGATGAACTGGTGTACGGCCTCACGGTCACGCAGGTGGTCCCCTGGGTGCTGGTGCTGCCCTTTCTGCTGGCCGTGATGGCGTGGGCCGTGCGCCGCGCGTTGGCGCCGATGCACCAGCTCACCGCCGAGCTGCGCCGCCGAAAGGCCGACGATCTGCAGGCCGTGCCCGATGACCGGGCGCCGGCCGAACTCAAGCCGCTGCTGGGCGCCATGAACGGACTGTTCGCCCGCATCGACCAGCTGCTGGTGCGCGAGCGCCGCTTCACGGCCGACGCCGCGCACGAACTGCGCACGCCGCTGGCCGTGCTGCGCGCCCAGTGGGACGTGGTGCGCCGCGCCGGCAGCGAGACCGAACGCGCCGCGGCTGAAGCCAAGCTCAGCGCCGGCCTCGATCGCATGGGACGGCTGGTGACGCAGATGCTCTCGCTGTCGCGCGTGGAGTCCGGCGTCGCGCCGGCCTTGACCACCGAGGTGCAATGGCCGCGGATCGTCGAGCAGGCCATGAGCGATTGCCTGGCCACGGCCGAGCGCCGCCGCATCGAGCTGGCCTGCGAGTGGCCGCCAAGGGGATCGCACCCTTTTCCGCTCCTGGGCGACGAGCATCTGCTGACCATGCTGTTGCGCAATCTGCTCGACAACGCGGTTCGCTATGCGCCGGAAGGATCGAGCGTGGTGCTGCGCATCGGGCGCGAACACCTCGAGCTTGAGAACGAAGGAGAGCCGCTGTCGCCCGAGCAGCTGATACGGCTTGGCGAGCGCTTCTACCGGCCCGACGGCCAGCAGGAAGGCGGCAGCGGCCTGGGGGTTTCGATCGTGCGGCGCATTGCCGAGCTGCACGGACTCGAGTTGCTGTTCGGCCTCGGCGCAGGCGGCCGGGGTGTGAAAGTGACGCTCCAGTTCGATGCGGCGCACCGCTGAAGGACCGGCCGGGCTACCTCGACCTGGCCTTCTCCAGCAGCAAGCGCGCTTCCTCGCGCCGCCCGCTGTCGGCCACCTGCCGGCCCGGCCGCGGCGGCGCCTGCAATGCCCGCTCGAGGTACGCGACGGCCTGGTCGGGCTGCCCGGTCTCCACCAGGTACTCGCCGTAGAAAAAGTTCGGATCGATCCCCTTCGGGTTGAGCGACAGCGCTTTCTGCAGCAGTTCCTTCGCCTTGGCCTTGTCGCCGAAACCCACGGGCCATCCCGGGACCTTGTAGTAGAGAACGCCCAGGCTGTTGTAGGCCGAGCCGTCGAGCACATCGCCGTTGATCGCGATCGCACCTTCGTACAGCGCCTTGGCTTGCTTCACCAGCCCCAGCGCGCCGAGGCCACCCTTCTCGCCGGCCCATGAACTGACGATGATGCCTTCCCAGACCAGTGGCTCTGCGCGACCCGGGTAGGTTTCGCTCACCTTGCGGGCCTTGGCCGCCAGGGCCTCGAAACGCTTCCCGCGTTCGGGCGCGGGCGTCTGATAGCGGATCGCTTCCCAGTCGTGCTGCAGGTCGACGACGGCATCGTCGACGCCCGCCGCGAAGGCCGCGCGCGGAAGCATCGCTGCCAGCCCCGCGGCAGCGGCGATGCCGATCAGCCAGCGGCGCTGCACAGCGGATGGCATGGGCGAAGGGAGTCGTGAAGCGGTCGGTGTCATGTGTGGTCCTTTGTGGGTCAGTGCACGCTGTGCAGCAGCGAATGGGAATCGGCTTCGGCGGACGCGCCCGCGGTGTCCGGGCGCTCGAGGAAAGGCTGCGCGGGCGGCACGAGCGGCGGCAGCGCGCGGCGGTGCTTGTCGAACGCGCCGTCCAGAAGTTCGGGCGCGAGCCCGTTGAGCCGAACGGCCAGCTTCTCGGGAAAGCCCAGGAAGCACTCGGCGGCCTCGCTCTCGATGAGCCGCAGCAGCGCCGCCGCTGGGATGTCGGGCCGGTCCGTCGCCGTGCCCGTGGCCTCGTTGTAGCTTTCGACCTCGGCGTTGTTGAAATCGGTGCGCGTGGTGCGCGGGCCGAGGTATTGCACGCGCACCTGCGTATCGCCGAGTTCGCGGCGCAGCGATTCCGCGAATCCGCGAAGCCCGAACTTGCTGGCAGAGTACACGCTGAAGCCCGGCAGGCCCAGCCGCCCCAGCACCGAACCCACGCAGACGACCTGCGCCTTCGGCAGGCTGCGCAGATGGGACAGCAGCGCCTGGGTCAGCAGCATCGGCACCAGCA
>Ga0075364_10001525_pt1 | contig 12617 bp, 8 predicted proteins | sample EndMetdeltDD1764_FD_71517 | JGI IMG/M metagenome (GOLD analysis project Ga0075364, IMG submission 71517) | Populus endosphere microbial communities from Tennessee, USA - Endosphere MetaG P. deltoides DD176-4 | ecosystem: Host-associated > Plants > Roots > Endosphere | place: USA: Tennessee... | reverse complement strand
CGTCGCGGAGGACGACGGTAGGCGGCTCTTCGGGCGTGGAGAAGGTGTCGACGATATCGTCGACACCTTCTCCACGCCCGAAGAGCCGCCTACCGTCGTCCTCCGCGACGCCGACGGCGCGGAGCTGATGCTGCTGGCGAAGGCCGACGTCTCGAAGCTGCTGGCGACGGGCTGGAAACCGCCGACGCCAATCAGGATGACCGCGCACGACGGCAAGACGGACATCTACGGCCTGCTCTTCCGCCCGACGAGCTTCGATCCGTCGAAGAAGTACCCGATCGTCAACAACGTGTATCCCGGCCCGCAGACGGGCAGCACGGGCAGCCGCGCCTTCACCGCGGCGCGAGGCGATCGCCAGGCGCTCGCCGAGCTCGGCTTCGTCGTCGTCACCATCGACGGCATGGGCACGCCGGGCCGATCGAAGGCGTTCCAGGATGCCTACTACGGCGCGATGGGACGCGACAACACGATCCCGGACCAGATCGCCGGCATGAAGGAGCTGGCGGCAAAGTATCCGTGGATCGATCTCTCACGGGCCGGCATCTGGGGACACTCCGGCGGCGGCTTCGCGACGACGACCGCGATGTTCCGCTTCCCCGACTTCTTCAAGGCGGGCATCGCCGAGTCGGGCAACCACGATCAGCGCACCAACGAGGACGACTGGGGCGAGCGCTACCAGGGGCTGCTGGCGAAGAACGCCGACGGCGTGGACAACTACGACGTCGAGGCCAATCAGAACTTTGCCAGGAACCTGAAAGGGCGCCTCCTCCTCGCGCACGGGACGATGGACACCAACGTCCCGCCGAACCAGACGCTGCTGATCGCCGACGCGCTGATCAAGGCGAACAAGGATTTCGATCTGCTGCTGATTCCGAATGCGAACCACGGCTACGGCAGCGCGTCGAACTACATGATGCGCCGCCGCTGGGATTTCTTCGTGCGCTGGCTGATGGAGACCGAGCCGCCGAAGGAATACCAGATCAAGTGAGCGGCTGGAGGCGCGCCCGCTCGACGGCCGCCAGCGCCGCCTGGAGCCGTACGAATTCTGTCTCTTCCTGAGGCGTCCGCTGATAGCCGCTGTACGCCAGGTTCTTCGTCTCCAGCGGATCGTCGGCGAGGTCGTACATCTCCCACTGGCACGGGCCGTCGGGGCGGTTCACGTCGTAGTACTTTGCCAGCTTGTAGCGCTCTTCGCGAATGCTGACGATGTGGTTCAGCGGCCCGGGATAGGGCCCGCTCTTCTGGCCGGACTGATAGTCGTCGTAGGTGAAGACGATGTACTTCTGTGTCGCCGGCGCCTCGGGATCGAGCACGATCGACGAATAGTCGACGCCCTGCCAGTCCGCGCGCGCCGAGGACGGCGCCTTGAAGAGACTCGCCAGCGTGGGCAGGAAATCGACGTGAGACACCATCGCGTCGGAGACCTGCGGTCTCCGGTACAGCTTCGGATTGGAGTAGATCAGCGGCACGCGCAGCGATTCTTCGTAGACGTTGAAGTTCTTCTGCCGCAGGCCGCCGTGGGCCAGCCCCATCTCGCCGTGGTCCGATGTGTGGATGACCAGCGTGTCGTCCAGCAGGCCGCGCGAGTCGAGAATCTCCAGGATCCGGACCAGGTACTTGTCCGAGGCCTTCATCAGGTTGCCGTAGAAGTTCAGGTAGTTGCGCTGCTGCACCTTGTCGAGTTTGCCGAGCCCCAGGTTCGTCAAGGTGAGAAACTGATGCTGCACGGTGGGCTTGGTGGAGAGGTCTTCGTCCACCGTCGCCGGCAGCGTGATGTCGCCTTCCAGCCACTCCGGCGTATAGCCGTTCTCGAACGCCGTCTTCGGGTAGGCCAGGACGTCGTGCGGATTGACGAGCGACACGACGAGGAAGAACGGTCCTTCGGCGGGGACTGACGACTTCAGGTAAGACAGGACGCCTTCGTCGCCTTCCTGCATCGGCCCGTTGTCGTGGATGAAGCGGCTGTCGTTGTTGGCGTCGCCGCCGCCAAACTCCTCGGGGCTCTGGTCGACGCCGGCGTCCTGTGGATTCCACCGCTGGAATCCGTACTTGTTGACGTCCTCCGGCACGTAGATCCCGTCCGGGTTGGCGGGCTTCGTCAGGTGGAATTTTCCCTTGTACGGCGTCGCGAACCCCGCGGCCGCCATCACCGTCGCGATGTTCAGGAGATCGAGCGGGAGCTCGGCCTGCGGATACTCATCGGCGGGCATGTCTTCTTCGAGCGTCCACTTCACGCCGTGCTGTGCGGGAAAGTATCCCGTCATCATCGTCGCGCGGCTCGGTGAACACATGCACGCGTTGCAGAACGCCCGCGTAAACGTCAGCCCCGTCTGCTTGAGGCGCTCCTGGCCGGGCAGATTCCTCTCGGCCCAGCCTGGCGGGAAATGCTGGATGGCGCGCTCCTGATCCGTGAGGAAAATGAGCACGTTCATGCCTGTCAGATCGCGTCGTCTGGTCATGGTGCTGCGCAGTGTGCCACAGCGTCATGGCCGGAGCATCCGACGAACGTCTGAGTTGTTCACATGGGTTTTTTCGGCCGACCCACTTTCATGAGCACCACGCCATGGCGCGGAACGGTCGCGGTGTAGCGCTTGCCGTCACCGGCGATCGCGGGCAGGTCGCGCTGGATCCAGGGGAAGCGGATCGGCGAGAAGGCGGGCAGCCCGATGTCGGCGAACGTCACCGTGACTGGCGCCGCGATCGGCCCGCGGTTGAAGAGGCCGACCGCCATCGTCCCGTCGGCGAGCGGACGCGCCCAGATCTGCGTCCAGTTGTCGGCCCACACGCGCCCGGCCGCCCGGCCCGACGGATCCTGGTTGATCGCCAGCACTTCGCGGTTGCCGAGCAGGTCGATCGTCCAGCCGTCGATCTGCGAGAGATCGGCGCCGACGAGGAGCGGCGCCGCCTGCAGCGCCCACAGCGAAATGTGCGTGAGCTGCTCGTCGGGCGTCAGGTTGGTCGGGCGCGGCGGATTGATGCGGCCCCATCCCAGATGGCCGACCACGAGCATGTCGGTGTCGTTCCAGTGCCCGGGACCCGCGAACGTCTCATGGCCCGTCTGCTGAAAGCCGATCGCGGACATCGACACCCACGTGTCGGTGATGTCGCCCGTCACGCGCCACAAGTTGCCGCCGATCTCGTCGCCCCATTCCCAGACCTTGCCCCACCCGTACTGGCAGAGCGAGAACACGACGTCGCGATCCAGCCTGTCGAGCACGCCGCGCATCAGCAGGTACGGCTTCTGGAGCAGCGTGACGGGACTGTTCGTGTTGGCGGCTTCGGGATACCGGCACCAGTCGTATTTCAGGTAGTCGAACCCCCACTTCGCCCAGGTCCGCGCATCCTGCTCCTCGTGCTGATAGCTCGCGGCAAGCCCCTGACACGTGCCGGTCCCGGGACCGGAGTAGATGCCCGCCTTGAGTCCCCGGGCGTGGATGTAGTCCACGAGTCCTTTCATGTCGGGGAACTTCTCGTTCGTGAGAATCTCGCCGTTGGCGTCGCGGCCGGCGTTGACGTCATTCGTGCCGTTGGGTCCCTTGCGCCAGCCGGCTTCCCACGCGTCGTCGATGTTGACGTAGGCGTAGCCCTGAGCCGCGAGGCCGCTGCTGACCAGGCCGTCGGCGGCGGCGCGCACGTGATCGGCGGTCACGTTGCCGCCCCACACGTTCCAGGAGTTCCAGCCGAGCGGCGGCGTCAGCGCCAGCGCGTCCTTGCCGCCGACGATGGTGATGACGGAGTTGGCCATCTTCCCGTCCGTGGCCTTGACCGACACCTGCACCTCGGTGCGTCCGTCCTGCTTCAGCGCGCCGGTGATGATGCCGGTCTTCGGATCGAGCGTCAGCCCCGCCGGAAGGTTCTTCGCCGAGAACGTCAGTTCGCCGGCGCCGGACGCAGGAATCCTGAAGAGGAACGGCCGCCCGGGCGTTGCGCCGGTGATCCGCGGGTAGTTGATCATCGGCGCGGCCGTGCGCGACGGCGCGATCGCGGGCGCCGCGACCGTCACCGGCGGCGCGACCCGGATCTGCGCCTGCAGCCCCGGCTTTGCGATGATCGCCGCGCCGGCCCACTCGGCATTGTCGCCAGCCGTCCCGTCGTTGGCGTCGATGACGGCGAGCACGAGCTGATTGGCGCCCGTGAGATCGATCGACACCGGCCGTGGCGCGTCGCCGCGCTTCATCACGTCCGACTCGAACACCTTCCTGCCGTCGGCCCACGCGCCGAACACGACGCTGCCGGGAGGAAGCGGCTGTGCGGGACCGCGCTGCGGGCCAGGCGGAGCACCCGCGGGTGGAGCACCCGGCGGTTGCGGAGGCGGACCGTCATCCACGCCGATCATCGCCACGAACGTAGTCGCGGCGCCGCCGAGATCGATCGTCACGTCGCCGTCGGACTGCAGCGGCAGCGCGTGCGGATAGGTCACGCCGCCGAGCCTGTAGACGAGCGGCGGCGGCGGAGCCGTCGAGCCGCGCTGGCCGCGGCCGCGCCGGATCGCGACGCTGGTCAGATCGAGACTGTCGACCCAGATGCCGTTCTGGGGAGGATCCGTTCCCTGCAGCGCCGCGGGATCCTGATGGCCGGTGAGCGGTACGGCCAGCGCGGCAGCCAGCGCGCACGCGGCCAGCAGATGAATGCGTCGCTGGAACATGCGTGCATTCTACCGCTCACCCCGACTGGTGCCAGTGCCACCACGGTCCGTACAAATCATCCAGAGCGGAAACGCCACGCCGGCATCGCTGTGCGCCCACGCCACCGCGGCGAGCCAGGCGCCGGCCGCAAACCGTTCAACGCGTTTCAGGATCTCGAAGCGCGTCATCCTGGCGGGCTACTCGAGAAGCGCGAAGACCCTCGGGTAGTCGGCGGCCCGCTTCGCTCCTGGCTCCCGGGATCCATGCTCGGCCCAGTTGCGCGGCGTTCCCTGATACTGCGCGTCGCGCGCGTCGGTCGGCGCGCCTCGCTCGAGCAACGCCTCGACGAGTCCCGCATTGCCCTGGTACGCCGCCCAGTGGAGCGCCGTCGCTCCTTCGTCCACGACGTCGGGCGCACAGCCGCATTCGAGCAGCATGCGGACGACGCCCGCCCGGCCGCGGCTGGCGGCGCCGACGAGTCTGACGGCGTCGACGGGTTCGATCGTGATTCCCTGCTCGCGCAGCTCCTGCGCGAACGAGGCGTCCTCGAGCTCGCACGCCACGACGAGCTTCAGCGACGGCGGCGTCCGGGTCATGAGCACGCGCAGCACCTCCTCGTGCCCGAACTCGCGCGCGATCTCGTGCGCCCCCTTGGCGCCGCCGAGCGTCCAGATGTAGATCGTGCCGCCGGCCCGCGGATCGCGCATCGGAAACCAGCGGCGGGAGACGCGCATGCGGATCGACCCGGGCGCCGCGTCGACGACCCGGCGCACGAGCTCGGCCTCGCCGAGTGCCGCGGCCATCAGCACGTCCGGCGCGGTCCCGCGGCGCACGAGGTACCTGGCGACGGGCTGGCGGTCCCGCACCATGTACTGCGCCGCCGTGGACTCGTGATCGATGCAGCGTGCGTCGATGTCGGCACCGCGGCCGACGAGGTATTCGGCCATGCCCACCGTCTGCGCGAAATGCAGCGGCAGCTGTCCGTCGCCGCCGCGCGCGTGGATCAGCGACGGATCGTCGGCGAGCATCCGCGTGACGTCGTCTCCCATCCCGAGCTGGACGGCGTGGTGGATCTCGGGAATGGCGCCCCGGCCGATCAGGAAGGACGGGAGCCACGGCTCGCGCGCGGCGCCGTCGAGCACGTGAAAGGGCCCGGCCCACCAGTGGCTCTTCTGGTTGATGTCGGCGCCGGCGCGCAGCAGCACGTCGACGACGTCGCGGTTGGCGCGGCGCACGGCGGCGAGCAGCGCGGTCTCGCCGAAGCTGCCGCCGGGCAGCGGATCGTTGAGGCGCGCCTTCAGTTCGGGATTGGCGTCGAGCACGCGCGCGACGGCAGCGGCATCGCCGGTCGAGATGGCGTCGAAGAGCAGTTCGCTCATCGGCCGCACCCCGGCATCCGGAACGCGCCGATGCGCGACGAGTACGTCGTCGCGCCGCGCTTGAGATAGTCGCCGGTGTACCAGATCGTGCAGTCGTCCGACGGATCGATCGCCGTCGTCGTGTAGTCTTCCCAGCGTTCGGCCGGACGCGCCGCGGTCGCCTGCGCGGCTTCCCCGTCCACCAGCACCGTCTCGCGCAGCGTCAGCGTTCCCAACGGATCTTCCGCCAGCCTGCCGGCGAACCGCTGTCCGGCGAAGTGAGGCGTCCCGCCGAACGAGTAGCCGATCCCGATGTTGCCGTGGCGATCGATCGCGGGGCTCGCCATCCAGCGGTAGAAGCCGTCCGGCGCGTACGTCCCCTGCTGCCTGAGGCTCACGGCGCGGGACTTGTCGATCTGGAATTCGTACCAGCGCACGCCGCCTCCGCCTGCGGCCGTGTTCACGGAATGGACGGCGACGATCGACTCGCGGCCGGCGGCCCGCCGGTACACCACGCGCGACATGATCTTGTCGCCCTGCGCGTCGAGGCGGTGATCGGTCCCCGGCTGCGGGACGCAGGCGGTCAGCTGGCCGTCGCACAGATAGTGATACGGCGCGACCGTGATCTTCTCGGGCCCGACGAGCTTGGTGTTCGCGGGCGTCTTCCAGTCCACGTGGAACCGCCACACGTCAATCGTGTCCGCCTCGAGGATGCGATCGAGCTGCGTCCCGCCGGCCGCCATCATCACGTTCGGCGCGCCCGGCGGCGGCGTCGCGGTGCCGTCGATGTCGGCGTTGTTCAGGAAGTTCACGTTGAGCACGACCTTGCACTGCTCGGCGGCGGGCTCGCCTTTCAGCATGCGCGTTCGATCGACGACGCAGGCGTGCTTCTGGGTGGCGACCGTCTCCGAGATGCGGTCGTCGCTCGAGCTCGTGGGGACGTAGTAGCCGTCGATCCAGACCGCGGGCCGCGGGTAGTCCGGGAAGAGCGGCCGCTCGAACGCGTAGCGGTAGTACGGTCCCATCGGATCGGCCCCGGTGCTGATCGCGTAGCACATCGCATAGGTCGACGGCGGGGGCGGCTCGCCGGACTGTCCGCGCTGTCCGCGCCCCTGCGCGGGCGGCGGCGGCGCGGCGGGAGCGTCCGGCAGCCGCGCGGCCGCGCCGGGCGACGAGGCCTGTCCCGGTGCGGCGAGCTGGCCGGGCGGCGCCGGGCGATCGGCCGGCGGCCGTTCGCCGACCTCGGTCAGCGGGATGCGCGAGAAGATCGGCATCGTGATCAACCAGCGGTTCGCGAGCTGGTCGTAGCGGACCACCGCGTCGCCGTTGTTGCGCGCGGCGCAGGGGCCGCCCAGGCCGGCGAACACCGTGTTGGTGCTGACCGGGCCGTACAGCGCGCGGCCCGTCGTGTCGAACCGCTTCCCTTTCTTCGTGAAGATCGCGAGCCGCGAGTTCACGGTCTGCACGATGTGATCGGGACCGACGGCGAGGCTGTTGTCGGACGGGTTCCGCCCCTCGTACTTACCCTGGGGTCCTTCGAAACCGACACCCAGCCCGTCGAAGCTCTCGACCAGCGCGGCGGGATCCCGCGAACCCTGCGCGGTCTGTTCGACGGTCTGCTGCGCCGGCAGCATCAGGATGAGGGAGGCGAGAACCGGACTCAGTGGACGCATCATCTCTCGTTACGGTTTGTTCGACTTGTGGTGACGTGTATACCAGAACTCGAGGCCGTCGCGGCGCTTGAGCGATCCCGGCCACAGCATCCTGAGCATCAGCCAGAAGGTGTGCGACATCGAATAGTGCTCGGCCTTGCGTGCGGAGGTGACGACGGGCTCGCGCAGGAGGACGAACGGGCCGAGGCGCTTGAGCGCGCGGCTCAGGTGAATCTCCTCGCTGGCGAAGTACCGCTCGTCGAAGCCGCCGGCCCGTTCGAAGGCGGTCCGCTCGGCGAAGATGAAGCAGCCCGGTGCCCACTGCGCCATCCGCATCAGACGGGCCGCCAGGCCGATGGCCCGGTGGGCCCATCGCGGCGCCTCGGGCTCGAAGACCGCCGACGACCCGCCCCCGGCCGCCCCGCCGCGCATCGCGTCGATCGCGGCACGCAGGACGTGCGGCGGCACCACGGTGTCGGCGTCGACGAACACGAGGTAGCCGCCCGCCGCCGCCCGCGCGCCGGCGTTCCGCGCCGCGGCAATCTGGTGCACCTCGGCGCGCACGACGCGCGCCCCATGCGCGCGCGCGATCTCGGCGGTGCGATCGATGGAGCTGTCGTCGACGACGACGATCTCGCTCGAGTCCCCGATGCCCGCCAGCGCCGTCCGCAACGACGCCAGCGTCCGGCCGAGCAGCGCCTCTTCGTTGTGGGCGGGAATGACGATCGAAACAACGGGCGGCACCAGGCCTCATTGTAGGCGACGATCGACGCAGGTCTGACCTCAGCTCCGGCGCATCGAGCCCAGCACCTCCGTCAGCACGCCGACGAGATGATCGGCGTCGTCCGCGGTGAAGGGCATCGGCGGGCGGATCTTCAGCACGTTGTGGAACGGTCCGTCGGTGCCGAGCAGGACGCCGCGCGCGCGCATGGCGTTGGCCACGGCGGACGCCTCAGGGCCGGCCGGCGCCCGGCTGGCGCGATCGCGCACCAGCTCGACGCCGAGGAACAGGCCGCTGCCGCGGATGTCGCCGACGAGCGGATGATCGCCGATCGACGCGCGCAGCTGCTGGAGCAGCCGGGCGCCGACGGCGCGCGCGTGATCCTGCAGCCGCTCCTCCTGCACGACGTCGAGGACGGCGAGTCCCACCGCGCAGGCCACGGTGCTGCCGCCGAACGTGCTGAAGAACTCCATCCCGTTGTCGAACGACGCCGCGATCTCCGCCGTCGTCACCACGGCGCCCAGCGGATAGCCGTTGCCGATCGGCTTCCCCAGCACGACGATGTCGGGCACGACGCGCTGCGCCTCGAAGGCGTAGAAGTGCGTGCCCATGCGGCCGTAGGCCGTCTGCACTTCGTCGGCGATGCAGACGCCGCCGGCGGCGCGGACGATCGCGTAGACCGACGCGAGGTAGCGATCCGGCAGGACGATCTGGCCGCCCACGCTCGGCGCGCTCTCCGCGATGAACGCGCCGGGGTTGCCGACGTGACGCGCGAACTCGGCGTATTTCTCCCCCGCCCGCGGGTCGTCGCCGCGGTAGGTGCCTCGATACGTGTCGGGGAGCGGCAGCACGTGGACCCAGGGCGGCGCCCCTTCTCCACCGGGACCGTTGAACTTGTAGGGACTGATGTCGATGAGCGTCGTCGTGTTGCCGTGATAGGCCGCGTCGAGCACGATCACGTTGCGCCGCCGCGTGTGGGCGCGCGCGAGCCGGAGCGCCAGCTCGTTCGCCTCGCTGCCGGAATTGACGAAGTAGCAGATGCGCAGCGGCGGCGGCAGCGTCGCCACCAGCCGCTCGGCAAACATCGCCAGCTTGTCGTGAAGGTAGCGCGTGTTGGTGTTGAGCACGAGCATCTGCTCGGTCGCCGCCTGCACCACGCGCGGATGGCTGTGGCCGACGTGCGGCACGTTGTTGTAGGCGTCGAGATGGCGGCGGCCGCGCTCGTCGTAGAGGTACTGCATCCAGCCGCGGACGATCTTGAGCGGATCGTCGTAGGCGACCGAGACGTTGGCGCCGACGACCTGCCGCCGCGCCGCGAGCGTCTCCGCCGGCGTCCGGCCGCGGGCGCGGCGGAAGGCCTCTTCCGCCTCGTCGAAGCCGACCGCGGCGAGACGCGGCAGCGTACGCGCGATCGGCGCCTGGCTGATCGAGAGGTACGGATCGCCGGGCCGCTGGCGCTGCTGCCGCGCCGCGATGCACACGCTCGCGCAGAGGCGAAGCAGCACCAGGCCGAACAGCGCCGCGATCTCGTCGTCGTCCAGCGGACGCGCGCGCACGTAGCCGCGGACGATCGCGACGGCCACCTCGAGCGGATCGTCCTTGTCGAGGACGGCGTAGGCGATCGCGATGGCGAGATCGGCGACGGCATACGAGTGGACGAGATCGCCGAAGTCGAGGAAGCCGACGACGGTCCGCCCGGAATGCGCCTTCCGTCCCTGAGCCGCCAGCGCGTCGGGCGCCGCGCTGACCAGCACGTTGTAGTCATTGGGATCGTTGTGCACGGCGGCGCGGCGCAGGCGCGCGAGCCGCGCGCCGTCGCGCGTCTGGATGCGCGTCGCGAGATCGACGACCAACGCGCGCATGGCCACGTCCTCCACGAGCGGCGACGATTCGTGGACGACGTCGAAGGCCCGCGCGAGATCCCAGTAGAAGTCACGATGGATCGCGGGATGATCGAACGTGTCGAGCGCCGCGTCGAGCTCGGCCAGCCGTGCGCCGAGATCCTCGAGCAGTTCCGCCGGCACAGACCCGACGCCGGCCAGCGGCGCACCAGGGATCCACGTCAGCAAGCGCACGAGATGCGTGGCATCGCCGGCGCGAAGCTCGACCATGGTGCGTCCGTCGATCGCCGGCACCACCGTTGGACACAGTGCCGATCCGCGCGACGCATGGGCGAGCGCGGCGTTCTGTGCGTCGAGCAGCGCACGCGATTCCGCGGCATTCGCAATCTTCAGTACGAAGCGCTCGCCGCCATCCGACTCGATCAGCACGTTCTGATCGCGTTCACTGGGTAACGGAGACCCGCGGCCCGTTACACCGAAGTCACGAGACGCGCAGGCGATCGCTTCGTCGATCGTCACGCGAGGAACGTCGAGCACCATGTCGCTCACGCATCCAATTATCGACGATGCACGGATGTGCCGGCTTGTGGACAGACTGTCCTCCACGGCTGGCGGCGTGAGCCGCGCCGATCGATCTCTGCGCCTTGAAGAACGGATGGACGGACGGCACGTGACTTGTTTTCGACCGCGGCGCCAGAGCCTGCCATCCCCCAACACAGGAGGTACACAATGACGCGTAGGATTCTGACGGGAACGCTGGCGACACTCGTAACCATGCTCTGTGTCACGGCGTTCGCGCAGGGCCAGGCCGGCCGCTGGAAGGACGACGGCAACGGCGGCTGCGTGTTCGACGCGGCGGACGAAGGTCCGGATCAGTGCTCCCCTTCGGCGGGAAGATGGAAGCTCGACGGTAGCGGCGCCTGCGTGTTCGACGCCAACGACAGCGGCCCGAACCAGTGCCCGCCGCCGATCCCGACCGAGCCGGGCCCGGCTGCTCGCTAGAGATCGCGGCGACTGAACCGCCAGAAGGCGGCAGCGGCGCACACGGCGCCGGCGCCGAACAGGATCGACACATCGCGCCAGGGCGATGCGTCCCCTCCGACGATCGACAGGGCCGCGTAGTAGTGGAACGGCGAGATCCAGGCGACGTTCTTCACCGCGGTCCAGCCCATCGCCAGGAAATCCAGCAGGTAGAGCACGACGGCGGTGAGCGCCGCCGTCGTGAACGCCGTCACCCACCGCCCCGCGATCGTCCCGACGAGCAGCGCGAATCCCGTGAAGCAGGACGCCGTCGCGGCCAGGTTCACCAGCAGTTCGAGACGCATCGCCGCCGGCGGCATGTCCATCCCCGCCGTGTCGAAGATCCGCGAGCCGATCGCCGTCCCGGCAAACATCACCGTGACGGCGGCGGCGATCGCCAGGTGCGCCAGCAGCAGCGAGCGCGTGAGCAGCCGGCGCCTCGGTACCGCGCGTGCCAGCTCCAGATCCACGAGACCGCTTTCGATCTCGTGCGCCGGTTCCGTCGCCACGTACATCGCGGCGAACGCCACGATGAGACAGACGACGGGATGGAAGTAGCCGAACGCGACGGTCCCCTTGAACGTCGCCAGGAGCATCGCGCGGCTGCCGAGCCCGCGCTGCAGGAAGGCGGGCAGCAGCTGCTCCACCAGGCCGAACGTCTGCGTCCGCTGGATCTCGGCCGCCTGCCCGATGATGATCATCTGGAACCCGAACAGCAGCAGCGAAGAGCCGATCAGCACGTAGCGCGCCTGCGCCGCCGATCGCGCGAGCAGCGTCCTCATCGCCGTCCGTCCCCGTAGAACTGCGCGATGTAATCCTCGAGGCGGAACGGCTCGACACCGACGTCGTGGATCGCGCGTCCGCCGAGGCTCGCGAGCAGCGGGCCGAGCGGACCGCGCACGTCGGTGACCAGCGGCGGACCGCCGTCGGCGAACGTCACCGTGACGCGGCGCGTGGCGTCGCGGCGGATGTCGTCGATCGTCCCGCTCGCGACGATCCGTCCGCCCCGCACCAGCCCGATGCGATCGCACGTCGACTCCACTTCGGCCAGGACGTGCGACGACAGGAACACCGTGGTGCCGCCGGCGCGCTTCAGCTCCGCGACGGTCTCGCGGAACGCCTGCACCATGAGCGGGTCGAGCCCCGCCGTCGGCTCGTCGAGAATCGCGACGGGCGGCTTCATCATCAGCGCCTGGATGATGCCGATCTTCTGCTTCATCCCGTGCGACTGCTCGCGGAGGCGGCGGCGCTCGTCGAGCGGACTGACGTCGAAGCGCCTCAGCAGGTGGTCGAGATACTCGCGCGGCACCGGCCGGCAATCGAGACGCGCGAGGTACGCGAGGTACTCGCGCGCGGTCAGATCGGGATAGATCGGGAGGTCGCCCGGCAGGTAGCCGATC
>Ga0075364_10001524_pt1 | contig 12621 bp, 10 predicted proteins | sample EndMetdeltDD1764_FD_71517 | JGI IMG/M metagenome (GOLD analysis project Ga0075364, IMG submission 71517) | Populus endosphere microbial communities from Tennessee, USA - Endosphere MetaG P. deltoides DD176-4 | ecosystem: Host-associated > Plants > Roots > Endosphere | place: USA: Tennessee... | reverse complement strand
GGGCCTCAAGGGTGTCTACAAGAAGATGCCGCAGTCGTTCAGCGAGGACCCGATCGAGGCTTTCAAGCGCTGCGTCTACATCACCCCGTTCTGGGAGGACCGGTTCAACGAGATCGTCAAGATGGTGGGCACCGACCGGGTGCTGTTCGGATCAGACTGGCCGCACCCCGAGGGCCTGAAGGACCCCATCACCTTCGTTGACGAACTCGCCGACTTCGAGCAGGAAGACGTCGCCAAGATCATGGGCGGCAACCTGATGAAGCTGATGAAGGTATCCAAACCTGTCAGTGCCTAGCCAGACAACGAAATGATGGGCTCGGTCCGGTAGTCCGGACCGAGCCCATCTGGTAACTCGGATTACTGGTGCTGCTTCTGCTTCTCTTCGGCGGTCTTGGCGCCCGCACGCGCAGACTCAGCCTCAGCTTCCTTCTTGGCCGCGTCGCGCTGCGCGTCGGCCTTGTCCTGCTGGGCCTGGCCCTCGCGCTGCAGGTCGTCGCGGCCGAGCACCGCTCCGCCAACCTCTTTGGCCTTGCCCTTCACGCCTTCGACGACGCCCTTGATGCCTTCTTCAGGTCCGCTGTTCTGATCCCCCATGGATCGATCCTCCTCTTGGTGTTGAGCGCTCACCTCGTGAGCGTGCTTGCGCTCGATAGTTGCGAACGGCATTGCACCGCGACCGGATTCGAGATCCGACAGTCAGGATGGACTCCGGCGACTTCCTGTTAAATCACCCCCGCGGCATCAACTCGCTCGCGCCTAACGACTTCCCAGCCCGTCGGCGACTCAAACACGTTCATCGCAAGCGCCCCGATTCCGCGCGCCGAACCCCGGGAAAAGCGCCGGCATCGGCGTTTGTCCCGGCGTTTTGGCGGGTAGCCGAAATAATTGGCGCCAGAGATGGCTCAGTGTGGGGAGGCATAGCGACCCGGCGGAGTCCAGGTCGCCAAGATACATCGAAAATTCTTGAATAGAAAGGAATCTCGTGTCCGAATACACGCTTCCGGACCTGGACTACGACTACAGCGCCCTGGAACCGCACATCTCGGGACAGATCAATGAGCTTCATCACAGCAAGCACCACGCCACGTACGTCAAGGGTGCCAACGACGCGCTGGCCAAACTCGCTGAGGCACGCGAAAAAGACGACCACAGCGCGATTTTCCTCAACGAAAAAAACCTGGCCTTCCACCTCGGTGGACATGTGAACCACTCAATCTGGTGGAAGAACCTGTCACCGGACGGCGGCGACAAGCCGACCGGCGACCTGGCCGACGCGCTCGACGACGCGTTCGGCTCGTTCGACAAGTTCCGGGCCCAGTTCACCGCGGCGGCCAACGGGCTGCAGGGCTCCGGCTGGGCGGTGCTCGGTTTTGACAAGCTCGGCGATAAGCTGCTGACCTTCCAGCTCTACGACCAGCAGGCCAACGTCCCGCTCGGGATCATCCCGCTGCTGCAAGTCGACATGTGGGAGCACGCCTACTACCTGCAGTACAAGAACGTCAAAGCGGACTACGTCAAGGCGTTCTGGAACGTCGTGAACTGGGCCGACGTGAGCGATCGGTTCGCCGCCGCGACCGCGGCCAGCGGGTTGATAGTCGTCTGACTTGTTTGCGCTTACGCAACTATCGTCACGGCTGAAACAGGAATAACAACAAGGATTTCGGGTATCACGACCCCTGTGGGACGTGCCGAAGGCGCCCACTGGATCAGGTGGTCGTAGTCACCGGTGCCAGCAGCGGAATTGGCCGCGCCACGGCGCGGGCGTTCGGTGCGCGCGCTGCGCAAGTCGGCCCGCTGGCCCGCGGCGACAACCCAAATCGCGCTAAGGAGGGTTAGCAATGTCCAAACAGGATGTCGCTGACTACTTGCTGGAGCGGCTACGCGCATGGGACGTGCAGCACGTGTTCGGGTATGCCGGCGACGGCATCAACGGACTCCTGGCGGCGTGGGGCCGGGCCGACAACCAGCCCATGTTCATTCAGTCGCGCCATGAAGAGATGAGCGCATTCCAGGCGGTGGGCTACGCCAAATTCGCCGGCCGCCTTGGCGTTTGCGTGGCCACGTCGGGTCCCGGAGCGATACATCTGCTCAACGGGCTCTACGATGCCAAGCTCGACCACGTACCGGTGCTGGCCATCGTCGGACAGACCAACCGCAGCGCCATGGGCGGCTCCTACCAGCAGGAGGTGGACCTGCTGAGCCTGTTCAAGGACGTCGCCAGCGACTACGTCCAAATGGTCACCGTCCCAGAGCAATTGCCCAACGTCCTGGATCGCGCCATCCGGGTCGCGATGGCCCAGCACGCTCCGACGGCGTTGATCATCCCTGCCGATGTGCAGGAACTGCCCTACTCGCCGCCCACCCACGAGTTCAAGATGGTGCCCTCCAGCCTGGGGATCGAATGGCCCGCCATCGCGCCGGACGACGCGGCCATTGCGCGGGCGGCCGATATCCTCAACGAAGGCAAGAAGGTCGCGATGCTGGTGGGCACCGGCGCCCGAGGCGCACGCGAGGAGCTCATCGAGGTCGCCGATCTGCTCGGCGCCGGAGCCGCCAAGGCACTGCTGGGCAAGGACGTCATCTCCGATGAATTGCCTTGGGTCACAGGGTCTATCGGGCTGCTGGGCACCCGGCCCAGCTATGAGCTGATGCGCGACTGCGACACCCTGCTGACGGTGGGCTCCAGCTTCCCCTACACCCAGTTCTTGCCCGAATTCGGGGACTGCCGCGCGGTGCAGATCGACATCGACGGCCGCCTCATCGGCATGCGCTACCCGTACGAGATCAACCTGGTCGCCGACGCGAAAGCCGCACTGCGGGCTCTGATTCCCAAGCTTCGCCGCAAGGAAGACAGGTCGTGGCGTGAGGGCATCGAGGCCAATGTCGCGCGCTGGTGGGAAACCATGGACATGGAGGCGAAAGTCAGCGCCCACCCGATCAACCCGCTGCGGCTGTTCTCCGAGCTCTCCCCACAGCTGCCCGATAACGCCATCGTCACAGCGGATTCCGGTTCGGCGGCCAACTGGTACGCGCGAAACCTGCGCTTCCGCGGCGACATCCGCGGCTCGCTGTCGGGCACCCTAGCCACCATGGGGCCCGGCGTTCCGTACGGCATCGGCGCCAAGTTCGCCCACCCGTGGCGGCCCGTCGTCGTGTTCGCCGGTGACGGCGCCATGCAGATGAACGGTATGGCCGAGCTCATCACGATCAAGCGGTACTGGCGGGAATGGGACGATCCCCGCCTGGTGGTGGCGATCCTGCACAACAACGACCTGAACCAGGTCACGTGGGAAATGCGGGCCATGGCCGGTGCGCCGAAATTCGTGGAATCCCAAGCGGTTCCCGATGTCGACTACGCCGGATTCGCCGCCGGCCTCGGGCTGAACGCGCTCGCCGTCAAGGACCCCGAGGAACTCGCTGACGCCTGGCGCAACGCCCTGTCCGCCGACCGCCCGACCGTGCTCGACGTATACACCGATCCCGACATGCCGCCGATCCCACCGCACGCCACCTGGGACCAGTTCAAGTCCGCAACCGCCGCCGTGCTGGGCGGTGACGAGGACCGGGCGGGCTTCGTCAAGGTGGGCCTGAAAACCAAGGCGCAAGAGTTCCTGCCGCACAAGAAGAAGTAGCTGGTGATCTGAGGCTGTTCCCCGCCGTCCGCTCCCCCGCTGCTTGCGGCCACCTCGCCGGCAAAGTTCGCTAGCGGGCCAATCCCTGCGGCCGGGGCGGGGGCATAGGTAGCTGCGGCGAGCCTCAACGTACTCTTAACGGCCGGCAGGTGGACAGACCGATCGCTCCGTTATAAGAATGAGATAAATCAAACGCGAAACGAGCTTGTCTTCAGGCAACAGGATGGGTCTACATCGCGGCGTACTGCACGCCCATTCACTAGGAGCTCACCTTGCGCCCGCTACCACACCAGAGGCCACTTCTTCCCATCTCATGTTGATCCCATGTTGAGCACACAACTGGTCTCCGAACTCGGAGACGCACGCAGCACATTGCGGGCAACCGCGCAGCGCTGCGACTCGACGGTGATCATCTATGCCGGCGGCGAAGTCGACGCCTGCAATGAACACACCTGGCAGCGGCTGTTGAGCGAGGTCGGATCCATCCTGACCCCACCCGACGCGTTGGTCGTCGATGTCAGCGGCCTGGAATTCATGGCCTGCTGCGCGTTCGCCGCGCTGGCCGAGGAGGCGGACCGGTGTCGGCGCCGCGGCGTCGACCTGTGTCTGGTGAGCCACGAGCCGGCAGTGGCCCGGACCATCCAGGCGTGCGGACTAAGCAGCTTGCTGCCGGTCCACCCGACCCCGGACTCGGCAGTGTCGAATACGGCGTAGCGAAACCGCCGAGCCGACTCAGGCCGGCTGGGCGCTGTGTGCGCTGCGGAGGTCGTCGACGAACGAACGATAGGCCTGCTCGCGGTCGTCGCTGCGATCACGCAGCACCGCCGACGGGTGAACGGTGGCCACCACAATCGGTTCCGGATCCACCTGCACGTCAACGGCTGCGGGCAACCGCATGACCTGACCACGTTGGGTGGACACCCGAAACGCCGACCCGAGCAGCGCTTGAGCGGCGGTCGCGCCGAGGCACACGATCACCTGCGGCCGGACCGCCTCGATTTCGGCGATGAGCCAGGGCCGGCACGCGACAACCTCAGTGCGACTGGGCTTTTGGTGTATCCGCCGCTTGCCGCCCTTGCGGGTGAATTTGAAATGCTTGACGGCGTTGGTCTGGTAGGTCGACTGCGGATCGATCTCAGCTTCGTCGAGCGCGCGTGCGAGCAGGCGTCCCGCGGGTCCGACGAATGGCAGACCGGCGCGGTCCTCCTGATCCCCAGGTTGCTCACCCACCAACATGATTGGCGACGTCGACGCTCCGTGACCAAACACCGTTTGAGAGGCGTCCCGATACAGCGAGCAGCCGCGGCAACGGGCGGCAGCGGCTTCGAGCGAATCGAGCCGCCGATCTTCGGGCACATACCGCTCGGCCCCGGACGTCATGCCCTGGGCATACCCCTGCCCACGAGCCCAAAACGCCCGGGGATCAACCCTTCCCGACGATGGTGTTGCGCGCCCGGTCCATCATCGCCGCGAACGGGGCGGGCTGTCCCGACCCACGCATTCATCAAACGTTCGCTCGGTCCTGCTGGAGCACGCGATGGAGGCCGGCGCAAACATCGCCGGGCAAGTTGCCACAGCCCCGTGATGCCCGCCGGTCCAGGTGGACCGGCTAACCGGCTGACCGCACGTAGACATGTGGCGCGCCGATGTAAAGCAGGGCGCCGCAGCCAACCTGGCCACCGCATCAAGCCGCCGAAGGCCACGTCGCCGGCGAGGGTGAGCGTCCGCCCGCGGCATCTCACGGCAAACCGCCGATCGACATTTCGTGGCGGTGCAACGGGCTCATTTACGAGTACGTTGATAACGTGGTCATGTTGCGCAGCTAAGCGGCCAACATGGGAATTGTTTTGGGGCAGCGGTCCGCGGGAGGAACCACTGAATGGCCGCCGAGATGGACTGGAACAATACGGTCGGCGCGGCCGAGGATGTGCGGCGCGTATTTGAGAATGCTCCCAACATGATGGTCGGCCTGCAGGGCCCCGACCATCGCTTCGTGGCCGCGAACGCGGCCTACCGCGCATTCAATCCCACATTCACGACCGTCGGGCTGCCCGCCCGCGAGGTTTATCCCGAGCTGGTGAGCCAATTCATCTTCGACATGTTCGATCGGGTGTATCGGACCGGTGAGCCGCAGTCCGGAAAAGAGTGGCGCCTGCACGCCGACTTCGACGGCACGGGCGTTGAGGAGCGATACTTCGACTTCCTGGTCACACCGCGTCGAGCGTCGAACGGTTCGATCGAGGGCGTGCAGGTCGTCTTCGACGACGTCACGACCCAGGTGCGGGCGCGGCAGGCCGCCGAGGCCCAGGTGCAGGAGCTGTCCGAGCGGTATTTTCACGTCCGCGATTCGGCCATTGTCATGCAGCAGGCGCTGTTGGCGCCGTCGGTTCCCGTCGTACCGAGCGCCGACGTAGCCGCGGAGTACCTCGTCGCCGCCGAAGACACCGCGGCCGGCGGCGACTGGTTCGACGCGATGGCCCTCGGGGATCGGCTGGTGCTGATCGTCGGCGATGTCGTCGGCCATGGCGTGGAAGCCGCCGCGGTGATGTCACAGTTGCGAACCGCGCTGCGGATGCAGATTTCGGCCGGGCGCACCGTCGCCGAAGCGCTCGAGGCACTGGACCACTTCCAGAAGCACGTGCCCGGATCGAAGTCGGCCACGGTCTGTGTCGGCTCCCTCGACTTCGCGACCGGTGAATTTCAGTACTGCACCGCAGGCCATCCGCCGCCGTTGCTGATCACCAGCGACGCGAGCGCGCATTACCTGCCACCGTCGGGTGGGGGTCCGCTCGGCAGTGGCCGCGGTTTTCCGGTGCACACCGAAACGCTCGAGGTGGGCGACGTGATCCTGCTGTACACCGATGGCCTGATCGAACGACCGGGCAGGGAACTGGTGGCCAGCACCGCCGAATTCGCCGACCTGGCGGCGAGTATTGCTGGTGGGCGCGGCTTTCCGATGGACGCCTCGAGACGCCCGATCGATCGCATCTGTTCGGAGACACTCGAATTGCTGCTGCGGTCCACCGGTTACAACGACGACGTCACCCTTCTCGCGGTGCAACGGCGGATACCCGCGCCGCCGCTGCAGCTGACGATGGATGCGACGATCCACGCCGCCCGCGCGATTCGCGCCCAATTGCGCCAGTGGCTGGCACAGGTCGGCGCCGACGCCACCGACATCTCGGATGTCGTGCACGCGGTCTCCGAGTTCGTCGAGAATGCCGTCGAGCATGGGTACGGCGCCGACGTTCCTGACGGCATTGTGGTCGAAGCGGCGCTGGCCGGCGACGGCCGGCTGCGGGCAGCGGTGATCGACCGCGGGCAGTGGAAGGATCATCGTCAGGGCGAGCGGGGCCGCGGACGTGGGCTTGCGATGGCCGAAGCCTTGGTGTCCGAGGCGCAGGTCACGCATGGAACCGGCGGGACGACCGCCTCACTCACGCATACTCTCTCGCGACCGGCGGAGTTCGTCACCAACCCGATGGTCAACCGCTCGGCCAACCCGCCATCGATCGACCGCGAATTCGTGTCGTCGGTCGTCGAGCCCGGCCGCATCGTGGTCAGCGGCGACGTCGATTCCAGTACCGCACCGACGCTGGACCGTCAGATCGCCGTCGAAAGCCGTTCCGGCATAGCGTCTTTGACCATCGACCTGAGCGCCGTGACCCACCTCGGGTCGGTGGGCATCAGCGCGCTGGCCGAGGCCTGCGAGCGGGCGCAACGACAGGGCGGCGACTGTGTGCTGGTCGCGCCGCCCGGCAGCCCGGCCCACCACGTGTTGTCACTGGTCCAGATACCCGTCATCAGCGGACTGGCCGAGAACCTCGTCTCAGAGGGCTAACAGCGGGCTAGCCGCGGGCCTTGCCGTGCCGCACCTGATTGAACGGCACCCCGCGGTCGGCGGCGTATTCCCGCGGGAAGTTCAGCACCCGCTCGCCGATCACGTTGCGGGCCATCTCGGTGGTGCCGCCGCCGATGGCGACCGACTGCCGGGCCAGGTATCTGAATCCGGTCTGCAGGCCTTCACCGATCTGCCCGACGACACCGGCCGGGCCGGCGATCGCCAGCGCGGTGTCCATCTCGCACGCGACGGTCTCGGCGTGAAACAGCCTGATGAGCGTGCCACCTGCCGGCGGCAGTGCGCCGTCCCGGACGCTGCGATAGACGTGGTCGATCAGCTGCTCGCGGACCGCGCGGTGCACCAGCGCCCGGCCCGCCATCTCGCGCACCCGTTCGCTGTCGGCCTGACCGGTCTTCGCCGCCAGATCGGCGTAGTCGACCGGCGTGGTGTGGCCGCCCTCGTGTCCGGCGCCGCTGGAGAACTCCGAGCCCTGCCCCACGGCGCGGCGTTCGTGGTACAGCTGCCGCGACGCCACCGCCCAGCCGTCGTTCACCTCGCCGACCACGGCGTCGTCGCCGACGTCGACCCCGTCGAGGAACTCTTCGCAGAACTCGGTGGAGCCGTTCACCTGTGTGATGCGCCGCAACGTGATTCCCGGATGACCGATGGGCACCAGGAACATCGTCAGTCCGTCGTGCTTGGGCACCTCCCAGTTGGTGCGGGCCAGGCACAGGCCGTAGTCGGCGGCGAAGGCGCTGGTGCTCCATGTCTTGGCGCCGTTGATCACCCATCGGTCGCCCTGCCGGTCGGCACGGGTGATGACACCGGCCAGGTCCGATCCCCCGCTGGGTTCCGAAAGCAGTTGCACCAGTACCTCATCGCCGCGCAGCGCGGCGGCGATGTGCTGCTTCTTCTGTTCCTCGCTGCCGGTGTCGAGCAGCGTGGCGCAGCAGATGGTGAACGTCGGCGTGTTGAGGATGAGCGGCATCTCGTAGGTGAGGGATTCGTCGTCGAACGCACGCTGGTAGGCGTAGTCCAGCCCCAGTCCGCCATACTCGCGGGGGAAGCAGATGCCGGCGAATCCGCCTTCGTAGAGCCGCTTTTGCAATTCTCGGGCTCGTTGCCAGGAGCTTTGGTCATCCCGGGGCGCGGCGGGTGGCGATTGCGGGTCGATGCGAGGCACGTTGTCCGCCAACCAAGATCTGGCCCTGGCCGCGAACTCCGCCACGGATTCCTGAGCGGTCACTTGGCGGCCTTCTCCGCCTCGTAGACGCGCAGGTTGTGTTCCTCCGGCGTGCCGAACATGGCCCGGTACAACGCAACTCGCCTCAGGTACAGATGCAGGTCGTGCTCCCACGTGACGCCGATGCCGCCGTGCATCTGCACGCAACCCTGAACGATCCGGCCGGCCATTTCACCGACGTAGGACTTGGCGACGCTGGCCGATACGCCCGCCGCCGGTGAGCGGGCGGCAACGTCGGCAACCGCTGCGGCGGCGGTCGCGCGGCAAGCTTCCAGCCACATCTTCATATCGGCGAACGCGTGCTTGAGCGCTTGATAGGACGCCAGCGGACGACCGAAGGTGTGCCGGTCCAGCGCCCACTGCACCGTGAAGTCGAACACCGTCTGCAAGATGCCGACCACCTCGGCGCACTGCAGCACCTGAGCGATCTGGCTCTGCCGGTCGATCAGCGCGATGGTCTCGGCGGCGCTACCCACGGCCGCCGACCGCTCCACGAGCACGCCGTCGAAATGCACCCGTGCGTATTGCTTGACCATGTCGATCGACTGCTGGGCCGCGATCCGGACGCCCGGCGCGTCCGTCGGCACCAAGAACTGGCGCGCCTCGCCACCGGATCGCGCCACCACCAACAGCAGCGCACTCTGGGCCGCGGCCTCGACTCGATCTTTGGTGCCTTGAATGCGGAAGCCGGCGTCGGTCTCCGTGGCCGTCACCGACGGGTCGAGCGGCGCCCAGCCTCGTCCCGGCTCGCAGACCGCCCACGACGCCACGGTGTCACCCGACATCAGCGACTCGATGGTCGGCGCGTGCGATTGCCGTTCGGCGCAGTCCACCAGCCCCGCGAGCACGACGCTGACCGGGTACAGCGGTCCGGGTGCCACCGTCTTGCCGAGCTGTTCGGCGACCATTGCCAGGTCCGCGAAACCGCTCTCCGAGACGCTGCCGCCGCCCAGTTCCTCCGGCACGAGCAGACCGGTCCACCCCAGCTCAGCGGCCCGCCGCCACCAGGCCGGATCAAAGGAAACACCTGCGGCGTGCAGCTCACGGACACGGCCGAGCGGCGCTTCTTTCGATAGAAATGCCTGAGTGGTTGAGGCGAAGAGTATCTTTTCGGGAGAGTCGACAGCGGTCATGATGCTGGCTGGGGAAAGTTTGGGTGGCTGATCATCCGCCTGATCGGTCTTCGTCGGGGTTCGCTGGCGAGTCTGATGTTAGCAATCGGCAATACCGTAAGAGATACCGGAGTTCACTCGATAATGATGTTGACGAGCGGTAACCGCGATGGCTGAGACGAAGGAGCCGGCGTCGGGTTCGCCCGAACCTGACGCCGACGCGCTGGCCTTGGTCGAAGAGGCCGAGGCCGAAGCTGCCGAGGCCGAGGCGCTGGCGGCGGCGGCGCGTGCCCGCGCCCGCGCCGCGCGGTTGCGACGTCAGGCGAAAAGCAAGCCGATAGCGGACGAGGACGACGAGGCCTTTGAAGATGCCGTAGACGCAGACGACGCAGAAGACGCCGAAGACGCAGAAGACGCCGAAGACGCCGAAGAGGAGGAGGCGGCGCCCGCGGACGGCTCATCGCGTCGCCGGCTGCCGCGGCTGTCCATCATCGCCCAAGCGGCCGCGATCATCTTGATCCTCGGCTTCGCCGGGGTCAGCGTTTACATCGTCTTGAAACACGATGACGCCAGCAATCGCCGGCAGCTCGCCGCCTCATATCTCGCTGGTGCCAAGCAGGGCGTGGTCAACATGACCTCCCTGGACTTCAACAAAGCCGCGGAAGACGTCCAACGCGTGATCGACAGCTCCACCGGCGAATTCAGGGATGACTTCCAGCGGCGGGCGGCCGATTTCACGAAGGTGGTCCAGCAATCCAAGGTAGTCACCGAAGGGACGATTACCGCTGCGGCCATCGAGACGATGGGCGACCATTCCGCCCAGGTATTGATCGCCGCGACATCAAAGGTCACCAATTCCGGAGGCGCCAAAGACGAACCACGACAGTGGCGGCTGCGGGTGACCGTCAGCGACGACGGCGGACAGTACAAGATGTCGAAAGTTGAGTTCGTACCGTGACGGAGGATACGCGCGGCTTGAAAACCTCTGAAGAGCCCGAACCCACAGAAAACACTGAGGCCATCGACACCGACACCGACACCGACACCGAACCTGACGATTCGGTGACCGCGGCGTCTGGCGACGACGAAGCCGCAGCCGACGCGCCAGCCGACGAAGACGACGAAGCCGCCGCGGACGCGACGGACGAAGAAGCCGACGAAGACGATTCCGACGCCGAGGCGGAGGCCGACGCCGACTCCGACGCCAAAGTCGACGCCAAAGCCGAGGCAAAGGCGGCCAAGGCCGAGACCAAGGCGACCAAGCCCAAGCCCACGCCCAAGCCCACGCCCAAGGCGCGCGCCAATCGCCCACGACGTGATTTGTGGCGCTGGACGCGCAACCTGAAGCCCGTTCCGGTGATTCTGGTGCTGCTCTTGGTGATCTCCGGCGGTGTCGCGATCTGGCTGTACTACAACCAATACCGGCCGGATCAGAAGATCGACCCCAGCGCCGAACGCGCGGCGGTGACGGCGGCGTCCGACGGGACGGTCGCGCTGTTGTCCTACTCACCCGACACGCTGGACAAGGACTTCGCCACGGCCAGGTCGCACCTCGCCGGTGACTTCCTGTCGTACTACAACCAATTCACCGAGCAGATCGTGGCTCCGGCGGCCAAGCAGAAGTCGCTGAAGACGACCGCTCACGTGATGCGCGCCGGCATTTCGGAGATGCACGCCGATTCGGCCGTCGTCCTGCTTTTCGTCGACCAGAGCACCACAAGCAAAGACAACCCCGATCCGGCGATGTCGGCCAGCAGCGTGCAGGTGACGGTGACACGGGTCGACGGCCAGTGGTTGATCACCAAGTTCACCCCGGTTTAGCGGCTACATAGCTTCAAACGCGCGGCGCAGGGATTGGGCGTGCAAGGCCCGGTTCTCTTGGGAGACAACCCAATCCGGTACCGCCGTGTCGAAGCCGTTGAATGTCGCTGCGACCACGTGCAGTTCGGTGTGGACGTAGGCATGCAACAGCCGGTTCGCATAATCGATGGCTTCGTCGCGGCACGGGTCGATCTCCGAGCAGGTGACGAACGTCGGCGGTAGCCCTTCAAGATTCGCCCGGTGCGCGGGAACATGGTGGCCGCTGGCCATGGTGTGGCCCAGGTAATGGCCCCAGGCCCGGCTTACCGCCGGCCCGTTGAGGCCGGGCGTGCGCTGGAATTCGCGCCGCGACGGTGTCGCGTCGGAGTCGAGCATCGGCTGATGCAGGATCTGCATCAGGATCGGGGGACCTTCGCCGTCGAACATTCGCTGGGCCAGGCACGCGACCAGCGCGGCGCCGGCATCGCGTCCCATCACCGCCACCCGGTTGGCGTCCGCGCGCAGTTCCGCACTGTTCTCGACGATGTAGCGCAGGGCGGCCTCGACGTCGTCCAGCGCTGCCGGACACGGATCTTCCGGGGCAAGCCGGTAGTCCACCGACACGACCAGACAGTTGGCTTCACGCGCCAGGTCCACGCAGCGGGCGTGATCGGTGTCCAGGTTCCCGGTCACAAACCCGCCGCCGTGGGCATACAGCACAACCGGCGCGGCGGATTCGGCGCGGCCTCGGTAGAGCCGAAGGTCGAGCTGATGGCCGGCCGGACCGGCGATGGATCGCGATTCGATGGTGACGCCAACGGTTTTCACGTCCGCGGCACGCTCGGCGGCGACCAGGTTGGCGCGCTCGCGTTCGGCGGGCAGAGTCTCGGCACGGAATTCGACGATGCCCAGTCCGGCCGCGGCCTCCCGCAGCGCCGGATCGAGGCGGCTAAGGCCTTGCGGCCGCATCAGATTCGTTTGTGTCATCCACTC
>Ga0075364_10001523_pt1 | contig 12621 bp, 7 predicted proteins | sample EndMetdeltDD1764_FD_71517 | JGI IMG/M metagenome (GOLD analysis project Ga0075364, IMG submission 71517) | Populus endosphere microbial communities from Tennessee, USA - Endosphere MetaG P. deltoides DD176-4 | ecosystem: Host-associated > Plants > Roots > Endosphere | place: USA: Tennessee... | reverse complement strand
CCGAAGCAGGCGATGCGGCAGATCCTGCAGCTCTGCTCATCGCAAGGACTTACATCCGCACGCGTTCCTGAATCGGCGGGCGGTGCGGGACTGTCGACGCTGGTCTATGGGCTGATGATGGAGCAGCTCCCACCGGTCGTGACGCTCGCGGTACTCGGCCAAGAGGTCACGATCACGCGCATCTATTTTGAAAGCACGGATGAGCAGCGCGAACGCTTGCTTCCCGATCTGATGGCGGCCCGCAAAATCACCTGTACCGGCACGACCGAACCCGACGTTGGTTCCGATCCCCGCAGCGTGAAGACGCGCGCCGACGCGGACGGCGATCACTACATTCTCAACGGCCGTAAGATGTGGATCACCAATGCCAGCATCTGCGACCTCATCAATGTCACCAGCTCTGTCGGTAAGGACGAGCACGGCCTTTCCCGCATGATGCGTATCATCGTCGATCGCGAGGCTTCGCCGTTCGAGGCACGAGAGATTCCAACGCTCGGCTTGCGGCAAGGGCACCTTGGTGAAGTCGTGTTCGAGAACTGCCGCGTTCCGAAAGCCAATCAACTCGGTGAGATCGGAGACGCGGCACGCATCCTGACGCTGACATGGCTCGCCAACCGTCCGGTCCTGGGCCTGTGCGCCGTTCACATGGCCGATGCGGCGCTGACCGCTGCGCTGAAGTACGCCGGGGAGCGCGTGCAGTTTGGCCGGACGATCGGCTCGACCCAGCTCGTGCAAGAAATGATCGCCGATATCGCGACCGCCGTCACGACCAGCCGTTTGCTTTGCTACTACGCGCTCAGCTGCATCGACAATGGCGATCGAGCCAACCAGATATCGGCGATGGCAAAGCGGTACGCCATCGCGACATGCACGCGTGCGGTGTCGCTTGCCATGGAGGTTCATGGCGCGATGGGCATCAGCCGCGAGCTTGGTCTGGAGCGACATTATCGCGACATCCGCATGTTGCCGATCCCGGATGGTACGAACCAGATCCTGACACTGATCGAAGGTCGTGAATTGACGGGCACGCAGGCGTACCGGGTGTGAATTCGGCAACGCACGCCATCCTGTCCGGAGTTGTTGTCCTTGAACGGACGGATCGGCTGTGCGTGTCAATTTGCGGGAGCTTGCTTGCCGAGCTCGGCGCAACTGTTCTGCAGGTCGCAGGTTTAAATCGCGACATCGGCCTAACGGACGCGGCGCGCGAGAAAGCAGAGCAACTCACTGCTCGCGGAAAGACGTACGTCTCAGACGCGTCGGCGAGTGACGCGACGGCGTGGCGACGGTTGGTCGGTCGCGCCGATGTTGTTTTGCTTGAGTATCAAGCATCGAAGAATAGCGACCTGATCGCCGAGGGGGATGATCGAAAGGTCATTTGCGCATTTAGTTCCTTCGGAAAGGATGCCCCTGCCGGAACCAACCACGCGGGGGAAACTTCGCTTCAGGCACTCGGCGGCATGATGGCAGCGACCGGCACGCAGGGCGGCCCGCCCGAACGCACGAATGTGCCGGTCGTCGAGATGTTTACCGCGCTGAATGCGGCAACTGGCATTCTCGCTGCACTTCGGAGCGGCAATGCCGCTTTTCTGGACATTGCGGGCTTCGACAGCGCGTTGGCGGTACTCGCGACCTTCGTATCGACAGTCGCAGCTGGCCGCGGCGACGGCTATCGGATCGGCTGCGCGCACCATTTGTGCTGTCCGTGGAACGTGTACCGCGCGTCTGATGGCTGGATTCAGATCTGCTCCACGACAGACGAACACTGGGGATCCGTCGCACGGCTATTCGCACGGGACGCCCTGAAGGACGATGCGCGTTTCGCCATGATGAAGAACCGGCTCAAGAACGCCGGTGCGGTCGACCAGATTATCGGCGAGTGGATTGCCGAGCGAAACGCGGAAGTGGCGGTGCGAGAGTTTCTCGCATGCGGGATTCCGGCCGGCCGAGTTCGGACGGTGCCGCAAGTCGTTCGAGATCCGGACCTGCGCGCGCGAGGCATGGTGGTCCAAGCTGAGCCTGACAGCTCGACGCTCCACATTGGCTCGTTTATCGACGCAAGCTTGGGAGGAGCGCGAAATAAGCAGCCGTCCCGCATTGTCACGGATGTGGATGCCGTCTTGGCGACTCTCGGAGCGCGAGCAATTCAACCGGACGAAAAAGTCGTCAACCCCGCGGTGCCGCTAAAGGGCGTTCGTGTCGTGGAGATCGGAGCCTATACGGCGGGCCCTCTCGCAGGACGTTATCTTGCCGATCTCGGCGCGGAGGTTATCAAGGTTGAGTCCGCCGGTGGCGAGGTATCTCGGGTGTGGCTTCCGCAGTTCGGCGAGCACAGCGGCTATTTCGTCAATTGCAATCTCGGCAAGGCATCGGTGGTACTTGATTTGAAGAATGCCGCCGACCATGCGCGCTTTGTTGCGCTCGTGCGCACGTCCGATGTCCTCCTTGAGAACCTGAGGCCGGGAGCGCTCGACAAACTCGGCCTCGGGCCTGACAAGCTGCTCGGCGAGTTTCCGGCGCTGATTTATTGTTCTGTTTCGGGCTTTGGCCGCGCGGCCGGCGCACGACCCGCGCTCGACAGCGTCGTACAGGCTGAGGGTGGGCTGATGAGCTTGGTGGGGCAAGGCGATAGGCCGCAGCGTGTCGGCGTCTCGATCGCCGATCAGGCGGCCGCACATTCTGTGCCGCTACTCATACTGGCCGCGCTTCGCAGGCGCGCGATATCCGGCGTTGGCGGTCACATCGATCTCTCGATGCAGGATGTACTGGCGTGGGTCACCGGCCTCACGTGGCCTAACGGGCGCGGGGCCCTCGCACGATGGACAACGCTGGAGGTCGCTGACGGTTGGGTGATGGCGCGCGGCAGCTCGCCACCGGAGAGCATCGTTACGCGCGTGAAGACACTGACCAGGGATGTCGCGGTCGAGCATCTGCAAAAAACCGGCGTCGAGGCAGTGGGCATTCTCGAGCTGGGAGAGGCTTTCGCCCACGAGGCGATACGCCGCCGCAATCTCGTACAGTTCATCGAGACGGAGGATGGTTCGGAACTGCCGATCCTGTCCTCACCGCATCGGATCGGCCTGAAAGCCGGGCCGGAGCGTCTACCCGGCGCACCAGGCGCCGACTCAACCCGGATATTCGGAACGTCTGGGCGCGGCGTAGATTGCCCGCCTCAGATCGGATCGAAAGAGAGCGGAGGCACTTCGTAGAGCTGCGACAGCAGCGCGTCGCGTGCCGACTGCACGTGTTTGCGCAAAGTCTGCATCGCCGCGCGTTTGTCGTGCTTTGCGAGTGCGTCCAGGAGCTGCGTATGCTCGGTCACCGCGAGTATGCTGCGATCGTAGCGATAGCCTTCCTGGCGGCGTTTCAACGCGGAGCGCTCGAAGGTCTGAGCCAGCAGACGGACGACGTAGCGGTTTCCCGAGAGTTCGGCGAGCGTCAGATGAAACAGTATGTCCGCCAGAACTCGCTCGGTCAGCATTTGGGTGTTGATCAGGTCCGCGTAACGCTTCCCATAGACCGCAAGTGTGTTGAGTGCGCCTCGCGGCAGCGGGCCGCGTTCGAGGGTGACCTGCAGTGCGAACAGCTCAAGCGCCTCGCGGGCACCGTAGAGGCCATAGGCCTCGTCTCGTGTAATTCCGGTGACGTAAAATCCGCGCCGGGGAAGGCGCGTAACGAAGCCCTCCTGATACAGACGCTCGAGAGCTTCGCGCACCGGTGTGCGCGACACTTTAAGGGCCTCGGCAAGCTCCTCGTGCACGAGCTTCCGCCCCGGCCCCAACTGGCCGAACAAAATCATCCTCTTGATGCTGCTATAGGTCTGCGAATTCCGGCTCGGTGGCTCCGGGTTCTCCGGGCCGGCCGCCTCGACGATGTCCCAAATCGTTTGCCATTCGAGCTTTGGCGCTTTGCCCAAGGTGCGAACGGCTGGCTCTGTTCCTTTGGCCCGTTTGTTTGATGAAATCCCTGCGGTCACGGCGTTGCTCCCATCCGTCCGCTACTCAGTACGACGAGCGCGTGCATTACACCAGAGCAAATAAAGCAGTTTTGCATCCAAACCACGCGGTTCCTATCTCGGCTCGTCTTCTGCGGTTCTTAGCGCAGATAGGCCAATCTTGTCTGCGGCCAATTGCATTTCCAGTGGGGAGCGGCGTCGCTCAATTCCGGCTGTGAAGGGGTTGCGCGTCATTAGGTTTTCATGCAATTTAGTATCCCATGCTGGGGCTCAAGCGTCTCTACTAGAGCCAGTCAGGGTAATAATAACAAGGGTGGGATCTCTTGGCGGCTGACCTTTGCATGCAAGATCTGTCAGTGCGGCCCGGCCCACGTGCTGCCGTAGTGGGGTGCCGGCAGTGACACGCCGCGCGGTCCTCGGTGGCCTTGTGATAGCGGAACTCGGCGACCGTATCGGCGTTGGCGTATGCGGTTCGCTTCTGGCGCAGCTAGGTGCCACCGTGATCGTTCCGGAATGGTCGGATGCTCGTGCCGGCAAGCACCGCTATCGCGCCCAGATGATTGCAGGCAAAAAGAGCGTCGACCTGCATCGCGGCCATGCCTCCGAACAGGCATTGCTCGACCGCCTGATTGAGCGAAGCGACGTCCTGATCACATCGAGTGACCTCGACCCGGCGAGCCGCCCAGGTTCGTGGCCGAAAGCCGAAACGCGGGTCGAGTGCGACATCACAGCCTTTGGCGAAGGTGGCGCCTTGGCCGGCAAGCCATTCTCGGACGCACAAATACAAGCGTTGTCCGGCATTCTTGACACGACCGGGATGCCTGACGACGCACCAACACCCATCCGGCTTCCTATCGTCGAATTCATGACGGGGGTTTACGCGGCTGCCGCATGTCTCGCCGCCCTTCGCGTGCGCAAACAGACTGGGAGGGGGCAGGCCATCGATATGGCCCTGTACGATTGCGCCTTCGCCGCGATGGCGACCTTCCTGCCGCGCCTCCTCGACGGAAGTGGCTCATGCGTCGGCCGTGTAGGCAACAGACACGCGATGACGTCGCCTTGGAATGTCTTTCGAGCACGCGACGGCTGGGTGCTGATCTGCGCGGCAAGCGATGATCAGTGGCGCCGCATTTGTGGCGTGCTAGGCCGGCCGAAATTAGCCGACGACCCGCGCTACCTCCGGGTGGCCGATCGGGTTGCGCACCATGCCGAGGTCGATGGGTTGCTGCAGGAATGGGTTGGCGAGACGACGATCCGGCATTGCCTTGACGCACTGGGCGGCGTCGGCATTCCTTGTGGTCCTGTGGCAAAGGTCGAGGACTATCCGCGCGAACCAAATCTCGAACATCGTGGATCGATCTGCCGTATCCCGGCGCGCGCTGGAACTGAGACGCTGTTCGTACCGGCATCGCCGCTGCGCATGAGTCTCACGCCGGGAATATCTCCCAAGCACATTCCGGATCGCGACGAGGACAGGGCGGACGTCGCAGCACTGTTGCAGACCCTGTCCGCGCCGCCATCAAGCAGTGAATTGCGTCCCGGCACGCTTCCGCTTACAGGTTTGCGTGTTCTTGAAATCGGCCACTACACGACCGCGCCGCTGGCGGCGCGCCACCTCGCTAATCTTGGCGCAGAGGTCATCAAGATCGAGCCGCGCGAGGGCGAAGCCGTGCGTGGCTGGCCGCCCGCCAAGAACGGCACGGGCTACTTCTTTGCGTTTACGAATGCCGACAAGCGCAGTCTGGTGCTGGATCTGGAGTCCGCCGGGGATGTCGCGACGCTCAAAGAACTGATCGTGCGCTCTGACATCCTGATCGAGAACCTGAAGCCGGGCGCTCTCGCGAAGCGCGGCTTCTCGAGCGAGGAGATGGCTCGCATCAATCCGCGGCTCATCTATTGCGCCGTCTCAGGCTTTGGAACGGATACGATTTATGGCGGTAGGCCTGCCTACGACACAGTGATCCAGGCCATGTCGGGCTTTATGGACCTGACGCGCGCGGGCGAAGTCCCGGTGAAGTCCGGCATCTCCTCCGCGGATCTCATGGGTGCCGAAATGGCGCTGGTAGCGATCCTTGCTGCCGTCGAGGCACGGGATCAGACTGGACTCGGTCAGACTATCGAGTTGTCAATGCAGGATGTCGGTTGCTGGCTGACTATGCCGTTGTGGAACGGCGACGAGTCCGCGCCGCGCCCGGCCGTCATTCGCGCGGTCGATGGCTTCGTGGTGGTCGAGGATAGCAGTTCGACTACTGGATCGAACCAAGCGTCCGAACTTTCTCGGGCGGAACTCGCCAAGGTCCTGCGCGATGCCGGACACTGCGCCGCACCCGTCTTGTCGGCTGCTGAAATGGTGGCATCCGATCAAACGCGTTCGCGCCGCTTGGTGTTTCATGCGCGGGATGCGATGGGTGAAGAGTGGCCGCTGCTTGCCAGTCCGCTACAGCTGAAAGGGACCCCTCCGCTTGTGCGCCGATTGATGGGACCGCTGGGAAGTGACGGGCCTGCAATCCTGGCAGAACTGAAGGACTGGAAGCCGGCGATCAAGGCAGCCGCACGCCCGATCGGAGATCGTTAGCAGCGTGCGTGATCAATGTTTTTATTCCGCCGGCGATTCGCGCAACCGATTTCGGCGCCGCACTGCTTATGTTTGAGGAGGATGCGATGTCGGATTTGCCGAAGGCTATACAAATCAACGAAGAGGGACCGCGCGAAGGTTTTCAGTTCGAGCGCGGCCCAATTCCGACAGGACGCAAGATCGAGCTCATCGACAGTCTGTCGGAAACAGGTCTGAAACAGATCCAGGTCGCGTCGTTCGTGAATCCGAAAAATGTGCCTGGCATGGCCGATGCCGACCAGGTCGTTGCTGGATTTACCCGCAGACCTGGCGTTCGCTACACGGCACTCTGGCTGAACGAGAAAGGTCTGCAGCGCGCGATCGCAACCGGCCGGCTCGACGTCAAAGGTTCGCTATCGCTTACGGCGTCCGAAGCTTTCTTGAAGCGCAATCAGAACCGTTCGGCGGCCGAGGACCTGGTTGCCGAGCGCGGGATCGCGAGGGTGTATCGCGATCATAATGTACCGGTTGAGCGTATCTCGATTCGTGCGGCGTTCGGCTGCAACTTCGAAGGCGATGTGGCGCCGGACCGCGTGGTCAGACTCGTCGGTCAGCTCATAGAGGCCGCATCCGCGCAGGATTTCACGATCAAGATCGTCTCGCTCGCTGACACCATGGCTTGGGCAACGCCGAATAGCATCAAGAGGCTGGTCGGTGCAGTGCGTACCGCATATCCGAACCTTGCGGTCGCGCTTCACCTGCACGACACCCGCGGCATGGGCATCGCCAATGCTTATGCAGGTCTGGAAATGGGCGTTGAGATTTTCGATGCGTCGGTGGCAGGGCTGGGTGGTTGTCCTTTCGCGGGACACAAGGGCGCGGCCGGCAATGTCTGCACGGAGGACCTTGTCTTCATGTGTGATGAGATGGGAATCGGTACAGGTGTCGACTTACAAAAGCTGATCGCGTCCGCTGTGCTCGCGGAGGACGTGGTCGGCCATCCCCTCCCTGGATCGGTTATGCGCGGCGGCAGTCTTGCCACTTTGCGCGCCAGTATCAACGCTGCGACTTCCGCGTGACGCCGCGGCTCACTCTGGAAATGCGAGCATTCTAAATCTGCGCTGAGCTAGTCTTCGCCGGAGCACACAATGAACGATCAATCCAATGCACGTTTACCAGGAAGCGATAGGGTGCGCCGGGCTACGGCCTCGACGAGCTGCGGTCTCCTGGCTCTAGCTTCGATATGCCACCCGACGATCGCCTACGCTGGCCCGGCAAACCCGCGATTGGCGCCGACACGGCGAGCATCCTTGCTGACGCTGATTGCAGTGCGGGCGAGCTGGCCCGACTGCGTGAGACGGGCGTTCTCAAATGCGGCAGTAGACTGAATGTCTGCCACGGCACTTGTCAATGGATGCTGTGAGTTTCTGTGCTAGTGCGAGGAGTTCTCACGCAGGAGACTGTCTATGACCGTGTCCGATGACCTGCTGAAGACCTTTGCCAAGCTGGCGACTCCGACCATCGCCAACGCGCTCGACGACGTCGGCTTTGAGGGTATCATGCAGGGCCTGGCCCAGATCGTACCGGGCACCCGCTGCGTCGGCCGGGCTGTAACCGTGCGCGAGACCACCGGGAAGCGCGGGGACTTCACCTCCGCCGACTTCAAGGTTGGCGATATGATCGAGGCGGCCAAGCCCGGCGACATTATCGTCATCGACAACGGAGGACATTGCGTCTCGACCTGGGGCGGCCTCGCCACGCTCGCCGCCAAGCTGAAGGGCATCGGCGGACTGGTGGCCGACAGCGGCGTGCGCGATCGCGAGGAGATGCTGGAGCACAAGCTGCCGGTGTTCGCCCGCCACATGACGCCGCTCACCGGCCGCACGCGCCTTGCGATTACCGCCATCAATGTGCCGGTCGCCTGCGGCGGCGTGCTGGTGCGCCCCGGCGACGTGATCGTCGGCGATGGGTCGGGCGTATGCTGCATCCCGGCCGAGCATGCTGCCAGGGTCGCCGAGTTGGCGCAAACCTACAGCCGCGATGACGACCTCGCCGCTGCTGAACTCGCCAAGGGCCTGACGTTCCGCGAGGCAATGGCCAAGTTCCGACGGATCTGACATTCGCGCCGAGACATACTACGCAGACTGCCCGCAAGAACAGGATTGGCATTGTGCGATGAGCGCGCGGATGAAATAGGGGATGGCGCAATTTCTGAGTGGAGCACACATGGATTGGGGACTGCGTGGACGGACCGCCCTCGTAACTGGTGCGAGCCAAGGGATCGGGAAGGCATTGGCGAGGCTGTTGGCTCTCCAGGGTGTACGCGTCGCTGCAGCTGCGCGCCGGGTGGATTTGGTTGACAAGCTCTCTGCGGACGTTGTTGCCGAGGGCGGGAACGAAATTAGCGCCATCGAGGTGGATCTTTACAGGAAGGGTGCGGCAGAGGCGCTCGCAGATCGCGCAAGAAGTGTGCTCAATCGCGTTGATATCCTGATGAATGTCGCGGGAGGGAGTCGTACCGTTCCGATCGATGCATCAAGTGATCAATGGCACGAAGCAATGCTTCTGAATTTCTTCCGGTTGCGCGAGCTTACGCATGCGCTCCTTCCTGAAATGCGCGAGGCTGGTTGGGGTAGAGTGATAAATTTCACCGGCACCTCGGAACCTCTCACCCTAAATGCCACATCGAGCGCCAAGGCCGCCGTGCATGTCTGGTCAAAGAGCCTATCCCGCGAGGTTGCCGCTGATGGCATCACGGTCAATTGTCTTCAGCCAGGTCGCATCCGCAGCGAACAGATTTCCAGAATCTATGCGACGCCGGAAAGTGAGGCGGAATTCTCCAAGCAATACCTACCTATTGGCCGTTTCGGTGAGGCTGACGAAATTGCATGGCCAGCGGTGTTTCTTGCGTCACCGCTGGCCGGATATATCACCGGTGCCGTTATCCCAGTGGACGGGGGATTGCGGTTCTTCGCACACTAGTGCACCCGTTCGGTCCTGCTGATGCTTCACATAATCCGACGTGACGCTGAATTTGCCGGGGTGCCCAGTTCGCACCCCCGACATCAAACGCGGCGAAGTCGTGGATATCCGGTTCTGGAACCATCATTGCCTGCGAGCGAGGCGCGCGCCTCCCGGCGAATTGCAAAATCCGAGTGCCTCCAATGAACCGAGTGATGCTGCCTGATATCGGAGCCTTGGTCGGCGGTGGCGACCCGGGGGCGCTGGAAGCGTGTTTTGCGCATGTGTTTGGTGAGACGCCAACGCGCGTGGCACTTGCCTCGAGGGTTGACGCCGCCGAAGCCTCCCTTGTTGCGGCCTATCGCTTGCGCGGTTATCTGAAAGCACGGCTTGACCCCCTCGGGCTGGCCCCCCAAGTCGAGGTGCCCGAACTTGACCCACGCAGATATGGTCTCGATCCCTCCGCCGCCCTCGTTCGTGTCGCCGCTTTGGAAGCTGTTTACTGCGGCAGTATTGGCTGGGATATAGGCCATATTCACGATGCAACTCGGCGCACCTGGCTCGAACGACAGGCCGAAGTTCCGGAGCGTCCTTCACCAACCGACGCTGAGCGCGTCCAGATCCTCACGCTACTGGCCCGCGCCAACGCGTTCGAAGAAGGTCTTCGCACGCGCATCCCGGCCGGCAAGCTGTTCGGATTGGGCGGCGCGGAAACGTTCATCGTTCTGCTGGAGACGCTACTGTCCGAATCGGTTCGCAGTGGGGTGGCCGAAGTGGTTGTGGGCGGCATGCATCGCGGCCGCTTCAACATGCTGGCAACCGTTTGCGACAAGCCCCTCACCGCGCTGATCGCCGAGATCGAGGGCAAACCCGCGGTTCCCGCCGGTCTCGGCGTCTCCTCGGACGTCTCCTATCACCTCGGCTACTCGGGCGAGCGTGCGATCGACGGGCGCAGATTGCGCCTGTCGGTCGGCGCCCATCCCTCTCACTTGCAGTTGATCCCAGTCATCTCGCAGGGCCGTGCGCGTGCAAAGCAGTCGCTCGCAGACGAGGGCCGGCGCACTGTGCTGCCACTGCTGCTGCACACAGATGCCAGCTTTGCCGGGCAGGGCGTGGTGGCCGAGATGCTGCAGCTTTCTCGCCTTGCACCGTTCGATGTTGGCGGCACCATCCACGTCGTGATCAACAACCAGGTTGGCTTTACTACCACGCCCGAGGAGGGTCGCTCGGCCAGACACGCGACGGATGTCGCCAAGCTTATCGAGGCGCCGGTGCTGCATGTCAACGGCGACGATCCCGAAGCCGTCGGACGCGTGGCGCGCGTGGCAGCAGCCTATCGGGCGGAATTCGGCGGCGACGTCCTCATCGATTTGATGTGCTACCGCCGCATGGGCCACAACGAGATCGACGAGCCGCGGTTCACCCAGCCGGCGATGTACCGGGCCGTGGATTCACGTCAGCCGGTGCATCAGCTTTACGCCGACGCGCTTGCTGAACGCGGCATCGATACCAGTCCAGCCATGGTTGCAGCCGATCTTCTGGCGCAGGACATGCGTGCCGCATTCGCTGCGGCCAAATCCTATCAGGTCAACCACGCCGACCGGTTCGATGGCCGCTGGACGGGTCTGGCTTGCGGAGGCGAGGCTGACATGCTGGCTTTTGCCGAGACGGGTCTGCCGCGCGACAAGCTGATTGAGCTTGGCCGCACCATCACGGCAATTCCGCGCGGCATGGCGTTGGATGCCAAGGTTGCGCGTTTCGTGGACGAGCGGCGCGCTTCTATCGAAGGCGGCGGCGGCATCAACTGGGCGACGGGAGAAGCACTGGCGCTGGCCTCTCTGCTGGCCGAAGGCACGCCCGTCCGCCTCAGCGGCCAGGACGCCGTGCGCGGTACCTTCACCCAGCGCCATCTGGAGCTGCATGATCAGACGACCGGCGCGCGCCATTTGGTTCTGGCCGGCGCAGCCGCCGCCGGTGGCGTCGCCGCCGAGATCCACAATACGCCACTGATCGAGAATGCGGTGCTGTGCTTCGAGTACGGCATCAGCCTGGCCGATCCGCACCGCCTGGTGGTGTGGGAGGCTCAGTTCGGCGAATTCCTCAACGTCGCGCAGGCGGTATTCGATCAATGTATCGTCTGCGGTGAGGACCGCTGGCTGCGCGCATCCGGCCTCGTCATCCTGTTGCCACACGGCCTCGATGGCGGCGGTCCGGACCATTCCACCGGGAGGCCTGAGCGCCTGCTTGCTGCTTGTGCGGGCGCAAATATTCAGATCGCCAACGCCTCGACGCCGGCCAATTTCTTCCACCTGCTGCGGCGGCAGATGCATCGCCCGTTCCGCAAGCCGCTGGTCGTGTTGTCGCCGAAGCAGCTGCTGCGACACAAGTCTTGCGTCTCGCGCCTGGCCGACTTCGAGATCGGCACCGGCTTCCGCACGGTAATTTCCGATGAGACTGTGCGCGGAGCACGCCGCGTCGTGCTATGCACCGGCAAGGTATTCTACGAGCTGCAGGCGGCCCGGGCAACGCGCAACCTTGACGGCGAGGTCGCGCTGGTGCGCATCGAGCAGCTGCATCCGTTCCCGTCCGTTGCGATCGCCGACGCGTTGGTCGCACATCCGGGCGCCGAGCTGGTGTGGTGCGAGGAGGAGCCAGAGAATATGGGCTACTTCCTGCATCTGCGGCCCAAGCTCGAAGCGGCCGTGGGTCGGCCGGTGCGGCGCGCCGGTCGTCCGGCCGTTGCCACGCCCGCCGTAGGCGTCAAGTACTGGCACGACGCCGAGATCGCCGCCTACCTTGAGCAGGCGCTGAGCACAAAAACAACCTGACCATGATAGGCGACCAGCACGGTCGCGCCCTGTTTGCCTTTCTGGAGTAGAAAGGCAGACGTGAGAGATGCGTTAAGAAGATTATTCCCTCGCGTCCAGCATCGAGTGGCGAGAGGTAGAGGCACATCTCCAGCCAATGCATTCCACTTGTGCTTGGCAATCTCGGAGGCAGGGAAGGGATCAGCCAGGCCGGGCATGCCCTTGCGTGCGGCGATCGAGAACGAGTGGTGCTGGAGGCGATTTCATGGTGCGGCTCAGCCCTGACTGACGAAGCGACGCAGGCGCTCGACGACCAGCCCATTGAGCTCGCTTGGATAGCCGTCGAC
>Ga0075364_10001522_pt1 | contig 12622 bp, 8 predicted proteins | sample EndMetdeltDD1764_FD_71517 | JGI IMG/M metagenome (GOLD analysis project Ga0075364, IMG submission 71517) | Populus endosphere microbial communities from Tennessee, USA - Endosphere MetaG P. deltoides DD176-4 | ecosystem: Host-associated > Plants > Roots > Endosphere | place: USA: Tennessee... | reverse complement strand
GGGCGGGCTTCGTAGCCTTCGATCTGCGCCACGCACAAGGCGCGCGCGTCCTCCCCGGCGGCCTGGCGGCGATACCAGTCCATGGTCAGCGCCACCGCCTGGCCCGCGTCCAGCCTGCTGGAAAAGCCCAGGGTGCGTTCGGCCAGGCCCGCGTCGATGGACAGTGCCCGGGCCTCAAGCGAGCCCGGGTCGGGCTCATGGCGCCAGGGTTGGCCGCCGAGCGCCTGGACGCCGAGCGTCGCCAGCTCGCCGACACTGACCGCCGGCCCGCCGGGACGGGGCCCGAAGTTCAGGGCGCGGGGGACCTGCCCGCCCCCCGCCAGGGCCTCCAGATAGGTGAAATAGCCGGCCAGGCAGTCGAGCACATGCTGCCAGGGCCGCGTGGCCTCCGGGTGGCGCAGGACCACGGCCTCGCCGGCGCGGGCGGCGCGGACGATGTCGGCGCACAGGCGGTCGCGGGAGAAGTCGCCGCCGCCGATGACATTGCCGCCCCGGGCGGTGGCCACCGGCACGAGCGCCTTGTCGAAGTAGCTGCGGGCGAAGGCGGCCACGGTCAGCTCGCACGCCGCCTTGGAGGCCGCGTAGGGATCCTTGCCGCCGAGCTGATCGGCCTCGACGAACGGCCGCCCCGTCTCTGGGTTGGCGTAGACCTTGTCGGTGGTCACCACGAGCACCGCGGCCAGTTCGGGCTGGGCGCGCAGGGCCTGCAGCAGGTGGGCCGTGCCCAGCACATTGGTGGCGAAGGCCTCAACCGGATCCTCCAGGGCCGCGCGCACGATCGGCTGGGCCGCCATGTGCAGCACCAGGTCGAAGCGGCGCTCGCCGAGAAGGCGGGCCACGCCGGCGCCGTCGCGGATGTCGATGAGGTGGGACTCGACCAGGGTCTCGACCCCGGCCAGGTCGAAGAGGCTGGGCGCCTGGTCGGGCGCGAGGGCCAGGCCGGTCACCTGCGCCCCCATCCGCGAGAGCCAGATCGCCGCCCAGCCGCCCTTGAATCCGGTGTGCCCGGTGAGCAGGACCCGCTTGCCGCGCCAGAAGGACGGCGTCACCGCCAGGGCGCCTGTCCGGAGGACCACAGCGCCTCGAGCTGGTTCTTGTCGCGAAGGGTGTCCATGGCCGCCCAGAAGCCGTCGTGGCGGAAGGCGGCGAGCTGGCCGTCGGCCGCCAGGCCCTCAAGCGGCTCGTTCTCCCAGACCGTCTCGTCGCCGGCGATGCGGCTGAGCACTTCCGGCTGCAGCACGAAGAAGCCGCCGTTGATCAGGGCGTTGTCGCCGGGCGGCTTTTCGGTGAAGCGGCGCACCTCGCCGTCGGCGATCTCCAGCGCGCCATAGCGGCCGGGCGGCGCCACGGCGGTGACGGTGGCGGCCTTGCCGTGGCTGCGATGGAAGGCCGCGAGGGCGGCGAGGTCCACATCGGCCACCCCGTCGCCATAGGTCAGGAAGAAGGGCTCGCCCGGGTCGAGGTAGCGGGCGACGCGCTTGAGCCGCCCGCCGGTCATGGTCTGCTCGCCGGTCTCCACCAGGGTTACGCGCCAGGGCTCATGGTTGGTCGCGTGGTATTCGATCGCGCCCTTGCCCAGGTCCACCGTCACGTCGGCGTTGTGCAGCACATAGTTGGCGAAATACTCCTTGATCATATAGCCCTTGTAGCCGAGGCAAACGACGAAGTCGTTGAATCCATGGCGGGAATAGAGCGTCATGATATGCCAGAGGATCGGCCGCCCGCCGATCTCGATCATCGGCTTGGGCCGCAGGTGGCTCTCTTCCGAAATGCGGGTGCCGAGGCCGCCGGCAAGGATCACCGTCTTCATGCAGAACCTTCTAGCCCGACCTGGGGATGGCCGGAAGATCGACGACGCAGGCGCTCAGAACTGGGTGTTATCCCGGATCAGGCGGTTGAGCACGTTGGTCGGCCGGATGCCATAGCGCACGGTCGGCCGCTCCACACGCCCGTGGGGAGCATCCTTGAGGGCGGCGAACACGCTGCGGTCGGACATGTCCCCCGGACCTTCGGTCCAGCGGCCCAGAACCCGGGCGGCGGCGACCTTGTCGATGATCAGGCAGTTGACGTCCACCAGGCCGCCCTGCTGGGCGAAGGCGCCCGCATAGGGTCCCACCGAGTGCCAGCGATCGACGGCCAGTTCGCGCCCGTCCGTCTCGTCGATCAGCAGGCGAAGCGAATAGGCCCAGACCTTGCCCTGCACCGCCCGGTGCAGGCCAGCCAGGTGTTCCGGCTCCCAGGCGTTGTCGTCGTCGAGATAGGCGACATGACGGGCGCTGGCCATGAAGGTCAGGATGGCGCGCAGCGAGCCCCCGTCCGTGGCCGGATGAACCCCGCCATGCCGCACCGAGGTCGAATAGGGCAGCTGCAGGATGATGGCCGAGACGTGAGGCGGCCGCCTGGCCAGAACCTGGTCGAGGAGGTCCGCGGGCCCCGCGGCCTTGTCGACGCCGATCACCAGCTGGATGCGGCCCTGGAAGGTCTGGGCGAAGACCGACTCGACCGCCCGGGCGATGTGCGGCCGCAGGATGGTGGGCATGACCACCGAGACTGCCGCGGGCGCCTGGGGGTCGTGGGCGTCAGGATAGTAGCTGCCGATGGACGAGGCAGGTGCGGACGTCCCTGAACTCATGGAGCCGTTTTCCGGGTGTAGAGCTGGTAGAGCGGCGCGCCGATCACCGAGAGCTTGCGCTGGTGCAGGTTGACGAAGGCGTCGATCGCCGGCTTGGGCATGTTCAGGGGATCCTGCTGGCCCTGGGCCTCCATCGACCACAGGTAGTCGTCGAAGATCAGCAGTCCGCCGACCTTGAGCAACATGAACCCCAGGACCGCGTCGGTCATCACGTCAGGGGCCTGGTGTGAGCCGTCCACATAGATCAGGTCGAAGCTCTCGCCCCGCCCCTCGGCCAGGAGCTTGACCAAGGCGGGCGCGGAGAAGGACTTGTGCTTGTGGAAGTCCACCGGGTGGGCTGCGGCGGCGCAAGCGCGGGCGATGTTGCGATCGAAGCGCCCCTCCACCGCCGGCATGGCCTTGTCGTCGTGCTCCACCCCGCCGGCCCAGCTGTCGACACAGTGCAGCTCCACCGGCCGCTCCGCCGCGCACTTTTCGATCAGGAAGCAGGCCGCGCGGCCCTCCCAGGATCCGATCTCCAGCAGCCGCGAGGGGCTGTAGCGGGACAGAAGCTGGGACCAGACCGGCGCGAAACGGCTGAACCAGTCGGTGGTGAATTCCAGATCGTCGGACACGGGCGCTTCCTTGGGGCTCGCAGCCGTTGATAAGGCCCTAGGCCAGCGATGGCCAGGAGCCCTCGGTCACCCCGCTAACCGAGATTTGATCACGAGATTCCTTTGACGCAGCGCGCTTATCGGCTAAGCTTTACCGTCAGCCTAGCTCTCCATGGCTGTGTCGCTTTGGCCGGGCAGCGCGCCGAAAGGTTCGCCGTCCGGCCTTTGCGTTTGAGGCCCCCCGCTCAGAGCGGCGGGGTCAGGACAAGGGCGCCGTAGCGCGCCATCCAGAGCATCCCCCGCCGCAGAATCGGCTCCCGCCCCCGCGGCGCGCCAGCCAACGCCTCGCCCACGGTCGTGGGGCCGCTGGCCTGCAGCCCCTCGAAGAGCTGCCGCGCCTCCGCCCGCGTCGGGCGATTGAAGTCGCTGTAGGCGGCGAGCGGCGAGGTCAGCACGGGCTCCACATCGGCCCAGGTCAGGCCGGGGGCTGCGCTCACCCGCCAATCCAGGCCCAGCCGGTGCGAGGGATAGCCCTCGAACAGGCGGAAAGGATCGGGGCGGAAGGGGTTGTCGGGCCGCTGGGGCGCAGGCGGCGCCGCCAGACGGCGCGCGTTCTGTTCGGCCCACAGCGCCTGATACTGCGGAATGACCGCCGACCAGTCGAACACTTCGCGCGCGTGGCTTTGGCCGGCCGCGCCCATGCGGCGGCGCAGGCCCGGATCCTCGGCCAGGGCGGCGATCGCCTCGGCCGCCTGGGCCAGGTCGATGGCCGTGAACTGGGCGGTGGCCCCCACGTAGTTGTTGTAGTTCAGGACGTTGGCGTGGAAGGCGTAGGCCAGGTCGCGCCCCTCTCCCGGCGGGGGCCCATAGGTGGTGATGCGAAATCCGTCCTCGCCGTGGCGCACGGTGTCCCGATAGCCGTTCCAGTCGGTGACGACGCAGGGAAGGCCCGCGGCCATGGCCTCCACGGGCGTGAGGCCAAAGGTCTCCTGGATATTGTCGGAGAAGCTGATGAACAGGTCCGCCACGGACCAGATGGAGAAACGCACGTCCGCCGGGCGCCCGTCGAGGTGGCGATACCCCACCGATGGGCAAAGCGCCCGCACCGGCTCGTGGAAGGCGGCCTCGTCCGCCTCGCTGCCTCCCGCCCAGCCGGAGTTGACCCAGTAGAGCTTGCGGCCGGTGCGCTGCGCGGCCTGCTCGAGGGCGAGCGCCATGAGGGCGGGGTTCATCTTGCCGCGCACATTGAAGCGGCCGACGTAGAGGGCCACCACGGCGTCCGGCGGGATGTCGAGCTTCTCGCGCCAGGCGGCTCGGTCCGATTCGGAAACCTTGAAGTCGTCGACGTTCAGGCCGAGCGGAATGGTGACCCGCATGGGCTCGCGGAGGGGCCGGCCCGGCTCGTATTCCTGGGTGATGTAGTCGCGCACGCCGGCGAGCTGGGTCTCCACGGACTGGCGCACGGCCGCGGAGGTGCAGATCAGGGCGTCGAAGTCCTGCACCGGGGCCATGTAGAAGTTGGCCAGGGTGCGCATGATGCGATCGGTCGCCGTGGTGTGGGTGATCCCGCACAGGGCGTAGGCGGTGTCGCCATAGATCGCCCGGTTCCAGGCCTCCTCGTCGAGGCCGGGGACCGGAAGGTTCAGGACGCCCACGGCGCCGATCCGGCCCCGGGTGGGGTGCCAGATAAGATCCTTGTCGGTGGGATGGATGCGGCTGATCAGCGCCGTGCCGGCCTCGACGGGCTTTCGGGCGACATTGAGGAAATGGAACTGGTTGACGTCGGCGTGGCGGAGCAGGCCGCGCAGGAAGCTCTCGCCGGCGGAGTGGCGTCCCAGGAGCTCGGGGCCCGTGGTGTCGTAGCCATCCGGGTGGAAATAGATCACCGCATTCGACATGCGGGCCTCATGACGACAGCCGCGCGCGAGACGCAAGCCGGAAAAGAAAAGGGCCGCCCCGAAGGGCGGCCCTCAACTATTAGCCTAGGCCGTGAGGCTTAGCCGAAGTTGCTCGCGTCGATGTCGTTCAGCGAGCGGCCAACCAGGACCACCGCGTCGTCGGAACCGGTGCCGAAGGCGTGGTCGCCGTCGTCATGGAACACGACCACGTCGGAGCCGACTTGGACGGCGATGTACTTCAGGGCGGTGTGGCCCGTGAACTCACCTTGCGCCCAGGTCGTGGCCGACGCGTAGTCGGTCCAGTTCGTGGCGTTCTCTTCGTAGTTCGACCCGTTGGTCGCCGGGACGTCAGCGCCGAAGCGGATGTGGTCAACCGATTCCCAGTCGCGGATCTGGTCTTGCGACCCGAGCGCGAAGGGCGACTGACCGGCCGCGATGCTGAAGGTGTCGTTGCCCACGCCACCGAACAGGAAGTCGTTGCCGGCTCCGCCGTTGATGAAGTCGGCGCCGTCGCCACCCGAGATGGTGTCGGACGCACCGCCACCCGTGAGGATGTCGTTGCCCGAACCGCCGTCGATCGACTCGTGACCGCCGCCGCTGTGGCCGGAAGCCGTGATCGTGTCGTCGCCGGCGCCACCGAGGATGGTGTCGTTCGACGTCGCGCCACCAACACCGGCCGTGATCGAGTCATTGCCGTCGCCGCCAGTGATCGAGTCGTTGCCGAGCGTGGAGGTCATCGCCACGGTGTCGTTGCCGTCGCCGCCGATGATCGTGTCGTTGCCGGCCAGCGTGTGCGTGACCGCCAGGTTGTCGTTACCCGCGCCGCCGTCGACGGAGTAGGCTTGGCCCGCCCCGGTCGCGGAGATCGTATCGTCGCCCGCGCCACCGAAGATGGTGTCGTTGACGGCGACGCTGTCGCTGATCGAGTCGTTGCCGAGGTCGCCCCACAGCGTGCGAACGCCGGAAGCCGCCGTGTTGGCGAGCGTGTCGTCGCCAGCGCCGCCGTGGTAGTTCGAACCCAGGCCGGTGCCGGTGTCGGTGATCAACAGCGAGTCGTTGCCGGCGTTACCGTTGATGTCCCAAGCCGTGTTGTGCGCGCCCGAGACGGAGATGGTGTCGTTGCCATCATCGCCGTGGACGGTCGCAACGTCGGTGGTCGCGTTCGCAGCTTCGGTGAGGCTGTCAGCGCCAGCGCCGCCGTAGACGCTGTCGTTGCCGCCGCCGCCGCTGATCGTGTCACCGCCGAGGTCGCCGCTGAGCCAGTTCCCGCCGGTGCTGTCGACGATGACGTCGTTGCCTTGGCCGCCGTAGATGCCCGAGCCAACACCGGTGGTGCTGCCGTCGGTGCTGATCGTGTCGTCGCCGAGGTTGCCGTTGATCAGGTCGCGATCGGTCGAGCCGTTCGCGCCGTTGACGTAGATCAGGTCGGCGCCTTGGCCGCCGTAGATCGTGTCGCTGCCGGCCCCGCCGTTGATCGAGTCAGCGCCCCCGTTGCCGAGGATCAGATCGCTGCCGCTGTTGCCGCCGAGGGTGTCGGCGCCGTCGAAGCCGTAGATGCCGTCGTTGGCGCTGGCCGCGCCGCTCAGCGTGTCGGCGAAGGCGGTGCCCGAACCGTTGTCGTTCTTACCGATGACCAGCAGGGAGCTGTCATTGAAGGTCACGGTCTCGGTCTGAAGACCGGTGCCGAAGGTCTTGCTGATGCCGTCCGCCGGGTCGGTCAGGACGATGGTTTGAAGCCCGCCCGAGCCGGTGGCGGAACCACCCGTGATGCTCGGAGTCACGGTGATCGTGTTGCCGTGCGCCGCAGCATTGCTGAAAACCAGCGTGTCGCTGCTGGCACTATAGGACAGCGCTTGCGCGTCCGTGATCGTCTCAAAAACGTAAGTCGCCATTAGTCTCTCCAGTCTGTGTCACACGGACCCTCGGCACGCCTGACCCCCATCCCGATGGAGCAGTCCCGACGGTCCATCAACCTATGAGCCGAGGCATAGCCGCGGCCAAGGTGAAACGAGCCCGACAGAAGACGTATCGGAAGAGCACCATTCGCGCAATATCAAAAAGGCCGCACCCGGGTCTGTCGGGATCAGGTGTTTTCCTCTTAACAGTGTGTTGTTGTTCCGCAACCTCGGCAGGGTCGGAGGCCGGCCGGAGGGCGCCGCGGAGCGCGCGGAACTCGACCGGACGGCGGGGAGATTGGTCTGATCATGAAGCGTGTTTTCGGGCTCGATGTGTTGCGCACGCTCGCCATCGTCCAGGTGCTTCTGGGCCACGGGATGTCGATCTATCTGGGCGAGGCCTCGAAGAGCCGGCTGGAAGGATTCTACGGCTTCCTCGGCGTGGAGCTGTTCTTCGTCCTGTCGGGATTCCTGATCGGCGCCATAGCCTTGGCCGCTTTCGAGACCGCCGCGGACGGCGGGGTCGTGCGCGACTTCCTGACGCGCCGCTGGCTCCGCACCCTGCCCAACTACTACCTGTTCCTGGCGGTGAACGCGGCCCTGGCGGCGTGGCTGGGCGGCGATGGCTTCCACCTGCGCTACCTGGTCTTCCTGCAGAACCTGTTCTGGCCGATGCGGCCCTTCTTCGGGGAGTCCTGGAGTCTGGCGGTCGAAGAGTTGTTTTATCTATTGCTGCCGCTGCTGTTGCTGTTCGCGGCAAGACGTTCGCGCGAGCCTGGCCGACTGCTGATCGCGCTGGTCGGCGCGCTCGTGGCGTTCACGGTGATTCGGCTGGCCTTTGTCTGGGCCCTGCAGCCCGGCTTCCACGCGGTGGTGCGCAAGACCGCCGGACTGCGGCTCGATTCGCTGATGTACGGGGTCATCGCGGCCTGGCTCTACCGCCACGCCCGCCAGCGCTTCATGCAGGGGCGCTGGATCACCTTCGCCCTGGGCGTCGCCCTGATCGTCGGCTCGGTGCGCGCGGTGGTCGTCCTGGCGCCGTCCAGCCCGCTGGGCGCCTCGGCGGCGGTGGCGGGGGTCTCGCTGGGCGCGGCGCTGACCCTGCCCTTCCTCTCAAGCTGGCAGATCGGCGAGGGGCCGATTCGCGCGGTCTTCGAGTGGTCGAGCCGGATCTCATACGCGCTCTACCTTTGCCACCTGCCGACGAGCAACGTGATCCGGCACTTCGGCGCGCCGCCCGGGCCGCTGGGCCTGGCGATCTTCGTCGCAACCTCCTGCGCCCTGGCGACCCTGATCTACTACGCCTTCGAGCGGCCGTTCCTGAAGCTGCGCGATCGCTTGCCCAGGCACGCGCCGGCGCCGGTCACCCTCGCCGAGTCCATGCCGACCTGAGCCGGCGGGACCCGGCGATCAGGGTTCGTGCATCGAGTGCTGGATGGTGTCCGTGATCGGAGAGATCAGGAAGCCCATCAGCGTGCGGTTGCCGCTCACCAGCATGACCGTGGCGGGCATGCCTGGCGTGATGTGCTCGCCGGGCTTGAGCTTGGTCAGCTCCTTGGGATCGATCTGCACGTCGACGCGGTAGAAGCCCATGGCGAGCGGGTCGGGCGCGGCTTGCCCGCCCTGGCCGGCCGCCGCGCGCGAGGACGGCGGCGGCGAGGACTTGTCGGGTCCGATCATCACCACCTTGCCCTTCATCGGGCCATGCCAGCGCGGATTGAGGGCGGCGATGCGCACCTGGGCGTCCATGCCGACCTTCACCGACAGGATGTCCTGCGGCTTGACCATCGCCGAGATCATCAGCGGCGCGTTCGTCGGGACCACCTGCATCAGGACCTCGCCGGCGCCGACGGCGCCGCCGGGCGTGTACTGGGTCAGGTTGAAGACATAGCCCTCCACGGGCGAGCGGATCACCGTCCCGGCGAGCGCCTGCTTGGCGGTGGTCAGCCGAGGCATGGCCTCGGAGAGCTTCGACTGGGCGTCGCGCATCTCGTCAGCGGCCTGGGTCTGCCGCTGGTTCCTGAGGCTGGTCATCTGCATCCGCGTCTCGCCCTCCTGCTGGCGAAGGCGGGCGATGTCGGCGCTGAGCTGACCCATGCGGCCGCCGAAGTCGGCCATGGAGCGCTGGTAGCGCAGGATCAGGGACTTGGGGGCGTAGCCCTTGGCGTAGAGCGTCTGGTAGCCGCTCATCTCCTCGGCGGTGAGCTGGCTCTGCTGCTGATTGGAGGCGATCTGCGCCTTGTCGCCCTCGATCTGCTGCTGGCTCTGCTCGATCCGCTGCTCCAGCACCTGGGCCTGGCTTTGGTAAAGCTGCATCCGGCTGGAGAACAGGAGCTGCTGATTGCGCATCAGCCCGGCGACCCGCGGATCGCCGATGCGCGAGACGAGTTCAGGCGGGAAGTCGATGGTCGGGCGGCCGGTGGCCTCCGCCGCGGCGCGCGCCGCCTGGGCCTGCAGGGAGTCGGCCTGGTTCTGCAGGACATCGACCATGGCCCGCGACTCGGTGTCGTCGAAGATCAGCAGGGGCTGGTCGGCGCTGACCTTCTGGCCTTCGCGCACCATGATCTGGCGCACGACCCCGCCCTCCTTGTGGCGCAGGGTCTTGAGGTTCATCTCGACCTCGACCTCGCCCGGCGCGGTGATCCCGCTGGCCAAGGGGGTGAAGGTCGCCCACAGGCCAAGGCCCACCACCAATATGCCGATCACCGCCGCGCCGATGATCATCGGCCGATGCATGCGCTTGGCCATGTGCGGATCGAGCGGCTCGACCTCGTTCGAGCCGAAGGTCGGCGTCACATAGCTGCGATGGGGAGAAGTTAGATCGAGCTTCATCGGCCAGCCTCCACGGCGCGAACCTCGGCCGGCTTCATCAGCCGGGCCATCACCGGCTCGCGGGCCCCGAAGAGCTCCATGCGCCCGTCGCGCATGGCCAGCATCTTGTCGGCGACGCGGAAGATGCCGATCTTGTGCGAGATGATGATCACGGTGGAGCCCTTGGCCTTCATCGCCTCGATGGCCTGCATCAGGGCCAGCTCGCCGTCGGCGTCGAGGCTGGCGTTCGGCTCGTCCAGGACGATGTAGGCCGGATCGCCCAGCATGGCGCGGGCCAGGCCCACCCGCTGGCGCTGGCCGGCCGACAGCACCATGCCGCCCTCGCCCACCGGGCTCTCGTAGCCCATCGGCGTGCGAAGTATCAGCTCATGCACGCCCGCCAGCTGGGCGGCGTGGATCACCTGCTCGTCGGTGACGTCGCTGCGGAAGCGGGCGATGTTCTGGCGGATCGACCCGGCGAACAGCTCGGTGTCCTGCGGCAGATAGCCGATGTGGCGGCCGAAATCGGCCCGGTCCCAGGTGAAGACGTCCGCCCCGTCCAGCCGAACGACGCCGTTGAGCGGCCGCCAGATGCCCACCAGCAGGCGGGCCAGCGTCGACTTGCCGGCGCCCGAGGGGCCGACGACGCCCAGGGTCTCGCCGGCCTCGACGGTGAAGGCGATGTTGGAGAGCAGCAGCTTGGCCGCGCCCGGCGGGGCGAAGTTGACGCCCTCCACCGTGAGCCGGCCCTTGGGCCTGGGCAGGCTGGTGACCCGCGACGGCGGCTCGGCCTTCTGCAGGGTCTCCATCAGCCGCCCGTGCGCCTGGGCCATCTTGTTCAGGGGATCCCACGCGGAGACGATCTTCTCGATGGGCTGGAGCGCGCGGCTCGCCAGGATCATGTTCGCGAACAGCATGCCCGAGTGCAGCTTGCCGCGCATGATCAGCCAGGCCCCGATCGCGATGATCAGGATCTGGATGCCCATCCGCACCGCCTTGATGGCGTCGGTGTGCAGGTTCGACATCTCCGCCGCGTCGGCGCCGCGTTCGATGGTGATCCCGCGGAAGTGGGCCCAGGCCGCGCCCAGGGTCGGCAGCATGCCCATGGCGCGCACGACCTCGCCGTTGCGCAGCGCCGCCTCGGTGAAGGAGTAGCTGCGGATCGCCGCCTCGTTGGCCTCCCGCATGGCCGGCCGGGTGGCCCGCTCCTGGGAGAGCGCGAGCGCCACCAGCACGCCGGCCCCGGCCAGGGTGAGCAGGCCCACCCAGGGGTCGATGACGAACAGCACGATGACGAAGACCGGAATCCAGGGGACGTCGAAGAAGGCCGCCGCGGCGATGCCGGTGAGGGTCTGGCGGAACATGTCGAGGTCGCGCAGGGCCTGGGAGCGGCCGGAGGCCCCGCCCCGCACCGCCTCGTCGAACAGGCCGCCGAACAGCCGTCCCGAGACCCGCTGGTCGAGCACCATGCCGTAGTTGATCAGGATCCGGGCGCGGTAGTCGTCGATCACGCTGGAGACCGCGAAGACGAAGATGGTGATCGCCGTCAGCACCCAGAGCGTCGCCTGGCTCTGGGCCATCATCACCCGCCCATACACCTGGAAGGTGTAGAGCGGCATGGCGAGGTAGAGGAGGTTCGAGAAGAAGCTGAACACCGCGGCCACGGCGAACGGTTTCTTGCCCTCGGCCAGGGCGCGGGTCAGCACGTTGTCCGGCTGGTTCGAGAGGAACGTGAAGATTTTCATTAGTCGCCGAGATGTCCCCGTCCGTGGCGCCGCCCAAGATACCCGAAAGGTGGCGTAATTTGGTTCTTGTAGGTGCGCCTCAGGTGAATGTCGCGGCCGGGCGTCGCCTTATCTCTCCGCCGTGCGCGCCTGTAACGTACGGAAGCGGCCGAGAGATGCTGAGCAGGCTCTATTCTGTCAATCGTTCCGGCGGCGATCCGCCGCAGCCTCCACCGCCTCACGCCGCCATGGCGGATCGAGCGCCAGGTAGAGCACCGCGGTGATCGCGGCCAGATCCAGGAAATAGAGATAGCGGTAGTCGCAGGCGATGGAGATGACGAGGAAGCTGCCGCTGAACGCCAGGGCGGCGGCCAGCATCGCGGCCATGACGATATCGGCCGGCTCGCGACGCCTGAGCAGCGCCAGGCCCGCGGCCAGGGCGACCAGCGCCCAGAAGAGGTGAGAGTGAACCGGGGTGCCCAGGAAGCGCCGGTCGTAGCGGAGCAGGCCCTCGTCGGCGCTCGACCAGCGCCACGCCAGGCCAAGCTCGTCGATCACCTCGTGTGGTCCCTGCAGTCCCAGCGCCACCGGCAGGCAACGCTCGATCCGCGGCGTCAGGAAGACCCACCGGAAGGCCTCGAGCCGGCGCTGCAGGTACAGCTCCGGCCGATGGAGCACGAGGCCACGCCAGTCGGCCGCCAGGGCCTGGGCTGGCAGCGAGGTCAGGGCGGCGCGCAACTGCGGCTGGCCGTCGGTGACGTCGGTGCGCTCGGCGCTCCAGTAGCGCGGCGCGAGCGCGCGGAAGACGGCGGCCGCCTGGGGATTGGCCGCGGTGATCGCCGGCAGGGGCGTGGCCGGGTCCGCCGCCACCGCGCCCAGGATGTCGTAGCCCTGCAGGATCCGCAGGCCCTCGGACATGCCATCGCCCTTCCCCGGCCCGCCGGGCTGGGTGGCGATGTTCATGGCGTGGGAGACCGTCACCACGGCGGCGAGCGCGCAAACGCCCCAGGCCAGGCCGCGCCGCCAGCTGCGGCGGGACATGATCCAGCCGAGCGCCGCGGCCGCCGCC
>Ga0075364_10001521_pt1 | contig 12623 bp, 10 predicted proteins | sample EndMetdeltDD1764_FD_71517 | JGI IMG/M metagenome (GOLD analysis project Ga0075364, IMG submission 71517) | Populus endosphere microbial communities from Tennessee, USA - Endosphere MetaG P. deltoides DD176-4 | ecosystem: Host-associated > Plants > Roots > Endosphere | place: USA: Tennessee... | reverse complement strand
CGGCGCGCCGCTCGCCGGAATCGCCCACACGTCGACGGCCTCGATGCCGGTGCCGCTGGCGGCCGACTGATCGATCGCCCATCCGCCGACGCCGAAGGGAACGGCCACGGTCGCGCCGGGCGCCGGCAGATCCGTCTGCACGCGCAGCGATCCGTTGACCGCCGAGTGCTGCGCCGACGCCGGCCGTACCAGGAACAGCACGACGAAAAGCGATCCGAGTAGAGGCTTCACGCGGAGCATCGTAGATGTCGCGCGACGGTACGGAATCAGGCGATCGGTTGACGCACGACGTCACACTTTCGGAGGATGGACAGGTCGGCACCCGCGTCGCAGCTCACCGCAGAAAGTGATTCGCGTGTCCGTCTATTCATGAGTACGGCCTCCGTCGCACAGCGCTCTATCTGACGTTGGACGGGCGATCGCCTCGGTGGCCCCTTTCTACACGACGTCGCTGGGAAGGAGATCGCAATGGCATTGACGATCACTCTGGATGTCTTCTCCGGCCGGCCCAATCCCGTCTGGACGGTTCCCGATGGAGAGGCGCAGCAGTTCGACGATCGGATCCACGCGCTGACCGACGCCTCGAACGTCAAAGCCTCCGGGATGGGGCTGCTCGGCTATCGCGGGTTCTCGGTCGTGAACAGCAGCGGCGCGACTCGCGCGCGCGTCTTCGCCGGCGCGGTCGATCAAGGCAGCGACACGCCGACGCTGGTCGCCGGGAACAGTGAGATCGAGGAATGGCTGCTTTCCACGGCGCCCGGCGAAGTTCTCTCCGGAGAGGTGCGCAGTCATGTCCAGCAGGCGATCGCCGGCGGTGGCCCGCTCGAGCTCGTGACGACGCGCATGCTCAAAGGGGCCAGGTGCCCGGTTTGCCAGGCGGCCGACGCCCCCGTGTACAACCCGTCGATCTGGAACACGCCAACGGTGCAACCGTTCAACAACTGCTACAACTACGCGAACAACCAGATCACCAATACGTTCGCGCAGCCCGGCCGCGCCACCGGAAACCCGATCACGGCATTGTCCTGCCCGGGCGTCCAGCCCTCGGCCGTCTCCGACGGTCTGTCTCCGTCCGCGAATTTCAGCGCGCCGCTATCGCCTGGACAGGGATGGTACGTGGCGCTCGTCATCTGGCCCGGCAACGACTATCACTGGTATCGGCAAGACAACGTCGGCTGCTGGTCGCACAAACCCGGCAGCACGGCGGCCAGGAACGTCGACAACGCGGGGAACCCGATCGCCGATCCGAAGACCTGCGATCGCGGCCCGTACACGGTGTTCTGCACCTACATGGTCACGAAGACAACGGTCAGGATCCGTTAGATCGCAGGGGAGCGAGCGGCGTTCATCGAGGAGACCGAATCGTCCGCACGACGTCGCCGTACCCGCGTGCGCGTGCGTCGGCCGCGAGCTGGCTCTCGATGTTCGCCGTGTCCCGATACATCGTGTCTCGGCCCGACTCCTCCCGAATGACGTAGCCCTGAAAGACACGGATCGATTCGTCCCGCAGGCGGAGCAGGAACCCGCGGTAGCCCAGATCGGGCACATGGGGGCGCGCGTCCACTCTCGGAAGTGACTCGATCTTCTCGGCGAGATCGCTCGCCTCGGGATCCGGCAGATCCCACGCCGGGCTCGGCAGGCCGCTGAACGCGTCGAGCTCAACACGCACGACAGAACCTTCTTTCGCGAACCTCTCGGGAGAATCCTAGCACGCGGTTCGCGCCACCTCGTGGTACTGGACGTAGGTGTGATCTGGTCGAACTAGAGGCGGCTCAAGGTTCGAACTGCCAGTTCGTGACGGCGGCGCGCGAACGTCGCCGCGGGCGTCTTGCGGGCCGCCGTCCGCTCGAGCGCGGGGGCGGCGTATCTCAGCTCGGCCTTCGCCTCGGGCGTGTCCATGTCGCCCAGCGCGAGCACCGTGTACCAGAAGGGATACGCCTGCCATCCCTGCCTGCCGTCACGCACCGATCGCAGGTGCGCGGCGCCGCGCTGCAGCCGTTCTTCGCATCGATCGAGGCCGCCGGACAGCAGGTTGCGCCACAATCCCACGCTGCACTTGCCGCAGCAGAACAGGCCGGGATTGCGATGGCGTGGATCGGCGGCGGCGCGGGCCAGACAGCGCATCAGGCCCTCGTCCGCCGCGTCGAGCGCCTGCGTCACGCGCCGATCTCTCACGCGCAGCATCCTCAGCGCGCGCGACGCTTCTTCGCCCAGGATGTGCCGCGCCGATGCCGACGTGATGCGCTCGCCGGTGAAGAGCGCGATGCCCTTGGAGCGCTCGATGGGAAATCCGGCGAAGGTGTCTGCGTAGGATCCGTCCACTCCCTGGCGTCCGGCGATCCATTGCGCGACCTGCAGGCGTTCACCTGCCGCGAGCACGCCGCCGGAGAAGTGCACCGCGCTGACGGCGTCGACCGTCTTCGAAAGGCTCGTCCTGTCGATCAGCATGGCGGCGAAAGGGTAGCAGAAATCGCTCTGCTCTCCTGCGCCGCTGCGACGCGATGCCGGCGGGCCGCCGCACGCGACGCGGGACTCCTGACCGTGATGTCCGGCACCGTCACGAGCGCGTCACGGGCGGGACGTGCGCGGTTCCCCTGCAGGTGAGCGCGCGGCTAACGGCGGCTCGACGGCTCCTGCTGCCCCGCCTGCGAAATGGCGGACTTGGCCTCGGGGATCTCCTTCGCGATCCAGGGCTTGATGCCTTCGGTCCCCTCGAGCTGCTTCGCCACCTTGGCGGCGGACTCGCGATCGGCGAACCCGCCGATGCGCACGCGGTAGTAGCTCGCCGCGGACCCTTCGCCTCGAATGATGTAGGCGGGATAGCCCTGCGTCACGAACCGCGACACGATCCGATCGGCTTCCTCGCGTGTCTTCACCGCCGCCACCTGGATCGAATATCCGCTCCGCGACTGCGACTCGGATCCAAAGGCCTGCGCGGGCGGCACGCCCGTCGTGGCCGCCGGAACCGGCGTCGTGGTGCGCGGCGCCGCCGCGGCCGTGGTCTGCTGCGGCTTCGCGGCCGCGGCCTGCTGTGGCGCTGCCGCCGATGGCGGCGGAGCGGCGGTTGCCGTCGCCGTCTTCGCGGATGTCGCCGCCGGCGTCACCGCTGAAGCCGGCGTCTGCCGTGTGGCCGCTGAAGACGTCGCGGGCGCGGGACTCGCCGTCGCTGTCTGTACGGGCGTTACCGCCGGAGGCGGCGCCTGCTGCGGAGTAGTGGATGTCGTAGCGGCCGTAGTCTGTGGCGCTGGCGTCGACGGCGCAGGGGCCGGGTTGGGCCGGGCGGGCGGCGGGGCCGTGCGCGCCGCCGGCTGCGGCTGCGGCGCCGGCGCCGGATCGCTCGAGCCAAACTGCGTGACGCCGAAATAGCCCGCCACGGCGAGCACGCCGACGAAGCACGCGGCGACCGGCAGCCTGACACTGAATCGCTTGCGCTCCGGCTCCGGAAAATCAGAGAGCGCGGCGTCGCTCTCGGCGTTCCAGCCAAAGCTCTCCGACGCGCCGGTCGTGCGCGTCACTCCGAAGATTTCGTCGGTCACCGTCAGCGCGTTGGAGTCCATGTCTCTCGAGGGGAAGTCCAGGCTCGCGAGATCGTTGAGATCGTCGAATCCCTCGGGTGCCTCCTGTGAGGCATCCGTCCTCACCGCGGGAGAGTGGCCTCGCTGGAGCCGCGTCGCGGGGAACTCGAGGCCGGCGAAGTCGGTCAGATCGTCGGAGAGCGGTGGCGGCGCGGCGGACAGCATCGACGCTGGCGGTGCCGCAGGTGCCGGTGGCGGCACCAGGACCGGCTGCGACAACTGCACCACGGGCTGCGTCGGTGCGACGCGCGCCTGCGGCGGCACCGGTGACGGCAGCGGCGTCGGCGGCGTCAGCACGGCGGGGTGCATCGGCGGCGGCATCCTCGTGCTCCGCCGCCTGATGTCGAGCCAGCGATCGCCCGGCGACGCACCGGCCAGCGCCGTGAACATGCCGTCGATGCCCGGCAGCGCGAAATCGAACTGCGCGAGCCCGGTCTGCTGCAGCGCCCGCAGCTGTTCGGGCGGAAAGATCTTGGCGTGCAGCTCGTCGATGGCGGCGACGGTCAGCGCGGCGGAGCCCAGGGCGACCGTGCCCGCGCGCGAAGTGATGCGTCCAGGTTCTCCGACCTGCGCGACATACGAGGCGCCTTCCTCTGCGGGAATCGCCCCAACGAGTGTATTGATGACAGCCGGCGGCATGTTACCTCCCGAGCTTCTCCCAGTCGGCGTCCGGCGCATCGTTCGCGATCGCCAGACAGCCGTCGGAGCCGACGAATTCCGGCTCTTTCACCACGGTCACGACGCCCCCGCCGATCTTCTCGAGGGCGCTCTGGATCTTCGGGCCCAGATTGCGGATCAACCCGCCCCCGCCCGACACCGTGATGCTGCGCCGCACGCGTTCCTGGTATTCCGGGGCGACGCTCGCGATCAGGTCGAACGTCGTCTCGACGATCGGCGCCACGATCGCTTCGCACGCCGTCTGCAGTTCGGCGGTGATGTCGAGCGGCGTCGGCACGCCGCGGATCGGCGCCGTGACGACGATCGGATCCTTCGGCCGGTCGCCGACGAACGCGAACTTTTCCTTCCACTCGCGCACCATGAAGACGGTGAAGTCCGCGTCGGGGTACTTCTGGCGAATGAGCTGTTCCAGGTGCGTGTCGATGGAATCGCCGGCGACGGTCAGCGTCCGCTGATCCTCGTCGGTGGGATAGCGCCCCTTCATCACGCAGAAATCCGTCGTCCCCGCGCCGATGTCGATGATCAGCGTGTGCAGCAGCGCGTCGAGTCCGTAGGCGACGGCGAAGGGCTCCGACACGATGATCAGCTTGTCGAACAGCCCGTCGAGCACCTCGCGCAGGTACTGCTTGTTCGTCCGCAGGGCCGCCGCCGGCACGCCCAGGACGGCGCGCACGGACGCCGAGTCGGTGTTGCCCTTCAGCACCGCCGACGACAGCAGGTGGCGGATCAGCTCGCGGACCGCCTGCACGTCCTTCTCGGATCCTTCCTTGATCAGCCCGCGCTCCAGCGGCCGGCGCAGATCGAGCATCGTCCGGTTGTCGAGGGCCTCGCGGCCGACGACGACTTCGCGCTTGAGGATCTTGCGCGCGACGAGGTCCGCCGGCCAGCCGACGAAACTGTCGACGACGACGCGCTCGCCGGTCGACGTCGAGATGGCGGTGCGCGACGTCCCGAGATCGATGCCGGCCGTGAATGCTTTACTCGCTGCCATTTCCCGTCTCCTTGCCTCCGCTCGGGGCGCCCTCACGCAGGAAGCCCTGAATCCCGTCGAACAGCGCGTCGGCGATCGACTGTCGATATTCCTTGCCGCGCAGCAGCGTCGCCTCGTCGTCGTTCGACAGGCACGACACTTCCGCGAGAATCGCGGGCATCCGCGTGCCGACCAGCACGACGAAGGGCGCCGTCTTGACGCCGCGATCCTCGACCGCGCCGTTCACGCGCCGGAGGTTCCGCAGCAGCGCGTGCTGAACCGATTCGGCGAGCCGCTTCGACTCGCCTTTCCGGGCGTCCATGTAGATCCCGTCGAGCAGCGACCGCAGATCGGCGAGCGAATAGCCCGAGTCGCGGTTCTCTTCCGCCGCGATGGCGTCGGTCGCCGGATGATCCGAGGCGCCGAGGTAATAGGTTTCGATCCCGCGGCTCCGCTTCGGCATGAGCGAATTCACGTGGATCGAGACGAAGATGTCGCCGTGACCGTCGTTGGCGATCTCCGATCGCTGCTGCAGCGAAATCGTGTCGTCGCTGGCGCGCGTCATCAGCACCTTCAGGCCGGCGGCCGCCAGGCGGGCCCGCACGCGGTCGGCGATGTCGAGCGTGACCTCTTTTTCCAGCAGGCCCGAGACCGCGGCGGTGCCGAGGCTGGTTCCGCCGTGACCGGCGTCGATGACGACGCGCCGGACGGGAAGCGCGAGCGCCGCGACGTTCACGGGATGCGGGCGGGAATACGTGGCCGGAAGTGCGGGAACGGGTGCGGATGCGGGCGCGGACGCTGGTGCTGCGGCGGGCGCGGACGAGGACGCAACGGACGCGGCGGGCGCGCCGGTGCCGGATGCCATCCGCACGGCGCCGACCGAGCCCACGAAGACGAGCGCGGCCACGAGCTGCGGCCCCCACAACGCGGTCACGCGCCTGCTCCGGCGGAGCGGCTTCGGCAGCCGCCCGTTCATCGTCGCGACGTTCTCTTCCACGGCCTCCCGGAGGAGCCGTGCCTTCAGCCGGCTATTGTTCATCGATGCGACCAGTGGCCTGGAGCAACAAACACACCACGTGTACTGGATCGAAAACTAGACAGATCTGGCCGTATTTCGCTGGGGAGTCTCGCCGGCCACGCGGGGGAGCGTCTGGTGTCTGGAACCGGCATCTCAATTCTAGACTGCCCCGCTCACGGATGCCAGCCCCGAATGCGCAGCCCCCGGAAAGGGGGGGTTCAGACCACCGGCGAGGTGCGGGGGCAGATCGAGACGTGCGAGGAGGGGATCCTGGCTTCGAGGTCGGTGGTCAGCAGGTCGATCGCGCGCTGCACGTCGGACATCAGTTTGCCGCCGTCGAACTCGAGATACACCTCGATGTAGATCTGGGCGCCGGAGCGGCGCGTCCGCACGCCGTGCAGGCCGTCGTAGGCGTCGAAGTGCTGGACGAGCAGGCGGGTGATCTCGAACTGCAGCGACTCGTCCACGGCGCGATCGAGCAGGTCGTACATCGAATCGGCGGTGATCTGGTACGCCGACCAGAGCAGGAAGCCGGAGAGGATGAACGAGAAGAAGGTGTCGGCGTAGCCCGACCAGGCGTAGGCGTGGAAGAGCAGCGTGCAACTGAGCGAGGCCAGCACGCAGTAGTCGCAGACGCTCTTCGATCGGAAGAACCGCCATTGCGCTTCCATCAGCGGCGACGACTGCCGCCGGGCGAGACGCTGGTTCTTGAACCAGAGCCACGTGTCGGAGACCGCCGCGAACGCGGTGATGACGAACCCGATCGCCACGCCTGTCTCGACGATCGCCACCGGCTCGTGAAGCCGGTCGATGCCTTCCATCACCACCACCACGAACGACGCCAGCATCACCGCCGCGACGGCGAGTCCCGAGATGTTCTCGAGCTTCCCGAAGCCGTAGTTGAACGCGTGGTTCCGCCCCCGCGCGACCCGCCGGATGATGATCCAGGAGAACAGGCTGGCGAGCGTCTCGGCCAGGCTGATCAGCATGTCGACGGCGAGCGTCAGCGACTTGGCGAGGTAGGCCGCGATCGCGCACGGGATCAGCAGAGAGAGCGCGACGAGGAACCCGACGAAGATCGAGCGCTCCCGTTCTTCGTGGGTGACTTCGGACGTCGAGGTGTGCGCGAGACTCACGGCGCGTCGAGCATATCGGAGTTCCCGCCTACTCCTGCTCGCGCCTGACGATGCTGCGAAGCTTGTCCGCCAGCGTGCCGAACTGCTGCGGCGGCGCGTCTTCCCGCGGCGGCGCGTCGGGCTCCGCGATCGAGGCCGCTCGCGACGAGCCCTCCGGAACGAGCGCGACGCCGATGCGGCGCTTGTCCACGTCGATGGCGAGGATCTCGAACGCGCCGGTCGTACCGGGTGTCACGTGGCGCTTCCAGTCGTCGGCGCGCCCGGCCGGCGCGAACGTGGACGCGTGCGCCAGCGCCTCGACGCCGGGCCCGAGCTCGACGAACGCGCCGAACTCCGCGATGCGCGTGACACGGCCGCGCGTCACCTGGCCGACTTCGTAGGTCTGCGGCACGAGCAGCCACGGGTCTTCGGCGAGCTGCTTCATGCCGAGCGCGATCTTCGGCCTGTCCTTGTCCCCTTCGTCGACGCGCAGGACCTTGACCGTGACCTCGTCGCCTTCCTTGAGCACTTCGGCGGCGCTGTTGACGCGCGACCATCCCAGCTCGGAGACGTGCAGGAGCCCCTGGACACCGGCCCCGAGCTCGACGAACGCGCCGAACTCCCGCACCGACGCGACGCGCCCCTTGACGACGGCGCCGGGCACGATGGAGCGCTTCACTTCGTCGGCCCGTGCGCGGCGATCCTCGTCGAGCAGCACGCGGCGCGAGACGACGAGGTTCCGGCCGCCGTCCTTGTACTCGGTGATCCGGAACGCGTAGACCTTGCCGATGTGCTGCGCGGGCTCGGTGCGGCCGATGTCGATCTGCGAGAACGGACAGAACCCGCGCTGGCGCGAGATGCGGATCTCGTAGCCGCCCTTCACTTCCTGCTCGACCTTGCCTTCGACGGGGAGCCCGCTGCGGAACGCGTCCTCGAGCTGGCGGCTCGTCGCGGCGCCGCGCGCCAGCCGCCGCGACAGCTGCAGCCCGCCGGCCACCGAGACGACGACGGCCTGGATGCGATCGCCGACGGCGACCTCGACGTCGCCGTCTTCGTCCTTCAGCTCGTCGGTGTCGATCGTCGCTTCACCCTTGCCGCCGACGTCGACGAACGCGACGTCCGGCCCGATCGCGACGATCGTCCCTTCGATGGTCTGCCCTTCGGTGAAGCGCTTCTTCGACTTGAGTGACGCCTCGAACAGCGCGGCAAAGTCTTCCGTATCGTCGTTCACAATCCTTCATTGTATGTGGACGACGGGGCCGGCGTCAGTCCCGCTTACTTCGCCCGCGCGGCGTCGACCCTGGCGTGTCCGCGGACGACGCCGTCGCGCTCGCCGGCCATCTCTCCCTGCAGACGCCCCTTGACGATCGCCAGCGTGAACTTGAACAGCGGTCCGTCGGGCTGCTGCACTTCGAACGTCGCCTTGCCGGCGTCGACGGCCCCCTTTTCGACTTTCCACACCTTCTCGCCGCCGGGGCCCGCCATGCCGGTCAGCACTTTCCCCTTCTGCGTCAGATCGAACACGATGGGACGGTCGTCGCCCTCGGTGCCGTCCGGACGCTGCATCTTGAAGGTGCCTTCCCATTTCCCGGCAAAGCTCGTGGCGCTCTGCGCGGCGAGCGACGGAACCAGCCCAACGAGTACAAGCGCGATCGCAACCAGGCTTTTCTTCATCATCTCTCTCGAATCTCCAGCTGGGGTTATCGGACATCGGGTGATCGGGTCATCTGGCGGTCGGGTGATCGGGTGATCGGGCGATCGGGGGATCGGGCGATCGGCGGATAGGGTCATCGTGCTACTCGCCGCGAAGGGCGACGAGAGGATCGACACGTGAGGCGCGGCGCGCGGGAAGGTAGCTGGCCAGGAGCGCGACGGCCAGCATCACGGCGGACATGCCCACGAAGGCGACGGCGTCCAGACGCTGAACGCCATACAGCAGCGTCTGCACGTATCTGGTGAACGCCGCGGCCGCGAGCACGCCCACGATCACACCCAGCAGGGTCACGCGCGTGCCCTGCCAGATGAACATCCGGCGCACGGCGCCCGGCTCGGCGCCGAGGGCCATGCGCACGCCGATCTCCTGCGCGCGCCGCGTGACGCTGTACGAGAGCACGCCGTACAACCCGACCGCGCCGAGCACCAGCGCGAGCACGGCGGCGATGCCGACCATCAGCATCGTGAAGGACAGGCTGGCGATGGCCCTCGTCGCCAGGCCCTTCATCGTGAAGATCCGGTACATCGGCGACTGCGGCGCCACTTCGCGGATGACGGCGCGGACGTCCGCCGCGATCCGATCGGCGCGCGCCGACTTCAGCACGTACGCCGGAGACGTGGACACACCGGGCAGGTACACCATCGGATCCGGGGTTTGACGCCGGAGGTCGTCCACCTTGACGTCCTCGACGACCCCGATGACGGTGAACCACTGCTGCCCGCCGGTGGCCTGGCGCACCTTCTGTCCGATCGGCTCCTCGCCGGGGAAGAGAATCCGGGCCGCCGCCTGGCTGACGATCACGTTCGGAATGCCCTGCTCTTCCTCCACCCGCTCGAAGAAACGCCCGCTCACGAGCTTGATCCCCATCGTCTGGAAATAGGCGCCGCCGGCGGCGGCGTTCCGGATGAGAGGCGCCTCCGCGCCGCTCGCCTCGATCTTCGGCGTGGTGACGTTGACGCTGCCGGCGCCCTCGTCCAGCGGAAGCGTCGTGATGAAGCCGACGGACTCGACACCGGGGATTCCGGCGAGGCGCTCCATGAACGAGTACTGGAAGCGCGAGACGGAGGCGCGATCGTTCAGATCGGGACGGCCTGCGGCGATCTGAAACGTGAAGATGTTTGTGGTGTCGTAGCCCGTGTCGACGTGGCTGAGCAGCCAGAAGCTGCGCATCAGAAGCGCCGCGCCGACGAGCAGGACGAGGGCGCACGCGGTCTGCGCGGCCACCAGGACATCGCGCATGTAGCTGCCGCGTCCGACGATCCCGCGGCCGGCGTGCTGAACGCTGCCCAGCCGCGAGCCCGACATGCGGATGGCGGGCAGCAGGCCGAACGCGCACGCGGCCAGGACGGAGATGCCGGCCGTGAAGAACAGCGCGACCGCATCCAGGTGTGCGGTGGCGAGCCCGGGAATCGGCGCGCCGCCGAAGCCTCCGGCGACGCCCTCGGGCGCGGCGCGCACCAGCAACGGCACGCCGCCCCAGGCGATCAGCGCACCCGCGACCCCGCCGGCCGCCGCGAGCAGCAGCGCCTCGGTGAGCTGCGACCGGATCAGATCGACCCGGCCCGCGCCGAGGGCGCTGCGCACGGCCAGATCGGTGCGCCGGTTTTCGGCGCGGACCGTGAACAGGTTGGCGATGTTCACGCACGCGACGAGGAAGACGATGGCGACCGTGCCGATCAGCACCCAGAGCGCCGTCGCCATCTTGCCGACGAGATGCTCGCGCAGCGGCTTCACGATCGGCCGGTGACGCTCCATGATCCGCACGTAGGGCGGCGGTCCGCCCAGCCGCTGCTGCACGCGGCGCGCGAGCGGCTCGAGCTGCGCCGCCAGTTGGACGCGATCGGTTCCGGGCGCGACGCGCGCGACCATGCGCGGCGCGAATCCTCCCGGCGTGACCTGGGCGGCGCGAATCGTCAGCGGCACCCAGAACGCGACGCGCTCGTCGGGGAAACGGAACTCCGGCTGCGCCACGCCGATGACGGTGCGCGTCTGGCCGGCGAACGTGTAGCTCCGGCCGATCACCTTCGGGTCGGAGCCGAACCAGCTTTGCCAGAGCCAGTGGCTGAGGACGACGACGGTCCCGTTGTCGTTGTCGTTGGGCAGCCGTCCGAGGAACGGCTGTGCGCCGAGCGTACTGAAGAATGAAGCGGTCGCCTGCGTCACGAAGAGCTGATCGACCTGCCCCTCGGCGCGCGTCGTCGACGATCCCGTGCCGTAGAGCGCGGCGTCTTCGATGGCGGGAACGCTCTCGCGGTACTCGAAGTACAGCTCATCGGGAACGCCGAACTCCTCTGGCTGGTCCGTTCCGGGCGCCGAACCGCCGATGTGAATCAGCCGGTCCGCGTTCGGGTACGGCAGGGGATCGACCAGCACCGGCTTGACGACGCTGAAGATGGCGGCGTTCGCGCCGATGGCGAGCGCGAGGGTCAGGACGACCGTGACGGTGAATCCGGGGGTGCGGAGGAGCCCGCGTGCCGCGTGTTTGAAGTCCCTGCTCCATCGCTCGAGGTGTCTCACCCGGTCCCGTCCTTTCGCCGCGTCGTCCCGTCGATCACCTACGAAACAAGTCGTAACTTTGTTTCGCAAAGCGCACGACGATCCGCGATGACGTCGTGCGCGTCACCTCATAGACGCACGAGACGGCCGGCTATTACACGAGGAGGAGGAATTACTCGAGCGCGAGCTGCCAGGTCTCGGCGACGAGGTCCTTGCCGAACTGGTGGTGCGGCGTCTTCGAGATGCAGGCGAAGCCGGCGGCCTGGTACAGGTGGCGCGCGGCGAGCAGGTTCGACTGCGTCCAGAGCGTGATCGTCTGGTAGCCGGCGGCGCGCGAGAAGCGCACGCACTCGTCGATCAGCCGCCGGCCGATGCCGAGTCCACGCGCGTCGCGTTCGACGTGCAGAAGCCGCAGCTTCGCCACGGTCTCCGACTGGCGCACGATCATCACGGCCCCGGCCGGCGCGCCGCTCCGCTCGGCGATCCAGCAACGTTCCCGGGCGGGATCGAACGTTTTGAGGAACTGCGCGACGATGTCGGAGGCGAGCGCCTCGTACTCCGTGGTCCAGCCGTACTCCTCGGCATAGAGCGCGCTCTGGCGCGAGACGATCCAGCCCATGTCCCCCGCGCGATGATCGCGCAGCGTGAACGGCGGCTCGCCGGCGTCCGCGGGTTCCTGCGCGAGCGACCGCTGGATCAGCCGCATCGCGTCGACCACGCGCTCCCGCTCCGACGGCGAGAGACGCCGCAGCATGTCGGTCACCTCGTCGCGGGCCAGTTGCTGCAGCGGGCCGAGCGCCGCCTCTCCGCGGGCGGTGAGCGCCAGGTGCGCCTGCCGCGCGTCGGCGTCGGAGGCCGTGCGCGTGACCAGCCTCCGCCGGACGAAGCGCTGGAGAATGCGGCTCAAATAGCCGCCGTCGAGATCCAGGACCTTGGCGATCTCGGCGGCCGTCGGCGTCGAGGCGCGCCGGATCCCGGTGTCGCCGTGATACCCGATCTCGAAGAGCACGCGTCCTTCCGTCAGCGAGAACGGACTGTGGAGCAGCTTCTCCTGCAG
>Ga0075364_10001520_pt1 | contig 12625 bp, 20 predicted proteins | sample EndMetdeltDD1764_FD_71517 | JGI IMG/M metagenome (GOLD analysis project Ga0075364, IMG submission 71517) | Populus endosphere microbial communities from Tennessee, USA - Endosphere MetaG P. deltoides DD176-4 | ecosystem: Host-associated > Plants > Roots > Endosphere | place: USA: Tennessee... | reverse complement strand
GTCGCCGGCCACACGCAGGGCAAGGGCTTTGCCGGTGCGATGAAGCGCTGGGGCTTCGGCGGTATGCGCGCCACCCACGGCGTCTCGATCAGCCACCGTGCCCACGGTTCGACCGGTAACCGCCAGGACCCGGGCCGCGTCTTCAAGAACAAGAAGATGGCCGGCCACATGGGCGACCGCGAGCGCACCCAGCAGAACCTCGAAGTCGTCCGCGTCGATGACGAGCGCGGCCTGATCTTCGTCAAGGGATCGGTCCCGGGCGCGAAGAACAGCTGGCTCACCGTCAAGGACTCGGTGAAGGTCTCGCGCCACGCCGACGCGCCTTATCCCGCGGGTCTGAAGGGCGCCGCCAACAGCAACGATTCGGCTCCCGCCGACACGCCCGCGGAAGACACCGCGGCGGTCGAAGCGACCGACGGTCAGGAGGGCTAAGTCGTGAAGGTCAAGCTTCTCAACCTCGATGGATCGGCCGGCAAGGGCGACATCGAACTTTCGGACGACGTGTTCGGCCTCGAGCCGCGCGCCGATATCCTTCACCGCGTCGTCACCTGGCAGCTCGAGAACCGCCGTGGCATCGCCCGCGCCACCCGCGAGCGTTCGGACGTTGCCCGCACCGGCAAGAAGTTCGGTCGCCAGAAGGGCGGCGGTACTGCTCGTCACGGCGATCGCGCGGCTCCGGTCTTCATCGGTGGCGGTAAGGCCCATGGTGCCCGCCGCCGCGAGTTCGACGTGTCGCTGAACAAGAAGGTTCGCGCGCTCGGCCTGAAGATGGCGCTTTCGGCCAAGGCCAAGGACGGCCTCGTGGTCGTCGACACCCTGGAGCTCAAGGACGCCAAGACCAAGGCGCTCGGGCTGCAGCTCGCCAAGGCGGGCTTCGGCAAGAAGGTGCTGGTGATCGACGGCGAGACGGTGGATGCGGGTTTCGCCCGTGCCGCCGGCAACCTGATCGGCATCAACGTGCTGCCGGCCGTGGGCGCCAACGTCTACGACATCCTGAAGCATGATACGCTGGTGCTGACGCGCGCCGCGGTCGAAAAGCTGGAGGCGCGTTTCAATGGCTAAAGCCAAGACAGACGGCATCGACACGCGTCACTACGACGTGATCGTCGCGCCGCACATCACCGAGAAGTCGACGCTGCTGAGCGAGAACAACGCCGTGGTCTTCAAGGTCGCCGAAAAGGCGACCAAGCCGGAGATCAAGGCAGCGGTCGAAGCGCTGTTCGACGTCAAGGTCGTGAGCGTGAACACGCTGACGCAGAAGGGCAAGACCAAGCGGTGGAAGGGACAGCCCTATCGCCGTTCGGACGTGAAGAAGGCGGTCGTCCGTCTGGCTGAAGGCCAGTCGATCGACGTCACCAGCGGTATCTGAGGGCGCGAACGATGGCACTCAAGAACTATAACCCGACCAGCCCCGCACGGCGCGGCCTGATCCTCATCGACAAGACGTCGCTGTGGAAGGGTAAGCCCGTCAAGGCGTTGACCGAAGGCAAGACCAAGACCGGCGGCCGCAACAACAAGGGCCACGTGACTTCGCGCGGCATCGCGGGCGGTCACAAGCAGAAGTACCGCTACATCGATTTCAAGCGCCGCAAGTGGGACCAGCCTGCGACTGTCGAGCGCCTGGAATACGATCCCAACCGCACGGCGTTCATCGCCCTCATCAAGTATGAGGACGGCGAGCAGGCCTATATCCTGGCGCCGCAGCGCCTCGCCGTCGGCGATAGCGTGGTTGCCGGCGAGAAGACCGACGTGAAGCCGGGCAACGCGATGCTGCTCAGCCAGATGCCGGTCGGCACGATCTGCCACAACGTCGAGATGAAGCCGGGCAAGGGCGGCCAGATCGCCCGTTCGGCCGGCACTTACGTGCAGGTCGTCGGCCGCGACCGTGGCCTCGTAATCGCCCGCCTCAACTCGGGCGAGCAGCGTTACCTGCGCGGCGATTGCATGGGTACGGTTGGCGCGGTTTCGAACCCCGACAACCAGAACCAGAACTTCGGCAAGGCCGGACGCACGCGCTGGAAGGGCCGTCGTCCGCTGACCCGCGGTGTCGCCAAGAACCCGGTCGATCACCCGCACGGTGGTGGTGAAGGCCGTACCTCGGGCGGCCGTCACCCGGTCACTCCGTGGGGCAAGCCGACCAAGGGTGCCCGCACCCGCAACAACAAGCAGACCGACAAGATGATCATCCGTTCGCGTCACGCGAAGAAGAAGAGGTAAGCCCCATGGCACGTTCCATCTGGAAAGGCCCCTTCGTCGAACTGCACCTGCTGAAGAAGGCGGAAGCCCAGCAGGATGCCGGTGGCCGCGCCGGTCCGATCAAGACCTGGTCGCGTCGCTCGACGATCCTGCCGCAATTCGTCGGCCTGACGTTCAGCGTCTACAACGGCCACAAGTTCATCCCGGTCTCGGTCAACGAGGACATGGTCGGCCACAAGCTCGGCGAGTTCGCGCCCACGCGCAGCTTCCCCGGCCACGCCGCCGACAAGAAGGGCAAGCGCTAATGGGCAAGGAAAAATCCCCCCGCCGTGTCGGTGAAAAGGAAGCCCTGTCGGTCGGCACGCAGATTCGCGGCTCGGCCCAGAAGCTGAACCTGGTCGCCGGCCTGATCCGCGGCAAGAAGGCCGAGGAAGCCATGAACATCCTCGCGTTCTCGAAGCGGGCGATGGCCGTGGACGCGCGCAAGGTTCTCGCCTCGGCGATCGCCAACGCGGAGAACAACCACAATCTCGACGTCGACTCGCTCGTCATCACCGAGGCGAGCGTCGGCAAGTCGATCACCATGAAGCGTTTCCACACGCGGGGGCGCGGCAAGTCGACGCGCATCCTCAAGCCGTTCAGCCGGCTGCGCATCGTGGTCCGCGAAGTCGAGGAGGCCTGAGCCATGGGTCATAAGAGCAACCCGATCGGCCTGCGCCTGCAGATCAACCGGACCTGGGATAGCCGCTGGTACGCCGAAGGCCGCAACTATGCGTCGATGCTTGAGGAAGACCTCAAGATGCGCAAGTACATCATGGATACGCTGCCGCAGGCGGCGATCTCCAAGGTGGTCATCGAGCGTCCGGCCAAACTGTGCCGCGTGTCGATCTATGCTGCTCGTCCGGGCGTCATCATCGGCAAGAAGGGCGCGGACATCGAAAAGCTGCGCTCGGCGCTGGCCAGGATGACCAGCAGCGAAGTGAAGCTGAACATCGTCGAGATCCGCAAGCCGGAAATCGACGCGAAGCTCGTCGCGCAGGGCATCGCCGACCAGCTCGTTCGCCGTGTCGCCTTCCGGCGCGCGATGAAGCGCGCGGTGCAGTCGGCGCTGCGTCTGGGCGCGGAGGGCATCAAGATCACCTGCGGCGGCCGTCTCGGCGGCGCCGAGATCGCCCGCGTCGAATGGTATCGCGAAGGCCGCGTGCCGCTTCACACACTGCGCGCCCACGTCGACTATGCCGAAGCCGAGGCGCTGACCGCCTATGGGATCATCGGCATCAAGTGCTGGATCTTCAAGGGCGAGATCTTCGCTCACGATCCGATGGCGCAAGACCGGCTGATGCTGGAGGCCCAGACCTCCGGCGTGCGCCCGGCGCGCGACGAACACCGCAGGAACTAAGCCATGCTGCAACCCAAAAAGCACAAATTTCGCAAGGCCTTCAAAGGCCGGATCAAGGGCGATGCCAAGGGCGGCACCGATCTGAACTTCGGTTCCTACGGCCTCAAGGCGCTCGAGCCCGAGCGGATCACTGCGCGCCAGATCGAAGCGGCCCGCCGTGCGATCACGCGCCACATCAAGCGCCAGGGTCGGCTCTGGATACGCATCTTCCCGGACGTGCCGGTGTCGAAGAAGCCCGCCGAAGTCCGCCAGGGCAAGGGCAAGGGCTCGATCGAATACTGGGCCGCCCGCGTGAAGCCGGGCCGCATCCTGTTCGAGCTCGACGGTGTCGCCGGCCCGCTGGCCGCCGAGGCGTTTAGCCGCGCGGCGATGAAGCTGCCGATCAAGACCAAGGTCGTCGCCCGTCTCGGCGACACCTCGCACCTGGGAGGCGAATGATGGCCGCCGCTAAGAAATCGGGTCGGACCGAAGACCTGCGGACCAAGACCGACGATCAGCTCTCGGGCGAACTCGGCGATCTTAAGCGTGAGGCGTTCAACCTCCGCTTCCAGGCCGCGACGAACCAGCTCGAGCGTCCGGCGCGCATCAAGGAAGTGCGCCGCGACATCGCCCGTATCAAGACGCTGCAGGGCGAGCGTACTCGCACTGCCAAGGCGTAAGGAGAACACGATGCCCAAGCGTATCCTGATCGGGACCGTGGTTTCCGACAAGACCGACAAGACCGTCGTGGTGCGTGTCGAGCGCAAGGTGAAGCACCCGATGTACGGGAAGATCATCCGCCGTTCGAAGAAGTATCACGCGCACGACGAAGAGAACGTTTTCAAGACCGGCGAAACGGTGCGGATCGAAGAGACTCGCCCGCTGTCGAAGCTGAAGAACTGGAAGGTCATCGACCGCGTCCAGGCCGGCAAGACCGCCGCGGTCGAAGCGGACGTCTGAGTGAGCTTTCCCCTCAGGGGGATGGAATTTTGGAACTGCCGGACTGGTTCCGGCAAGCCAGTTGAGAAGGAACCGGATCGATGATCCAGATGCAGTCCAATCTCGACGTCGCGGATAACAGCGGCGCCAAGCGCGTCCAGTGCATCAAGGTGCTGGGCGGGTCGAAGCGTCGTACTGCGGGCGTCGGCGACATCATCGTGGTGTCGGTGAAAGAGGCGCAGCCGCGCGCTCGCGTGAAGAAGGGCGACGTTCATCGCGCCGTCATCGTGCGCACCCGCAAGGACGTGCGCCGCGCCGACGGCAGCGTGATCCGCTTCGACACCAATGCTGCCGTGCTGATCAACAAGAACGAAGAGCCGATCGGCACGCGTATCTTCGGCCCCGTCGTGCGCGAACTGCGTGGCCGCGGCTTCATGAAGATCATCAGCCTTGCGCCGGAGGTGCTGTAATGGCCGCCGCTAAGATCAAGAAGGGCGACAGCGTCGTCGTCCGCTCGGGCAAGGACAAGGGCCGCACTGGCACCGTCCTCCAGGTTCTGCCGAAGGACGGCAAGGTCGTGGTGCAGGGCGTCAACGTCGCCACGCGCCACCGCAAGCCGAGCCAGGAAAACCCGCAAGGTGGCATCGAGCGCCGCGAAGCGCCTATGCACATCTCGAAGGTCGCGGTCGCCGATCCCAAGGACGGCAAGCCGACCCGCGTGCGTTTCGAAACCAAGGACGGAAAGAAGGTCCGCATCGCGGCCAAGTCCGGGGAGACGATCGATGGCTGATAAGTACACGCCGCGTCTGCGCAAGAAGTACGACGATGAGATCGCCAAGGCGATGACCGAGAAGTTCGGTTACAAGAATCGGATGGAAGTGCCGAAGATCGAGAAGATCACGCTCAACATGGGCGTCGGCGAGGGCACGCAGGACCGCAAGAAGGTCACGACCGCCGTCGAGGAAATGGAACTGATCGCCGGCCAGAAGGCCGTCGTCACGAAGGCGAAGAAGTCGATCGCGCAGTTCAAGCTGCGCGAAGGCATGGCGATTGGCTGCAAGGTCACCTTGCGCCGCGAGCGCATGTACGAATTCCTCGACCGCCTGATCACCATCGCCATGCCCCGCATCCGCGACTTCCGCGGTGTGAACCCGAAGAGCTTCGACGGGCGGGGCAACTATGCGATGGGTCTCAAGGAGCAGATCATCTTCCCCGAGATCAGCTACGACAAGATCGAGAAGGTGCGCGGAATGGATATCATCGTCACCACCACTGCCAAGACCGACGACGAAGCGCGCGAGTTGCTCCGCCTGTTCGGTTTTCCTTTCCCGCAGGATGCTGCCGAACAGCAGCAGGCCGCGTGAACTAGATACAACCCCGTCATCCCGGCGAAGGCCGGGATTCAGCACGAAGATGCCGCAAAGCGACTTTGACGTGTTGGATTGGGCCCCGGCCTTCTACCGGGGCGACGAATTGAGAAGAGAAGAAGAGAGCTTAAGTCCATGGCGAAACTGAGTTCGATCAACAAGAACGAGAAGCGCAAGAAGCTCGTTAAGAAGTATGCGGGTAAGTACGCCCGGTTGAAGGCGATTGCCGACGACAACTCGCTCGATGATACCGAGCGTCTTATCGCGCGCCTGAAGCTGGCCGAGATTCCCCGCAACGGAAACCCCACCCGGGTGCGCAACCGCTGCGCCACCACCGGCCGCCCGCGCGGCTATTATCGCAAGTTCGGCCTCTGTCGGATCGAGCTGCGGGACAAAGGCAACAAGGGCCTTATCCCCGGCCTGACCAAGTCGAGCTGGTAAGGGACTACGCGAATGGCATTGACCGATCCCCTGGGTGATATGCTCACCCGTATCCGCAACGGCCAGCGGGCGAAGAAGGACTCCGTCCTTTCGCCAGCGTCGCGCCTGCGCGCCCGCGTTCTCGAAGTGCTGCAGCGCGAAGGCTACATTCGCGGCTACGCCGAGGACGCCAGCGGCGCCCACCCGCAGCTGCGCATCGAGCTCAAGTATTTCGAGGGCGAGCCCGCGATCAAGCACGTGGCGCGCGTCTCGAAGCCTGGCCGCCGGGTCTATTCGGGGAGCAAGGAGCTTCCCGTGATCCGCAACGGCCTCGGCATCACCATCGTCTCGACGCCGCGCGGCGTGCTTTCGGATAGCGAAGCGCGCGCCCAGAACGTCGGCGGCGAAGTGCTTGCGGAGGTGTTCTGATGAGCCGCATCGGTAAAGTTCCGGTAGCCATTCCCGGCGGTGTCACCGCCGAGATCGCAAACGGTGTCCTGAGCGTGAAGGGCCCCAAGGGCACCCTGACACTGAGCCTGCGCGAGGAGATCAGCTACACGGTGGAAGAAGGCCGCATCCTGGTGCGCCCCGCCAACGATACCAAGCAGGCGCGCGCGTTCTGGGGCATGCAGCGCACGTTGGTCGACAACCTGATCACCGGCGTGACCGAAGGCTACACCAAGGTGCTCGAGATCACCGGTGTCGGCTATCGTGCCAATGCGCAAGGCAAGAACCTGAAGCTGCAGCTCGGCTACAGCCACGATGTGGATTTCGCGGTGCCCGAAGGCATCGAGATCAAGACCCCGGATAACACTACGGTCGAGATCAGCGGCATCGACAAGCAGCAGGTCGGCCAGGTCGCCGCCGAGATCCGCCGCTGGCGCAAGCCCGAACCCTACAAGGGCAAGGGTATCAAGTACCGCGGCGAGTACATCTTCCGCAAGGAAGGGAAGAAGAAGTAATGGCCAAGCTCAACTTGTTCGACCGCCGTCGCCGGCGGGTCCGCACCGCGCTCAAGGCTCGTGCCGGCGGCCGTCCGCGGCTTTCGGTCCATCGCTCGGGCCGTCACATCTATGCCCAGATCATCGACGATGCCGCCGGCCGCACGGTCGCCGCAGCGTCGACGCTCGGCGGCAAGGGTTGCAACGTCGATGCCGCCGCCAAGGTCGGCAAGGACCTTGCCGAGGCCGCGAAGAAGGCCGGCGTGACCACCGTCGTGTTCGATCGCGGCGGCTTCCTGTTCCATGGCCGCGTCAAGGCGCTGGCCGACGCCGCGCGTGAAGGCGGGCTGGAGTTCTGATGATGGCAGACGAAACCAACACCAACGGCGCCGAGCAGCAAGTCGCTGATGCTCCCGTCGTAACCGAGCAGCCTCAGGGCGGCGATCAGCAGCGCGAGGCACGCGGCCGCGGCCGTGGCCGTGGCGGCAACGATCGCGGCGGCGGCAACGATCGCAACCGCGGCGGCCGTAACGACCGCGAGCGTCGCGGCCGTGGCGGCGATGACGAGGGCGGCGAAGAGCTGATCGAGAAGCTGGTCCACATCAACCGCGTCTCGAAGACGGTGAAGGGCGGCAAGCGCTTCGGCTTTGCGGCGCTGGTCGTGGTCGGCGACGGCAAGGGCCGCGTGGGCTTCGGTCATGGCAAGGCGCGCGAAGTGCCCGAGGCCATCACCAAGGCTACCGCTTCGGCCAAGAAGAAGATGGTCCGGGTTCCGCTCAAGGAAGGCCGCACCCTCCACCACGACGGCAAGGGCCATTTCGGTGCGGGCAAGGTCAACCTCCGTTCGGCTCCGGCCGGCACCGGCATCATCGCCGGCGGCCCGATGCGCGCCGTCTTCGAGAGCCTGGGCGTGGCCGACGTGGTGACCAAGTCGGTCGGCACGTCGAACCCGTACAACATGATCCGCGCCACCTTCGACGCCCTGGTCAGCCAGACCTCGCCGAAGTCGGTCGCGCAGCGCCGCGGCAAGAAGGTCGCCGACCTGCTCGGCCGCGGCGGCGCCAGCGAAGCGGAGGCCGAGGCCGCCGCTGACGCGATTACGGAGTAAGCGACATGGCAAAGATCAAGATCAAGCAGATCGGATCGCCGATCCGCCGGCCGGCGAAGCAGGAACAGATCCTCATCGGCCTGGGTCTCGGCAAGATGCACAAGGTCGTCGAAATCGAGGATACCCCCGAAGTGCGCGGCGCGCTGCAGAAGCTGCCGCACATGGTGGCGATCGTCGACTGAGCCTAAGGGCCGATCATCGATAGCGAGAAGCCCCGGTGGAAAAGCCGGGGCTTTTTGTTTTTGCGGTGGCGGTGGGTCCTTAGCTTGCCGGCACTTGGATATGATCGGGCAGCAGGCCGTTCTGGGCGCGCCGATAGGCAAGCACGTATGCAGCCTCGATGTCTCGCGCGAACCGCCTGCTGTCGAACAGCGGCGCGGTCAGCCGGTTGGCCGCCAGCTTCGCCTTGATCGCCAGCAGGCGTGCGGGGTCGGTGGCGAGACCGAGCGCCAACCCCTGGTAGTCGGCCTCGGTTTCCGTCACCAGCTCGGGCAGGCCGATCGCGCCGAGCAGGCTGGCGGCGACCCGTGCCGCGAAGCTTTTGCCGGCCCTGGTCACGATCGGCAGCCCGGACCACAGCGCGTCGCTCGTCGTCGTATGGGCGTTGTAGTTGAAGGTATCCAGGAACAGGTCGGCGCAGGCATGACGGGCAAGGTGCTCGCCCTGCGACACCTTGGGCGCGAACACCAGGCGATCGGGATCGACCCCGCGCACTGCTGCCTCCTTGCGCAAGTTGGCCTTGGCCCATTCGTTGGCTTCGAACAGCCACAGCACGCTGCCCTCGACCTGGCGGAGCAGGCGCATCCAGATGTCGAACTCGGGGGCGTGGATCTTGTAGTTGTTGTTGAAGCAGCAAAAGACGAAGCCCTCCGCGGGCAGGCCGAATGCGGATCGTTCGCAGACGCCCGTGGGGACCAGCCGCTGATCGTCGTTCACCTGGTAGCTGTGCGGCAGGTAGATGACCTTTTCGCTGTAGAACTGCCGGCTCTCGGGGGGAACCAGGACGCCGTCGGCGATGATGTAGTCGATGAAATCGGCGCCCATCGAACCGGGATAGCCGAGGTAGCTGATCTGCACCGGGGCTGCGCGATAGGCGAAGATGCTCGAGCGCGTTCCCAGCGTGTAGCCCTTTAGATCGACCGCGACGTCGATCCCGCTCCGCCTGGCGAGTTGCGCGACATCGGGGTCGCTCATCGTGCGGACATCGTGAAAATGATCGACCGCTTCGACCAGTCGCCGCCGCATGCCGTCCTGCCGGTCGGGTCCGTAGGAAAACGCGTGGATCTCGAACTGGTCCTTGTCGTGAAGCTCGAACAGCCGTGCCATGAGGAACATCGTCGCGTGGTCGTAGTAGTCGGCCGAGAAGTACCCGATCCGGAGCTTTCCGCTCTGCGGTGCGGCCTTCAGCACCGCGGGCGCGGACAGCGTCGCCTGCGAATTTGCCCAGGCCCTCGCCAGATCGAGGTGGAGCGCGGGATCGTCGCGGAGCGCCAGCATGTGCGTGGGCGGTATCGCCACGCCCGCGGCGTCCAGGCTGCGAAAGTCTATGGCCTCGGCCGATATGTCCCAGTCGCAGATCAACGCCTTCTGGTGAAGCATCTGCACCAGCGCTCCACCGAAATCGGGCTTGAGCCGCAGCGCCATGGCGTAACTTTCGATCGCCTCGACCGGCCGCTGCATCTCCTGCAAGGCGCTGCCCCTATTGTTGTAGGCGCCGACCGAGCCGGGGCTGAGCCGGATCGCCCTGTCGTAAGCCGCGACGGCTTCGTCGAGCAGTCCGAGTTCCTGCAGCGCGAAGCCGCGGTTGCTGTGGACGTCGGCGTAGTCCGGCCTGATGCGCAGCGCCCGATCATAGCTTGCGATCGCCGCTTCCAGCGACTTGAGCGAGCGCAGGACGTTGCCGCGGTTGAGATGCGCCTCGGCGAGATCGGGCTTGAGCCGGATCGCCTCGTCATAGCTGGCGATCGATTCCTCCAGCCGGTGCATGTCCTTCAGGGTGAACCCGCGGTTGAAGTGCGCGATCGCAAGGTCGGGTGCCAGGCGGATGACCATGTCGTAGGCGGCCAGGGCTTCTTCCAGGCGTCCCAGGCTCTTGAGCGCGTTGCCGCGATTGTTGTGCGCTTCCATGAAATCGGGCTTGAGCCGCAGCGCCAGGTCGTAGGCGGCGATAGCTTCCTCGAACCGCCGCTCCTGCTGCAGGGCATTGCCGCGGTTCAGGAGCGCGTTGGCATCGGGAACAGGGGGCTCGAGCTCGCGGATGCCGTCGAGCGCGCGCTTGTTGGCGGGGAAGCGTTGCAGGACGTCGCGGTAGATAGTTGCCGCTTCTGCCTTCTGCCCCTTGGCCGCAAGGGTCGCCGCCTTTCGTATCGCTTGGTCAACGCTCAATTTCATCGCAGAATGCTCGGCAGGACGCAGGGTAGGGACCGCTTATCGCAGCGAAGGCCGCCAAGTCGAGGGTGCGCAGCATTCGATCCGGGGAATGTGAAAAAGGGGTGACACGTCGGCCCGCATCCCCTAAGGGGCCGCCTTCCTTATCAGCGCGACTAAAGCGAAAGCGAGTGCACACCATGAAACTCAACGATCTTCGTGACAATGCCGGTGCCCGCAAGGGCCGTATGCGGGTCGGCCGCGGTATCGGTTCGGGCAAGGGCAAGACCGCGGGACGCGGCCAGAAGGGCGCCAAGGCGCGTTCGGGCGTTTCGGTCAACGGCTTCGAGGGCGGCCAGATGCCGCTCCACATGCGCATCCCGAAGCGCGGCTTCAACAACATCTTCGCCAAAGACTATGCCGAGGTGAACCTGGGCATCATCCAGAAGTTCATCGACGCGGGCAAGCTCGACGCCAATGCCGTAATCGACCATGACGCGCTGAAGGCCGCGGGCCTGGCGCGCGGCGGCAAGGACGGCGTGCGCCTGCTCGGCAAGGGCGAGCTCACCGCCAAGGTCAGCCTGAAGGTTGCCGGCGTGTCGAAGGGCGCCCGCGAGGCGGTCGAGAAGGTGGGCGGTTCGGTCGAGCTTCCCGAAGCCGGCCCGACCGAGCACGAGAAGAAGACCGCTCGCCGTGAGACCAACAAGGCCAACAAGGCGGCCAAGTAAGCGCTCGCGCCCCCGCGCAAGCGGGGGCCGGCTGCTTTCAGGCAGCATCGTCCCGAGTGCGCGGGCAGGGGTTCGACAACCCTCTTTCCGCACTATATGGGGCAGGCTGACCGGCATCGTGCCGGACAACAGGCAGGGCTCATCAGACCAATGGCATCACGTGCGGACAATATCGCGAGCACCCTAAGCCTCGCCAACTTTTCGAAGGCGACGGAGCTCAAGAAGCGCATCTGGTTCACCATCGGCGCGCTGATCGTCTTCCGATTCCTCAGCTTCGTGCCGCTCCCCGGCGTCAATCCGCTGATCCTGGAATCGCTCTACAGCCAGACCCGCGGCGGCATCCTTGATCTGTTCAACACGTTCTCGGGCGGCAGCCTCGAGCGCATGAGCCTGATCGCGCTCGGCGTGATGCCCTACATCACCGCGTCGATCGTGGTGCAGCTCGCCGCTTCGCTCCATCCTGCGCTGATGGCGCTGAAGAAGGAAGGCGAAGCCGGCCGCAAGAAGATGAACCAGTACACCCGCTACGGCGCGGTGCTGCTGACCGCGATCCAGGGCTGGTTCGTCGCCTCGGGGCTCGAAGCCTACGGTGCGTCGAGCGGTCTGCAGGCGGTGGTCATGCCGGGTTACCTGTTCCGCATCGGTGCCGTCATCAGCCTGATCGGCGGAACGATGTTCCTGCTGTGGCTGGGCGAGCAGATCACTTCTCGCGGGATCGGCAACGGCGTGTCACTGATCATCATGGCGGGCATCGTCGCGCAGATGCCGACGTTCGTCGCCAACCTGTTCGAGGGCGGGCGCAGCGGTTCGGTCAACGCTTTCGTCATCGTCGGGCTGATCGTCCTCATCGTCGGCATGGTGCTGTTCATCTGTTTCATGGAGAGGGCGCAGCGGCGACTGCTGATCCAGTATCCTAAGCGAGCGAGCCAGCGCGGCATGATGCAGGCCGATCGCAGCCATCTGCCGCTGAAGATCAACACCGCCGGCGTCATTCCGCCGATCTTCGCCAGCTCGCTACTGCTGTTGCCGCTGACGATCACCCAGTTCGCCGGCAACTCGCTGTCGCCAGACAGCACGATGGGCGGCATCGTGGTGGCGCTCAACCAGTATCTGGGCCACGGCAAGCCGCTCTATATGGCGCTCTATGCTGCGGGCATCATCTTCTTCTGCTTCTTCTACAC
>Ga0075364_10001519_pt1 | contig 12633 bp, 14 predicted proteins | sample EndMetdeltDD1764_FD_71517 | JGI IMG/M metagenome (GOLD analysis project Ga0075364, IMG submission 71517) | Populus endosphere microbial communities from Tennessee, USA - Endosphere MetaG P. deltoides DD176-4 | ecosystem: Host-associated > Plants > Roots > Endosphere | place: USA: Tennessee... | reverse complement strand
GTTTCCAGGAAATGCCCGGTGAGAGCAAATCCGGCCTCCACGTCCTGGCTAGTCACCTCGCCGGCCGATCGGCCGTGCAGAAAGGCCGGCAGGGCCAGCAGGCGCCCCTTGTAGGGCTCGCCGGCCTCCGCCGAGACGGCACGGCCGGATCTGGGCGAAACGTAGATGAGATTTTCGCTGCTGCCGGTGGCAGCGCAGGTGGCGAGGTCGAGACCGAAGCCCAGCTCTTCCAGCAGAACCAGCTCCCAGCGTACCAGCAGGGCCGGCCAGACGTGCGCGTCGTCGAGGAACCCCAGCACGAACAGGGTCACCTCGAACAGGTTCGGGTGCGGGTCGCGCTCGGGCAGCAGCCGTGCCAGGGCGGCGATCGAGGTCATGGCGGCCAGTGCGGCAGGGTCGTCCATGACCTGCGCCGCAAAGCCCTTGCGCAGCTCGATGGTGTAGTGCCCAAGGTTGTCGGCGAGGCGCGCCTTCCATTCCGTATCGATGTGATTGCCGGTCTGCAGGATCGGCCGCAGCTTGCGCGAGCGGCCGCCGTGCACGAGGCCGAGATGGCGGCCGTGCTCGCGCGTGAACAGCTCCAGCACGGCGCCGGCTTCGCCATGCGCGCGCACGCTCAGGATCACCCCTTCGTCGGACCATTGCATGATCAAGGGTTTAGCGCGCCATTCTCTCTGCCGAAAGGTGCTGGCGCACGTGTGCATGCAAGACACGACGCATTTGCTGCACGACTGCCAAGCTCCACGCGACCTTGTTGGCGGAGCCCAAAGCGGCTAGGGCTCGCCGCATGCGACGGTTCTTCGCGCTTCTGCGCGCCAATCCGATATCAAAACGCTTCAGGGCGCTTTCTCCGATTTCCCGTGCCTGCCTGCTCATGGTGTTGGGCACCCTGCTGTTCGCGGGCATGCACACGGCAATCCGGCATGTCACGCAGCAGATGTCGGGCTTCGAGGTCGCCTTCTTCCGCAACCTGTTTGGGCTGCTTGTTGTTGCTCCCGTGCTCATGCGGTATGGGCCGAGCCTGTTCTATACGACCAAGCTGCGCCTGCACGTATTGAGGGCGTTCATCAACGCCTTCTCGATGATCGCATTCTTCATCGGCCTGTCGCTGACCCCCATCGCGCGTGCCACCGCTCTGTCGTTCACGGCGCCCTTGTTCGCCGCGCTACTGAGCGCGCTGTTCCTGGGAGAGGTGTTCCGCTGGCGACGCTGGTCGGCGATCTTCCTCGGTTTCTTCGGAGCGCTCATCATCCTGCGACCCGGGCTGCAGGCCATCGATCTGGGTTCGCTGCTGATCCTGTTCTCGTCGGTACTGTGGAGCGTGGCGATGATCGACATCAAGGTGCTCGGCCGCACCGAGTCGAGCCGCACCATCGCCGCTTACGTGACGGTTCTGCTGACGCCCCTGACGCTGGTGCCGGCCTTGTTCGTATGGCAGATGCCCACCCTCGACATGTGGGGCTGGCTGATCTTCATCGGCGTGGTCGGCACGATCGGCCAGTTTGCCGTCACCGAGGCCCTGAAGCTCGGCGACATGACGGCCCTGATGCCGTTCGATTTCCTCAAACTGGTGTGGGCCACCTTCCTCGGCATCATCTTCTTTGCCGAGGTGCCGGATTTCCTGACCTGGGTGGGCGCGGCCGTCGTGTTCGGCAGCTCGCTCTACATCGCCTGGCGCGAGGCCACCTTGCGACGGCAGGCCAAGGCGCAATAGGCCGATCTCACCTACTTCTTCGGGAATTCCAGTCCCTGCTCGCGGTAGCGCTCGGGGTCGTCCTCCCAGCCCTCGCGCACCTTCACGAACAGGAACAGGTGCACCGGCTTTTCCAGGATCTCGGACAGCTCCTTGCGGGACTGCATGGACAGCTGCTTGATCATGCTGCCGCCTTTGCCGAGCACGATGCTGCGCTGGCTGTCGCGCGCCACGTAGATGGTCTGCTCGATGCGCACGCCGTCCTTCTTCTCCTTCCAGTCCGTGGTTTCCACGGTGGCCTGGTAGGGCAGCTCCTCGTGCAGCCGCTCGTAGATCTTCTCGCGCGTGATCTCGGATGCCATCAGCCGCAACGGCGCGTCGGAGATTTCGTCGGCCGGATAGTGCCAGGGCCCGAGCGGGACGCGGGCGGCGAGATGCCGTTTCAGATCGGCCACGCCATATCCGTTCAGCGCCGAGATCATGAAGGTGGCGTCGAAGGGAATGCGCGCATTGAACTCCTGCGCCAGCTCCAGCAGCCGCTCCTTCTTGACGCGGTCGATCTTGTTGAGGGCGAGCAGTGGCTTCGTCTTCATGTCTTGCAGCTTGCCCAGCATGTCCTCGGCCTCCTCGGACATGCCTTTGGCGGCGTCGATCAGGACAACCACGAGATCGGCGTCGCCGGCCCCACCCCAGGCGGCGTGCACCATGGCCCGATCCAGCCGGCGGCGCGGCTTGAAGATGCCGGGTGTGTCGATGAAGACCAGCTGGCTCTTGTCTTCGATGGCGATGCCGCGGATCGGCATGCGGGTGGTCTGCACCTTGTGGCTGACGATGGAAATCTTGGCGCCGACCAGCGCATTCACCAGCGTCGACTTGCCGGCGTTCGGCGCGCCGATGACGGCGATGAAGCCGCAGCGGTTGTCGGGTGCGTCCTGCGTCCGCTCGCTCATTTGTCGGCCCGCTTCCACAGTCCTTCACGTGCCAGCAAGGCCGTGGCTGCCGCCTGCTCCGCCGCGCGCTTGCTGGCCCCTTCGCCGCGAGCCGGCTTCTTGCTCTTGATGCGCACTTCGGAGGTGAAGCGCGGAGCGTGGTCGGGCCCGTCGCGGGCGATCTCCACGTAGTCGGGCAGATCGAGCCCCTGGCCCTGGGCCCACTCCTGCAGGGCCGATTTGGCGTCCGCGACATCCACCAGGCTCACTTCCAGGCGGTCGGACCAGAGGCGCCGCACGACGTCGCGGGCCTTGTCGTAGCCGGCCTCGTGGAAGATGGCGCCGAGCAGCGCCTCGCAGGCGTCGGCCAGGATGGTCTCCTTGTCGCGTCCGCCGCTGCCCGCTTCCGAGTCGCTCAGCACCAGCGAGGCTCCGAGGTCGAGCTGGCGGGCCACCTCGGCGCAGGTGCCGCCGCGCACCAGTCGATTGTAGAGACGCGCCAGCTCGCCCTCGCTGGCCGACGGGTAGACCTCGCTGAGGAGCTCGGCGATGGCCAGGCCCAGCACCCGGTCGCCCAGGAATTCCAGCCGCTCGTTGTCGCGGCGCTTGGCGGAGGCCTGGCGCACGCTCGAGTGCGTCAGCGCCTTCTTGAGCAGGGTGCGATCCTTGAAGCGATAGCCGATACGGCCCTCAAGCTCCGTGGGCTTGCGCACCGCCGCCACGCGGTTACCGGACCAGGCTGAAGATCCGTCCCCAGCGAATATCCATGGGCCAGGTCCATGGGCTGGTCAGGCGGAAGGCGTTGGGATCATCGACGGCTGCCGAGAAGAAGATGACCTCGGCGCGTCCCACGAAGTTCTCGACCGGCACGAAGCCGACGCCATAGCGCGGCGACTGCTCGCGGCTGTCGGTGGAGTTGTCGCGGTTGTCGCCCATCATGAAGTAGTGGCCGGCGGGAACCTTGAACGGACCGGCGTTGTCGAACTGGCTGTTTGGCACCGAGTCGAGCACCAGGTACTTGACGCCATTCGGCAGCGTTTCCTCGTAGCGCGGGATCGGGCGATCCTCCTCGGGCGAAATGAAGTCGCCCTTGCGCACTTTCGGGATGGCCTGGCCGTTGATGTAGAGAACGCCGCCGCGCATGGCGACCTCGTCGCCCGGCAAACCGATCACGCGCTTTATGAAGTCGGTCGAGTTGTCGCGCGGCAGCTTGAAGACGGCCACGTCGCCCCGCTTGGGCTCGGATGAGAAGATGCGGCCGCTGAACGGCACGATGCCCCATGGGAACGAGTAGCGGCTGTAGCCGTACGACAGCTTGGACACGAACAGATAGTCGCCGACCAGCAGCGTGGATTTCATCGAGCCGGAGGGAATGTTGAACGGCTGGTAGAAGAACACGCGCACGATCATCGCCAGGATGAGGGCATGAACGATGATGCGGGCGGTCTCGCGCCAGCCGCTGTCACCCGCTTTCTCGGCGTCCGTGTTCAAGCTCATGCTCTCTCTTTCCGCCACTTCCGGGCACGGAAACAGCGGCCAGAACGCCAAGGCGACTGGCTCCGGTGTGCGTCCGGTTTCCTCGTCTGAAGCCCGTATAGCGGGTAAAGGGGCCTGCTGCAATTCAACCGATGTCGCGTCTTCGTGCGCTATCCCGGCCTAAATCCTTCGGGCAAGGCCGAGATGACAACGATTGCCTGGGCCTGGGGAAAATCGTCGGTCAGGGTCAAGTCGACGCGGGCGGCGTAGCCGGGCGGGGTGATGCGGCGCAGTTGCTCGGCTGCCCCGCCGGTCAGCACCATGGTTGGCCGGCCGGAGCGCAGATTAACGACGCCCATGTCGCGCCAGAAGACGCCGCGCCTTAACCCCGTGCCCAGCGCCTTGGCACAGGCCTCCTTGGCGGCGAAGCGCTTGGCATAGGATGCGGCACGTGCGGCGCGGCCGTCCGATTTCTGTCGCTCCGTGTCGGTGAAGACACGCTTGAGGAAGCGCTCGCCGTAGCGCGCAATGGTCTTTTCGATGCGGCGAATGTCGATGATGTCGTTGCCGAGGCCGAGGATCATGGTGCGGCGGAGGCGGGCTTACGGGCCGGCGTGGTGGTGGCCCGCGCCTCGACCATCAGCGTCCGCATGCGCTGGATGGCGGAGGTCAGACCGCCGAAGATGGCTTCCCCGATCAGGAAATGCCCGATGTTCAGCTCGACGATCTCCGGCAGGCGCGCGACCGCCCCGACGGTGTTGAAGGTGAGACCGTGTCCGGCGTGCACTTCCAAACCGGCGTTCGCCGCCGCCGTCGAGGCATGCCGCAGCCGATCGAGTTCGCGCGCAAGACCGGCGGCGTCATCCTCCAGCGCACGCTCGCAGTAGGCGCCAGTGTGCAGCTCGACGATGTCGGCGCCGAGCCGCGCGGCGGCTGCAATCGCGATCGGGTCGGCCTCGATGAACAGCGACACGCGGATGCCGGCGCTCTTCAGGGCTTCGATGAAATGGCGCAGATGGTTCTCACCGCGCACGACGTCGAGCCCGCCCTCCGTGGTGCGTTCCTCACGCTTCTCGGGGACCAGGCAGCAGGCATGCGGGACGTGACGCAAGGCGATGGCCAGCATCTCGTCGGTGGCCGCCATCTCGAAGTTGAGCGGTCGGGTCAGCTCGCGTTTGAGGCGGGCGATGTCCGCATCCGAAATGTGCCGGCGATCCTCGCGCAGATGCGCGGTGATGCCGTCGGCGCCGGCTTCCACGGCGAGGTGCGCAGCGCGCAGCGGATCGGGGTGCAGGCCGCCGCGCGCATTGCGGATGGTCGCCACGTGGTCGATGTTGACGCCGAGGCGCAGATGCGCGGTCTTCTCGCTCGATCTGTTAGGCATCGTGACAATCCTAGCTGAACACCCGCTCGACGCTGCTGACCACCGACTTGCTCTTCAGGCCGGAGATGATCTGGGTGAGATGGTCTAGATCCCACACCTCCAGCTCGATCAGCATCTCGGTGAAGTCGGCGGCGCGGCGCAGCATGCGCAGGTTGTCGATGTTGCCGTCGACCTCGCCGATCTGCTGGGCGATCTGGGCGAGCGTGCCCGGCTCGTTGAGCGCGGTCACCGAGATCTTGGCCGGGAATCGCTCGGGATTGTCGGGGTCGACATCCCACGTCACGTCGATCCAGCGCTCGTGCTCGTAGTCCTTCAGCTTCGGCGAGTGGATCTGGAAGATGCGAATGCCTTCCTTGCCATCGAGCACGCCGACGATGCGGTCGCCGGGCACGGCGCCGCCTTCCTCGAACTTGACGGGCACGTCGTTGCGCAGCCCGCGGATCGGCACGACCTGGTTCTGCTTGGCCTCTTCCGGACCCGCCGCGCCGCTGCTGCCGGGCCAGCGGAATTTTAGGCCGATCACCTTGGCGAGGTTGAACCAGCCTTCCTCGCCCTGGGTGCGCGGCCGGCGGTTCGGCTTGCGCGGCACGGTGGCCTGCTTGGCAAGCTCGACGTCCGGTACGATGGCGTGGATCACATCGGATACCGGCAATTCGCCCCGGCCCACGGCGGCATGCACCTCGTCGATCGATTTCTGCGTGAGGCGCGCCAGCCCCTTCTTCAGTTTGTCGTCGGAATAGTCCTGCTCGATCCTGCGAAAGGCGGAGACGAGCAGGCGGCGGCCGAGCTCGGAATACTGCTTGCGCACCGCGTCGCGGCTCGCTCGGCGAATGGCGGAGCGGGCCTTGCCCGTCACGGCGATGCGCTCCCAGGCGGCGGGTGGCGTCTGGCCTTTGGCGACCAGCACCTCGACCTCGTCGCCGTTCCTGAGCTGGGTGGTGAGCGGCAGCTGCCGGCCGTTGATGGCCGCCCCGACGCAGGAGTTGCCGATGTCGGTATGCACGGCGTAGGCGAAGTCGATCGGCGTGGCGCCGCGCGGCAGAGCGATCAGGCGGCCCTTCGGCGTGAAGCAGAACACCTGGTCCTGGAACAGCTCGAGCTTGGTGTGCTCGAGGAACTCCTCGGGGTTGTCGCCTTCGAGCAGCGTGTCGACCAGCCGCCGCAGCCAGATGTAGGGGTTTTCCTTGAACTGGGCGCCGGCCGCGCTGCCGTTGGCAGCGCTGCCATTCTGGGCGAGGCCGTCCTTGTAGAGCGCATGCGCGGCAACGCCGTACTCGGCGACGCGATGCATCTCCTCGGTGCGGATCTGCAGCTCGACGCGCTGATGGCGGGGCCCGACAATGGTGGTGTGGATCGACTGGTAGTTGTTCTGCTTGGGCGTCGAGATGTAATCCTTGAAGCGGCCGGGCACCGCGCGCCACGCCGCGTGCACGATGCCGAGCGCCCGGTAGCAGGCATCGATGTCGCGCACGACCACGCGGAAGCCGTAGATGTCGGACAGCTGCTCGAGCGAGATCTGCCGGTTCTCCATCTTGCGCCAGATCGAGAACGGCTTCTTCTCGCGGCCGAATACCTCGGCCGGCAGGCCGGCTTCGGCCAGCTTGCTCTTGAGCGCTGAGCTGATCTCCTCGACCAGCCCGGCGTTCTTCTTGTGGATGTCGTCCAGCTTGTCGAGCACGGCCTGGTAGGCGGTGGGATTGCCCCACTTGAAGGACAGCTCCTCCAGCTCCTCGCGCATGCCCTGCATGCCCATGCGGCCGGCGAGCGGAGCATAGATCTCGAGCGTCTCCTCGGAGACGCGCCGGCGGCTCTCCGGCTTCATGTGCTCGAGCGTGCGCATGTTGTGCAGGCGATCCGCGAGCTTGATGAGCAGCACGCGGATGTCACTGGAGATGGCGACCAGCAGCTTGCGGAAGTTCTCGGCCTGCTCGGCTTTTTTGGTGACCAGATCGAGCTTCTTGATCTTGGTCAGGCCGTCGACGAGGGCGCCGATCTCCTTGCCGAACTTCTGGTCGATCTCCGTACGCGTGACGTCGGTATCCTCGATGACGTCGTGCAGGAGGGCCGCCGAGATGGTGGCGTCGTCGAGCTTGAGGTCGGTGAGGATCGCGGCGACTTCGAGGGGGTGGGAGAAATAGGGGTCGCCCGAAGCGCGCTTTTGGTGCCCGTGCGCCTTCATGGCGTACACGTACGCCCGATTGAGCAGCGCCTCGTCTGCTCCGGGATCGTACTTCAGCACGCGGTCGACCAGTTCGTACTGGCGCATCATGGCACGCCTCGCTTCCGCATTGGCGCGGACGTCTCATCTCCTTCCGAGATATGGGACAGGATATGAGCTTGTGGGCGCGTCAGGAACCCTCCAGCGACCTCATGCAACAGTTGCCGCTTGAAATGGAGCTTGGATCAGCCGCGACCGGAGCCGCCGTTGGCGGACGGTTCGGTCGGCGTGAGGCTTTCCATGCCGCGCAGCAGCTGCTCCTCGGTGATGACATCCACCACCGTGTCGCTGGACTGGTCGTCGCGGCCAAGCGTCGGGCGGCGGTCCTGCGGCAGCGACGGTGCGGCCGCAGCCTCGGGCTCGTCGACCTCGACATTCTTCTGGATCGAGTGAATCAGACCCTCGCGCATGTCGTCGGGCGCCACGGTCTCATCGGCAATCTCGCGCAGCGCGATGACCGGGTTTTTGTCGTTGTCGGGGTCGATGGTGACCGCCGAGCCGTTGGCGATAGAGCGCGCTCTATGCGCAGCCAGAAGCACCAGTTCGAAGCGGTTCGGAACCTTGTCGACACAGTCTTCGACGGTTACGCGCGCCATGCGTTGATCCTTCTCGATGGAGAATGCACGCCAAGCATGCAAAAATGCGCTCCGTGGAACCTAAGGTTCCGAGCGCGGCCTCATTTGCCCGGCTTGTCGCACGTTATGGCCGACGAATCAAGCACTCGGCGTACTCCTGCATACTCGTGTGCAGGAAGGCGGGCCAGCAATGTCGCGGCCGGAAGACCTGAACGCGGGTGGCGCCATGCCGGCGCAACCTCACGCAACGGCACGAGCACGAAGGCCCGCCGATGCATCTCGGGGTGCGGCAGCAGCAACTGGCCGCGCCGTCGTCGTCCCGGCCGGCCGATCCGCCGGCCGCCGAAATCCAGGATATCGATGTCGAGTTGTCGCGGTCCCCAGTGGCGGCCGAGCCGACGCCCGGCCCGGCGCTCGAGGCGCTTGACGAAACGCAGGAGTGCGGCTGGCGCGACCGATCCCTCGATCATGACAACGGCGTTAAGGTACGATGACTGCTTTCCCAAACCCACGGGAGCTGTCGAGTAGAACGAGGAGCATGCCAAGATTCGAAGGCTCGCCTTCGTGAGCTCGCGTAGCGTGTGTGAAAGAATCGCACGCGGCTGACCCCAGGGACCCGCCAGATTAGAGCCCAGGCCCAGCAGAATTGTCCTTGGCAGGAGCATTATTACCTGCAATTGACTGTCATTGGTGATCTGCACACCACCAACGCGCGTCGTTTATTCTCTAGTGATATGCGACTATTCATAGCAGTCTCGCAGTTGTGAACTTCCTTCTGAGTTCTTTTCCTGTAGTGTATGGTGAGAAAGATCACACCGTCTGACCCGTCCGCGGCCTCTGTTTTCTAGGGGCGTGCGGCGTTGCTGCTGAAGGTAACCGGAATGCATTTTTACCCCACGGAGCGCATTGCGCTCTTCATTGACGGCGCCAATCTGTATGCGACCGCAAAGGCTCTGGGCTTCGACATAGACTACAAGCGATTGCTGGCTCTGTTTCGCGGCAAGGGCCAGCTGGTGCGGGCGCTGTACTACACGGCGCTGGCCGAGGACCAGGAATACTCCTCCATCCGGCCGCTGGTCGATTGGCTGGACTACAACGGCTACACCATGGTGACCAAGCCGACCAAGGAGTTCACCGACTCCTTCGGGCGGCGCAAGATCAAGGGCAATATGGACATCGAGCTGTGCGTCGATGCCATGCGCCTCGTCGAGCATCTGGATCATGTCGTGCTGTTTACAGGCGATGGTGATTTCCGGGCCCTGGTGGCGGCAATGCAGTCGCGCGGGCGGCGGGTGAGTGTCATCTCGACCCTGCAGACCCAGCCGCCGATGGTGGCCGACGAACTGCGGCGGCAGGCCGACCAGTTCATCGATTTGGCCGACCTGGAGGATCAGGTGTGCCGCGATCAGGCGTCCCGCCCCGTGCGTGAGCCGCGCGAAGCAGCGCCCAGCCGGGCTCGCCGCCCTGCCCCTGCCGCGCTCGACTTCCCCGAGGAGGACGACGAGGGCAACCCGTAAAGAGTTGCCGCACGTCCGCCCTTGTGGAGCCTTAGCGCCGAGGCCGAGCCATGAGCCCAGCCGTTCCGGCCGAAGCTCCGCGCGATTGTCCGCTGTGCCCGCGCCTGGTCGCCTTTCGGGTTGCGAATGCGGCCGGCGAGCCGACCTGGTTCAACGGGGCGGTCCCATCGTTCGGTGACCCTCGCGCGCGCCTGATCGTGGTCGGACTGGCGCCGGGCCTGCGGGGAGCCAACCGCACGGGGCGGCCGTTCACCGGCGACTATGCCGGCGACCTTCTGTACGAGACCTTGCTGGATTTCGGCTTTGCGCGCGGCCAATACGCCGCCAGCCCCGAAGACACCCTCGAACTGGTCGACTGCCTGATCACCAACGCGGTGCGCTGCGTGCCGCCTGAGAACAAGCCGACCCCGCTCGAGATCGGCACCTGCCGACCCTTTCTGATCAGCCGCCTCGCGGCTACGCATCGCGCGCGCGCGATCCTGGCGCTGGGTCGCATCGCCCATGACAGCACGCTGGCGGCGTTGGGGGCGCGCAAGGCCGCATACCCCTTCAAACACGGTGCACGCCACGCTATGCGCAAGCACCTCGTCCTGTTCGATAGCTTCCACTGCTCGCGCTACAACACGAACACGGGCCGCCTGACCCCGCAGATGTTCCGCGACGTGTTCGCGGCCATCCGGGCGCACCTGCAGGGCGCCTAGACGGCTTACTGCGTGCGGTGGCTCATGCCGAGATAGGCGCACACCTCGCGCGCATGCGCGGCCGGCAGGTCGATCGGATAGTAGACGCGCTCGATGACGCCCTCGTTGAGGCACAGCGTCAGGCGCTTGAGGTAGGTGACGCCGCCGGTCTGGAACGTCGGCAGAGACAGGGCTTTGGCAAACTCGAAATCGGCATCGCTGACCAGCTCAAACGGCACTTCGAGACGTTTCACCAGCTCCTGCTGGTAGTCGGTCGTTTGCGTCGACAGCCCGAACACGCTCGTGTCGACCTGCCGGAAGGCGACGTGCAGATTGCGGAAGCCTTCCGTCTGCGGCGTCGATCCGTGCGCGCCAGCAATATCGTCCCAGCCGGGGGGATTGGGCAGGCCGGGGCGGCCTGTCCACGGATAGCAATAGACGATGACGCGTCCCGGCAGCTTGGCGAAGCTCACGCGCCGACCGGCGGTGGTGGGGAGCGCAATGTCCGGCAGGCGTCGGCCGCGCTTCAAATGACGAGCGGCGCCGTCGTCGGCAAGAGGAGAGGAAACTGCGGTCATGGCCGTGGGTTCTGCTGCAGCCAGGCGAGCACGTCACCAGCGTTTCGGTCGGGCGGGAACACCGGATAGAACACCTTGCTGATGCGTCCGTCGTCGATCACCAGCGCGAGGCGCTTGATGAGCGTCAGCCCGGCGACCTGCATGGTGGGCAGGCGCAGGGCTTGGGTAAGGGCGAGCTTCTCGTCCGACAGCAGCGGAAAGGGCAGGTGCAGGCGCAGGGCCGCCTCGCGTTGATAGGCGCCATCCTGGGTCGACAGGCCGAACACGCGCGCGGCGCCCGCCTCGATCAGCACGTTGTGCAGGTCGCGGAAGGCGCAGGACTGCGGAGTGCAGCCACGCGCGCCCGGTATCATGTCCCAATCGTCGACGATGGAGATTTTGCCGGGCTGGCCGGTGCGCGGGTAGGCGAAGACGATGACCCGGCCGGGCAGCTTGGCCAGCGACACCAGCGTGCCGTCGGTTGCCGGCAGCGACACGTCCGGCAGTTGCATGCCGGGCAAGTGGCGCGTGCCGCCGTCATCGACAGGGGCGGGTATCTTCGACCAGTCGACGTCGAGCAGGTTCGGTTGATTGGCGGTGGGCATGCGGGCCTCGCTGTCTCAGCACTTGCTGCGCATATGGTATCTGCCCACCACGCGGAAGCCAAAGGCCTGATAGAGCGACAAGGCGGCTGAATTGGCGGCCTCAGCCTGAAGGTAAAGGCGCTCGCAGCCGGCGCTCCTGGCGCTGGCCTCGATGGCCTGCAGCACGGCACGGGCACCGCCCTGCCTGCGCGCCGTGGCCAGCGTGGCCATGCACTGCACCGACGCCAGCGGCCCGTCGACGATGGAGAGGCCGGAGCCGATCAGCTGTCCGGCGCGCATGCAGCCGAAATAGGTGCGCTGTGCGGGCAGGCCGGCCAGTATGCGCGGTGCAACCTCGCGCCGGTCGGGGCTGAGACCAGCGAGGTAGATGTCGAGCCAGGCCTGGGTGGGCTCCTGCGTCATGGCGACATCGGCAGGCGGAGATACGCTGCTTGCCGCAATGTCCTTCGCCAGGGTGAAGTGGTCGGCGCTGCGCTCATAGCCACGGCGGGCGAGAATGTCATCGAGATCCGCCGGCGAACTCACCTCTGAGACCGTGAAGCGGCTGGGCGCGTCCCGGGAAGCATAACGCTGCTCGACGTCCGTGATGGCAGCCTCGGGGTTACGCCCCGCGAAGGCCAGGGCAGCTACGGAGTTGGCCCTGAAGGATCCTCCGGACGCGCAGCGCCAGAGCCAGCCGTCGATATCGGCAGTCTCGAGCGCGGGCCAGGACCTGACCGCGGCCCGCTCGATCTCGAGCAGTGTCACGGATCCAGAAGCGGGCAGAGGCGCGCCCACGGGCTCACCCCTTGTCGCGCATCAGGCGCGCCTTCTGCCGGTTCCAGTCGCGCTTGGCCGCGTCGGCCCGCTTGTCGTGCAGCTTCTTGCCCTGGGCCAGGGCAAGCCGCAGCTTGGCGCGGCCGCGCGGATTGAAATACAGCTCCAGCGGCACCATCGTCATGCCCTGGCGCTCGACGGCGATGGCAAGCTTGGCGATCTCGCGCTTGTGCAGCAGCAAGC
>Ga0075364_10001517_pt1 | contig 12638 bp, 12 predicted proteins | sample EndMetdeltDD1764_FD_71517 | JGI IMG/M metagenome (GOLD analysis project Ga0075364, IMG submission 71517) | Populus endosphere microbial communities from Tennessee, USA - Endosphere MetaG P. deltoides DD176-4 | ecosystem: Host-associated > Plants > Roots > Endosphere | place: USA: Tennessee... | reverse complement strand
GATATTTATGGGGATATTAATAAGGCCGGCATTGACTATTTTCCTGCGATGGCTAGTTTAAGAGAAAAAATTAACAATCGAATAGGCGTTAGAATTGAAGCGGATTCACCCCCCGTAGAGCCCAAAATGAATTCAGGTAATAATACGGCTTTTTTTAATGCTAGAAATAAAGAACAAGGGTCTTCGTCTGAATCTTTATCGTATAGAACGCCGTCTAATCCTTCCATTTAATATTGCAGCCTATACTCGGCTTTTGATCAGAAGCTACCGGGGCTCCTATTAAAATATTATCTAAAGCAGCACGTAGGGATTTGCCTGTAACTGGAATTTTGTTTCCCGGCGTGGAATCGTCTAGTTGACCGCGATAAACACAGTATAAATCTTTATCAAAAACAAAAAAGTCGGGTGTACAAGCCGCTTGATAATTTTTAGCGGTACTTTGCGTTTCATCATAAAGATAAGGAAAAGGATAGTTTAACTGCTTTGCTAATTTAGCCATTTCTTGGGGCGCATCTTCAGGATAATTTTCTACATCATTGGAACTAATAGCAATAAAGGCAATTCCTTTTGCTTGATAATCCGTTGCTAATCGAATTAGCTCGGTTTGTATGTGTTTAACATAAGGACAATGATTACAAATAAACATAATCACAGTTGCTTTTGCTGATTTGAGTTCTGTTAAACTACGGACGTTGCCACTCTTTGTATCTAATAATTCAAAATTAGGCGCTTTTGTTCCAAGCGCTAGCATGTTAGAAGGCGTTAATGCCATAGGGGCACTTCCTATTTTTACAAAGTTGTGATTATTATAACGCAACCTAGAATGTCCAACATCTTCAAATATAAGCGCTAACAATGGCTAAACTTTACTTCTATTATTCGGCTATGAATGCGGGCAAGAGTACTATTTTACTGCAAGCCAGTTACAACTACCAAGAACGTGGTATGGAAACTTTATTGTTTTCTCCCCAGGTCGATACTCGGTATAAAGTGGGAACTGTTTTTTCACGTATAGGTTTAGAGGCTGCCAGTCATTCTTTTACAAAAAATGATAATTTATTTGAGTTTGTAGTAGAGGCATTAAAAAAAACTAAGAATTTAAAGTGTGTTTTAGTTGATGAGGCGCAATTTTTAACAAAAGCACAAGTATTTCAGCTAAGTGATATTGTGGACAGATTAAATATGCCTGTTTTAACCTATGGTTTACGTAGTGATTTTTGTGGTGAGCCTTTTGAAGGGAGTTTATATTTACTGATTTTGGCGGATAAGATGGGTGAAATAAAAACAATTTGCCACTGTGGGTCTAAAGCGACTATGAATATGCGGATTGATTCTGAGCATCGTAAAGTGACTCAGGGGGAGCAGCTGGAGATTGGAGGCAATGAGCGTTATATCGCCGTCTGTAGAAAACATTTCAAATTAGGTGAAACAGCGAAGCTTGAGTTTAGCCCACTATCCAGCTAGCCCAGGGGGCTGCTTGGCTATATCGCAATTTTGGCTTAGACATTAGGCTTTTCTTCCTATAGACTACCCCTCCCAAATAGCCTCTAAAAAAAACACCTATTTGAGGGATTAATGACTGTTATGTCCAGTCCAAAACAAGTTTTTCCTACTGCTTTTTCTAAATATCAGCCTTGGCTGGTTTGCCTTTCTGCCGCGCTCTTTTTCTTTTACGAATTTATCCAAATGGGCATGTTTAACTCCATTAGCCAGGAGCTTATGCGGGATTTCTCCATTAATGCCGGACAATTAGGCTTTTTATCGGCTACTTATTTTTATGCAGACGTTATTTTTCTGCTATTCGCCGGTATTTTAGTCGACCGCATATCCATACGGATCATTATATTAAGTGCGATGGTTATGGTGGTTTTGGCCACTATTCTATTTGCCTTCAGTCATTCTTTTCAGTTAGCTGCATTTAGCCACTTTATTTCAGGCATTGGTAATGCTTTTTGTTTTATAAGCTGTATTAAGTTAGCCACACGCTGGTTTTCCTCTCACCGTTTGGCGTTTGTTATTGGTGTTATCATTACTATCGCGATGTTGGGTGGCGTGGTGGCACAAACCCCTTTTGCCCTTTTAGTGGAATGGCTAGGTTGGCGTGATGCGGTCCTGGTTAATGCGGGTGTAGGGGCGGTCATTACAGTCATTGTTTATCTATTTGTTCGTGACTATCCTAAACGGCAAACATCAGAGGTCATGACCGAAAAAAACGCTGCGCCAGCTTCTATAAAGAAGAGTCTTTTGACGGTGCTTTTCAATAAACAGAATGGGTTAGGGGGAATATATACCTGTCTGTTAAACCTACCGATTATTTTACTGGGAGAGCTTTGGGGCGTGATGTATTTAACCCAAGTTCACCATCTTTTAAAAACCCAGGCATCGCTCGTTGCCACCATGATTTTTGTGGGGACTATTATAGGCTCACCGTTTATCGGGTGGTTTTCTGATGCGATTGGTAAACGACGGTTACCGATGATTGTCGGTGCGGTGCTTTCGCTGTTGGTATTACTTTGTATTATGTTTTTACCAAATTTAAATTTTTCCACTTTACTCGTTTTATTTTTATTACTCGGTATTTTTACCAGCACACAGATTATTAGTTACCCATTGATTGCCGAAAGTAATCCTAGGCATTTAACGGGGACTTCCACAGGTTTAGCGTCGGTTCTAATTATGGGAGGGGGTGCCGTATTTCAACCCTTATTTGGTTGGCTAATGGATTTGCATTGGGATCAGACGTTAAATCATGGCGTAGCGATGTATTCACCCAGCAATTATCTTAATGGTTTGGCTATTATGCCGATTGCTTTTATAGTGAGTATTATTGCCGCTTGCCTTTTACGTGAAACACATTGTCAACCTTACTCTCGAGAAAACCTATGAAAACTCAGAATAGTGCTTCTATAACCAATAAAAAATTTCTGCCTTGGATTGTCTGTTTTTCCGCGGCACTTTTCTTTTTTTATGAATTTATTCAAATGAATATGTTCAATGCCATCAGTGCTGATTTGATGCGCGCTTTTTCATTGCATGCAACGGAATTAGGAAAACTATCCGCCTATTATTTTTATGCTAATTTGCTTTTTTTACCGATTGCCGGTGCGTTATTAGACCGATTTTCTACGCGCTTAATTATTCTCTCAGCTTTATTGCTGTGTGTGATAGGGATTACCGGTTTTGCAACCACACATTCCTTTCTTTTAGCGTGTATCTTCCGATTTATGAGCGGAATTGGTAGTGCATTTTGTTTTTTAAGCAGTATTCGTTTAGCTTCGCGTTGGTTTCCGTCCAAGCAAATGGCATTAGTCAGTGGCTTAATTGTAACAATGGCTATGATGGGAGGAATGGTGGCACAAACACCGTTGACCTTATTAGCTCAATCTTTAGGGTGGCGCCATACCTTGTTGCTGGATGCGGGCTTAGGGTTATTTATTTTTACTATCATTTTTTCCTTTGTGCAGGATTGTCCTCCAGAGTTGAAGCAAGAACAACAAGCTTCACAGGCTGAATTATCCCATTTAGGTCTGGTGAAGAGTTGGCGTTTGGCCTATTTAAATCCACAAAATCTGCTGTGTGGGCTTTATACCTCGTTAACAAATTTACCTATCGCATTGCTAGGTGCTATTTGGGGTAGTTTATTTCTGCAACAAACCGCTCATTTTTCAGCAACGGAAGCATCATTAGCGCCAAGTTTACTTTTTCTAGGTACGATTATTGGTGGCCCGGTGGTTGGTTGGCTTTCCGATAGAATGAGAAAACGAGTAAGACTAATGGTAATGGGTACAATTATCTCACTGTTATTGACACTGATAATTATATGTCTTCCAGCCTTGCTTTCTTTACCCGTCGTCTTATGCTTATTTTTTGCATTAGGCTTTTTTACCAGCACCCAAGTGTTAAGTTATCCTTTAGTGGCTGAAAGTAATACCAAGAGTTTGACTGCAACATCCGTTAGCGTGGTATCCTTTTTTGCGATTGGTGGCTATGCGGTTTTCCAACCCTTATTTGGCTGGTTAATGGATTATGATTGGCACGGTTCTTTAGCCAATCAGATAAGAGTTTATAGTGCTAGTGACTATCATCGTGCTTTACTCATTTTGCCGGTTGGTTTTTGCATTGCTTTATTGGCTACTTTTTTAATGAAAGAGCCTAATCAGGCAAAATTAGACTAGATAATATGACCTTAGGGAGTGAGCCCTGGCGGGAAGCCAGGGCTTATAAAATGGATGCTTATTACCTATTAGATTAACTTTAAGTATAAAATTCGCAATCTTAGGTAATACTCGCTACTATAGAGACCCTTTATTTTCACTCTATTTTTTTATTGAGAATAAAAATGGATAATTACATGACGTTTACTTCTGAATCCGTATCTGAAGGGCATCCTGATAAGATAGCGGATCAAATCTCTGATGCAATTCTCGATGCTATCTTAGCGCAAGATAAAGATGCGCGTGTTGCCTGTGAAACCCTTGTTAAAACCGGAATGGTTTTAGTGGCTGGGGAAATCACAACGACAGCATGGGTCGATGTTGAGCACATCGTTAGAGAAACGGTTAAAGAGATTGGTTATAACAGTTCTTCGATGGGCTTCGATTGGGAGTCTTGTGCCGTGATGTCAGCAATTGGCAAGCAATCGCCGGATATTGCTCAAGGCGTTGATAAGGCTGATCAGGGGGCAGGTGATCAGGGTATGATGTTTGGGTATGCCAGTAATGAAACAGATGTTCTCATGCCCGCACCAATTACCTACGCGCATAGACTGATGGAGCGGCAAGCCGCATTGCGAAAAAACAAAACCTTAAATTGGTTACGACCCGATGCAAAAAGTCAGGTTACATTAAAATATCAAGGTGGAAAGCCTGTTGCTGCAGAAACGATAGTGCTTTCTACACAGCATGCGCCTGATATTTCCTATGAAAAATTACGCGAAGCGATCATTGAAGAAATTATTAGACCTGTGTTTCCAGCCGAATGGTTAAAAAATACGATCTATCATATCAATCCCACCGGGCGTTTTGTGATTGGCGGACCTTTAGGCGATACCGGTTTAACGGGCCGTAAAATTATTGTAGATACCTACGGTGGTATGGCACGTCATGGCGGCGGATGTTTTTCAGGTAAGGATCCCAGTAAAGTCGATCGATCAGCCGCTTATGCGGCGCGTTATGTGGCAAAAAATATTGTTGCTGCAGGTTTAGCGGATCGTTGTGAACTACAGGTTTCCTATGCTATTGGTATTGCAGAACCCACGTCTATTAATATTAATACTTTTGGAACAGGTAAATTGTCTGATAAGGAAATTATAGAACTTATTCGACAACATTTTGATCTCAGGCCGCAAGGTATTATTAAAATGCTTGATTTGTTAAGACCTATTTATAAACGAACAGCAGCGTATGGCCATTTTGGTCGAGAAAATACTGAATATTTTCCTTGGGAAAAAACAGATAAAGCAAGGTTATTGTGTTCAGCTCTTAAGAAGGTAGTTCACACATGATATCAGAAGCATTAAAGACTAAAATTATGGATTATAAAGTAGCTAATTTAAGTTTGGCTGAGTGGGGTCGAAAAGAAATTACAATCGCCGAAACAGAAATGCCGGGTTTGATGGCGCTACGTAAAAAATATGGCCATAAAAAGCCTTTAAAAGGCGCACGCATTGCGGGTTGTCTGCATATGACGATTCAAACGGCTGTTTTAATTGAAACTTTGCTCGATTTGGGTGCTGAAGTACGATGGTCTTCATGCAATATTTTTTCCACACAGGATCATGCAGCGGCGGCTATGGCGGAACAGGGTGTCCCTGTTTTTGCTTGGAAAGGAGAAACGGAAGAAGAGTTTTGGTGGTGTATTGAGCAAACTTTGAAGGGACCTAATGGCTGGCAGCCTAATTTGTTGCTAGATGATGGTGGTGATCTTACTTTATTAATGCATGAAGAAAAATACTCCAGTCTTTTGGCCGAGGTTAAAGGCGTATCGGAAGAAACCACCACTGGTGTACATAGACTTTACCAAATGCAGGAAAAAAAATCGCTTTTGATTCCAGCGATTAACATTAACGATTCAGTGACAAAATCTAAATTTGATAATCTCTATGGATGTAGAGAGTCTTTAGTTGATGCATTGAAGCGAGCAACCGACGTCATGATTGCGGGTAAAATTGCAGTTGTTTGTGGTTATGGTGATGTAGGAAAGGGTTGTGCGCAAAGTTTGCGTTCGTATGGCGCAACGGTATGGATTACTGAAGTGGATCCTATTTGTGCATTACAAGCTGCAATGGAAGGTTATCGTGTTGTAACGATGGATGAAGTAGCAAACCAAGGTGACATTTTCGTTACAGCAACCGGTAATAAATCAGTGATTACCTTGTCGCACATGAAACAGATGAAGGATTTTGCCATTGTTTGTAACATTGGTCACTTTGATTCTGAAATTGAAGTAGCGAGCTTACGACAATTTAAATGGGAGAATATTAAGCCACAAGTCGATCAAATTATTTTCCCAGATAAAAAGCGTCTATTACTGTTAGCCGAAGGTCGATTAGTTAATTTAGGTTGTGCAACAGGACATCCTAGTTTTGTTATGTCAAACTCATTTACTAATCAAGTTTTAGCGCAAATAGAGTTATGGCAACACAACGATCGCTATGAAACAGGCAAGGTTTACATGTTGCCAAAAGAATTAGATGAACAAGTAGCACGTTTACATTTAGATCGCGTCGGTGCAAAATTGACGGAGCTAACCTCTGAACAAGCAGAATATATTGGTGTAAAAAAAGAAGGCCCCTATAAGTCTAGTTTTTACCGCTATTAATATTCTTTGTTAAGGAAACAAAGGCGGTGCTTGCCATCCGCCTAATAACGTCTCTAATTTTTTTGCTAGACCTAAGGCGGTCATATCGTGCTGAGGTTTAGCAATGATTTGTATGCCTATCGGTAATCCTTCTAAAGAAGTACCACAGCGCACGGTGGCAACAGGCCAACCGGTAAAGTTATAAATACTTAAATAACTAAAATCACGACCTTCAATAAAAGAACGCCCATGCTGTTTTGCAGGTGTAGCAGCGACAGGGCAAATGATAGCGTCGTAGTTTATAAAAAACGTTTCTAACTCCAATCGTAGTTGATCAAGGCGGTGCAAACGTTGATTTAATTCTGTGGTAGAAAATTCACAGCGACGCGCGATAGCAAGAAACTCCCTAACTAAGGATGAAGGCTTTTTTACGGCGAGCTGATTGAGTAGCATTTTTATCCCTAATCCTTTATCACCCTTTAAAAAGAAAGTTTCGCTAATGAGGGAGTAAAGTTCTGGTAAATGAGGAGGACAATGTTCTGTTAGCTGTGCTCCTTCAGTTTGTAAACTATCCACTACGCGTTTGATAGTTCGCAGCGTATCTTCATCAGCTTTGACGATAGTATTATCCGTATAAAAGGCAATGCGCAGTGATTTAAAATTAATACATGGAGTAGACGTGAAATCTGGACTACAAGCGGTAGATCCCGATAAAACAGGTAGGGTTAAAATGAGATCATCAACAAAACGTGCCATAGGACCATACGTTGTTAATGAATTTAATGGACCTCCATCGTACGGAAGCTTTCCTGTGTTAGGCAATAATCCGTGAGTTGGTTTTAGGCTTACAATCCCTGTATTGTGCGCAGGCTGGCGAACACTGCCTCCTGCATCGGTTCCTAAACCAAGCGTCGATCCACCAGCGGCTATAATGGCTGCTTCACCACCACTACTTCCTCCGGGTGTGCGTGTCAGATCATAAGGATTGAGCGTTCTGCCATAGCGATCATTATCAGTTTCGTAGGCAATATTAAATTCAGGGACATTGCTAATGCCTATCACAATAGCACCGGCGGCTTTTAATCTCGCAACGACAGTTGCATCTTCAGTCGGAAGAAAATGAAACCCGGTACTGCCTTTTGTGATAACAAAGTCTTTAACTTTACAGCAATCTTTAATGGTAATAGGTAAGCCGTGTAATGGACCTATAGCTTGATTTTTTGCCAGCTTTTCATCGGCAAGACGTGCTTGTTGCAATGCTTTTTCAGGTGATAAAGTTTGAACAAGCGCATTGAGTTTAGGATTTATATCTGTTAAACGATCTAAATAAATGTGTATGAGCTCTGTACAGGAAATTTGTTTTTGTTTGATTTTATTGACTAATTGTTTTGCAGAAGCAAAATATATTTCAGCGCTCATACAACCGCATAATTTTTGTTAATTTATAACACCGCAGGCGATTCGTCCATCACCACCACCTAAGGGTTGGGGGCTATCAGAATAATTATCGCCACCCTTGTGAATGATTAAGGAGTGATTTTTTAAATCCTCTAAACGTAAACGGGGGGCAAGGATGGGTGTAGTGACATTACCATTTTTATCAGCTTGTAAAAAAGGCAGATCACCCAAATGGCCTTTTTCATAAGGTCCCAAATGATGATTAGTATGCTGAGGATCTAAATGATCACCGGCGGCCGTGCCATTAGCTAGGCAAGAGGGGTTTTGGTGTATGTGAAAACCGTGTGGACCAGGAGATAAACTATGTAAATGAGGCGTTAGTAACACACCTTTTGGGGTTTGCTGGGCGGTAATACTACCGATAGATTTTCCTAGCCCTTGTTCTGCGGTGAGATTCATGGGAATAGTGACGTCGGCGAAAGCTGATGCTGTTACCAAAAAACTAATAGCACACACACTATATTTTATAGTCTTAAACATAGTTAGTCCTCCATTAAAGTGCGAAGTATAGCATTACTTTAGGGACTCTATTTTTATCCTGAATTTTAGTTGTGGCGCCATCGTTCCTGCAAAACGATGGCTAAACTTGTTAATTAACCTTCGCGCCCAGATCGTTTACGTTCGTGTTCTTTTAAAAACTTTTTACGCAAACGTAAATGGTGTGGCGTGACTTCTAATAACTCATCATCATCTAGGAATTCCAAGGCTTGTTCTAAAGAAAACGAGATATGAGGTGTTAAAGTAAGGGCTTCGTCTGATCCAGATGCGCGGACATTGGTTAATTGCTTCCCTTTTACCACGTTAACCACTAAATCATTATCGCGCGCATGAATACCAACAATCATCCCTTCATAGACATCGGTTTGCGGGCCTATTAATAATTTGCCACGCTCTTGTAAATGAAATAAGGAAAATCCAGTTGCTTTGCCGACCAGATTAGAAATCATAACACCATTGGCACGTTTCCCTAATGCACCTTTTTTAGCGGGGCCGTAATGATCGAAAACATGGTGCATTAAACCAAGGCCCGATGTTGCCGTTAAAAATTCGGTGCGAAAACCAATTAAGGCGCGAGTGGGTATTCTATAATCGAGGCGCACACGTCCTTTTCCATCTGGAATCATATCGAGTAATTCACCACGACGGCTTCCTAGTTTTTCCATGATAGTGCCTTGATGTTGCTCTTCCACATCAACCGTCAAGTTTTCATAGGGTTCTTTTAATTCACCATCGATTTCTTTTAAAATCACTTCAGGACGCGAAACACCTAATTCATAGCCTTCTCGTCGCATCGTTTCGATTAAAATGGATAAATGCAATTCACCACGGCCAGATACACGGAAGCGGTTTGGATCTTCTGTATTATCAACGCGTAATGCCACATTATGTAGTAGTTCTTTGTCTAGCCGTTCGCGTATCTGACGGCTGGTCACAAATTTTCCATCTTGACCGGCAAACGGCGAATTATTGACTTGGAAAGTCATGCTCATGGTAGGCTCGTCTACCGTTAATGCGGGTAGCGCTTCTACCTGATTCGGATCACATAAGGTATCCGAAATGTTGAGCTTATCTATTCCTGTGATAGCAACAATATCACCTGCTTCGGCTTGATCAACCTCAACACGCTCTAAGCCACGATAACCTAATACTTGCAAGATACGAGCAGGGCGTGTTTTTCCTTCGCTGTCGATTAATATGACAGGCATATTCGCTTTTGCCGTGCCTCTTTGAATACGGCCAATACCAATGGTGCCCACATAGCTTGAATAATCCAAGGTAATGATTTGCATTTGAAAGGCGCCCTGCGGGTCTACATTCGGCGGCGCTACTTTCTCAACAATCGTTTCAAACAGGGGGGTGAGATCCTTGCTAGGCTTATTGAGATCCAGTGTTGCATAGCCTTGTAAAGCAGAGGCATAGACAATAGGGAAGTCTAATTGTTCTTCGGTAGCACCTAGACGGTCGAAAAGATCAAATACTTGATTAATGACCCAGTCAGGGCGGGCGCTGGGCCTGTCGACCTTATTGACTACTACAATCGGCTTGAGACCTTTAGCAAATGCTTTTTGGGTGACAAAGCGAGTTTGTGGCATAGGGCCATCTACTGCATCAACCAATAAAAGGACAGAGTCCACCATCGATAAAATACGTTCTACTTCACCACCAAAGTCAGCATGGCCTGGGGTATCGACAATATTGATACGATAGCCCTGCCATTCGATGGAGGTATTTTTAGCAAGAATGGTAATACCACGCTCACGCTCTAGATCATTACTATCCATGACCCGTTCAACGACGGCGGCACGGCTTGAAAACGTACCCGACTGTTGTAACAGTTTATCGACGAGGGTAGTTTTCCCATGGTCAACGTGGGCGATGATAGCAATATTACGTATTTTTTCGATCATGATAATTTACAGATAGGTTATAGCTGGGCTGCAAAAATTGGTTTTCTGCTCAAGTCCAGAAGTGTGTACAAAAAGGGTGCATCATAACGCAAAGTCAGCCATTTCCGCTAGGGTGTTCTACACTTAAAAGAAGGGTACTTATCTGTGGGGAATTAGCTATGGGCTCGCTTTTATTGCATTCGACCACAATGGCACAGTGGCAAGCCTTGGTCAAGGATGCCGAATTGATGAGTCACTTGACCTTAGACAAAGAACTGGAAAGTTATTTGGTCTTTTTATTAGGCCGCTTTAATCAACGGCCAGATATTGCCAATTGTATTTTAGCCACCGAATTTTTATCAGGTTTAGAAAAAAGTCCTGCCTACCAACGTGATTGTTTACGTGAAGTGGGTGATAAATGTTTATTGTTTGCTGGTTTTTTTCCTGAACAAGCTGAAAAAAGACATGTAAAAATTAAATATTTTATTGAGTTAGGTCGAACGGCTTATGTGCAAGTGGCTAGCTTATCTAAGAAGCGATCTGCTACACTTTATCAATCATTAAGTTGTGGTTTTATTAGTCTCATGGAAGTGTTGCACGCGATTCGTGGGCTCAGTGATCCGATGAATGAATTATCACCTTTGCAGGCTTTTGAATTGTGGACCGATGTTAAAAGCCAACATGCGTTGGATGTACTGAAGCGGCGCACCTCGGGTTTAATTATTCGTGGGGTTTCTAATAAAAATTAAAGGGAAATAATTACTCTTCAAGTAAAACAAACAGCAATTATCAATTATAAGGATGTCAATGATCATGGCGATAAAAAATCATAGAGCGTTAAAGACTTGGCTGATAGAAAACTTACCATTATCTGCTAACAGAGAGCGTTCTATTCTGGATATAAAAAGAGCGTCTATCCTTTTTAATGGTAAAGATATTCATACTATAACAGCAGGGATGGATCATCCAGAAAACCAATTAATATTTGAAACAGCTTGCGATGAAGTTTTAAAAGGTACTTTAAATATAGAGCGACGACGACACTACCAAGAATTTTTAAGGTTATATTTGCATACCAATGGTATTTTAGCTGCTGGATTAGCCTCTATACAACAGCAATTGGAGCAAAGAGGTTATGGCGTACGAAATTCGGGCGTGAAACAAAAAATAAGTGTCTATTTAAAAAATAAAGATCTCTATATTGAAGACGAGTTTTTTTTTAGAGAATTTGAAGTTCGGTCTGAAACTGCTCGCGCTACTCGAGTTGAAGAAGGTGTTCGAATATTCACTCCAGAGCCATACGATTACCTTGTTTGCAGCAAAACTCAATTTAAACTAGAAGTAATTGAGCAGCATGGGGTATGTGTGCCGAGGTTGGTTATTTTGCAGTCCACACTCGATTGCCCGGATCCTTATTTTAGAAAAATGATAGACGAGCGAAGTTTTTTAGAAAAGCTGATTGATTTTTTAAAGGCAATTTTTAGAATAGCGACACATACGACGGTTCCGGTTTCTACTTTTTTTAAGCCCCCTGGCAATGCTTCCTCTGTACAGTCCACAAACTTACCCCAGGTTTTAAATAGCGCCCTTTAAAAAGTCCTAAAGGGTGAAATAGGATGTTTATTCCCAAGAATATTCTTGGGAATAGTATTGTTCACGCAAGAATTTTTAAGCAGCGTTTAATATGGTTGAACAATGAGGTGGCATTGCGGTGTCACCCTCACTGTCGCTGTTGGCAGGAAAGAACGAGTGGCTATTCGTTTTATTTGAACTGTGTTGTTTGCCACCGATAATTCTTATTTTAGATGATAAAAAGTCAATTATCCTTTGGATAAAGGATTTTATTGTAGAAATAGCGTTATGGATGTCTTCAGCGATAGATGCCTCTTTAGTTTCCATCGTCATTATCTTTGACCCGATTTGAAATATATTTGTATCTGCTTTCTTTATAATGCCGTCAAGCTCTGAGAGTGTTTGAATAGTTTCTATAAGTAT